>FTFU01001486.1_pt1 | contig 19532 bp, 21 predicted proteins | sample 1640511 | NCBI WGS metagenome assembly FTFU01 (sample SAMEA3914789, study PRJEB12502) | metagenome | biome: forest; material: soil | place: Canada | collected 2011-07-03 | depth 0.3 m | reverse complement strand
CGCCCCGCCCAGAACGTAGTGCCGCTCGCCGTCCCCCACCAATCGCTCGGTCACCGGCGCGAAGCCGTCGCGGGCGATGTCGGGAAACACGCCCTTCTTACCGTCCTTCAGCACCCGCTCGATGGTCGCCTGGGCCAGTTTCTGGAAGCTGCGGATCAGTTCGTGGACGGAGACGCCACGTTCGGCCGCTTCGGGGATCGCCACCTTCTGGATGGCGTGCTGCAGGTCCATGCCCGCGGCGTCCAGCTTTTCCGCCAGGTCCGGCCGGTGCAGCAGCTCGAAGGCGGTGGCCTTGTTGCGCGAAAGGAAACCCTCCAGCAGGCGGCTGATCCGGTCGCGGGCGTGGCCGCTGTAGAGGTCCTGCGGCGAGACGCATAGGGGATCGAGGTTCTCGCGCGGGGCCTTCTTCTTCGACGGCTCGACCTCGCCCTGGCTGAAGATGGAGACCGACTTGAATTCGCGGGTCTCCGCGTTCAGCGTCTCCTTGGTCACCTTGACCCCGACCGCCTTGCCGGTCGCCAGCATCTCCTCCGCGACCTTCAGCGCCCCGCCCCGGTCTTCGGTGGCCAGCTCCAAGGTCCAGCCGGACCCCGGTTTGCGGCGGGCGAAAACTTCGAAATGTATCTGGTCGAGTTCCATGGCCCGGTCCTTGTCGCCGGGCGAGACTAATCCTTGAGGACTTAAGACGCCGTTGAAGTGATTTCGCCACAGTTTCGCCTGCGTGCGTTGCTCCAAGCCGTCAGTGTCACTAGCTTGGGCCGAGACCTGCCCTTTTGAGATCACACGATGGCTAAGATTACTCTGGTGGACGACGACGAGAACATCGTCACCTCCATTTCCCTGGCGCTGGAAAGCCTGGGCCACAAGGTGAAGGCGTTCCACGACGGCGCATCGGGCCTGGCCGGCCTGGAGAGCGACCCGCCCGACCTGGCCATACTGGACGTCAAGATGCCCCGCATGGACGGCATGGAGGTGCTGCGCCGGCTGCGCCAGACCTCCGAGGTGCCGGTGATCATCCTGACTTCCAAGGACGACGAGATCGACGAGATCCTGGGCTTCAACCTGGGCGCCGACGACTACATCCACAAGCCGTTCAGCCAGAGGCTCTTGATCGAGCGGGTCAAGGCGGTTCTGCGCCGGGCCGAGCCCGTCGACCTCGAGGTCAGCGCCGCGCCGGCCGGCGCCGCCGGCTCCAAGGCCATCAAGCGCGGACGGCTGACCCTCGATCCCGCCCGACACGACTGCCTGTGGGATGACAGGCCGGTGAAGCTGACCGTGACCGAGTTTCTGCTGCTGCAGTCCCTGGCCCAGCGCCCCGGCTTCGTCAAAAGCCGCGACAACCTGATGGACGCGGCCTACGACGATCAGGTCTATGTCGACGACCGCACCATCGACAGCCACATCAAGCGCATGCGGCGCAAGTTCCGCCAGGTCGACCCGGAGTTCGACGCGATCGAAACCCTCTATGGCGTCGGCTACCGATATCGCGAGTCGTGAGGTCCCGAGCCGGACCCGGCGCCGACCCTGGCGTATGGCCGGCTCGCGCCTCGGACGGCTGATCCTGTTCTTGAACCTGTTCGGCCTGGCGATCCTGATCGCCGGGGCCTTGGTGCTGAACGAAACCCGCCAGGGCCTGATCAACGCCAGGATCGACAGCCTTTCGACCCAGGGCGAGTTCATCGCCAACGTCATCGAAAAGGCGGCGACCAGGGGCGATCCCGAGCCGGAGCTGGATCCGGACCTGGCCCGCAAGACCATCGACCTGCTGTTCATTCCGCAATCCCAGCGCGCGCGGGTGTTCGATGCGCACGGGGCTTTGGTCGCCGACAGCTATGTCCTAGGCGACCGGGTGGAGTGGAAACCCCTGCCGCCGGTGCGCAAGCCCGGCCAGTTGCACCTGCAGGACTGGCTGCAGGACCGCGACGCCCAGCCCCGGGCGATCGCCAAGGCCCGTAGCGACCTGCAGGCCGAGATCGCCAGCGCCCTATCCGGCAAGCGGGTTCACCGCCTGCGCCGGGCCCAGAATGGCGACCGGGTGGTCTCGGTCTCGATCCCCATCCAGTACGTGCACGCCGTGCTGGGGGTGCTGACCCTGGAGGCCGGCGATGTGGACGCCATCGTGGCCGCCCAGCGGCGCGCGCTCGTGCCCTTCATCCTGATCGCGGTCGCCGTGACCCTGACGTCGTCCCTGTTGCTCAGCCGGCTGGTGGCCGAACCCGTGCTGCGGCTTGCGCGCGCCGCGGACCGGGTGACCGCGGCCAGGGCCAGGGCGATCTCCCTGCCGCAGATCGCCAAGCGGCAGGACGAACTGGGCGATTTGACCCGTTCGCTCGAGACCATGACCTCGGTCCTTTCCGAGCGCATGGACGCCATCGAACGCTTCGCCGCCGACGTGGCGCACGAGATCCGCAATCCCCTGACCTCGATCCGCTCGGCCGTCGAAACCCTGGACCTGATCAGCGACCCGGCGGCCCGCGACCGCCTGACGGGGATACTCAAGCAGGACGTCCAGCGGCTGGACCGGCTGATCACCGACATCTCCAACGCCTCGCGCCTGGACGCGGAGCTGTCGCGCGATGCGCCGCGGTCCCTGGACCTGGAGCGGCTGTTGTCGGACATCACTAGCCTCTACGAGCAATCGGCCAAGCCGGGAGAGCCCCATGTGCGCTTCTTCGGCCCTGGCGGCGGCGCCTATGTGCTCGGCCGGGAAGGGCCGCTGAGCCAGGTGTTCCGCAACCTGATCGACAACGCCCGCTCCTTTTCCGGCCTCAGCGACGAGGCGCCGGGCGAGGTGCGCGTGCACCTGGAGCGCTCGGGCCGCGACGTGGTCGCCTCGGTCGAGGACGACGGGCCTGGCATTCCGCCGGAAAACCTGGAGACGGTGTTTGAGCGCTTCTACACCGCCCGCCCCAAGGGCACGGCCTTCGGCGGCCATTCGGGCCTCGGCCTCTCTATCGCCCGCCAGATCGTCGAGGCCCATGATGGAGAGATCCGCGCCGAGAACCGCGTCGATCCCGAGGGGCGCATCCTGGGCGCACGCTTCGTCGTCGCGCTGCCGGAGCGGCGGCCATGATGCTGCTGCACGCCGGGCTGATCGCCGTCTGGGACGCCGGGGTCTGGCGCGGGGTCCTGATCGAGGGCGAATCCGGAGCGGGCAAGAGCGACCTGATGCTGCGCGCCCTGGCCTATGGCTGGACCCTGGTCGCGGACGACCGCGTGATTCTGTGGACCAGCGGCGGCCACCTTTATGGCCGCGCGCCGGATCGGTTGGCCGGGCTGATGGAGATTCGCGGCCTGGACATCACCCCGACGCCGTTCCGCAGCTTCGCTCCCATTCACCTGGCGGCGCGGTGCGTCGCCGCACAGGCGGTCGAGCGGTTGCCCGATCCTGCGACCATTTCGCTGCTGAATCAGGCGATTCCGGCCATCGCCCTGGTCGCTTTGGAGCCCTCGGCGCCGGTCAAAATCGCGCGGGCCTTGAGTCATCTTGGCCTGCGCGCATAACCGGCGTATCAAGCCGCGGCGCCGACGGGGTTCCGTCGGTTGCGGGAGGGGTCCCGTGAGTCTTTCTGCATGATCGGTCTTGTGATCGTCACCCACGGGCGGCTGGCTGAAGAGTTCGTGTTCGCGATGGAGCACGTCGTCGGCCCGCAGACCGGAGTCGCGGCCATTTGCATAGGGCCGGACGACGACATGGAGCAGCGTCGCCGGGACATCCTGCGCGCGGTGGGCGACGTGGATGACGGCGAGGGCGTGATCCTGCTCACGGACATGTTCGGCGGCACGCCGTCGAACCTGGCCATTTCGGTGATGGACCAGACCCGGGCCGAGGTGATCGCCGGCCTGAACCTGCCCATGTTGATCAAGCTGGCCAGCGTGCGCGCCCGCGAGGACCTGCCGACCTGCGTCGCCCACGCCCAGGAGGCCGGGCGCAAGTACATCTCCGTCGCCTCCTACCTGCTCGCCGGCGAGAAGTGATCGCTTAAGGCCATGAAGGTCACCCGCACGGTCGAAATCTGCAACGAGCGCGGCCTGCACGCCCGCGCTTCGGCGAAATTCGTCAAGCTGGCCGGCGATTTCGACGCCGAGGTCAGCGTCAGCCGCGACGGCCAGACCGTCGACGCCCGCTCGATCATGGGCCTGATGATGCTGGCCGCCGGCATTGGCTCGACCATCGAGATCGCCGCCGAAGGTCCCGAAGCCAAGGCCGCGGTGGCCGCGCTCGGCGACCTGGTGGCGGCGCGGTTCGACGAGGAGCGGTAATTCAAAACACCCGCGGGCCCCTGAGCATCCCAGCGTCGCCCTCGAACCCAATCAGGCGCCAGACGCCGGCTTCGTTGCGGAACACCAGGATACAGGGGCCGTCCTTCTTCTTGGCGGCGCAGACCTCGCCATCGTCGATGCGGCGCAGGCCGCTGGCTATGACCAGGGAATTGGGGATCGGGGTTTCGGCGGAATAGCCGAAATATTCGGCCACGGCCCGGAACACGTCGGGCTGGATCAGGGCGTCGGAGACGGTGTCGACCAGGGGCCGAGCCAGGACCAGGCTGAGGGCCGCCAGGTCGCCGCCCTGGTCGCGCCGCTTCGCCGCCTCGGCCAGCAGCCGGGCGCGGATCTGCTCCTTCAGCGCCGGACGGTCCACATGGGCGTTGAAGCCGGCCTTGTCGCCATCGCGTATGGCGATCAGCAGGGCATGGATGTCGCCGGCCGCATCGAGCTTGGTGGTCTCGGCGCAGCTTGAGAGGCCAAGGCCGATCAGGGCGGTAAGCGCCAGACGCCAGGAACGCATGCACGATCTCCGAAACAACAATGCTAGGCCCCCACCCGCGCCTTGAAGAACGCGATCACGCGCTCCTCGACCTTTTTGGTGGGCGAGTTCGGCTCGTCCACCAGATGGATGGTCAGGACCGAGTGCGGCGCCATGCCGGTCCCGGGCCGGGCGTCCCTGGAATCCAGTTCGATGGCTTCGAATCGATCGCCGAATGTCGTCTTCAGCATCTGGAAACGCTCGTCGGGGACGAAGCCGTCGCCCTTGAAGCGCAGACCCATCAGGGTCAGGTCCTCGGCCTCCAGCCGCTGTTTGGCGCAGGCGATCTCGGTCGGGCTGGCGTCGATCATGCCCCGCCCTTTCCTGCCGAACGGCAGGGAGGGTTGGGACAGCACGGGCGCGACCACCGAGGGCTCGGTCATCATGGCCAGGGCGAAGCCGCCGGTGAAGCACATGCCGACCGCCCCCACGCCCTTGCCGCCGCACTGCGCGTGGGCATGGCGCGCCAGGTTCCTCAGCCAGTCGACGATCTGGCTCGATCGCCCATTGGCCCAGACGTTGAACTCGCGGCGGATGCAGATCCCCTGGAAGATCTGGCCCATGGCGTAGGCGGGGGTAGGGACGCGGCCGTCCTCGCCGAACAGGCTGGGCAGGTAGACGGTCATCCCCGCCGCCGCCACGCGATTGGCGAAGCGGACGACTAGCGGATGCAGGTTGGGCATCTCGTGGATGATGATCCCCGCCGGGCCCTCGCCCTTGCGATAGACCGGGCGGATCCAGCAGGTGTCTTCGAACTCGTGGCGCTCGTAGCCCGCCAGGGCCTCAGGATGGTTCATGTCCCTCGCCTCTCCCTGGGGTGAGTTAGCCGAAGCGGCCCGGTTGTCGCGGACTCAGTGCGGCCCGCCGCCGGTGATCGGCCGGCCTGCCAGGGTGTTGTTGGGCGTGTCGTTGTAGGGGTCGGTCCGATCCGGCTGGGCCATGGGATCGACGGGCAGGGCCCATGCGCCATGGAAGGCGTAGTCCAGGGTCACGCACAGCCGGCCCAGGCCGGATTTGGGGTCGTAGGTGACGGCATGGACCCTGAGGTCCTGGCCGTTGCGGATCGGCCCGAACACCAGCCAGGCGCGCTCTGCGTGGCACAGGGCGCGCTTCAGGGCCTTGCCGTCCTCCTGATCGGTGATCTCGTAGAGGTCGCGCTCCGGCGCGCGGCCGAGCACGCCGGACAGGCCCTGGCGTCCCAGATCGCTGTCGGACGCGGGCTTGAGGTCCGCCGCACCGATGTCGTGGGTCTCGACCAGCTTGAGCACCCGCGTGCTCATCAGGGACTTGCGGAACACGAAGGTCAGGCCGTTCTCAGTCATCTTCCGGGTGATCGGCGTGGCCGAGTCATAGGAATAGATCCGCGTCGCGGCCGCCGCGGCGCCGGCGCACAGCCAGGCGCATGCGGCGGTCAGCAAGAGGGCGGTCCGGGTCATGCAACTCATCCGGCGGGGTGTCCCGCGCCATATCGGCCTTTTGATGGCCGCGCTCAAGCGGCCGGCTGCTCCGGCGCCGGATGCAGAGCCTCTGTCGGCGCCCGCAGCAGGATCGCCAGCAAGGCGAGGGCCGCGACGCCGACCGTAGCGAAGCTCAGGGCGAAGGCCCACAGCGCGCCGACCACGCTCGGATGCGAGACCATGGAATAGAGGGCGAACAGGCCGGTGCTGATCACGGCCACGGTCATCAGCCGGCGGATCGCCTGTGGACGGCCGGTGTGGCCCACTAGGTGCGAACCGACGGCGAAGGCCGCGCCCGACAGGATCGCCACCGCCGCCGGCAGGCCCGCCCCGGCCGGCACCACGTTGTTGGGGCCCAGGAGCAGGCTGAAGGTCAGGTGCTCGCGAAAGGCGACCGCCGCCGCCACCACCGCCGAGATCCCGCCGCCGGCCAGGAGGGCCCCCAGGGCCGGCAGCCGCGCCTGCTGCGGCTGGTGGCTGAAGATGGCGTGGGAGACGCGCGGCAGGGCGATCTCGGACAGGTTGCGGGTGACCAGCACCGCCATGCGCAAGAGCTTCAGCACCGTATCCAGGGCCACCAGGCCCGGCCCGATGCCGAAGCGGGCGGCGAACACCGCATAGGGCCCGTTCATGGTGAGCCACTCGGCGAACGTCGCCTGCAGCGACACCCAGAGCCGCTGGAGGTGCTGGCCGGCCATGGCCCGCGTCAGCCCCCGCGGCCAGCGGAAGAGGTCGCTGTCGCGCCCCACGGACCACAGGAGATAGACGTGGAACACCACCGTCTGGCCGGCCATCAGCAGGTTGAAGCCGAGATAGTCGCGGGAAACGAACAGCCAGGCCAGGGTCACATAGGTCAGGATGCGCCTGAGGAAGGTGACCGCCTCGAACTGCATGGCCCGCCCGGTCGCCATCATGGTCATCTGCAGTTCGGAGTACCAGACGTTGCCGAAGGTGGCGCCGAACAGCAGCGCCGCCATGGTCACGTAGGTCCGTGGATCTGTGGCGCCGATCAGCGGCGGGACCAGGAACGAGGCGAGGAGCAGGATCGCCTGACTGACCTGGAGGGCCGCGGCGGCCTCAGGGGAACTGTCCGCGCGCGAGGTCCTGACCTGGCGCTCGCGCAGCAGCACGAAATTGGCCCGCGCCACGGCCTGGTTGATCGGCAGCAGGTACAGGCTGGCGGCCTGGATGGCCACCGTCTGGGAGAAGATCCTGTGGTCCACCACCCGGGCGATGATCAGGATCTGCACCAGGGAATAGACGATGGTCAGGCCGGCGTTGGCCGCATGGACGCCTGCGAAGCCGGTCGCGAGGGCCCGGCCGCGGCCGACAAGGCCCTGGCGCTGAGGTTCGCTCACCGGCGGGGCGCGCGCAGTTGCTGGATGAAGTCGTGCAGCGTCCGCCCGCGGTCGGCCCAGTCATAGGCCGTGTCGCAATGGGCGTAGGCGGCGGTCTGCACGGCGTTCAGCGTGTCGAAGTCGTCCAGGAGTCCCGGAATGGCGCGAGCGATGTCGTCGACCGTCTCCACCCCCACGAAATGCTTGCCCGCCTCGAAGCCCATGCCGGCCAGGGCCTTGTGCACCGCCAGCATCGGCGTCCGGTGGAAGGCATGGGTCAGGGCGCGGTGCTTGAAGCCGCCGCCGATCTCGTCCGGCACCAGGCCGATGCGCACGGTCTGCAGATAGGCGGCCACGTCGTCGACATAGCCCAGGAAGTTGAAGTCCGGATAACGCCGGCTGAGGCTTTCGTTGTCGCCCGGGCCGACGATATCGACCTGGCAAGAGGCCTGGATGTTGTGGCGCTGCAGCGCCGCCAGCATCCGCTCCAGGACCATCCGCTTATGGTGCGCCTGGTGGCCGCCCAGCACGCAGATGCGGCGAGGCGTCTCGGCGCTCACGACGCGGGGCGGCGAGCGACCGCCGCGGTAGCCGGGCATGACCACCACGCCGGGCGTGTCCAAGATCTTGGCGAAGCTCAGGCGGTCCGCCTCGGTGTTGGCCACCAGGCCATCGGCCAACTGGTTGGCCTTGTGTTCGAGGCGCCCCGCCTTGCCGGTGTCGAGGGCCAGGGCCGCCTTCATGACCGGCGAGCGCTCGGCCTCCACCATCTGCAGGCGGACATTGTGTTCGTGGTTGTGGTCCACCACCAGCACCGGCGGGCGGCCGGGCCCCAGGCGCCGGATCAGCGGCTCGACCCCCCAGAACATGCCGATAAAGTCGACCAGGATGGCGTCGGCCCCCTTGGCCGCGGCCACGGCCGCCTCGAGATAAGCCGGAGAATTGTGCCGGAAGGCGACATTGGGCAGGGGCGAGAGCAGGCTGAGCAACCTGGGCGGGATCTTGAAGTCGACGAACGACCAGCTGACATTGGGCCGGGCCGGCGGAACGAGATTGGGGCTGGCGAAGACCAGGCCATGCACCGGCTCGCAGTCGGCGAGGCTGTGCAGCAGTTCACGCGAATAGTCGATGTCGCCGCCGAGAATCGGCGGGTAGGGAGCCCAGCGGGTCAGCCACAGATAGGTCATGGCGCCCTGCCGTCGCTCGAAGCAAGCTTCACTGAGCGTCTCCGGGGGCGTCTCCGGCCGCGCGCTCAAGCAGCGGCCCCAGGGCCCCCAGCAGATCGCCGCCCTCGAACAGGGTCGCCTCGACCCCTGCGGCCTTCGCCGCCTCGAGGTCGGTCGGATTGTCGCCGATCAGCTGGCTGCGGGTCAGGTCGACCGGCCAGCGGGCGGCGAGATCCTTTAGCATGCCCGGGCTCGGCTTGCGCCATTCGCAGGCCTTGGCGTAGGCCTCGACCGACCCTTGCGGGTGGTGCGGACAGTGGCGGATGTCGTCCAGGTGGGCGCCATGCGCCCGCAGCGTCTCCTGCACGTGCGCGTGCAGCAGGCGCACCGCGTCCTCGTCGTAAAAGCCCCGCGCCACCCCGGCCTGGTTGGTGACCAGGAAGGTGAACAGGTTGCGGTCGTTGGCCGCCTTGACCGCGGCGATGGCGTTTTCGGTCCACTCGAAGTCTTCCGCCCGATGGACATAGCCGTGGTCGATATTCAGCACCCCGTCGCGATCGAAGAAGATCGCCGGGCGGCGCAGGCTTTCGGGGACCAGGGCCTGGGCCGCGTCCAAGGCGTCGGGTATGCCAATATCGAGGAAGAAGCCCTCCTGCCCACGCCCGGCCACCTTGCCTTGGGCCGCCAGGGCCGGTAGCACCTCGGCTTCGAAGGAGCCCTTTTCCGGCGCGCCTTCGGCGACAGATCGATGCAGCAGGTAGACGCCGCCATTGATCAGGCCGCCGGAGGCGTCACCACGTTCGCGAAAGCCCGTAACCCGCTCGCCGTCCACCTCGACCACGCCGAACCGCGAGGCGTCCGCCTGGCGCCGCAGACCGAGGATGGCCTGGGCCTCGGGCTGACGGGCGGCGACGGCCACGAGATCCAGCCAGTTGAAATCGAACACCGAGTCGCCGTTCAGCAGGAAAAACCGATCTTCCAGCCGGTCGGCCGCAAAACGCAGCGCCCCGCCCGTCCCCATCGGCGCCGGTTCGACGACCAGTTCGACCTCGAAGGCCGGATCCTCAGGCAGGCCGGCGATGAACTCGACGATGGCCTGCGAGCGGTGACCGGCCAGAAGCAGGACCCGGCGAAAGCCGAACCGCTTGGCGTGCCACAGCAGATAACCCAGGAACGGCTTGCCGCCGACCGGGACCAGGGGCTTGGGCAGGCCCGCGAGGCGGTCGCCAAGACGGGTCCCAAGGCCCCCGACCAGGATCACGCACTGGGTCGGGGCCGGCAGGCTGGAGCTCATGGAATGCGTCCGTTCGATCGCCAGGTGTCTATCTCCGCCGCCGGCTCGGAATGGGATCGCCAGACCTCGGCTGCAACGCAATAAGGCGCCTGCAAGATCCTTGCCGCATCGCTTCGGCGACGCTTTTAGCGACCCGGCGCGGGCCGTGTCCAGAGCCGCGCGCACCACCATAGGCGGCGGCGCGGCCTTCACGCTTCACCTTCCGATGGACGTGTACTGGAACCCGCGGCCCTGCAGTTCGGCGGGGCGGTAGATGTTGCGAAGGTCGATGAGGGCCGAACCCTGCATCAGCGCCTTGACCCGGTCGAGGTCGAGGGCGCGGAACTGGTCCCACTCGGTCAGTATGACCAGGGCGTCGGCGCCGGTGGCGGCCTCGTAGGGTCCGCGCATCAGTTCGACCTGGGGCAACAGATGCCGCGCCTCGTGCCCCTCGGGGTCGAAGGCCTGGACCCGGGCGCCCTTGGCGATCAGGGCGGGGATGATGTCCAGGCTCGGCGCATCGCGCATGTCGTCGGTGTTGGGCTTGAAGGTCAGGCCCAGGATACCGATGGTCTTGCCGCTGATGTCCCCGCCCATGGCGTGGACGACCTTGTCGGCCATGGCCTTCTTGCGCGCGTTGTTGACCTCGACCGTGGTTTCCACCAGCCGGATCGGCTTGCCGGCGTCGGCGGCGGTGCGCACCAGCGCCAGGGTGTCCTTGGGAAAGCAGGACCCGCCATAGCCCGGTCCGGCGTGCAGGAATTTGGAGCCGATGCGGTTGTCGAGGCCGATGCCGCGGGCCACCTGCTGCACATCGGCGCCGACGGCTTCGCAGAGGTCGGCCATCTCGTTGATGAAGGTGATCTTCATCGCCAGGAAGGCGTTGGCCGCATACTTGATCAGCTCCGACGTCCGTCGGCCGGTGAACAGGATCGGGGTCTCGTTGAGGTTCAAGGGCCGGTAGAGTTCGCTCATCACCGCCCGCGCCCGCTCGTCCTCGATCCCCACCACCACGCGGTCGGGCCGCTTGAAGTCGTTGATCGCCGCGCCCTCGCGCAGGAATTCAGGGTTGGACACCACGGCCACGTCCGCATCGGGCCGGATGCGCTTGATGATGGCTTCGATCTCGTCGCCTGTTCCCACCGGCACGGTCGACTTGGTCACCACCACGGTGAAGCCGTTCACGAGGCTCGCGATCTCCTCGGCCACCGCATAGACGTAAGACAGGTCCGCATGGCCGTCGCCCCGGCGGCTGGGTGTTCCCACGGCGATGAACACGGCGTCGGCCTCGGCCACCGCCACGGCCGAATCGGTCGCGAACTTCAAGCGCCCGGCCTTGACGTTGCTCGCCACCAAAAGGTCCAGGCCCGGCTCGTAGATGGGCATGATCCCTTCTTCCAGCCGTGCGATCTTGCCCGCGTCCTTGTCGATGCAGGTCACATCATGCCCGAAATCGGCGAAACACGCCCCGGAAACCAGGCCCACATAACCGGTGCCAATCATCGCAACGCGCATACGCCAAAGCCTCTTTCACTACGCCGCCAGAAGTGGATCGGCCCCCTTGCTCAGAGCAGGATGCGGGCGGCGAACCGCCTCACATTCTTCCTCATCCCGCTCCAGCTGACCAGCAACGCGCGACACGGATGCGCCGTCGCCTTCAGTCCAGCTTGATCGAAAAAGCACGCCCGACCGTCAAGCGTTCCCGCCCCAGCAAGCCTCGGGCCAAAAATGTTCTAATAGGAGCCTTTGCGCAACAGCACGGCCGGAACCGTCGCCGCCAGGATCTTCAGATCCAGCCAGAGCGACTTGGAACGGGCATAGGTCACGTCCAGCGCCACGCGCCGGCGGTAGCTGACGTCATTGCGCCCGCTGATTTGCCACAGGCCGGTGATGCCGGGGGTCACCGAGCAGTAGTGGCTGATGTAGCGCCGATAGCGGGGAACCTCCGCGGCCACGATCGGGCGCGGCCCGACGAGGCTCATCTCGCCCCGGAGCACGTTGAACAGCTGCGGGATCTCGTCGACGCTGGAGCGGCGCAGGAACGAACCGAGGGCGGTGATCCGAGGGTCGTCGCGCAGCTTGTGATCGCGTTCCCACTCGGCCTTCGCCGCAGTATCCTGGGCCAGGAGCTGCTGCAACCTCTGGTCAGCATCGACCAGCATGGAGCGGAACTTCAGGCATTTGAACAGCATCCCGTCGCGCCCGATGCGGGACTGGGCGTAAAAGACCGGGCCGCCGTCCTGCATCCAGACAGCCAGACCGACCAGCGTCATCAGGGGGGCCAGGAACACCAGGGCGAGGCTCGCCAAGACCATATCCATAAGGCGGCCGGGGCTGAGACTATTGCTGCGCGACACCCGGCCCGACAGGCCCGAGGCGCAATCCAGTCCGGACGACAGGTTCGTCTCGACGCTCATGATCTGCCTCAGCATTGGAAAACCAACTTTTGATAACAAGCCAAACGTAAACGATCCAGCAACGGCTGATCGATGGAGCCGCGCGCATCGCCGCATGCGCTTCATAGATGCATTTCAGTGCAGGATCGTGACGGGTTCGCCCGCCGTCAGGGCGCCGGCCATTCAAGGCCTGGGTCAGGATGTCGCAGCGCGGACGGCGGCCGCCGCAGGGCTTGCGGGATAGGCGCGGGCGGCGATCGACTCGGAGACCCGCAGATTGACCAGATTGAACAGCTGCGAGGCCGCAATGGCGCCCGCCGTGCCCATCAGGCCCCAGTGGTGGCTGCCCCACCAGATGAAGACCACCGAGATCACCGCCGTCAGCAGGCGGCCGACGAACATCAGCCGCCCAGCCCGCAGCACGATCAGATAGGTCTCGGACGGCAGGTTGAGGCACATCATGAAGAAGCCCACCGCCAGAAGCCGGACCTCCTGGGCGTGGCCGGCATAGGCCTCGCCGAAAGCCAGCTTCAGCACCGGGCCGGCGAACAGGACGATGACCCCGAGATAGCCGCCGGTCAGGGTCGCCAGCAGCAGGCGCGTGCGGTTGACCGAGCCCCGAAGCCCGGCCAGCCCTCCGCTGACCAGGGCCCGCGCCGCCCGCGGCTTGTCCAGGGAATCCACCGCCGTAACCGCGCTGATGGCCGGATTGCACAGGGTGCGGGTGGCGGTGAAGCTGGCTGCGGCCGTGGGGCCCGCCAAGGCGCCCACCAGCACCACCAGGGACGAGTTGTAGATGGCGAAGGGGATATGGGCCATGGCCTGCCAGAAGGCGAAATGGCGGTGGGAACGCCAGCGGCGGTAGCTTTCGCGCCAATCCGGCATGCCGGGCCAAAGGGCCACGGCGCCGGGGACCATCCCCAGCAACCCGCCTAACGTCCAGGCGAAGGCCCCGACGGCGCCGTTGTGCATCGAGCGTGTGGCGATGATCAGGCCCAGCCCTGACAGCGAATAGAGCACCGACGTCAGGGCGGCGGTCGCCGGCAGCTTGGCCTGGTAGAGCCAGCGCCGCGCGAACTCGGCCAGCATCAAGGCCGGCGCCGCCGTCGTGGCGTAGACCATGGCGCGCACGGCCCAGCCCATGTTCGGGTTCCACAACGCCGCCACCAGGGCGAGCCCGGCGGTGATCGCGGCCAGGGCGAGGAAGCTCAGGCCAGCGAACGCCGTGCTAGCCCACCACCAGGCTCCCGAATTGCGCCCCTGCTTCTCGTCCTCGGCCGCTGCGACGATGAAGGGCAGGATCACATTGGCCCGGTGCAGGCCGAAGGTGAAATAGTTGACCCCCAGCATGACCCCGATCGAGGCGAACTGCTCGTGGCTCAGGCTGCGAGCCAGGAGGGCGCTCATCAACACATTGGCGACGCCCTGAAGGCCCTGGTCGCCGAAGGAGGCCAGCCTGTCCTTGGCCGCCAGCAGGCGCGAACTCGCCGGCATGCGGGACAGGGTGGCGACGACAAGGGCTTCGAAACTGGCCATGGGTAAGGGATCTAACGGCTGAAATCGACCAAACGGTGAAGACTGGGCCTAGAGCATTCGTCGGTTCACTTGAACCGCCGAATGCTCATAAACCTCTAAAGATAAACCATTTTCTTCGCCGAACCGGCGTCCACTTCGGCGGAAAATGGTCTGGCCGGTCAGGCGCAGGCGGACGCCAGCATGTCGAGATGGCCTGGACTGCTGGTGCCGGCGATGACACAGGTGATATCGGGCCGGGCCGCCGCCGCCGCGACCGCCTCGACCGGCTTCAGGTTCGGCTGCAAGCGGATCACCTCGCGGGCGAATACGGCGACGCCGCGATCGGCGATGGTCTGGGCCATGCCGTTGGCCTGGGCCCGCTCGATGACGTCCATGGGCAGTTGCAGCAGGCTGAGGCCAGGCATGGCGAGAGCGGCTTCCAAACAGGCGTCGTCGTCGCAGCTGACCCCGAAATAGCGGGTCTTGCCGGCCGCCTGCAGGGCGGCCAGGGCCGCGGCGACCTCCGGCTGGCGCACGATCGCGGCCGGAGGGCTGTGCATCAGGACTCCGTCCACATGGTCCAGGCCGAGCCGCTTCAGCGACGCCTCCAGCGCCGCGGCGTAGCGAGCCGGGGTGAAGTCCTCGGCCATGTTTCCATCGCGCTGCGCCGCCACCTTGCCTCCTGCGGACATGGACTGCAGCAGCGGTTTGAGCACCGGCTTGAAGGGGGCCAGAAGGCGCATCTTGGACGAAAACAGCTTGCCGAACTTGGTGACCACGAAGGCTTGGTCGCGATGCGCCCGGACGGCCCGGCCGATCTCCCGCTCGCTGTCGCCCTGGCCATAGATGTCGGCGGTGTCGAAGACGGTGACGCCAAGCTCGAGCGCACGCCCCAGGACCTGGCGGACCTGCGACATGGGCGCGGGATTGTTGAACGAGCCGACCTTGCTGCAGCCCAGACCGAGCTTGGACAGGGCCACCGGCGCGCCGGTGGCGGGGTCTTTGAACACGCCCGTTCGCATTGACTGCTCCGATCGACCGATGAAGCCCTTGAAAGCGGACCCGTCGCGCTCTTAGCGGATCAAGCTTTGGACTAGAAGCCAGAACCGCTCGCCGCGGCGGTCTGTCCGCCGTCCGCCGATCAACATTTAATCAGGGGCCCAGCCATGAACGCTCGCCAACCGCTTTCGCGACAGGAGAACTGTGAAGCCAGCCATGCCGGCCACGGTGTATGGAACCTTGCGGCAAGGACAGCTATTGACGTCGCACGCCAAGCGGGCGGCTATTGCGCCGAAAGGATTTGATGGTCCATCTGGGGCAAGGACAGAGGGTGGGCGCTATTGCTGACGTCAAGGCCGCTGCGGCCGATCGAGTTGAATTCGTTCAGGACCCAAGGCCTTTGGACCTGGCGAGCGGCGAGCGCATGACCGAAGCCGGCGTCCCGGGGCGCAAGCCCAGGCTGGCCTTGGTGTGGACCCGCAACCTGGACGGCGAGCCCATGGCCGGCCGCCTGAGGGTGGCGCACGCCATCCGCGCGGCCCTGAGCCCCTGCGCCGAGTTGATGAGCTTCCGCCTGCCGTCGGTCGTCACCGACCGCAACTCTCGCCGCATCGTCGGCGCCATGCTGGCCCTGGCGGGAAGCTGGCTGCGGGGCCAGCCCCTGCCGATCCAATGCGCCATCTTCGCCGCGGGCCGCGACCTGAGGGCCATGAGCCGCGCGATCCCCGAAGACATCGAGACCGTCTATCTCGACGGCATCCGCTGCTATGGCCTGCTCAGGCTCTTGCGGCGCAAGCGGCCGCAGCAGCGAATCGTGGTCGATTTCGACGATCTGATGTCGCGCCGCATGGAATTGCTGCTGGCCGCCGGCGAGCCTCTCTCGCCCGGCTACATGACCCAGCGACTGCCGCCTTTGCTGCGCAAGCTGGCCACCAGCAGCGCGCTGGGCCGCACCATCGTGCTGTACGAGTATCTGACGCTGAAGGCGCTGGAGCGAAAGGTCCTGACGCTGGCGGACACCATCGTGCTGCTGTCGTCGGAGGACGCGGCGGCCCTGGACGCCATCCGCGCCCTGACGCCCGGCGCCCGGGCCGAGATCGCCACGGTGCCGCCGGCGGTGGACCTGGCCGAGGCCAAGCCCATGGCGGCGCCCCTGCGCTTCATCTTCGTCGGCACCGACGCCCTGACCCAGAACCGCCTGACCATCGACTACCTGCTCGATCTGTGGCGCCGGCGCGGCATCACCGCGCCCCTGGCCATCTTCGGCCACCAGGTCCGCGGCGTGCCCCTGCCGCCGAGCGTGACCACGCCCGGCTATGTCAACAGCCTGGACGAGATCTATGACGGCTGCGGGGTGATGCTGACGCCGTCCTTCCTGCGCGGCGGCATCAAGACCAAGGTCCTGGAGGCCTTCAGCTTCGGCGCCCCGGTGATCGGCAACAACCAGACCTTCGAGTCCATGCCGGTGGGCGCCTATCCGCTGAAGATCAACGACGAGGCCGAGCTGGTGGCGATCCTGCGCGACCCCGACGGCCATCTGCCCCTGCTGCAGGCCGCCGCGGACCAGGGCCGGGCCTATGTGCGCGAACATCACGCCCCGGCCGTGTTCGCCGGCCGCTGGCGCCAGCTGATGGGACTGCCGGCGCCGGCCGAGTAGAAGCGCTTAGAGGTCGCTGGGCGGCCGCGGCTCGCGCCACATGGCCCAGTTCAACGGCGCGTCGGGCCGGGGCCGAAATTCCGCGAGCACGCGAAAGCCATGGCGGCTGTAGAGACGCACATTGGCTTCGGTGGCGGTCTCCAGGAAGGCGGCGCGCCCCGCCCTGTCCAGCCGGTCGGTGTGAGCCTTCAGGAGGCGCGAGCCGATGCCGTGGCCTTGCGCCTCGGGAACGACCCCGAGGAAGAACAGATAATCGTGCGGACGCTCCAATGGATGATGCCTGTCCATGGCCGCGCGCATGGCCGCCAGGCGTCCAAAGCGCGGCCAACCCGTCAGGCCGATCAGGGCCGGGAGCGCCAGCAGCTCACGGATCAGAGGCGCGGGCCCCAGGGTCTCCGACGGCATCCACACCGCCGCGGCGCCGCCGGTCCCAGGCCGCTGGATTTCTCCGACCCCATGGGCGAGACGCCGCAGGACGAAGCGGAAGAACCGCCGTCGCCCCTCCTCGCGCCGGTCGTCGGGACGGCAGAGCCAGTCGAACATGGGATCGGCCGCGAAAGCGGCGCTGAGGTCGTCGGCCACGGCCGGCAGGACCGCCCGGCCGGCGAGATCGGGCGCTTCGGCGCTGCGCCGCATCATTTCGAAATCCAAGCTCGCCCTCCCCCGGGGATTCGCGTGGTCTTCTGCTGAAGCAGCGTCCACCCCCTACAGCTTCTCGCTGATCTTGATGGCCGCCCGGCAGCCCGCCCGAATCACCGCCGCCAGAAGCGGATAGGCCGGAGCCTCCCGCGCGCCCTCCTCCAGCGCCAAGTCGCGATGATGAAGCTCCTCGTCGCGGAAGCGCGCCAGATCCTGGACCAGATCCGGCTCGCGCCCCTGGAGCTCGGCGATCTGGCCGGCATAGTGCTCCTCGATCACCGTCTCGACCGCCTCGGTGCAGGCGTGAGCGGCCTTTTCGCCCATCAGCGCCGTGCCGGCCCCCAGGGCGAAACCGGCCAGCCGCCACAGCGGCGCCATCAGGGTCGGGCGCACGCCGCGCTCGGTCAGCAGGCGATCGAAGGCGGCCAGGTGCTCGGCCTCATGCCCCTCCATCTCCTGCAGCTGGAAGGCGATGCGGTCCTTGCCGGGCGCGCGGTTCAGGACCGCCCGCTGGCCGCGATAGATGTGCACCGCACCCAGTTCCCCGGCGTGGTCGACCCTGAGGATTTCGCCCAGGCGCGCGCCCTCGCCCAAGGGGCCGGGCCGGGGCGGAACGAGAGGGTTCAGCGGCTGGTCAGTCATGGCGCAGGCTCCTAAAGGCCGCAACGCTGCTGAACCCCGCCAGGGCCAGCGAGGCCAGGACGTTCCAGCCGGCCATGGACAGGCCCAGCATGCGCCAGGCGGCCTCGTCGCAGCGGGGGGCGGCCACCCTGGCGCCGCGCATCAGATCGGCGAGGGCCTGGGCCGAGGCCTTGCCGCCGGCGCCGGAACAGGCCTGTGGCCCCGGCCACCACTTCCACTCGGCGCCCGCGTGATAGGCGGCGATCCCCGCCCCCGCCAGAAACACCAGGGCCAGGACGGCGAACAGCAGCGGCCGTATCCGCACGGCCGGCGGCGCCAGGCTGATCGCCAGGCCCGTCCCGGAGATCCCCAGGGCCCACCAGTAGACCTCCCTCTGGCGCAGGCACAGAGTGCAGGGCTGAAGGCCGCCGAAGGTCTGGAACGCGTGGGCGATGGCCAGCATCGTCGCCGAAGCGAGGAAGGCCAGGATCAGCCAATGGCGCACAAGCGGTCGGGTCAGGGCGGTCATGGCCCAGATATGGCGCGAAACCGCGCTTAGCCCAAGGCCCTCCAGCGCCCGCCCCGGGTCAGCCGCCGGCGTGTTGTTCCAAAAGCTTGACCAGGACCAGGGCCACCGCGATCAGGACGAAGCCCAGGATCACCAGGAGCGTCAGGTGGCGGTCGACGAATTCCTTGGCCCTGGGGTGCTGCATCAGGGCCGCGCCCAGGAAGAAGCGCCCGCCGCGGGTCACCAGCGAGGCGCCGACGAACACCGGCAGGCTGAACTGGGCCAGGCCCGAGGCCAGGGTCACCACCATGTAGGGGACCGGCGTCAGCCCCTTCACCAGGATCACCGCCAGCCCGACCTTGGCGTAGAGCGCCTTGAACGCATCCACCGCCGCGGCATGTCCGCTGAGGGCGAGAACGTGCTTGGCCCAGTCCGAGGCGTAGTAACCGATGGCGTAGGCCACGCAGCCGCCGGCCACCGAGCCAATGGTGCAGATCGCGGCGTAGAGCCAGGCCCGCTCGCGCCGCGCCAGCACCATGGTGGCCAGCATCACGTCCGGCGGCACGAAGGGGACGATCGCCTCGATCATGGCGTTGAGCGGCAAAGCAAACACGGCGTAGCGGCCGGCCGCGAGGCGCAGGGCCCAGGCATAGAGAGAACGCAGCATGCCGACTCCGAGACGATTGGCGCTCCGGCTGCTAGCAGACTTCTCCGCGCGCGTCTCGCACCCAACCGCCGCGTCCCGCGGCCTGCGTGATTGTGCTAAAGCCCGACACATGGATTTCGCCCCCGACCCGGAACTGCAAGCCGCCGCCGACGAGGAACTGGCCGCGGCCGCGCGCCTCACCTGGAAGGAATTGGCCAAGCTGATCCCCTGGGGCGACACCTTCGAGGCCTTCGGCCCCGCCGGCGGCGAGCTGATGCTGGAGCGCAGCTACATCTGGCGCACCGGCCCCGGCGGCGACATCCTGTGCGAAGTGACCGCCTATCGCGGCCCCTCGCGCTACGACCGCGGGGTGAAGGCCAGCTGCATCATCCAAGGACCAAGCGGAACCTGACGCAGGGGAATCGGGTGAACGGATCACGCTTCGATGAGGCTGACGAGGAACTGGTCGTCCCATGCGGCGACTTTGCGTCTCAGGCGTATAGAATCCTTG
>FTFU01001421.1_pt1 | contig 19540 bp, 17 predicted proteins | sample 1640511 | NCBI WGS metagenome assembly FTFU01 (sample SAMEA3914789, study PRJEB12502) | metagenome | biome: forest; material: soil | place: Canada | collected 2011-07-03 | depth 0.3 m | reverse complement strand
GCGCGGATGACGATGGCCACGAAGCTGAACGAGAACGAGATGTGCGAGATGATGATGGCGCCAAGGTTGAAGGGCCAGGGCAGCTCGGTCGGCCAGGGCAGGATCTGGGTGAAGAACACCAGCATGGCCACGCCCATGCAGATCTCCGGCACCACGATCGGCAGGGCCAGGGCGCCCTCCAGCGCCGGCTTGGCGGGAAAGCGGAAGCGCCACAGCAGGATCGCGGTCATCGCCCCCAGGATCACGCTCATCAGGGTCGAGACGGCGGCGATGGTCAGGCTGTTGCCGAAGGCGGCCAGAAGGTCGGTGTCGTGCAGGACCTGGACGTAATAGTCCAAGGTGAAGCCGCGCCAGACGATGTTGCGCCGGCTGTTGTTGAAGCTGAACGCCATCAGGGTGATCAGCGGCGCATAGAGGAACACGCAGGTCCCGACCAGCCAGGCGCGGATCGGCCAGCGCCTCAGGTATTCCAGGGGGCCGGGAGCGGACTTGTCGCGCATCAGGCTTCAGCCTTCTTGCGGTTGCGCGAGACGATGGCCTGCACGGCGATGGCGATGAAGGTCATATACATCAGCATGAAGGACAGGGCCGAGCCGAACGGCCAGTTGTTGGCGGTCTTGAACTGACGCTCGATGACATTGGCGATCATCATGCTCCCGGGTCCGCCCAGGAGGTCGGGGGTCAGATAGGCGCCGATCGAGGGGATCAGGGTGACGATGACGCCGCTGATGATTCCGGGCGTCGCCAAGGGGATGACCACCCGGCGAAAGGTGGTGACCTGGCCGGCGCCGAGGTCGAGGCTGGCTTCCAGCAGCGATCGGTCCAGCCGGTCGAGGGCCGCATAGAGCGGCAGCACCATGAACGGCAGCTGGACATAGACCAGGCCGAACACAACGGCGAAGTTGTTGTGCAGCAGCTCCAGGGGATGGAACGGCGGGAGGGGATGGCCAGCGAGGGCCGTCAGGTGGCTGAGGCTGTTCCAGAAGAAGGCGAGGGTGAAGTTGATGTAGCCCTCGGTCCTGAGCACCGCCATCAGCGCATAGGTGCGGATCAGAAGGTTGGTCCAGAACGGCAGCATGATCAGCAGCAGCAGCCAGGCCTTGGTCTTTTCCGACGCGAAAGTGATGGCGATGGCCACCGGAAAGCCGATCACCAGGCACAGGAAGGTGGTGATCGCCGCGAACCAGAACGACTTGACGATGATGCCCAGATAGAGCGGCTGGATGGCGTGGGCGTAGTTCGAGAAGGTCCCGTCGATGACGATCTCGACCAGGTTCTTGTTCTCGCCGAAGCTGAAGCTCCAGATGATCGCCAGCGGGACCAGGAAGAAGGCGAGCAGCCAGAAGGTCGGCGGCCCGCCCACGGCGGCGAACACGGCCTTGGCGCGTTTCCAGGATTCATCCATGGGGGTGGGCCTGTGACGCGGTGCGTGGTTCGAGACGCGTCCCTGACGGGCCGCTCCTCACCATGACTATGTTCTGTGCGGTCCACCTGACTTCGTCATGGTGAGGAGCCCGCGCCAGCGGGCGTCTCGAACCACGCAGAGGCGCGTGTGCAGGCAGCCCCCTCACGACGCAAACACCCGCGTCAGGGTCTCGTCGAACAGCCGCGAGCGCTCCAGTCCCTCGAACTGTGAATATTCGCACTTCGCCATGGCAGCCGCGGGTGGGAAGATCGCGGCGTTGTCCCGATAGCTGTCCGGCATCAAGGCCAGCGCCGCCGCGTTCGGCGTCGGGTACTTGATGGTGCTGTAGATCTCGGCCCCGTTCCTGGCGTCGAGCACGAAGTTGATGAACTGGTGGGCGTTGTCCGGTCGCGGCGCGCCCTTGGGGATGCACAGGCAGTCGGAATTGAGGATGCTGCCTTCGCGCGGGACCACGAAATCGAGGTCGGGGTCCTCCGCCATTACCTGGGCGATGTCGCCGTTATATTCCATGACGATGTCGATATCGCCGGACAGCAGGAGGTCCTGGCCCTCGTCATTGTGGAAGATTTTGATGTGCGGCTTTTGCCGGATGTACATCTCGGCGATGCGGTCCAGCAGCTCCGGCGGGATGTCGTGGATCGAGTGCCCGAGATATTTGGCGCCCAGGCCCATCAGGTCGTCGGCTTCCGAGAACAGGCCGATGCGGCCCCTGTAGCGGTCGGAATCCATCAGCCATTTCCAGCTGTCGGGTACGCCGCCGATCATCTTCGACTTGCGATAGCCGATCCCCAGGACCAGCCAGGTATAGGGCATGGACCAGTGGCGCCCTGGGTCGAAGGCCGGGTTCTGGAAGCTGGGCAAGAGGTTCTTGCGGTTGGGGATCTTGTCGAGATCCAGCGGCAAGAGCATGTCCGAGATCTTCAGCCGCGTGACGAACTCGTTGGACGGCACGATCACGTCGAAGCCCGGATTGCCGGCTCTCAGTTTCGAGAACAGTTCGTCATTGGTGGCGAACAGGCTCATGTGGACCTCGATCCCGGTGGTCCGCTTGAAGTCCGCCAGGGTGGTCTTTCCGGTATAGGTGTCCCAGTTGTAGAGGTTGAGCCTCTGCTCCTCGCCATTCCTGCCGGTCGGATACTTGTCCGCGCAGCCTTCGAGGCCGCCGAAGCTGATGCCCGCGGCGGCGACGCCGAGGCTGGCCAACAGGGAGCGGCGGGAAGGGGAGAAGCGTCGGGTCATGGACGGCCTCCTCCAATTTCCGTCATCGCCGGGCTTGTCCCGGCGACCCATGAACTCGATCGGTGGAGGTCAGGGCGCGGAAACAGACGTGTGCAATCCCCTTCTGCCGAGATCTTGGGTCGCCGGGACAAGCCCGGCGATGACGATCTGGGGTTTGGTCGAAGGAGCGTCATCTCAGACCGTCTTCAAATACCAGTCGTAGTCCAGCGCCGGCACCTCGGCGAAGAAGCGGTCCTGTTCGATGCGCTTGACCTTGCAGAACATGTCGACGAAGCGCTGGCCGAGATAGTCGCGCAGGACTTCGGAGCGGTCGAGGCTGTCCACCGCGGCGAACCAGTTGGCCGGCAGGCGCAGGTCCATCTTCGCCGCGGCCTCGTAGCCGTCGCCCACCACCGGCGGGCCGGGGTCGATCTGGGTCTTCAGCCCGTGGTGCACACCGGCCAGCAGGGCGGCCAGGGCGAGATAGGGATTGGCGTCGGCGCCGGCGACCCGGTGCTCGATATGGCGGCCCTTGGCGGGGCCCGCGGGCACTCGCAGGGAGACCGTGCGGTTGTTGACGCCCCAGGTCGGCGCTACGGGGGCGTAGGAGTTGGCGCGGAAACGGCGATAGGAATTGGCGTTGGGCGCGAAAATGGCCATGGCCTCGCCCAGGGTCGCCTTCATGCCGCCGATCGCGTGGCGCAGGGGCGGTTCGCCTTCGGGCTTTTCGCTGGCGAAGATGTTGTCGCCCTTGGCGTCGTTGACGCTGACATGCAGGTGCAGGCCGCTGCCGGCGCGGTCGGCGAAGGGCTTGGCCATGAAGGTGGCCTCGCAGCCGTTGCGCACGGCCACGCCCTTGGCGATACGCTTGTACATCAGCGCCTCGTCCGCCGCCCGCAGGGCGTCGGGTCCGTGCTTGAGGGTCAATTCGACCTGGCCAGGGGCGTATTCCGAGATCGCGCCTTCCAGCGGCACGCCCTGGACATCGGCATTGGCCCAAAGGTCGCGGAAGAAGTTGGCGAAGTCCTCGATCTCCCTCAGGCCATAGACGCCGTGCAGCGACGGCCGCTCGCCGGTCACGGGCGAGGCGGCCAGTTCGATCCCCCCGTCGGCCGTGCGCATCGGATCGAGGAGGTAGTACTCGATCTCGCAGGCAACCACCGGCGTCAGGCCGTCATCGGCGAACCGCTGCAGCACCCGGCGCAGCACGTGGCGCGGGTCGAGGTCGTTAGGGGTTCCGTCCAGCTCGTAGAGCGAAGTCAGGACCTGGGCGGTGTCGTCGCCCAGCCAGGGCGCGCGGACCAGGGTGCCGGGCGCGGGCTTGGCCAGGCGGTCGGCGTCGCCGTCGGCCCAGACCAGACCGGTGTCCTCGCAGTCCTGGCCGGTGACGTCGCAGACCAGGATCGAGCCCGGCAGGAACCGGCCATACTCATAGACCGCCATCAACTCATGCCGGCGCAGGCGCTTGCCGCGCGGCACGCCGGAGAGGGCGGTGAAGATCACCTCGAAGAACTGTACGTCCGGATTGGTGTCCAGGAAGGCGCGGGCCTCGGCGGGATCGGCTATGGGATTGGGCAGGGCGGTCACGATGGGCTACCTGAAGGGATCGAGAGGGCCTTGAGATCGGCGCATTTGCGCACGGGGCGCAAGCGCCGACAGCGCTCCGGATCGCGAAGGAAGGTGATCAGCGGCATTTCAATTCCCAAACTGTGATCACTTGTTGGCGGAAAGGCGGCGGCTGTCAAGACGCGGCGGCCAGGGAACCTCTTGGATCATTTGTATTGCTATGGATCGGCGCGCGCCATGGATTGAGGCGCCTACGAGAGGCCGAAGTTGCTGCAATCTGTGATCACTAATGTGCGCACGCCCTAAGCTCTGGCGCGTTGCGCCCACGCCGCATAGACCGGGTCTATTCAATCCGAAAATTCTATCAATTGGACCTCTGTTCCGGAGGCGGCCTACAACCGACAACGCCAATTCCGACGGCGGCGTCCGCCTCCCGGCGGCCGCTTCATTTGGGGAGACACCATGACGCTCGCGACCAGCAAGACCCTGGACAACCTGAAGGCCGCCTTCGCCGGCGAAAGCCAGGCCAACCGCCGCTACCTCTATTTCGCGCAGAAGGCCGACATCGAAGGCTATAACGACGTCGCCGCCGTGTTCCGCTCGACCGCGGAAGGCGAAACCGGCCACGCCCACGGCCACCTGGAATTCATGGAAGCCGTCGGCGATCCCGCCACCGGCCTTCCGATCGGCGCCACCGACGCCAACCTTAAGGCCGCCATCGCCGGCGAGACCCACGAATATACCGACATGTATCCTGGCATGGCTCGCACCGCTCGCGACGAAGGCTTCGACGAGATCGCCGACTGGTTCGAAACCCTGGCCAAGGCCGAAAAGTCCCACGCCGGCCGCTTCCAGCGGGCGCTTGAGGCGCTCTAATCGGCGTCCGATTTGATTTCCGCTCATCCCCGCGAAGGCGGGGATCCAGATGAAACCCACGATATGATGGTGGATGGATCTGGATTCCCGCTTTCGCGGGAATGAGCGGGTTTTCTATGACTTTAGTTCGCCTGCTGATCCGGAATTTGCGCGCCTATGGCCGACACCGACAACACCGCCCCCCGCGAGGGCAGCCTTGAGGCGCCGTTTCGCCATCCGCTGAACTGGCGCGACGAGAGCTTCTATGACCTCGCGGCCATCGAGACCGAGATGGAGCGCGTGTTCGACATCTGCCACACCTGCCGGCGCTGCTTCAATCTGTGCGACAGCTTCCCCCGGCTGTTCGATATGGTCGACGAGAGCCCGACCGGCGAAATGAATGGGGTGCCCAAGAGCGAGTACGGCAAGGTCGCCGACGCCTGCACCCTCTGCGACATGTGCTTCATGACCAAGTGTCCGTACGTGCCGCCGCATTCGTTCGACGTTGACTTCCCTCACCTGATCCTGCGCCATCGCGCCGCCAAGCGCCGGGCCGAGGGCGGCGACTTCGTGCGCGAACAACTGGGCGAGACCGACCGCAACGGCAAGCTGGCCAAGCCGGTGGCGGGTCTGGCCAATTGGGCGACCGCGACCTCGAACAAGCCGGTGCGCAAGATCATGCAGGCCGTGGCGCATATCGACGCCGAGGTCGAGCTGCCGAAATATCATTCCAAGACCGCGACCGATCGGCTGAAGACGCCGCCCGCGGCCAACCCTGACGGCCCCGCCTTCGGCCAGCGCAAGGCCGCGCTCTATGCGACCTGCTTCGTCGACTACAATGCGCCGGACACGGCCGTGGCCGCCGCCGATGTGCTGGCGCGCCAGGGCGTCGAGGTCAAATCGGTCTATCCGGAATGCTGCGGCATGCCGCAGCTCGAGGCCGGCGACCTGAAGGAGGTGGCCGGACGGGCCGAGCGGGTGGCGGCGGCCTTCGGCCCCCTGATCGACCAGGGCTATGACGTGGTGGCCCTGACCGCCAGCTGCGGGCTGATGATGAAATTCGAATGGCCGCTGCTGCTGCCGGAGAGCGAGCCGGTCAGGAAGCTGGCCGCCGCGACCCGCGACGTCAGCCAATATGTGGTCGAACTCTCCAAGACCTTCGGCCTCGCGCCCGGCCTGAAAGCTATCGAGGGCGGCGTCACCGTGCACCATGCCTGCCACGCCCGGGCGCAGAACATGGGCGCCAAGTCGGCCGAGATGCTGCGGTTGATCCCCGAGACGAAGATCGAGCTCGTGGAGCGCTGCTCCGGCCACGGCGGCACCTTCGGGGTGATGCAGGGGACGCACGACATCGCGGTCAAGGTCGGCAAGCCGGCCGCGCGCCAGGTGGCGCAGAAAAAGACGGAAACCCTGTGTTCCGATTGCCCGCTGGCCTGCAAGCACCTGGGCCAGCTTCTGGTCGCCGAACTGCCGGCCGGGGCCGGCCAGCCGTTCCAGGCTCATCCGATCGAAATCCTCGCCCGCGCCTACGCCGGCGCCTGACGGAGCCCGAAGTCCATGCCCGAAGCCCTGCGCCAGATAACGCCAGAGGACCTTTTGCCCGACGCCGACTTCGCCCGCGTGCGCCGCGAGCGTCGGCAGGCCCTCTTGCCCATCAAGCGCCTGCGCCGTGTCGAGCTCGGCCCGGTCTGCACCTTCTATTTCGAGACCTTCGAGACCATGCTGTTCCAGGTCCAAGAGATGCTGCTGGTGGAAAAGGGCGGCGAGGCCCAGATCGCCGACGAGTTGGCCGCCTACAATCCGCTGATCCCGCAAGGGTCCGAGTTGGTGGCCACGGTGATGTTCGAGATCGAGGACGAGATCCGCCGCACGGCCCTTCTCGCCCGCCTGGGCGGCGCCGAGGACCGCTTCTTCCTGCAGGTGGGCTCCGAGCGCGTCGCCGGAGTCCCTGAGGGCGACATCGAGCGCACCCGCGAGGACGGCAAGACCTCGTCCGTCCACTTCCTGCACTTCCCCCTGAGCGAGCCGCAGAAGGCGAAGTTCCGCGATCCGACGACCACCATCATGGTTGGCTGCGATCACGAACACTATGCGCACATGGCGGTGCTCAGCCCGGCGACGCGCGCAGAGCTGAGCCGGGATTTCGCCTGACGGCCTGGGCCTATTTGAAGAGCGCCGGGTCGATCGCGTCAGCTACGGCCTGTGAGCTTGATCCCGTGATCTAGGAAAGGCCCTCGGTCGTCGCGTGGGCGCGGGCCGTTTGCGGGACGGACACGACGCTGAGCGCCTGGTCCAGGTCTTCGAGGATGTCGTCGATGTGCTCGATGCCGATCGACAGGCGGATCATTTCCGGGCGCACGCCCGCCTTCAGCTGCTCGGCGGGGGCCATCTGGCGATGGGTGGTGGAGGCTGGATGGCAGGCCAGCGACTTGGCGTCGCCGATATTGACCAGGCGCTTGATCAGGCCGAGCCGGTTGTAGAACTGGCGCCCCGCCTCCAGCCCGCCCTTGATGCCGAAGCTGAGCAGCGAGGAAGCCTTGCCGCCAAGGTATTTCTGCGACAGGGCGTAGTAGGGGCTTTCGGGGAAGGCGGCGTAGCTGACCCAGTCGACGCGGGTGTCGTCGCGGAGGAATTCGGCGACCTTGCGCCCGTTCTCGGTGTGCCGCTCCATACGCAGGGCCACGGTCTCGATCCCCTGAAGCAAAAGGAAGGCGCTCAACGGCGACAGCACCGCCCCCATGTTGCGCTGATAGACGCTGCGGGCGCGGGCGATGAAGGCTTCGGGGCCGAAGCGGTCGACATAGACCAGGCCGTGATAGGAGCGGTCGGGCTGGTTGAACATCGGAAAGCGGTCGGCGTGTTTGGCCCAGGGGAATTTGCCGCTGTCGACGATGGCCCCACCCAGGGTCGTTCCGTGGCCGCCCAGGAACTTGGTCAGGGAGTGGACGACGATGTCCGCGCCATAGTCGAACGGGCGCAGCATGATCGGGGTCGCCACCGTATTGTCCACGATCAGGGGCACGCCGGCGGCGTGAGCCACCTCGGCGATCGCCTCGATATCACAGACATTGCCCGCCGGATTGCCGATGCTTTCGCAAAGCACGGCCTTGGTGTCCTGGTCGATCAGGCGGGCGATGTCGTCGGCCTGATCGCCGGGGGCGAAGCGGCCTTCGATCCCCTGGCGCGGCAGGATGTGCTGCAGGAGGGCGTGGGTGGCGCCATAGAGCTGGGGCACGGAGACGATGTTGCCGCCATGATCGGCGACATTGGCCAAGGCGAAGTGCATGGCCGCCTGTCCGGAGGCGACGCTGAGCGCGGCCACGCCGCCCTCAAGCTCGGTCAGGCGCTTTTCCAATACGGTCGTGGTCGGGTTGGCGATGCGGCTGTAGCGATAGCCCTCGACCTCGAGGTCGAACAGGGCGGCCCCGTGTTCGGCGCTGTCGAAGGCGTAGGAGGCGGTCTGATAGATCGGCACGGCCACCGCCTTGGTGGTCGGGTCGCAGTCAAAGCCGGCATGGACGGCGATGGTTTCAGGGCGCATGGCCGGGACCTCTCCTGACGGGCCCTCGCGAGCCAGTAATATTTCGTAAGCTCCCAGAGCTTCGATTGCAGCCTAAACCATAAGCTGCTCCCATACAGCGTCGCCTATTTCGGTCACTTTCGCGAGATCCGCCATGAGTTCCGCCGAGGCCGCCCAGGATCATGCCAAATCCGCCCGCGGCGCCGGCGGCGGCGCCAATCGGGCCTGGATGCGGGCGCTGGAGATGACCTCGCGCCTGGGCAAGGAGCCCCATAGGCTGCTGGCCAGCGTCGTCGACGAGTGGGCCGAGCGCCAGCCCGACGCGCCGGCCCTGCTGTCTGACGCCGAAAGCCTGACCTACGATCAACTGGCGCGCCAAGCCCGCCGCTATGCCCGCTGGGCCCTGGCCCAGGGGCTGGGCAAGGGCGAGGTGGTGGCGCTGATGGCGCCCAACCGGCCTGATTACCTGGCGGTCTGGCTGGGGGTGAGCAGCGTGGGCGGGGTGGTCGCCCTCCTGAACACCAACCTGCGCGGCGCCGCGCTCAGCCATTGCCTGGCGGTGGCCGAGCCCAGGCATCTGCTCCTGGCCGACGAACTCGCTGAGTGCGCCACCGCGGCGGGGGAGGGCGTGAAAGTCTGGCGGATCAACGATCTGGACCTGACCGGCTATTCCGATGCGCTCTTGAACGATACCGAACGCCGCGAGACCCGCCTCGGCGATCCGGCGCTCTTAATCTACACCTCCGGCACCACGGGCTTGCCCAAGGCGGCGCGCGTCAGCCATCACCGCGTGATGAGCTGGGCCGGATGGTTCGCGGGCCTGCTGGACGCCAGCCCCGAGGACCGGCTCTACGACTGCCTGCCCATGTACCACAGCGTCGGCGGCGTGGTCGCGACAGGGGCGCTCCTGGTCAAGGGCGGCTCGGTGGTGCTGCGCGAGAAGTTCTCCGCCAGCCGGTTCTGGGACGATGTCGTCCGCTGGGACTGCACGCTGTTTCAATATATCGGCGAGTTGTGCCGCTATCTGGCAGCCGCGCCGGTCTCGCCCAGCGAGACGGCTCATCGGCTGCGCATGGTCTGCGGCAATGGCCTCAGGCCCGATGTCTGGACCACCTTCCAGGAGCGCTTCGCCATCCCGCGGATCCTTGAGTTCTACGCCGCCACCGAGGGCAATTTCTCGCTCTACAATGTCGAGGGCGAGCCCGGCGCCATCGGCCGCGTCCCGCCGTTCATGGCGCGGCGCTTTCCCGCTGCGATCGTCCGCCATGACGTCGCGACGGGGGCGCCCTTGCGGGGGCTGGACGGCTTTTGTCAGCGCTGCGAGGCGGGTGAACCGGGTGAAGCCATCGGGCGCCTCGCCGCGGCCGGCGATCCGGCCCACAGGTTCGAGGGCTACACCAGCCGCGCCGAGAGCGAGAAGAAGATCCTGCGCGATGTGTTCGAGGCGGGAGACGCCTGGCTGCGCACGGGCGACCTGATGCGCACCGACGAGCGCGGCTTCTACTACTTCGTCGACCGGGTCGGCGACACCTTCCGCTGGAAAGGCGAGAACGTGGCCACCACCGAGGTGACCGAGGCCCTGTCCGAGTGTCCGGGCGTGGTGGAGGCCACCGTCTATGGCGTCGCGGTCCCCGGCGCCGACGGCAAGGCCGGCATGGCCGCCCTGGTGGTGGAGGACGGCTTCGACCTGATGGGTCTGCGCCGACGCCTCGCCGAACGCCTTCCCGCCTACGCCCAGCCGGTGTTCCTGCGCCTCGTCTCCAGCCTGGCGGTCACCGAAACCTTCAAGCAGAAGAAGGCGGACCTGGCGCGCGAAGGGTTCGATCCAGCGGTGGTGGGCGAGCCGCTCTACGTGGCTTTGCCGGGGCGAGAGGGGTACGACCCGCTTGATCTGGATAGGTGCGAGCAGATCGTAACGGGGCGGATTCGGTTGTAGGGCGTCATCCGCCCAGGCAGGCCCGGACGTCCTCGCCGATAGTTCTGGCCGCCTCCAGCGCATAGGGGATCGGCCGGGGAAGGGCGTAGAAATAGTGGATCATCCCGGCGTGGTTGGTATGCCGCACCGAAACCCCGGCGTCTTCCAGCCGGGCGACAAAGGCGATCGCCTCGTCGTGGCAGGGATCGAATTCGGCGGTGTGAACCAGGGTCGGCGGCAGCGCCGAAAGGTCCTCCGCCAGCAGGGGCGACAGGCGCGGGTCTGACGGCTCATGGCCCGGGGGCGCATAGTCCGCGAGTTCGGCGTCCGTGGTCGCCCGATCCAGGAAAAAGCCCTCGGCATAGGCGTCTCGCGATGGGCTCCGGCGGCCGACGTCGAGGATCGGGCAGATCAGCAGCAGCAGGGCGGGGCGCGTTTCGTCAGCTGCGGAGAGCATCGTGGCCGCGGCCGCCGCCAGGTTGGCGCCGGCGGAATCTCCCGCAAGGCCCAGGCGGGCCGGATCCAGGCCCATATCCTCGGCATTGTCGCGCACCCAGCGGAAGGCGGCCACGGCGTCCTCCAGCCCGGCCGGAAACCGATGCTCGGGGGCCAGGCGGTAGTCGACCGCCAGCACCTTGCAGCCCGACGCCGCCGCCAGCCGGCGGCAGACGCCCTCGTGCGTGCGCAGGCTTCCGGCCACCCAGCCGCCGCCGTGGATATAGACCAGGGCCGGCGAGGGGGCCTGCGATTGCTCGCTGGAATAGAGCCGGGCGGCCAGCGGGCCGTCCGCGCCGCCGACCTTCAGTTCGCAGGCGCCGACGCCGGGTTCGGCAGGAACCTCGCCCAGATCATAGAGAGCCTCCAACTGCCGCCGCCGCTGCGCCGCGTCGCCGAGCGCTGGCGGACCGGACAGGGTCAGCATCTTCAGGAAGCGCTGAGCGTGGCGATCGAGCGGCATGGATGGACTTCGAGTGAAGGCTTCGCCGCAGAGCGTGTCAGGCGCGGGCGTCGGATGCAACCATCACCCGTTGGCGGCGCGGCCATAGTTTGGTCAGCCCGGCCGCATCTGGAACCGCTCGCGGAACACTTGCTGGCCCTTGAGGGTGACCGCCACCGCGCGGCCGCCGTCGAGGCGGCGCACCCAGCCTTGATCGAAGGCGTGGGCGCAAAGGGCCGCGCCGAGCACGCCGGCCAAGTGCGGCCGCCGCTCGCTCCAGTCCAGGCACGGCCGGCAGAGCAGGCGGCCCGAGCGCCTGCCGCGCCGCTGGGCCAGGGTTGCGGCGTCCAGCCCGACCTCGGCGAGGAAGGCGAGGCCGGCGTCGGAGACACGGCCCGCATCGGTCTCCAGTTCGACAAAGCCGCGATCCACCAGGGCGTCGGCCAGGCCCACGCCCAGCTGGCCGGCAAGGTGGTCGTAGCAGGTGCGTGCGGCGCGCATGGCCGCATCGCGCGGGCCGGTGGACAGCCGCGGCCGCTGCGGCGCGGCTTCGCCGGCGACCTGCATGATGCTCTCCATCATCCGCGCCACGGCAGGGGAGGCGAGGCGGTGGTAGCGGTGACGGCCCTGCTTTTCGAGCGCCAGGAGGCCGGCGGTGGTCAGGCGGGCCAGGTGACCGCTCGCCGTCTGCGGCGCCACGCCCGCCACGCCCGCGAGTTCGCTCGCCGTCAGCGCCCGGCCGTCCATCAGCGCCTGGAGCATGGCTGCGCGGGCCGGGTCCCCGGCCAGGGAAGCGATTTCGGCGAATTGAGCCGTGCTGACCATCGTGCTTTATCCTTCATTGGCGAGCGGAAGCTAGCAGGGCTGCCTGGTCAATGGTTCGGTGGCGGCCGTAGTGTCGGCAGGGGTTTGAGGGCGGCAATGGTGTTCAAGGTGCGGACTTTCGTGGCGGCGTTGATGGCCGTGGCCCTGGCGGGGCCGGCCATGGCGACCGAGATCTGGAACACACTGCCGCCTATGCCGAGCCTGCCCGTGGGCGGGACCGCCGGCTATGTCGCCGAGAACGGCGCGAAGATCTGGTACGAGAGCTATGGCGCCGGCCCTGTGGTGATCATGCTGCACGGGGGCCTTGCCAACAGCGCCTATTGGGGTGGCCAGGTCCCGGCCCTGGCCAAGGATCACCGGGTGATCCTGATTGACAGCCGCGGCCATGGGCGCAGCAGCCGCGATGCGCGCCCCTACACCTACGAACTGATGGCTTCGGACGTGGTGGGGGTGATGGACGCCCTGAAGATCGATCGCGCCGCCGTGGTCGGCTGGAGCGACGGGGCGATCATCGGCCTGGTCATGGCCATGAAGTATCCCGAGCGCCTGACGCGGGTGTTCGCCTTCGCCGCCAACATGGACCCGTCGGGGGTCAAGCCGGACATGCTGTCGACCCCGACTTTCGGCGGCTTCGCCACCCGGGGCGCCGCCGAGTACGCCGCCGTCTCGCCGACCCCGAACGACTATCCGGCCTTCCGCGCCGCCATCGAGAAGATGTGGGACACCGAGCCCAACTACACCGCCGCCGACCTCGGCAAGATCGCCACGCCGGTGGCCATAGCCGACGGCGACCACGACGAGGCGATCAAGCGCGAGCACACCGAATACCTGGCGCGCAGCATCCCCGGCGCCAGGCTGGTGGTCCTGCCGGGCCTTTCCCATTTCGCCATGATCCAGGATCCGGCGGCGTTCAATTCTGTGTTGCTAAGCTTCCTGAATGGGCAATAATCGGTCCCATCGCCGCTGAATCGTCGTAAGATATGCCTAGAATGGGATAAATGGCGCAACCAATCGGCGCGCCGTGCGTCCGCCTCATTCGGTTCGCTGCTTGAGGCGGGCCCGTTCTTGGGATGGAGTTCGTCATGCCGCAGCCCGACGCCGCCGCCCCCCCGGTCTTCAAATCGTCCCTCGACCTGATCGGGCGCACGCCCCTGGTCGAACTGACCCGCCTGGACACCGGTCCCTGCCGGCTGTTCCTCAAGCTGGAGAACCAGAACCCAGGCGGCTCGATCAAGGACCGGGTGGCGTTGTCGATGATCGCGGCGGCCGAGGCGGAGGGGCGGCTCTATCCCGGCGCCACCATCATTGAGGCCACGGCAGGCAATACTGGCCTGGGCCTCGCCCAGGTCGCAACGCTGAAGGGCTACAAGCTGATCCTGGTCGTGCCCGACAAGATGGCGCGGGAGAAGATCCTGCACCTTCGGGCCATGGGCGTGGACGTGCGCCTGACCCGCTCGGACGTCGGCAAGGGGCACCCAGAATATTACCAGGACCTGGCCCAGACCATCGCCCAGGAGACCGGCGGCTTCTATGTCAACCAGTTCGAGAACCCGGCCAATCCGGCGGCGCACGAGGCCGGCACCGGGCCTGAGATCTTCGCCCAGATGGAACAGGACGTGGACGCGGTGGTGGTGGGGGTCGGCTCCGGCGGCACCCTCACCGGCATCGGCCGCTTCATGAAACGGGTCTCGCCCAAGACCCAGATGGTGCTGGCCGACCCGGTGGGCTCGATCCTGGCCGACTATGTGGCCACGGGGAAGATCGGCGAAGCGGGCTCCTGGGCCGTCGAGGGCATCGGCGAGGACTTCATCCCGGCCAACGCCCAGATGGATCTGGTGTCCAAGGCCTATTCGATCTCCGATCGGGAAAGCGTCGAGACGTGCCGCCTGCTGCTCAAGGCCGAGGGCATACTGGCCGGCTCCTCGACCGGCGCCCTCCTGGCCGCGGCCCTGCGCTATTGCCGCGAGCAGACCACGCCCAAACGGGTGGTGACGCTGGCCTGCGACACGGGCGGCAAATACCTGACCAAGGTGTTCAACGACATCTGGGTGGCGGCCCAGGGCTATGACCAGCGTGAGATGCACGGCGACCTGCGCGACCTGATCGCCAAGCGCTATTCGGAAGGCGGGGTGATCACCATCGGGCCGGAGGACACCCTGCTCACCGCCTATAACCGGATGCGCTCGGCCGACATCAGCCAGTTGCCGGTGGTCGACCGTGGAAGGCTGGTCGGCATCCTCGACGAGAGCGACGTCCTGGCGGCGGTGGAAGGCGGCGACCAGCGCCGGGCCGAGCGCTTTCGAAGCCTGGTCAGCCAGGCCATGACCCACGGGGTCAAGACCCTTCAGGCCGATCAGCCGATCGACTCGCTGGTGGAAGTGTTCGAACGCGACGAGGTGGCGGTGGTGCTTGAGGGCGACAACTTCATGGGCCTGATCACCCGCGTGGATCTGATCAACCATTTGCGGCTGAATGCTTAGGGGCCGCCGCGTTCCGCTCTTTCCGGCGAATGACCTTCGTGAAGAAATTCCCATGCTGGAGATCACCATTAACTCCGCTCATCCCCGCAAAGGCGGGGATCCAGATTCATCCACGAGGTTCGGTGGGTTTCACCTGGATCCCCGCCTTCGCGGGGATGAGCGGAGTTTGTTTAGCATTCGCCAAGGCGATTCCTTCACAGCCCCGAACGCCGGGATCCAGATCGCAAAGCTCTGGCGAGCCGAAGAATCTATGAAATCACACCAAACTCCGCGCCATAGGATCTGGATCCCGGCATTCGCCGGGACGAGCGGAGTTTGGGCGGACACCAGCAGGAAAACCCCCGCATGACCGACGCCGGCAAGAACCGCCTCGCCTTCGCCACCCGGACCATCCACGCCGGACAGAGCCCGGACCCCTCGACCGGGGCGGTGATGACGCCAATCTACGCCACCTCGACCTACGCGCAGGCAAGCCCGGGGGTGCACAAGGGGTTCGAATACAGCCGCACCCAGAACCCGACGCGCTTCGCCTTCGAGCGCTGCGTGGCGGACCTGGAGAGCGGAACGGCCGGCTTCGCCTTCGCCTCGGGGCTGGCGGCGGCCTCGACGGTGCTGGACCTGCTGGACAGCGGCGACGATGTCATCGCCAGCGACGACCTCTATGGCGGTTCCTTCCGCCTGTTCGACAAGGTCAAGGCGCGGGCCTCGGGTCTGAAGTTCAGTTTCGTCGACCTCTCCGATCCCGGCGCGCTGCAGGCGGCGCTCAGGCCCAATACGCGCATGGTCTGGATCGAGACCCCCACCAACCCGACGCTGAAGCTGGTCGACCTGGCGGCGGTGGCGGCCTTCGCCAAGCCGCATGGCCTGATCACCGTCTGCGACAACACCTTCGCCAGCCCCTATATCCAGCGGCCGCTGGAGTTCGGCCTCGACCTCGTCGTGCACTCGACGACCAAGTACCTGAACAGCCACTCGGACATGGTCGGCGGCGTGGCGGTGGTCGGGGACAATGCGGACCTGACCGAGCGGCTGAGGTTTCTGCAAAATGCGGTCGGTGGCATTTCAGGGCCGTTCGACAGCTTCCTTGCCCTGCGCGGGCTCAAGACCCTGGCCCTGCGCATGGAGCGCCACTGCAGCAACGCCCAGGCGGTCGCCGAGTGGTTGGCGGCCCATCCCGAGGCCGGGCGGGTGATCTATCCGGGCCTGAAGAGCCATCCGCAGCACGAATTGGCCAGCCGCCAGATGGCGGGTGGCTTTGGCGGCATCATTTCGCTGGTGCTGAACCGGGACATGGCCGGAACGCGCCGCATGCTGGAGCGGACCCACCTGTTCACCCTGGCCGAGAGCCTCGGCGGGGTCGAAAGCCTGATCGGCCACCCTGCCAGCATGACCCACGCCTCGATCCCGCCCGAGCAACGCGCCGCGCTCGGCATCACCGACAACCTGGTGCGGCTGTCGGTGGGGATCGAGGATGCCGACGATCTGATCGCCGACCTGGAGCAGGCGCTGCGGGGGTAGGCTGCGTCGACAGTCCGCTCAGCCGTGCGCGAAAGCCCAGTAGAGCGCCCGGGCCCGCTGATAGATCGGGCCGGGCTGCAGCTCGCGGTCCTCGATGCGGATCATGGCCGTGACCTTGCCGTAGTTTCCGGACGAGAAGACCTCGTCGGCGTCCATGAAGTCGCGCCAGGTCAGGCTCTTCTCGACCACCTCGACGCCGTCGCCGCGCAAGAGGCCGATCACCCGGCTGCGGGTGACGCCCGCCAGGAACACGCCGTTCGGAGCCGGGGTGAACACCACCCCGTCCTTGACCATGAACAGGTTGGCGTTGGCGAGTTCGGTGACGTTGCCCAGCATGTCCAGCAGGACGCAGTTGTCGAACCCCCGCCGCCCCGCCTCCATCAGGGCGCGGGCGTTGTTGGGATAGAGGCAGCCGGTCTTGGCGTCGACCGGCGCGCACTCCAGGCTGGGACGGCGATAGGGGGACAGGGTGATCGCGCTGCCCCGGGTCTGGGGCATGGGGGCTTCGTAGATCGACAGGCACCAGCGGGTGCTTTCGGGGTCGAACTTGACCCCGCCCCCCAAGCCCATGTCGGCCCAGTGCATCGGGCGGATATAGAGCTGGGCGTCGGAGTCGAATTTCTTCAGGCCATCGCGGGTCAGCCCGATCCAGGTGTCGACCGGCACGACCGGCTTGAGCATGAAGCGCTCGGCCGAGGTGTTGGCCCGCGCACAGTGCAGGTCGAGGTCCGGGGTCACGCCCTCGAAGGCCCGGGCGCCGTCGAACACCGACGAGGCCAGCCAGGCGGCGTTGGTTCGCACCCCCATGATGGCGACATTGCCCTCATGCCAGTCGTTTTCGAAGAAGGTCCAGGTCTTGGACACGGGGCTCGTGGTGGACACGACACCGGGCATGAGGCTCTCCAGCAAACGACCTGCGGGCCTCCAGTATCAGGGCGCCGACAGATCGATTGCTAGACCCTGAGGCTCAAAAAGTCGCGTTCAGACGCACGCGCTCGGCCTGGGCGGACGGCGGCCGCAGGGATTCGCCGCGCGGGCCGGTTGCCCATTTCAGGCGGTAACGGCGGGTGCGCGCTACGTCGACCAGCGGGTCCGGACAAAAGGCCAGAACCGGAGTCCCGGCGAGCAACCTCAATTCAATGGTCATCGGGCCCCACCTGCATCGTCCGCCATTTTCCGGTGCAGGCCGCATGCGGATGGGGCGGAATGTTAATCTTGGCGTGCGACCTTAGCAGACAGCCTCAACAACCGGGTCGGGAAGGCCCGGCGCCCTTCACCAAGTGATCTTCCGCGAAAGCCGGACCGAGATCTGATGCCCCTGCCGAGACTGGAAAGCTTTCTTTCGGCGTTCGCGCGCAGCCGCCGCGGCAATGTGTTGATCATCTTCGCCTTCTGCCTGCCGCTGGTGTTGGCGGCGGTCGGCGGCGCCATCGACTATTCGGGGAGGCAGACGGCCCAGGCGAAACTGCAGGACGCGGTGGACGCGGCCAGCGTCGGCGCCGTAGCGACCAATTCCGCCGCCTTCATCGCCTCAGCGCAGATGTCGAGCAACGGGCCGATCGCGGTCGGCGTGACGAACGCGACCGCCATCTTCAATGGCAATGTCGCCAACATAAAGGGCGTCACCAACACCAACGTCGCCGCGACGGTTGCCAAGGTGAACGGCTATGTGGACGCCACCGTCACGGGGACCGCCACCTATCCGACCGCCTTTCTGGGCCTTTTCGGCATTTCCACCCTGCCGCTCACGGCGACCTCGTCGTCGCAGAACGGCATGCCGCCCTATCTCGACTTCTATCTGCTGCTGGACGTATCGGGTTCCATGGGCCTGCCGTCGACGGTCGACGGCGAGAACGTCCTTGCGCAGATCAATCCGGACATGAAGTCGTCCTATCCCGGCGGATGCACGTTCGCGTGCCATGAATCGGGGAGCCAGGGCTATGCCCTGTCGCGGCAGTACGGCGAGTCCGCGCCCGGCGTCCCCTACAAGAACAAGACCTCGGTGAGCTTTTGCACGACACCCGGCACGACGTCTTGCATTCAGCTACGTCTGGATGCGGTGGGCTATGCAGTCCAGTCGTTGATCCAGACCGCACAATCGACCCAGAAATACACCCATCAATTCCGGATCGGGATCTATCCCTTCATCCGCTACGCCTACGAGTATAATGCGCTGACCTATACGGACGACACCTCCGGGATGTCGACCCTCAACACCTCGGCAGCGAACCTTCCGTCGCTGCTGGATACGGGGGTGAACGCCACCCTGGGCTCGGGCGGCACCCATTTCGAAAACGCGTTGCCGACGGCCAACACAATCATCACCAAGTATGGGATCGGCACGGGCGCCTCGGTCTCCAGCCGCCAGCCCTGGGTTTTCTTCGTCACCGACGGCTCGCAGGACAACCAGACCTATTGGTCGGGAACCTGGTCGGGCAGCAACCACGCCACCACCTTGGACTCGTCATTGTGCACGACGCTCAAGAGCGCAGGCATAAGGATCGCGGTGCTGTACATTCCCTATCAGACGATCCCCAATCCCAACCCGAGTTTCGCCAACGACGAGGACGACTACGCCAACAACAACATCGCGAACATTCCAGCGCCTTTGAAAGCCTGCGCCTCGTCAGGTTTCTACTTCACCGCCAATGCGCCGAGCGACATCACCAGCGCTATGAACGCCATGTTCAACGCCGCGGTGGCGACCGACCACATCACGCACTAGGAGGCGGGCGACCCGGATTTCGTCTCTGTAATCATGCTGAAATCCGAGGCAATCGCCCTGTAGAGGGGCGCGGCGAAACTGGCGGGCGCGAATATCGATTCGCGGCATCGCCGGAGCGCCAGTCTTGTCTTCTTCCCCTCAGCCGAGCGTTCCGACCGGTGCGCGAATAATGATCGCCACGCCCTGTTTTGGCGGGCTCCTGACCCAGGGCTATGTCGAGTCGATCATCAGGTTGATCCACTATGCCGGCGTGCACGGTTTCGACGTCCAATTGGCGATGTTGGGCCATGACGCCCTGATCACACGCAGCCGCAACACCCTGGTGGCGGCCTTCCTCGACATGCCGCAGATGACCCATCTGATGTTCGTCGACGCCGATATCGCCTTCCAGCCTGAAGCGGTCGGCCGGCTGCTGGCCTTCGACGAAGACGTCGTGGGGGGAGTCTACCCCTTGAAGTTGGACTAAACCGCTAGCGCAGTATTGCTCAGCTTTAAGTGGATGAGTGACGGGAGCCTCCTGTCTGAAGAAGAGCGTGATTGGGTCACGCCCTCTTC
>FTFU01001950.1_pt1 | contig 19590 bp, 18 predicted proteins | sample 1640511 | NCBI WGS metagenome assembly FTFU01 (sample SAMEA3914789, study PRJEB12502) | metagenome | biome: forest; material: soil | place: Canada | collected 2011-07-03 | depth 0.3 m | reverse complement strand
GGAAGTTGGTCTCCAAGCGCGATTCGCGGGGGCGGACGGCTGCATTGGCAAGCCCATCGATTTCAAGCGGATCGTCGAACTGGCGCGATGCGCCGATTCCCCCGCCGATCGGGGGCATGCCAAGGACGCAGCGCCGGTAGACCGGCAAGGGATCGTCGCCAAGCGCTAGCCGAAGCGCCGTGTCCAGACACCGCGCAGCCGATCGCAAAGACGCTTCCGGCAACCAAGCCACGGCGATCTGGCGCCCGCGAAAGTCCGCTGTTGGGGACTACCCGGCCGGATCACGGCGGATCTTGGCGGCGAGCGCGAAGCGGCCGTGAGGGCGCGCGAGCGACGCATGAACGATTGCGGAACATCGTTCGGCCTGGACGCAAGATCTACGAGAGAAGCCTCACGGTTCTGGTTTAGTTCCAGCCACCACTTCCACAATATCTTGAAATAATTTGGAAAATTTGGTGGGTGCAGTAGGATTCGAACCTACGACCCGCTGATTAAGAGAAGTATTCATTAAGTCGACATCTTTGCGATATTTCACGATATTGCGCGACCAGCGCGCTGATCCGCTTGCGATTTCGGCATAGTTGGGCATATTTTCGCATATTGGCGTGATGAAACCTTCCATCCCGTTCTGTAGTACTTCACCGTTCTAACACCGTTCTAAACCGCTCAAAATCCGCCGTTCTAATCGACGCTGCTCTTAGGTTCGCATCATGGGTGATTTGCGTCTTCCCCTCACCGACAAAAATGTCGCCGGACTGCCGCTCGCCGACAAAGGCGTGCAATACCGCGCCCGCGACACCGAGCTGGCCGGTTTCTTCGTGTTGGTCGGCTCGCGCGCCAAGAGCTTCATGATCCAGGCCGACCTGCGCGTCGGCGGGGTGCGCCGGTCGATCCGGATGAAGGTCGCCGAGGTCGGCGAGCTCAGCACTCGCGACTCGCGGGCCAAGGCCAAGACCCTCTTGGGCTCTATTGCCGAAGGGGTCGATCCCCGCGAGAAGAAGAGCCCGCCACCCACACCGAAAATCGGCGAGGTCCCGACGCTCGGGCAAGCCTGGGCCCGCTACAAGGACTCCCACCTCGTCCGCAAGAGACGCTGCGCCAAAACCATCCAGAACTACGCCGATCACGTCGAGCGGCTATTCAAGGACTGGCTGGACCTGCGGCTGTCCGAACTCGGCGAGCAGCCGCGCCTCGTGGCGGACCGGCACGAGGCGATCACCCGCGACAATGGCCCGGCGATCGCCAACGGCGCCATGCGGAGCCTGCGCGCCATCTATAACCACGCCCGCAAGACCTGCCGGCAGCTTCCGGCCGAAAATCCGATCTTCGCCGTCGACTGGAATCCGGAGGTCCGGCGGAACACCGCCCTGGGCGTCCGCGACCTCCCGGCATGGTTCGAGGGGCTTGCCGCCCTGCAGAATCCGGTGCGGCGCGAATTCCACCTTCTCACACTGCTGTCGGGCTGCCGGCCGGATGCAATGAAGCGGGCCGCGCTGACCGACCTCGATCTGTCCGCCCGCGTCCTTCATATCGGCGCACCCAAGGGCGGCGAGGACAAGGCCTTCGATATCCCGCTTTCGCACGCCATGCTGGAGTCGATCGTGCGGCTCCGCCGGCTTGGAGCGGTGATCTATCCCGACGCGGCGCGGACCTGGCTGTTCCCGAGCGATGCGCTGAGCGGCCATCTCGAAGAGCACAAGGAGGATCGGGAGAAGGTGCTGAGCCATTGGGGCAACGACCTGCGCCAGACCTATCGGACGCTTGGCCAGGTGGCCGGGGTGTCGGACGTCGACATGCACCTGCTCATGAACCACAGCTTTCCGGGCGTGAACGCCGGCTACATCACAAGGTCCAAGCTGATGGCCGATCACCTGCGGCAGCAGCAGGAGAAGATCTCGCAACTCATCGTAGGCGCCGTCGTCGGCCGCGGGCGGCGACCGGGCGCGCTCCTCAGCCGGTGGCTCAACGCCGCGAGCCGGGTGCAGCTGGCCGAACTGCTGTCGCAAGACCCCGACGAGATCAGGGGCCGGACCGGCTCCCGTTCCGCCATGCGCAAGCTGGAGATCCAGGCCACACGCTGTCAGGTCCAGCAGCTCGACCCGGGCATGCTCGACGCGCCGTCCCGTCGCCTCAAGACCATCAGCGCGGCGTAACCATGGCCGAAGACGGAAAGCACCTGGACTTGAAAACGCGGCGGGCCGCCACCACAATGGTGGCATGATCGATCGTGGAAAAGAAGCGCCCCACCTATGATCTGGCGGCCGTCCAGGCAATGTTCGCTGACGCGAGCGCCTTGGCGATCACGACCAGTGCGTTCCGCGATGCGATCGCGCTGGGCTTCGACCGAGCCGGCATCGTCGGCGTGATCCAATCGATGGACCGGAAGATGTTCGTCAAGTCGATGACCACCTTCGCCGACCATCGCGTCTGGCAGGACGTCTATCATGTCCCGGCCGACGCGATGGTTCTCTATGTGAAGTTTCAGGCCGACGTCCTGACCGAGTTCCGCGTCATAGCCTTCAAGGAGAAATGAGCATGGCCGAGCGGGCGAAGACGGAGGCGCCGAGGATGACCTCTCCCGAAACTGGCGAGCCGCTGCAGCGCGGCATGCGTCCGTTCACGCTCACCTACAAGGGCCAGTCGATCACCGTGGATCTGCCTGGCTGGTATCCGGAGGGCGACGGTGACGGGGTGCTAGTCGGCGACGACATGGCCGCGGCCGACCAGGCGCTCCGGGACCTGAAGGAGCGGATTGATGGCTTGCCAAGCCCGGCCACCATCCGCCGCATCCGTACCAAGCTGAAGCTGTCTCAGCGTGCGGCTGGGGCGGTGTTCAAGGTCGGCCCCAACGCATTCGACAAATATGAACGCGGCCTGGTTGAGCCGAGCGGGCCGACCATCCAATTGATGAGGCTACTGGACCGGCACCCGGAGCTTGTCGCGGATCTGCTCCAGCCGGCATGATCCGAGCGCCAAGGCCGGCCTACAGTCCAGCGTTGTTGACCGGCTCCGAAGCGGAACGCCGGCGCACGATCGCTTACTGGATTGATTTTCGTGAGAATTTGGCTCATGAGGCGGTCCTGATCGGTGCTGATCGAGATCCGCTGGCTTCCCCTTTTCAACTCAACCCCATCGCGCAGCACGGGCGGAGTCCCGCTTCAAATTCGATGCACATCCTGCGATCATTGGCGAAAGAGATCATTCTCACGCCTGAGAAGGGCGCGCTCGCCGTCGACGTCAGGGGCGATCTTGCTGGCATCCTGGCGGTCGCCGCATAGCAAAAGTTCCTTAAGCTGGGCTTGAGGAACTCGCAGTTTAAAGCGGGTGCGGGGACCCGCAGCCACCGATACCGACACTCGATGGCTGTCACAATCTAACGGTCACAAGTGTGTTGCACGTGGACCATGAGGGGGGACAGGCCCGGGTCAGGTCCACAACCATCCCACTCAACGGTTTTTGATCCCGGTCAGTCACGCCAAATACCATTGAATCATTAGGTTTTTTGGCATTGCGTACAGGTGGGCGGCGTTTGGCATAATGGGGCCGGTTGTTGACGACCGGTGGGCTAACTGCCCCCATCAGAGCGCCGCTACCCCCCAGGTCTCGCAGAGCCTCGCCATGGCCAACCTCACCGATGGAGCCATCCGCCAAGCCCTCAAGCGGGTGGAGAAGACCAAGAGGGAGGAGAGCCTGGCCGATGGCGAAGCCCGCGGCACCGGGCGGCTGGTGCTGGTGCTGAAGCCGATGCCGAAGCGTGTGACCGCCGAGTGGATGGCTCAGCAATGGCGTGATGGCAAACGGATCAAGGCCAAGCTCGGGAACTATCCGTCGATGGCCCTTGCCCAAGCGCGCGAGGAGTTCACGCGGGACTACGCGGACCTGATCCAAAAAGGGGCGCGGCATCAAGATCGCGACCGACACACGGCCCGGAACCGTGGCGGATCTGTTCGAGGCCTATGTCCAGCACCTCAAGGGCAGCGATAAAGGCTCGTGGAAGGAGACGCAGATCGCCGCCAGATCGCCCGCGCAAGCGCGCACCGCTCGCGCAAGGCTCTCGACGTCGTTGTAGTCGTAGTAGACCTGATTGGCATGGTCCTCGGGCGTGACGCCATTCTTGATCGGTGTGCACCAGGGCGCGGCGCCGTGATACGCGCCCCTGGCCATCAGAATGGTCTTCTTGCCGGTGTGGGCGCGGGCCGTCATCATCGCCATGGAGTTGGCGTCGGTGCCGTTCTTGCAGAACATGGCCTAGTCGGCGTAACTGATCATGCCCGTCAGTGCCTCGGCCAATTCGATCATCAACGTCGAGGGTCCCGTCATGGTGTCGCCCAGGCGGAGCTGGTCGATATAGGCTTGATCGATCTCCTCGTGGCCATAGCCGAACAAATTGGGACCATAGCCGCAGAGATAGTCCAGATAGGCCTTTCCATCGGCATCCCAGAGGGTCGCCCCCCGGGCCTTGCTGAAAAACTGCGGATACCCTTCGGGCAGCAGCACCACCCATTGATGCCCATACATGCCATTGGGGATCACGGCCTGAGCCCGCTCGCCCCATTCAAAGCCGACTGTCATTAGAACGGCCTCCTCAGTTTGATAGTTATAACTATCGTTTTAATTGGGCACGGTGTGGAGTCAACAGCAATCGCCCGAGCGACGCTGATGGGGCGTCGCGAGCGTGGAGGCCGGCCTCAACAAGTGCGAAGCGCGCTGGGAACTGGCCCAGGCCGCCTATTCCCTGCGCGCCTGAGGTGTTCGCCGATGGCATAGCGCACCCAACCGCGCCCCGGGCGGACGTTTAGCCGGTAACCGCTGCGTCGACGTCAGCGCGGCGCACCATCGACTACCTGTGCTGCACGAAGCCACCACCTCGGGTAACCTGGGCTGACGCTGCGCGCTTTCGGAATGCACCGACATTAGTAGTGGTTCGACAAGGAAGGCGGCTCGCAGCGTTCAGAGCACCCTGGCCGGCGAAAGTTCGGCCGACCGGCAACACCGATATAGGCGAGAGCTGTCATGCCAACGCACCCCTCACCAAGCTCAGGCGAGGCTTAAGCAAAGACCGTCGGCGGGCAGTTGCTAGTCATCATCTCATTCACGCCCGAATGAGTGACCGGCTGAGGAGCACGACCGGCCCAATCGAAGCGAATGTGAACGATTTCGCCATTTGAATGCTCTACTCGTGGATAAATGCCACGGACTGCGTCTGTTTGCGTTGACGATGAGGCACATCACTCTGCATATAAGCGCCGCAAAGACCAACGATTTCGCACGAGAATGTGATTTCGTGCGAATGTAACGGGTGTCGGCGTGGACGCCTTGGGTCGAGGCTGTCGTCTAATCGCGCGGAACCGGCCGGTATGATCGGAGAAGCACTCAACGGGATCGGATCGCCCGACACATCTTGCGAACAGTCGACCTTGATCGGCACCGCGATGTCGGATCCGGACGAGCAGACTTTGTGAGCCCATCTGCGGGAGAGAGAGATGAACGATCGTCGCAGCTTCGTCTTGTCGAGGCGCGGCCTGCTCGCGCTTTTCGGCAGTGCCGCGGCGGCGCCCCTGGTCCACCGCACGATCGCGGCGCCGCGCCCTCAGGCGTCCGAAACGTTGCTGCCGGACCGACGCGACCAGCCGTTCGATAGCGATTGGCGCTTCCGGCGGGGCGATGGCGATGGGCTACAGGGGGCCACCTTTGATGACAGCCGGTGGCGCCGTCTCGACCTGCCCCATGACTGGAGCATCGAGGATTTACCCGATAGCGACCTGGAGTTGAACGCCGTCCTCCGCGACATTGACACCGCTCCAGTGTGGCAGCCGGTGACGAAAACGCCGCGTCAGATCGGCCCGTTCGCTGCCGAGGCAAACGATCACATGCTCACCTCTGCGAGCGCCGGCGGCGGAGCCACTGCGTTTACCGTCGGGGGTGTCGGCTGGTACCGGAAGCGCTTCCGCCTGCCGCCGCTGGCGCACGACGCGCGCGTGGAGATCGAATTCGACGGCGTCTACATGAATGCCCAGGTCTGGCTGAACGGCGTCATGCTGGGCGAGCGGCCGGACGGCTACTCGCCTTTCGGCTTCGACCTGAAGCCACACCTTGATGCCTCCGGCGAGAACCTCCTCGCTGTGCGTGTGGCCAACCTTGGCCGCAACAGCCGCTGGTACTCGGGATCCGGCATCTACCGCCACGTTCGATTGAACATCACCCGCACCCCGGATTTTGAGCGGTGGGGGCTGGTCGTTCGCACGCAGTCTATCTCGTCTGCAGAGGCCACTGTCAGCGTCGTCACCCGCATCCGCGGTCCGGTTGCGGGCGCAATGCTCACCACCCGGATCCGCGACCCGGCCGGACAAGTCGTCGCCGAGGACTGTCGCCCTGCTGCGGCGGAGACCAATGCGGATCTCAATCTCGCCAAACCGTGCCTCTGGTCGCCGGAACGCCCCGAGCTCTACACCGTGGAATGCCTGCTCGACCTGGCCGACAAGCGCCTTGATCGCATGACCGCCCCGCTCGGCGTACGCAAGGTCGAGGTCGATGCGCTTCAGGGGCTGCGGATCAACGGCAAGCCATACAAGCTGCGCGGCGGCTGCGTGCATCACGACAACGGCCTGCTTGGCGCAGCCGCGATCGATCGCGCGGAACAGCGCAAGGTCGAGCTGCTGAAGGCCCGCGGCTTCAATGCCATACGGACCGCGCACAACCCGCCCTCGCCGGCCATGCTCGACGCATGCGACCAACTCGGCATGCTGGTCATGGAAGAGGCTTTCGACGCTTGGAAGGCGCCCAAGAACCCAGATGACTACGCCACCTATTTCGAGGGCTGGTGGCGGCAGGACCTGGCGGCGATGGTGCGTCGCGACGGCAACCATCCGAGTGTGATCATCTGGAGCATCGGCAACGAGATTCCGGAGAAGGTCGCCCCTGACGGCGTCGCGACAGCGAAAATGCTGGCGGACGAATTGCGCCGTCTTGATCCAACCCGGCCGGTGACCGAGGCGATCAACGGCCCCAACGGACCTGACGCGATCGGCCCGAAGGGCAAGCCGGACCAAGCGACGACCCAGTTCCTCGACATCGCCGGCTACAACTACAAGATATCATCCTACGAACCTGACCATGTCCGCTTCCCCGACCGCATCATGGTCGGCACAGAAAGCTTTCCGCGTGACGTCGACAGGGTGTGGCGACTGACCGAGCGCAGCCCCTATCTCATCGGGGACTTCGTCTGGTCGGCGATCGATTATTTGGGCGAGGCGGGGATTGGGCGAACCAACCTGTCGGGTGACCGTTCGTCCGACGACTATCCGTGGTTCGGCGCCTTCTGCGGCGATATCGACCTGATCGGCGAACAAAAGCCGCAGTCGCTCGCCCGCGACGTGGTGTGGGGCATAAGCCCTATCGAGATTGCGGTGCAGCGCCCCATGGCCGAGGGCCGCGCCGAACAGCCGTTCCTGTGGGGTTGGCGCGACGAACTACAGAGCTGGACCTGGCCGGGCGCCGAGGGCAAATCACTGAGAGTCAGCGTCTATACGCGTGGCGACCGGGTCCGGCTGGAACTCAACGGGCGGGTCATCGCCGACCAGCTGGTGACCGATGCGGACAAGTCGCTTGTGCAGATCGCAGCGCCCTACGCGCCCGGGCGGCTGGTTGCGACCGCCTATCGCGCCGACCGGCCGATCGGCCGCCGCGCGCTGGAGACCGCCGGTCCGGCCGCGGCGCTGCGCCTTCGCGTCGATCGCCCTCGCTTGACCGCGCAACGCGACGACCTCGCCTATGCCACGATCGAGATCGTCGATGCGGCCGGGCGGCTTGTGCCAGACGCGGTCCATGTCCTGCGCGCGAGCGTCAGCGGCGTGGCAGAACTGGCCGCCTTCGGCAACGCCAACCCGCGCGGTGTCGCCAGCTTTCGCCAGCCGGTGGCGAAGAGTTGGCACGGCCGCGCGTTGGCGGTGTTGCGGCCAATCGGCGATGCCGGCGACGCGACGGTCCGTATCGATGCCGACGGCCTAGTAGGCGCTCAGGAGGGGCTGATTTTGCGCAAGGTCGCCAGCTGACCGTCCACGATCATCGGCCTGACCCTCGGTTCGCTCGCCATTCGAACAGCGCTTGGGTGACGTCAATCGTCCATCCCATGGGCGACCTCTATTGTCGCCGAGGTTTTGTCCCCGTGGATGGCCTAGAAGCTCCTCAGCTCCCGATCGCCAATCAGGCAGGTCGTCGCAGGTGTCGCCGCGGCCGCGGCACGTTGGTTTCTGCTTTCATTCCAGCCGTCCGCGGAGATGCAAATGGCCCAGGGCGTCACGGGCATGGCGACGATCCCCGGCCTGATGCTCGCCCGGACAACACCCACACAGCTCGTCTCGACGGCGCACGGCGTCTATGCGACCGCCCAGCGTATGTCGATTGCAGCGAACCTTCTGACTGCCTCCGGACGGTCCATGGGGGATGTTGCTCGTGCGGTTGGACACGAATCTGAAATCTCGTTCAGCAGGGCGCTCCGAGAGTGGCCAGGCATGCCCCCCGGAAAGTATCGGCGCTCAGGCGGGCGCGTCGAGGTGACCTGATGCGGACCGGGCGACTTCACCGGAGAGCAGCCCTCAAGGCGCTCGTGGTTTTGAAGCGGGCCCGGGCGATACCACCCAATGCCGGGGGCGTGGCGTTGGATCGACCGGTCCGACGGATCTGCCGTCGACTGGCCCCGACCGATCCCGCGACGGTCAGGTCGGATCGCCTATCGGAAAACCGTTAAGTGGTCTCGGACAAACTGTTCGAAACACGTAGGGGGCTGGTGAGGCGCTCATCTTACGCCAGCAACGCATGCAAAACTGGACGCAGCATTCGGGTCACCGCCCTTGTAGCGGGCGTAAGCCGGATAGGCGCACAGCGGGCGTGATACGCCCCGCAAGGACGCGCCCCCCATCGCTTGCACAACCTCGGGCGCTCGGCCCTTCTCCACCCAGTCCTCGATCGCCGAAAGCATGTCGAACTGATCGGTGGCACGGCCGCCGCCGCAATGGTTCATGGCCGGGACCAGGAACAGGCGGACGCCTGCCGCGCTGGCCGGATCGTCTCGCGACAGATCCTCGTACCAATCCACCGTGTCGGCAGCCGAAAACACCGGGTCCGAGACGCCGTGGTAAAGGATCAGCTTGCCGCGATGGCCGGAGAAGCTGTTGAGGAAGGTGGAGGTGGCGTCGTTGATCGCGCCTGTCTGGACAGTTTGAGCCAGGACTTGGTCGAGATCGACGTCGAACGGGCTGCGGGCGGGCTGGGGCGGCGTCATGAAATAGCGGGACATGGAATCGCCGCCCAGGACCACATTCAGCGCCGGCATTCGGCCGGATGCGCCCAGCATCCACATCCGCCAGCCCGGTTCGGAAATGCCGCTGTCCCAGAAGAAGCGGCTGTAGAGCGCCTGACCGCGGCTGTCCTTGGCGCCACCGAACACCGCTTCCAGCGCGTCGGCCTTTTCGGCGCTCAGGCAGCCGCTCGCCTGGCCCGGCTTGCAAGCCAGCACCCTGGGGGTGAAGCGGCACGCCGCGGGGCGGGAGATCAGGCCGTCGGCCAGGCCGTCCTCGGCGTCGCAGGCCTTGAGCACCGCGTCCGAGACCAGCTTCAGATCCGCGTCGCTCAGGGCCTGCGACAGGTCGGGCCGGCCATGCACATCCCTTGGGGCTATGCTGGCCAGGGTCCGGTTGGCGAAGGCTTCCTGGATCGCAGCGCGCGACAGGCGGAAGCCCGGCGCGCCGGCGACCACCCCGTCGAATTCCAGCGGATAGCGCTGGACGGCCACCAGCGCCTCGCGGCCGCCGTTGGAGCAGCCGACGAAATAGGAATGCTCGGGCCGCTGATTATAATAGGCCCTGATCAGCGTCTTTGCGGCGAAGCTCGCCTTGCCGACCGCCTGGTAGGCGAAGTCGAGGCGGGCTTGCTGGTCCGCCGCGAAGCGCGCGTCGCTCCCTTCGTGGCCGCCGTCCATGGACAGCACCGCATAGCCGCGGGCCAGGGCCGGTGCGCCGGAGCCCGACAGGCCGACCGCGGGCGCCACGAAGCCATCCAGCCCGCCGCCGCCCTGGAACAGGAACCGGGCGTTCCAAGCCTCGGGCAGGCGCAGTTCGAAACGGACGCCATAGTCGGTTCCGTCAGCCGCCTTGCGAGCGTCAATCACCCCGGTCAGCTTGCACGTCGCCGGCAATTGCGCGCTGACCGGCGGCCCGCCCATCCCCGGAATTGAAGTGAGGCCGCCCGCCAAGGTCGTGGCCGTCTCGACCAGGACGCCGCCTTCATGCTCGCCCTTCAGCGCCTGGCAATCGGAAGCCGCCGCGACGGCGACCGAAGGCGCCAGCGCAACCCCTGGCGCGCCCAGCAGCGCCGCCCAGAGGAGCGAACGGGCAAATCCATTCATATCTCATCATCCCAAAGAAGACGGGTCGCCGACCTCGAAGCGCAGCGACCTGTGACCACTCGTCAGAAGTTTCGCTGGACTACGAACATCACTTCCCGCGGTGCTCCGTAGAAGCGGTCGCCGGCGCCGCCGTTCACGGAGAAGCCGGTGACATAAATCTTGTTCAGCATGTTGGTCGCCCTGATCTGGGCCAGCCAGGGGCCGTGATCGAGGGACAGCAGGGCCGAGACCAGGCTTCGCCCGGGGATCTTGTAGAAGGCGTCCAGGGACGGAGAGGCTTCTTGCGACGACTGGTGGGAATAGTTCAGCCGCGGGGTCAGCACGAAACCGTCGGCGATGTTGAAGGCATATTCGACGCCGCCGTTGAAGGAGAATTCCGGCGATAGCAGGTTCGGCGCGCCGGAGATGTCGCGGACGGCGCCGGTATAATTCGTGCAGCCGACGGTCTGCCTCACCGCGCATTGAGGCAGGAGATTGCCCGGCGGCAGCAGGTTCTGGTCGATCACCTTGTAGTCGCCGAGGCGCGAGTGAACGTATGACGCGCCGGCGTCGCCGCGGAAGCCGCCGTATTGGACCTGGGCCTGGCCTTCCAGCCCGGCGATGGTGGCGCTTGGCACGTTCTGCACCGCGGCCTGGCCGGTCGCGGTATTGACCGTGTCGAACTGAAAATCGTTGTAGTCGTTGTAGAAAGCGTCCAGCTGGGTCTTCATGTGACCATCCAGCAGGGTCGACTTCCATCCCACCTCGTAGTTCCAGACCGTCTCCTTAAGGAAGCTGGTCGTGGGCGTCTCGATCCCGCCCGACTTGTAGCCCCGCGCCACGAACGCGTAGAGCAGGTTGTGGGGGGCGAAGGTCCAATCGATGTTGGCCTTGCCGGTCAGGGCGTGGTCTTCCTCGCGACCGCCGGTGTTGGCGACGGCGAGGCCGCCCGGCGGGAAGCCTGGTATGCCCGCGCCGATCACGACATCGCCGCTCCCGTCTACCTTATAGCTGGAGTAGCGCAGGCCGACGGTGGCGACGAGGGTCGGCGTCAACCGGTAGCTAACCTGACCGAAGGCGCCCAGGGTGGTCTTCTTGTTCTGCACCAGGATATGGGTTGGGAAAGCGCCGTCCTCGATGTTGACGTCGATGCGATTGCGCTGGAAATAGCCGCCCGCGATCCACGACAGATTACGATCTGTGGCCGACAGCAGGTCGAATTCCTGGGTGTAGACCTTCTCGCGAACGAACTGGTCCTCGGTGTTGGCGGCGACTTCGGTGGCGTCCACGTCGTACAGATTGTGGATCTGCTTGTTCTGGTAGGCGGTGATCGATTTCAGGGTGATCGAGCCCGGCAACTGGAACTGCTGGGTCAGCCCCCCCTGGATCGCCCGCTCATTGTTGGCGGTCGGGGCGTTGTAGTAGAGATCATGCCACGAGGCTCCTGCCGGCAGATCCGAGCCGAAGGTCGTGCCCGGCACAGGCTGATAGGCGTAGCCGCCGGTCTCGCGCTGGACGCTCTCGAGCTTGAAGGTCGCCTGGTAGAAATCCACCGGCTTCCACTGAATGCCGACGCGATAGTCGAGCTCGTCGAGCCGGCCCGGCTTGTTGTTGTACGGACCGTGATCGGTATAGTAGCTGTCGTGTTGCTGGTCGTTTACTGCAAACCGGACCGCCAAAGTGTCGCCAACCGGCAGGTTGACGGCGCCTTGGCCAAGGAAATTTCCGTAGGTGCCACCGCCCAGCATCCCATAACCTTCAAATCGGTCCAGCTTGGGACTCTGGGAATTTATGAAGATCGCCCCGCCGGTGGAGTTGGAGCCGACGAAGGTGCCTTGCGGTCCGCGCAGCACTTCCACGTCTGCGAGGTCGTAGTAGGAGCCGCCCGACACGATTGGCGGCTGGAACGCCCCATCGACATAGGTCGCCACGCCGTTGGCGGCGTTGGGCGAGCCGCTGGCCAGGCCGATGCCGCGAATGTTCACGCTCTGGGTCAGTCCCGCGTTTTCGACGCTGAGCGAAGGGGCGGCGAACTGCAGGTCCGACAGCGTGGTCACCGATTTCTCGGTCAAGGACTTGCCGGTCAGGGCGGTCATCGAGATCGGCACGGTCTGCACGTTCTCGGAACGCTTCTGTGCGGTGACCACCACCTCTTGAAGCTGTTGCTGGGCCGGTTGGGGTCCCGCCAAACTGACAGACTGGGCCCTTGCTGCGTGTGCTAGGATCGCCGCAGATGCGGAGCCGAGAACTATAAGGACCCGGGCTGAATTCTTCATGGTCGCTTCCCCTTTTAACCCGGCCATTGCCTTCGGGTATTGTTGTTTTGGCCAATATCTACGTAATCACTAGCACACGCGAGATCGCGCACGGGCAATTCTTGCGGCATGCCAAACACATCCACGCTGGGCCGCGCGCATCTAAAGTAATATAGTCGATAAGTTAAGGTAATTCAAAGATAAGTTCGGTTATTTCGCACCACGCCATGCATGATCCGGCGCGCAAATGGCTTCAGATGGCGCTGTGATGAATCGGTCTTGCCCCCCAAGAAGCCTCGATTGCTGGTGGCGAGAATTGGGTATTGGGCCAAGGAAAAATAGTACCCAAATTTCCCCGCCAGGAACGCGCCGCTCCAATCCGATGCAGCAGGCCGCCAGCAGCCGGCGCGGCAGGAAAGGCACATATTGGGTGTAGCTTCACCACTGTGCCGACGCCGCCGTTTCCAGGGGCAAGATCGGTGATTGGCTCAGCAATTGTTATGTAATATATCTTTCTCAGCGCGCCAGACGCAGATCACATACCCACGGGGAGGGAGGATCGATTGCTCCAGCTTGCCGCGCCGGAAGCCCCGGCGCTGGAATGGGTCGTCCCCCGCACAGCCGCGGACGCTGCGAACCAATTCGAGCGCATAATGCTGGACGCCTCCGCCCTTGACTGCACCCCGCCCCGAACCGCCGCGGCGGAGGCAGTAAAGCGCTTCGAAGACAAAATCCTGTCACGCAACACCGGCGGCGGCCCGGTATTCGGCTCTGTGCAGCAGTTAACTACGGCCTATGGCCTTTCGCCGTTTGTAGCGCTCCAGGCGCTTCGAATCCTGGAGGCTCGGGGATTTGGGGAAATGCGCCGCGGCGCGGGCGGCGGTCTCCTGCTCCGTACACCATCGCTTTGCGCCATGAGCCGCATCATGGCGATCCATCTTCATGTGCTCGGGCTCGACGCCAATGACATCGGCCGGGCCAAGGCTCGATTGCTGCCATACCAAAGGCAGTGCGCCGCGGGGGCCAGCGATTTTGTGACCGGCCTTCTCGATTCGATGATTTTGCAGTTCGACATCATGGAAGACAGGAAGATCATAGCGAAAGACACCAGCAATCGCGCCGAGCGGATCGCTTGGCGCATTATCGCGCACGCTGGCGAGCGGCAGGCAGAGGATCTTGGTGCGACCGAACACCTGTGCCAGGTCTTCTCATGCGGAAAGCCGATCATGACTCAAGCGATCCGCATTCTGGAGGATATGGGCGTGGCGGTTTCCGTAAGAGGACGGCGTGGAGGGCTGCGGCTCCAACCGGCGTCGCTCAATATGATCGCCTGGGCGACGGCCGCCTATTTTCGAGCGTGGAATTTTTGCCCTCGACACACAAGCGAACTCATCTGGGCCATCAACAAGAGCCACGCCGTCGGCGCCATCAAACGGAGCCAGAACGGCCTCGGCCACGTCAAACTGGCCAGCGAACGATTGTCGCAGGTGGAATTCCTCGAAGGAAACTGGTCGGAGCAAGTGCGCCTGTTTCGGATGGTCGCGGACCTGGCGGACGACATGGTGCTTCACATGCTCGTCAAATGCCTATTCGCCTACGAAGCCGGCCTGATCGGGTTCAAGCCAACCATTACCGACCGGATGACGGCTGGATCGGCGTTCGCTTCGACGCGCGACGTCGGCGCAGCTATCCTCCAGGGGAACCCGAACGCAGCGGTGAGCGCCATCGGCGCCTGCGAAGCGATCAGCCACAAGACCCGGCAGTACCACTAGGTTTTGCCCTTTGGGGATTGCATAAGGCCGCTTACACGGCGCTGAGGCGGCCCTTTTTCGGCAAAGCTGCTGCCTGAGCGGACTTGGTGTCGAGCCGACTCTTCAGCCAAGGACGTCCCACTGATCAAGACGCTCCCGCCTTGCGCGAGCCTTTGATCGCCTGGTTGAGGTCGCTTCGACGCACACCGCTGTGGCCCCGGCCGCTATCCCGAGTTCGGGGGCGACTGGTCGGTTCCGGAGACAATGTCCCCATCGCCAGCCACTTAACGATTTGCGACAAATCCGTCGATCGACCGCAGGCTATGGCGACCCTGCAGCGGGTGATCCTTGCTGATCGCGCGATCGCAGATCCGCGATGATCGCCTCCACCAATGGGTGCTTGCGCTTCGCGTTCCACACGGCTGCGGCCGTCACGACCATCACTCTTTCCTTCAGCGGGCGTATGACGACGCCCTCGGGCGCGAGACGGCGCATGGTCTGGGGAACAAGCGCTATTCCTTGTCCGCAGCTGACATAGGCGACCTGAGCGGCGACGGATCGAACCTCGTGCAAGACGCGGGGCGCGAAGCCATGCGTCCGGCAGATCCCCATCAGCATGTCGAAATAGACCGGGCTCACCTCTCGCGCAGACATGACGAAGGCTTCGCTTTCGAGGACTGGAGGCGCACGCGCGGCGACTGGGCGAGGGGATGATCGACAGGCAGAGCGACCGCCAGGCGGTCCTGAGCGAGCGGCATGGTGTCGATTCCGCCGCCGATCTCCCCCTCGAGCCGAACAAAGGCGATGTCGATCTTGCCGCTCTCGAGCCCGGGCACCGCTTCGGCGCTGTCGATCTCGCGCACGAACACAGTTGCATTCGGATGGCGCTCGCGAAGCCGGGTCAGGATCGGCGGCACGGTCTCCAGCATGGCCGAGGTGATCGCCCCGATCTGCAGAACACCGCTCCGCCCGGCGGCGACCTCGCGCACTACCCGCTCGAACTGCTCGACCTGGCCCGCGAATGTCCTGACCGCAGGCAAAAGCGCGACGCCTGCGGGACTGAGCTTCGTGCCGCGGCGCGAGCGCTCGAAGAGCTCAAGCTTGAGGCTGTTCTCCAGCACTTTGATCTGTTCAGTCAGGGGCGGCTGGGACATGCCCAATCGCGCGGCGGCCCGCCCAAAGTGCTGCTCTTCCGCCACGGCGAGGAACATCCAGAGCTGGCGGATCAAGCGAAAATCCAAGTTGGTCATCGGCGGCCATTCGAGAATTGCTGATCCGACAAACATATCACTGACTTCTTATATTCGAAGATTACATATCAGAGCGACCGTGGGAGAAGGCGGCGGAACAAGGACCGTCACCATGAGCCCGAAGAGCCATCTCGACCGCCTCGCCTCCCTCGATTCCAACACGGTATCGGATGCGCTTGATTTTCTTGGGCTGGCCGGAGCGACCTTCGGCCTGCGTCCGCTTTGGCACTGCCCCAAGATCGTCGGCCGGGCGAGCACGATCCAGCTTGGCCCCAAGACTGACGCCAAGCCCGCCGCTCACCTCATCTCGCCGGTGATAGATGCGATCGCGGCCCTTGAGCGCGTGCTGGTGATCGCGGGCGGGATGGACGGGATTTCCTGCTGGGGCGACATTCTGGCCAACGCAGCGTCGGCGAAGGGCGTTCGCGGCTCGGTCATCGACGGCCTCAGCCGCGACATCGAAGGCAGCGAGTCGATCGGGTATCCCGTCTACGGTCGGGGCGTGACCATGATCGGCGCCCGCAATCGCGTGATCCAGATCTCCTCCGGCGGCCCAGTGCGGATGGCGGGCGTCACTGTCCACGAGGATGATTTCGTCATCGCCGATCGTTGCGGCGCCGTCTTCATCCGGGCCGCCCGCATCGACGAGGTCCTCGAACTTGGTGAGCGCATCGCCCGCCGACAGGACGGCATGGTGACCGCCGTTCGCTCGGGCCGATCAGTCGCCGAGGTCATGCACGACGCCGAGTTCGAGGCCATCCGGGCCGGTTAGTCCTCTTCACTCGATCTCCCAAGGAAACGCCATGCCGCATGGACCCCAGGCTCAGAGCCCGGACGACGCTTCGTTGGTCGCCTCGTTCGCCGGTCTCGATACGCCGGCCGTCTCCGACGCGCTCGACAAGCTTGGCCTCAACGGCCAGGCCCTCGGCCTTTCGCCGCTCGCCGACTGTCCAGGCGTGGTCGTTGGCCCTGCCTTTACGGTGAAATATCTCCCTGCCGCCGCCCCACCCGGGACGGTCGGTGATTTCATCGACGATGTGACCGAGGGTGATGTCGTCGTGATCGACAATGGCGGCCGAACCGATTGCACTGTCTGGGGCGACATCCTCACGCAGTACGCTGGGCTACGGGGGCTCGCCGGCACGGTGATCGATGGCGTCTGCCGAGACGTGGGTCGCGCGATCGAGGACAACTTTCCCCTCTTCACCGCGGGTCGCTTCATGCGGACCGGCAAGGACAGGGTCGAGGTCGAAGCGGTGAACGGCGTCGTCTCGATCGGCGGCGTGCGCGTAGCGGCGGGAGACATCGTTGTGGCGGATTCGAACGGCGTCGTCATCGTCCCGCGCAGCCGGGCCTGTGAGGTCGCCGCCATCGCCTGCGAGATCGAACAGGTCGAGGCCGCCATTCGCGAACGCATCGCGGCCGGCGCCACGATCCGCGAAGCGCGTTCGGCGCTTGGCTACCACACCCTACAGCGGAAGGGGTGACCATGAGCCTCCTTCCCTATTCGACGGAACTCCTTAACGAGGCGAAGCGTCTCGGTGCAGCGACGCTGTTTGAGGCCTCCAGGATGGATCAGACCGCGGTCGACCCCGCCATCCGCAGCCTTTGGCCCGGAGCCGCGATCGCTGGCCCTGCCTATCCCGTGCACTGTGCGCCCGGCGACAATCTCGCCATCCACATCGCTATGGACAAGCCACCGCGCGGCAGCGTGCTCGTCGTCTCTGCGCAAGGTTTCATCGCCGGCTACTGGGGGGAGGTGCTCACCGTCGCCGCCGAGGCCGCCGGAATCATCGGTCTTGTCATGGATGGCGGTGTTCGGGACGTCGGCGCCCTGACCGCGAGGCGCTTCCCGGTCTTCACCCGGGGGGTATCCGTGCGTGGAACCCTGAAGGCGAGCGCGCCCTCGGTCGGCCAAGCCATTTCGCTCGCCGGAACGCCGGTGGCGAAGGGCGATCTGGTCGTCGCCGATGACGACGGCGTGGTCATTCTGCCCGCCGCGATGGCTGTAGAGATGATCGAGCGCGGTCGCGCTCGAGCGGAAAAGGAGGCCGCTATGATGGAGGCGCTTCAGAGCGGCCGGACGACCATGGACCTTCTTGGCCTCCAGCGCTGAGGGTCGTTGCACGGCGACGGGCCTGTCGTCTTCCCGAGTTGACCTCATCACCGACGGCAGCCAACCCGGCATCGCCGATATCCATCGCGCCGAAGCGCCGGCGCCTTTCGACTTCACGCACAACTTGTGGTCGACGGAGATAAATTTGGCGACGCCATGCGCAGCCATCCCTCCACGCCCGCCCTTCCGCACCTTCGATGCGCCGGGCTCTGGTGAGCCCCGGCGCCCCGATGGGCCGGCCATATTGGCTGATCGGGCCAGGCTACGAGACCTGGGCGGGCCTGCGCAGACGTAGTGCGGTCGCCACGACCAGTGACATGGCGAAACAGGCGGCGCAGACGCCGAGCGCGCCGCGAGCATCGGCGTCGGTCACGAAGAAGGAGCACAACAGCGGCCCGGCCGCTGCTCCGACAGCCTGGACGCCCGGCACCAGCAGAGCCGCACGCCGGGTGGGATCTTCGGCAATTACGAATGGCAATTGCAACGGCATGAAGAAACCCCAGAAAAGTCCGAACAGCACGGTCGCAACCAAGAATGGGCCGACCCCCTGATGTCGCGCGAAAAGGAACATCGCCGCGGCATTGACCGGCGCCGAAAGAACGAAGACCCAAAAATACGACGCCCGCTTGGCCACGACGGCTGCAAACCCAGAACCGAGAACTGAAGCGCCGACCGCGATCGCGACGGCTAGTCCCCCTTGCTCGTCGGAAAGATGGGCCTGCGTTGCGAGTTGTCCCAGGTAGGCAAAGAGGCCGATGAAGTACGCGAAGATCAAGAACACTCCAGCCAGGCTGGCAAGCGCTCGGGCCGCCCCCCCCTGGCGACCCTCGCCGTCGGCGGCCTTCGGCAGTTCGGTCATGCGAGTGGGAAGGCCGCCAGACGCAAATAGCGCGATCAACGCAATTCCCGCCATGCCGTAGAAACCGCCGTCGGCCCCGAACGGCTTGATGAGGAGCGCTGGCGCGATCGCAGCAAAAGCAAGTTGTACAATCGCCTGGGTGACCAAAAAGATCGCCGACCAACGTGCAGGCGTGGCTGAGCGCGCAATCATCAACATTGTAGACCAGACGAGCACGCCTTCAGCCAAACCGGCCGCAGCCCGATCACCGATAACGCTGAAGTTGCTCTGGTTGCAGATCAGAAGATCAATGACAACGGCCGACAATGCTGCAAGCGCGCATTTGAGCCGAAGCTTGTCCGGACGCAAAAACATTCCAGCGAGGCTTACGCCAAGACCCAGGGTGATGAATTCGACCGTTGTCGTCCAGCCAAGCGCGGCGGCGGAGAGGCGCCGCTCCTGGACTAGGGCTCCCAAAAGCACCGGTTGCACGCCGGCTATGGCCAGGCCGGCCGAGCCGACGATCAGGAATGTCGTCGCTTCGAGAAAGGATCTGGGTGCGCCGAAATCGGCGGACGAAGCTTCGACCCGCACCGCGCGCTTCGCTCGCCTACTCACACACCGCTCCGCTCCGATCCTGACACTGATTGCAGCCGCCCGCCGGACGGAACAAAATATAGCTTTTGCTATACGGACTGAGTCGGCTGTTTGCAAATGGTCATAGCTTCATATCGAAGAGCTGCGGCTCGGCGCGGGGCGATCGGGGATTTGCCTTGGCTCTTCAAGCCGCGTTAAGCGACCGTGGCGACAAGTGAAGCGATGTTCCGGCCCAAAGGCGCGAGATTGAGAAGGTTAGTTCGAGCTATTGCCCCTGCGATCAAACCTGGTGAGTAGACCGGAGATTGCACCGCCAGTCTCTCGCAGAACGGTGCGTGAGACTCTCACCTCACACCGCTCCCATCAGGCAAACGCGCCGATCATGCCGATGCGCCAGTGTTC
>FTFU01001342.1_pt1 | contig 19641 bp, 19 predicted proteins | sample 1640511 | NCBI WGS metagenome assembly FTFU01 (sample SAMEA3914789, study PRJEB12502) | metagenome | biome: forest; material: soil | place: Canada | collected 2011-07-03 | depth 0.3 m | reverse complement strand
TCGGGATTGACGTCCGGCAGACGCTCGACCAAGCGGATCATGTCATAGCCGATGGCGCCGAACAGCCCGCCGGCCATGGGCGGCAGGCCTTTGGGAAGGTCCATGCGGTTGCGGGCCACCAGGTCGCGCAGCGAATCCAGGGCGTTCCCCGGATCGGTGCGAAAACGGCCTGTGGCCAGGTCCTCGCCCTGGCTGATTTCGGCCCGATCGCCATAGCAGCGCCAGATCAGGTCGGGCCTGAGCGCGATCACCGAATAGCGGCCACGCCAGGCGCCGCCCTCGACCGATTCGAACAGGAAGGCGTTCGGCTGGCCGTGAGCGATCTTCAAGTAAGCCGAGACCGGAGTCTCCAGGTCGTCGACGATCCGGGTCCAGACCAGCTGGGCCGCGCCGCTGTCATAGAGCTTGCGAAACTCGGAGAGGTCCGGCGAGCTGATCACGGCGCGGGCGTCCCTTTGTTGGAGGAGCCCGGCGCGGTGTCGGCGGACAGGCCCAGGGCCTCGCGGGCCCTTCCGGCGTCGGTGGTCGGCTTGACCTTGGCCACGGCCTGGTTGCGCATCAGCTGGCTCATGTCCTCGAACAGTTGTTGCGACAGGGGCCGCTCGCTCTGCAGGATCATGGCCGCGGCCTGCATCGGCGCGGGCGGCTGGATGCTGTCGAGCCGGGCGACCATCATGGCCTGGGCCGTGAGCGCGCTGAAGACGTCACCGGCCTTGGCGGTGAAGATCTTGGCGGCGGCTTCCTGGCCCAGGGTGCGATTCTGGGAGAGCGCGGCGCGGCTGATCGAGGCCGCCTTCTGCACCTGCGCATTCATGGATGCGCCCACCGCCTCCATGGTCTCGCCCTTCTTCACGCGCGCCATGGCCTCGTCGGCCTTGGCCTGCAGGCGCTTGGTAATCTCGTCGATCACGTAGGCCTGGATCAGGCGCGGCTTGACTTCGTCGAGGGTCGGAACCGAAGGCGGGATCACTTTCTCCACCCGCACGGCGAAATATTCGCCCGAGCCCTCGTTCACCATGTCGGTTTCGCCGCCCTGGGGCAGTTTGAAGGCCTCGGTCAGCAGTTTCTGGCTCAGGCCCTGAGGTTGCGCGCCGTTGATGTCGCCGCCCTGGGCGGTGATCGGCCCGACAGGGGTCACCGCGCCCCCCGCGGTCTTGGCGGAATCGGCCAGGTTGGCGCCGCCGCCATGGGCGTCCTCATACTTCTGCACCTGGTCATAGACCTTTTGCCCGGCGGCGTCGGTGCGGACCTGCTGCTCCAGTTGCGGCCGCATTTCGTCGAGGCTGGCCTGGTGAGCCGGCTTGATGTCGGTGACCTTGACCACGGCTAGGCCGAGCCCGCCCTGGATGGGGCCATTGGTCTCGCCGGCCTTCATGGCGAAGGCGACGTCGGCGACCTTGGGATCGGCCACTCCGTCCTTGGCGGTGTCCTGATAGCTGATCGGCGAAACGTTGAGGCTCTTGGCCACCGCGACGGGGTCGGCGCCCTGACGCAGCTTGGCGACCACGCTCGCCGCCATGGCCGCGTCCTTGACCGGGATCTGCACCAGGCTGCGCTTTTCCGGCGTCGAGGCCGTGTCCTTGCGGAAATTGTAGAGCTTCTCCACGGCCGCCTGGTCCACCGGCATGGTCGGCGCCAGGGCCTTGGCGCTGAAGCGGACCACCGACAGGACGCGCCGCTCCGGCATCTTCAGGGCGTCGGCATGAGCGTTGAGGAAACCCTGCAGCTGGGCGTCGGTCGGCTTTTCAGGCGGGGCGACATTGTGCGGATCCAGCATGAAGAAGGTCAGGTTGCGGCCCTCGAACTCATAGCCGGCGATCACGGCGCCATAGGTCTTGGGCGCGCGAAGGCCGGCGCTGACGCCGCTGGCCAGGTGCGTCTCGGCGATCTGGTCGCGCGCGATGGTCTCGAAGGCATCCGGGGTCAGTCCGTTTTCGCCCAAGACGCGCTGATAGGCGTCGTTGTCGAACTTGCCGGTGATCTTGTTGAAGAAGTCGGACTGCTTTGCGATGGCGTCGCCCACCAGCGAATCGGCCGGCACGACGCCCATCCGCCGCGTGAACTCGCTGAAGGCTTCTCTGGCGCTCAGATCGGTCAGCACCTGCCGGTCAAAGCCGGCCGCCACCGCGTCCTGCAGCGACACCGGTTGGCCCTGCTGCTGCTCCACCTGCTTCAGGTCCATATTGAACGTGCGCTTGAACTGGGCTGGCGAAACCTCGCGCGATCCGGCGGTCACCACCGCATTCGATATCTTGCCGTGGAACACGTCTCGGATGCCCCAGACGGCGAAACTGACGATGAGCAGCGACAGCAACACCACGGCGACCGGTGATTTCGCGAAGTTGCGAAAGGCGGAGAGCATGAATCAGTGGTCCTCAAGGCGTCGCGGCGGTCGCGAAGCGAGCCGTGCGATATAGGGGACGCAGGCGATCAGGAGCAAGGGTTGACGCTGCGCGGGCCGTGGACAGCCGAGCCCGCATCACCTAGGCCGTATCCACGACAATCGGAACTCAAGACCGGGGATGCCACGATGACCACCCGCCTGATCGCCGGAAACTGGAAGATGAACGGCGTTTCCGCCGATCTGACCGAAGCCGTGGCCCTGGCCGAGGCCCTGAAGGATCAGCCGGCGGCGACGCGGATCGCCCTCTGCGCTCCAGCGACCCTGGTCGAGCGGATGAGCCGCGCCCTGGCCGGCTCGGCGGTGCTCACCGGCGGCGAGGACTGCCACGCCGAGGTCAGCGGCGCCTTCACCGGCGACATCAGCGCCGAAATGTTGGCCGACGCCGGGGCGAGGCTGGTCATCGTCGGCCACTCCGAGCGCCGGGCCTATCACGGCGAAAGCGACACGATGGTCGCCGCCAAGGCTTTGGCGGCCCGCCGGGCGGGCCTGGAGCCGATCATCTGCGTCGGCGAGACCCTGGCCGAGCGCGAGGCCGGCCGTGCGCTGGAGGTGGTCACGGCGCAGGTCGCCGGCTCGGTCCCGGCGGCGTTGGCGAGCTCGCCGGTGACGGTGGCCTATGAGCCGGTGTGGGCGATCGGAACGGGTCTCACACCCACCACGCCGCAGATCGAGGAAGTGCACCAAGCCATCCGCACAGCGCTGTTAAAGGCGCTCGGAGAGGGCGGGGCAGGGGTGGCCATCCTCTATGGCGGGTCGGTGAAGCCCTCCAACGCGGCGGAAATCCTGCACGCGGCCGAAGTGGGCGGGGCGCTGGTCGGCGGGGCGTCCCTGAAGGCGGCGGACTTCCTGCAGATCGTGCGGGCGGCCTAAAGCAACAGCCCGAACACCAGGCAGTCGCGCCGCTCGCCGTCGCGCTCCACATGGCCCCGCAGGACGCCTTCCTGCTCGAACCCGAGCCTTTCCAGCAATCGCGCCGAGCGCTGATTGCCGACGTGGGCCCGCGCGCTGAGCTTCCTTAGGCGCAGGGCCTGGGCGGCATGGTTCAGCACCGCCTGCATCGCCTCCAGGGTATAGCCCTCGCCCCAGAAGGCCTTGGCCGAGATGAAGCCGATCTCGGCCCGCCTGTGCCAGCGGTCGATGTCGGAGAGGTCGCAGGCGCCGATAAAACAGCCGTCCTCGGCCCGCAATATGGCCCAGTGGATCGCATCGCCGCGCTTTGCGGCCTTGAGCTGGCTGTCGAGGATGCGGCTGGTCAGTTCGAAATCCTCGACCTCGCCGATGTCCCAATAGGCCATGACCTCGGCGTCGCTCATCAGGCCGTGCAGGGCGACAGCGTCGCCGCGCTGCAGCGGCCTAAGGGTCAGGCGCTGGGTCTGGATGATCATGGGCGAGGTCTAGCCTTCCCCAGGGCTTGGTGCTAGATCGCGCGGCTTGTCACGTCGTCGCCCCTCCGGCGTCGGCGGTCTTGAGGCTGTCTCGGTCCATGCTGCTCAATATCCTGCTCGGCGTCATCATCGTCGTCTGCGTCGCCCTGGGAGCCCTTATCCTGATCCAACGCTCCGAAGGCGGGGCGCTCGGCATGAGCGGCGGTGGTCCTGGCGCCTTCATGACTGCGCGTGGAACCGGCGACTTTCTGACGCGCACCACCTGGGTCCTGGCCGGAGTCTTCTTCACCCTGTGCCTGGCCATGACCTTGATCTCGAGCCACAACCGCGCGTCCTCCTCGGTGGTCGAGCGGCTGAAGCTGCACGTCAATCCGAACGCCCTGGTCCAGCCCGCGGCGCCCGCCGCTCCGGCCTCCTCAGCCCCGCCGGTCGGCGGCTTCACCAGCCAGCCCTCCGCACCGGCGGCCGCTACGCCTGCGCCAGCCCCCGCGCCCGCCGCGCCGCTCAATCCGTTCGGCCCGAACGCGACGGTGACCCCGGCCGCCAAGGCGCCGCCGGCCAAGAAATCCGCCCAGTAAGCTCAGCCCAAAGAGTCATCGTGAAAATTCATCGCACCCCAGGCGAAGCCCTGGGGCTCGTCCGCGAATCAGGGGTAATCTGACCATCCATGGCCCGGTACATCTTCATCACCGGCGGCGTGGTTTCCTCTTTAGGAAAAGGTCTCGCGTCCGCCGCCCTTGGCGCGCTTTTGCAGGCTCGTGGCTATAAGGTCCGCCTGCGCAAGCTCGACCCCTATCTCAACGTCGATCCGGGGACCATGAGCCCCTATCAGCATGGCGAGGTGTTCGTCACCGACGACGGGGCCGAGACCGATCTCGACCTCGGCCACTACGAGCGCTTCACCGGCGTTTCGGCCACCAAGGGCGACAACATCACCACCGGCCGCATCTATCAGACCATCCTGGAGAAGGAGCGGCGCGGCGACTACCTGGGCGCGACGGTCCAGGTGATCCCGCACGTCACCGACGAGATCAAGAAGTTCGTCCTGTCCGAAGCCAAGGCCGAGGACGGTTCGGACGTCGATTTCGTGCTGGTGGAGATCGGCGGCACGGTGGGGGACATCGAGGGCCTGCCGTTCTTCGAGGCCATCCGCCAGCTCGGCCAGGAGCTGCCGCGGGGCCACTCCTGCTTCGTGCACCTGACCCTCCTGCCGTTCATCAAGACGGCCGGCGAGATGAAGACCAAGCCGACCCAGCACTCGGTCAAGGAGCTGCGCTCGATCGGCATCCAGCCCGACATCCTGCTCTGCCGCTGCGAGCAGACGATCCCGCCGGGCGAGAAGCGCAAGATCGGCCTGTTCTGCAATGTGCGGGAAAGCGCGGTGATCCAGGCGATGGATTCCGACTCCATCTACGCCGTGCCGCTCGACTATCACCGCGAGGGCCTCGACAACGAGGTGCTGGCGGTGTTCGGCATGAGCGACGCGCCGCCGCCGAACCTGTCGCGCTGGCAGGGGATCGTCGACCGCATCGCCCACCCGGACGGTGAGGTGAACATCGCCGTCGTGGGCAAGTACACGGTGCTGAAGGACGCCTACAAGTCGCTGATCGAGGCACTGGTGCACGGTGGCGTTGCCAACAATGTCGGGGTCCGGATCGACTGGGTCGAGTCCGAGCAACTTGAGAGCGACCCGCAGGCCGCCGCCGAACGGCTGGAGAACGCCGACGGCGTGTTGGTCCCCGGCGCCTTCGGCCAGCGCGGCGCCGACGGCATGATCAGAGCCGTCACCTTCGCCCGCGAGCACAACGTGCCCTATTTCGGTATCTGCTTCGGCATGCAGATGGCCATGGTCGAGGCGGCCCGGAATCTCGCGGGGATCGAGCAGGCCTCTTCCACCGAATTCGGCCCGACGCCGGAGCCCATCGTCGGCCTGATGACCGAGTGGGTTAAGGGCAACACCCGCGAGATCCGCACGGAGGGCGACGACCTGGGCGGCACCATGCGTCTGGGCGCCTATGAGGCGATGCTGAAGCCGGGCTCCAAGATCGCCGAGATCTACGACTCGCCGACTATCAGCGAGCGCCACCGGCACCGCTACGAGGTCAATATCGCCTATAAGGAGCGAATCGAGGCCACCGGCCTGATGTTCCGCGGCATGTCTCCCGACGGCGTTCTGCCCGAAACCTGCGAGCGCGACGACCACCCCTGGTTCGTCGGCGTCCAGTTCCACCCGGAACTGAAAAGCCGCCCCTTCGCCCCGCACCCCCTGTTCGCCAGCTTCATCGGCGCGGCCAAGGTGCAGAGCCGGCTGGTGTAGGGACCGGCCTGGATCAAGGTCGCGCTGGCGGGCCGGAATCGGCTTCTCACCCGGTCTTGAATCCCATTCCGGTTTGAGGCATACACCCGCGCTCACGTCGGCGGCCTCATGCATTCGCGCGGGCCGCCGTCTTCATTTTCATGCCGGTGGGATTACTCCGATGGCCGTTCCTAAACGCAAAGTCTCTCCCTCGCGCGCCGGCATGCGCCGCTCGCACCACGCCCTGGGCGCCAACTCCTATATCGAAGACAAGGAAACCGGCGAGCTGCGCCGGCCGCACCACGTCGACCTGAAGACCGGCATGTACAAGGGTCGCCAGGTCCTGACGCCGAAGGAAGACTAAAAGTCTCCTCAATGAACCCTTCCCCTCATGGGGAAGGGCTTTTTCTGCGCCCTGCCTCTACTGCGCCCGGCCTCGCGTCAGCACGGCCTGGCGATTCGCTTCCACGGCTTGCGGCGTAACCTTCGCGTTCCTGGCGCTCGAATGCCGGTGCTCCAGGCCCAGGGCCTCGCCGAACGGAAGCGCGAAGCCCTCGTCGATCAGATTCTTGTAGAACACCGCCATATCGGACGGGATGCTCGCCATGTCGGCCGCGAGCTTGCGCGCCGTCGGCATCAGCTCGTCCGGCGCGACAACCCGGTTGACTAGGCCCCAGGCGTACGCGGTCTCGGCGTCCAGGAAATTGCCGGTCAGCGATAGTTCCTTGGCGCGATAGATCCCGATCGCCCGCGACAGCTTTTGCGACAGGCCCCAGCCGGGCGTGATCCCGACCCGGGCGTGGGTGTCGGCAAAGCGGGCCCTGGTGGAGGCGATCAGGACGTCGCAGGCCAGGGCGACCTCGAAGCCGCCAGTGATCGCCACCCCATTGATCGCTCCGATCACCGGCTTGGAGAAGGTCTCGATGGCCTTCACCGGGTTGGCTGCCGGCTCGGTGGCGTTGGCTGCGCCCAAACCGTTGGGATCTGCGCCCAGCTCCTTCAGGTCCAGGCCGGCGGTGAAAGCCTTCTCGCCCGCGCCGGTCAGAATCGCCACCCGCACCTCGGGATCGTTTTCCAGGGCGATGAACGCGTCGGCCAGGGCCGCGCGCAGGGCCTTGGACATGGCGTTCATGGCCTCGGGACGGTTTAGGGTGACGGTTGCGATGCCGTCTGACTTGTCGACCAGCAACATGGTGAGGTTCCTCCTGCCTGTTTTGGGATGGTGAGGCAGCGTCGGGGAAGTCAAGCGGCGCTTGCCGGCTTTCCCATCCGTGCTGGCTGGGGTAAGCCCACGCCGCACTGCGTTCGCACGCTACTTTGGGGAGCCCCATGACCGAGATCGTCGACATCGTCGCCCGCGAAATCCTGGACAGCCGCGGAAATCCGACCGTGGAAGTCGATGTGACCCTGGATGACGGCGCCTTCGGCCGCGCGGCCGTGCCGTCTGGCGCTTCGACCGGCGCCCACGAGGCGGTGGAAAAGCGCGACGGCGACAAGTCCCGTTACGGCGGCAAGGGCGTCCAGCAGGCTGTGGCCGCCGTGAACGGGGAAATCTTCGACGCCCTGTCCGGCCTCGACGCCGAGGACCAGCGCCGGCTCGACAGTCTCCTGATCGAACTCGACGGCACGCCCAACAAGAGCCGCCTCGGCGCCAACGCCATCCTCGGCGTCTCCCTGGCCGCGGCCAAGGCGGCGGCGATCTCCAAGGAGCTGCCGCTCTACCGCTATGTGGGCGGCGTCTCGGCCCGGGTCCTGCCGACCCCGATGATGAACATCATCAACGGCGGGGCCCATGCCGACAACCCGATCGATATCCAGGAGTTCATGATCCTGCCGACCGGCGCGGCCAGCTTCTCCGACGCCATGCGCATGGGCGCGGAGATCTTCCATAGCCTGAAGGGCGCGCTGAAGAAGGCCGGCCACAACACCAATGTCGGCGACGAGGGCGGCTTCGCACCGAATCTCGCCTCGGCCGAGGCTGCGCTGGAGTTCATCGTCAAGGCGGGCGAGGGCGCCGGCTACAAGGCAGGGTCGGACTTCCAGCTGGGCCTGGACGTGGCTTCGACCGAATTCTTCAAGGACGGCCGCTATCACCTGGAGGGCGAAGGCAAGACCCTGGACCAGGCCGGCATGGTCGACTATCTGGCCGCGCTCGTTGCCAAGTTCCCCATCGTCACCATCGAAGACGGCTGCTCGGAAGACGATTTCGAAGGCTGGAAGCTCTTGACTGACAAGCTCGGCGGCAAGATCCAGCTGGTGGGCGACGACCTGTTCGTGACCAATCCGGTGCGCCTGTCTGCCGGGATCAAGGACGGCCTGGCCAATTCGATCCTGATCAAGGTCAACCAGATCGGCACCCTGTCCGAGACCCTGGATGCGGTCGATATGGCCCACCGCGCCGGCTACACGGCGGTGATGTCACACCGCTCGGGCGAAACCGAGGATTCGACCATCGCCGACCTGGCCGTCGCCACCAACTGCGGCCAGATCAAGACCGGGTCGCTGGCCCGCTCCGACCGCCTGGCCAAGTACAACCAGTTGCTGCGGATCGAGCAGGAACTGGGCGACCAGGCGATCTACGCTGGGGCCAAGGCGTTGAAGGCGCGGTAGGTTCCGCGCGGGCTCCTCCGTCGGCGGGCGGCGGAGGAAGTCACCGTCGCAAAAAATTTGTACAGCGCCTGTCGGCGGCCAAGATCTGTGCGTTCTATCGAATAAGGTTGGCTTAACCTTGTTCAGGAATGCTCTACCATCGTAGCAACGCTTCTTGAGTCGTATCGCCCATGCTCGCGCGCTTGCGCACCTTCCTGCCCACCACCATCCTCCTGCTCCTGATATTTTACTTTGGATATCAGGCGCTAACGGGGGACCGGGGGTTGCTGACCCAGCCTGAGCGCACCGCTACGCTTAAGCAAAAGTCCGTGGAACTCGCCCAGTTGCAGGCCGAGCGGCGAGACCTTGAACTTCGAGCCCGCCTTTTGCGCGATACCAGCCTTTCAGCGGATCTATTGGAAGAACGTAGTCGATCTCAGCTAGGCTTGGTTGACCCTAGGGACTATGTGATCCGCACGAGACCCTGATCGGGTCCAGCGATTCCACAGCTGGCCCCGTGTCGCCCGTTGTGTGGGCCTAGGGCTGGTGAGGAGAGGCGGATGGCGAGAGCTGCGAAGGCGGCGAAGACCCCGGCGACGGCCGCGGGCGTGGTTGAGCTCCCGGGCAAGGATGAGCTGCTCAAATATTATCGTGAGATGCTGTTGATCCGGCGCTTTGAGGAGCGCGCGGGCCAGCTCTACGGCATGGGGCTGATCGGGGGCTTTTGCCACCTCTACATCGGCCAGGAAGCCATCGCCGTCGGCATGCAGAGCATCATGAAGCCGGGAGACCAGGTGATCACCGGCTATCGCGATCACGGCCACATGCTGACCTGCGGCATGGACCCGCGCGAGGTGATGGCCGAGCTGACCGGCCGGGCCGCTGGCGCCTCCAAGGGCAAGGGCGGATCGATGCACATGTTCTCGACCAGCGCCCACTTCTACGGCGGCCACGGCATCGTCGGCGCCCAGGTGTCGCTGGGCACGGGCCTTGGCATGAACAACCGCTATCGTGACAACGGCAACGTCGCCTTCACCTATTTCGGCGACGGCGCGGCCAACCAGGGCCAGGTCTATGAGAGCTTCAACATGGCCGAGCTCTGGTCGCTGCCGGTCGTCTACGTGATCGAAAACAACCAGTACGCCATGGGCACCAGCGTCGAGCGCTCCTCGTCCGAGACACGTCTCCATATGCGCGGAACCAGCTTCAACATCCCCGGCGCCGAGGTCGACGGCATGGACGTGCTGGCGGTGCGCGAGGCGGGGGCCATGGCCGCCGAGCACGCGCGCTCGGGCAAGGGCCCCTTCATCCTGGAGATGAAGACCTACCGCTATCGCGGCCACTCCATGTCCGACCCGGCGAAGTACCGCACCCGTGAGGAGGTGGACGCCGTGCGCAAGACGCGCGATCCGATCGACCACCTGCAGGAGCGGCTGGAAAGCATGGGCCTGGCGGACGAGGTGGCGCTGAAGGCCATCGACGCCGACGTCAAGCGTATCGTCGCCGAAGCCGCGGAATTCGCCCGCACCGCCCCCGAGCCGGACCCCTCCGAGCTCTATACCGATGTTTATCTGGAGACGGCCGCCCAATGAGCGTGGACGTATTGATGCCCGCCCTCTCGCCGACCATGGAAGAGGGCACCCTGGCCAAATGGCACGTGAAGCCTGGCGACAAGGTCTCGTCCGGCGATGTGATCGCCGAGATCGAGACCGACAAGGCGACCATGGAGGTCGAGGCGGTCGACGAGGGTATCGTCGAAGCCATCCTGGTCCCGGAAGGCGCTGAAGGGGTCAAGGTCAACGCCCCCATCGCGCGCCTGGCCGGCGGAAACGGCGCTGCGCCTGCGCCCCAGCCGGCTCCCGCCGCAGCCCAGGCTTCCGCCGACGATCTTGTAAAGCCGCCTCAAGCGGCCAAGCCGAAGGCGGAGGCTCCGGTCGCGCCAGCGCCGGCGTCACTGGCGGCTGATCCCGAGATCCCGGCTGACGCCAAGTTGGTCAAGACCACGGTCCGTGACGCCCTGCGCGACGCCATGGCCGAGGAGATGCGTCGTGACCCCGACGTGTTCCTGATGGGCGAGGAAGTCGCCCAGTACCAGGGCGCCTACAAGGTCAGCCGCGACCTCTTGCAGGAGTTCGGCGACCGGCGCGTGATCGACACCCCGATCACCGAGCATGGCTTTGCGGGCATGGGTGTCGGCGCGGCCATGGGCGGTCTGAAGCCCATCGTCGAGTTCATGACTTTCAACTTCGCCATGCAGGCGATCGACCACCTGATCAACTCGGCGGCCAAGACCCTCTATATGTCGGGCGGCCAGATCCGCTGCTCGATGGTGTTCCGCGGGCCTAATGGCGCGGCATCGCGCGTGGCGGCCCAGCACAGCCAGGACTATTCGGCCTGGTACGCCAATGTGCCGGGGCTGAAGGTGATCGCGCCCTACGACTCGGCCGACGCCAAGGCCCTGCTCAAGGCGGCCATCCGCGACCCCAACCCGGTCATCTTCCTCGAGCACGAGATGATGTATGGCCACGAGTTCGACGTGCCGGAAGGCGACTTCGTGGCCCCGATCGGCAAGTGCAAGATCCGACGTGTGGGCTCGGACGTCACCCTGACCGCCCACTCGCGCATGGTCGGCCTGGCGCTGGAGGCGGCCGAGGTCCTGGCCAAGGACGGCATCGCCGCCGAGGTCATCGACCTGCGCACCCTGCGGCCCCTGGACCACGAGACCATCGTGCAGAGCGTCAAGAAGACCAACCGCATCGTCACCTGCGAGGAAGGCTGGGGCCCGATGGGCGTCGGCGCCGAAGTGGTGGCGCGGGTGATCGAGCACGCCTTCGACTATCTGGATGCGCCGCCCCGGCGCGTGCATCAGGAAGACGTGCCCATGCCCTATGCGGCCAATCTGGAGGCCCTGGCCCTGCCCACGGTCGACAAGATCGTGAAGGCGGCCAAAGAGGTCTGCTACCGGTGAGCATGGCCGAATCGGCCTGGCGCTCCGGCGGTTGCCATTGCGGCGCCGTGCGTTTCGAGGTGGCCCTCCCGGGCCATGTCGAGGCGCAGGCCTGCAATTGCTCGATGTGCGAGAAGGTGGGGTTCATCCACCTGATCGTGCCCGAAAGCCGCTTTCGCCTGACCAAGGGGCAGGACGCGATCACCCACTACCGGTTCAACAGCGGCGTCGCCGATCACACCTTCTGTTCGGTGTGCGGGGTCAAAAGCTTCTATCGCCCCCGCTCCAACCCGGACGGCTGGTCGGTGAACGCCCGTTGCCTGGATGAACCGGATGGCCTGGAGATCGTCATCGAACCGTTCGATGGCCGCAACTGGGAGGCCAACGCCGCCACCCTGGCCCATCTCAGCCGCGAGCCTGGCTGATGGCGCGGTTCGAGGGCGGTTGTCATTGCGGGCGAGTCCGGGTCGCGTTTGAGTCGCGATCGCCGGGTACGCTCACCCCGCGCAGTTGCCAGTGCAGCTTCTGCCGCCGGCATGGCGCCCTGAACGTCTCCGATCCGGCCGGCTTTCTGGCCATCGAGGCGCAGGCCGGGGCGCTTCACCGCTACCGCTTTGGCCGCAAGGGCATCGACATGCTGCTTTGCGCGGAGTGCGGGACCTATGTGGCGGCTGTGGCCGAAATCGAAGGCGCGCTCTTCGCCACCTTGAATCTGACCGGCGCCGGCATCCGGGACCTCGCCCTCGGGACGGCCGAGCCGGTGGACTACGACAATGAAACCGATGCAGCGCGTCTTGCGCGGCGGCGGGCCAAGTGGACGCCCGCCTCCCTGACCGAGACCGCAAGCTTTGACGCCTGAGGAGAAGCCCCCTTGTCCATCGACGTTCTGATGCCCGCCCTGTCTCCGACCATGGAGGAGGGCACCCTGGCCAAATGGCACGTAAAACCCGGCGACAAGGTCTCGTCCGGCGATGTGATCGCCGAGATCGAGACCGACAAGGCGACCATGGAGGTCGAGGCGGTCGACGAGGGCATGGTTGAAGCGATCCTGGTTCCGGAAGGGACCGAAGGGGTCAAGGTCAACGCCCCGATCGCGCGCCTGGCCGGGGAGGGGGAGGCGCCTGCGCCGACTCCTGCCGCTGCGCCGGCGCCCAAGCCAGCCGCGGCGCCCGTCGAGGCCGCCAAACCCACGCCCGCGCCAGCCCCTGCTCAAGCCGCGCCTGCTGTCGCGGCCGTCAAGGCCGAAGGCGACCGCGTCTTCGCCTCGCCGCTGGCCCTGCGCCTGGCGGCTCAAGCCGGGCTGGATATCCGCTCCATCCAGGGCTCCGGCCCGCATGGCCGCGTGATCCGGAGTGACGTCGAGGCCGCAGCCGGCAAGCCTGTCGCCGGCAAGGCTCTGTCGCCGGCGCCCAGCGCCGCGCCGGCTGCTGCGCCGGCCGCACCGCCGCGCCAGGTTGCAACCCTGGAGCAGATGGGCATCCCAGCTGGCTCCTACGATCTCGTCCCGCTGGACGGCATGCGCAAGACCATCGCCCGGCGCATGAGCGACAGCTTCCGCGACGTGCCGCACTTCCCCCTGACGATCGACATCGAGATCGATCGCCTCCTGGAAGCCCGCGCGCGCCTGAACGGCCTTCTGGAAAAGAGCGGGGTCAAGGCCAGCGTCAACGACCTGATCCTGAAGGCCGTGGCGGCCGTATTGCGCCAACTTCCCGAAGCCAACGCCAGCTACACGCCCGAAGGCATCGCCATCCACCACCACGCCGACATCGCCATGGCGGTGGCCATCGACGGCGGGTTGATCACCCCGATCATCCGCGCCGCCGAGACCAAGGGCCTGGCCCAGATCGCCAAGGAGACCAAGGATCTGGCCGAACGGGCGCGGTCGAAGAAGCTGAAGCCCGAAGAATTTCAGGGCGGCACCTTCACCGTCTCGAACCTCGGCATGATGGGCATCAAGTCCTTCGCCTCGATCATCAACGAGCCGCAGGGCGCCATTCTCAGCGTCGGCGCCGGCGAAAAGCGGCCGGTGGTGCGCTCCGGCAAGGCCGGGGATGAACTGGCCATCGCCACGGTGATGACCGTAACCCTCACCTGCGACCACCGCGTCATCGACGGCGCCATCGGTTCGCGCTTCCTCCAGGCCTTCAAGGCCATGGTGGAAGACCCCATCGTCATGCTCGCCTAGGGACTTGTCATGGATTTTGATCTGATCGTCATCGGCGCCGGTCCCGGGGGTTACGTCGCGGCAATCCGGGCCGGCCAACTGGGCCTGAAGACCGCGATCGTCGAGCGCGAGAACCTGGGCGGCATCTGTCTGAACTGGGGCTGCATCCCGACCAAGGCCCTGCTGAAATCCGGCGAGGTCTACGAACAGCTGAGCCATCTGGCCGACTATGGGCTGAAGGCCGAGGGGCGCTCCTACGACTTCACCAAGATCGTCGAGCGCTCGCGCGGCGTCTCCAAGCAGCTCTCGTCCGGCGTCGCCTTCCTGATGAAGAAGCACAAGATCGAGGTGATCGATGGAGCCGCCAAGCTGGAGAAGGGCTCGCCCGCGCCCAAGGTTGTGGTGGCGCTGAAGGCCGGCGGCTCGCGCACCCTGCAGGCCAAGGCGGTGATCCTGGCCACGGGCGCCCGGGCTCGCACCATTCCCGCGATCGGCCTGGAGCCTGACGGCGACGCCGTCTGGACCTATCGTGAGGCCATGGTCCCCAAGGCCTGCCCCAAGTCGCTGATCGTGATCGGGTCGGGCGCCATCGGCATCGAGTTCGCCAGCTTCTACCGCGCTCTTGGGGCCGAGGTGACGGTGGTCGAGGCGGTGGACCGCATCCTGCCGGTGGAGGACGAGGAGGTCTCGGCCGCCGCCCACAAGGCCTTCGCCAAGCGCGGCATCCAGTTCCGCGTCGGCGCCAAGGTGACCAAACTATCCAAGAGCAAGACCGGCGTCTCCATCGCCCTGGAAGCTAACGGCAAGGCCGAGACCCTGGAGGCCGAAAAGGCCATCGTGGCGGTCGGGATCGCCGGCAATGTCGAGGACCTGGGCCTCGATACCCTGGGCGTGAAGCTCGACCGCGACCATGTGATCATCGATGGCCACTGCGCGACCAATGTCCCCGGCCTCTACGCCATTGGCGACGTCGCCGGCGCGCCGTGGCTGGCGCACAAGGCGAGCCATGAGGGCGTCCATTGCGTCGAGCACATCGCCGGCAAGAACCCGGTCAAGATCGACGCCCCGATCCCCGGCTGCACCTACGCCCAGCCCCAGGTGGCCTCCGTCGGCCTGACCGAGGCTCAGGCCAAGGCCAACGGCCGCGAGGTCAAGGTCGGCCGCTTCCCCTTCCGGGTGAACGGCAAGGCCATCGCCGCCGGTGAAACCGAAGGCTTCGTCAAGACCGTGTTCGACGCCAAGACCGGCGCGCTCCTGGGCGCCCACATGATCGGCGGCGAGGTCACAGAGATGATCCAGGGCTTCGCCCTGGCCATGACCCTGGAGGCGACGGAGGCCGAGCTGATGGCCACGGTGTTCCCGCACCCGACCATGAGCGAGGCCATGCACGAGGCGGTGCTCGACGCTTATGGCCAGGTGCTGCACCTGTAGAATTGGATAGGCGGCTGCGCGTGGTTCGAGACGGCCCCTTCGACGCCGCCTGCGGCGTCGCTCAGGACAGGCTACTGGCGCGGCCTCCTCACCATGATTAAGAAACTGGGGTCCACAGAACTCGTCATGCGAGGAGCAGCCCGCGAGGGCTGCGTCTCGAACCACGCATCGGCGCTAAAACCGTCGGCTGGCCCTGATCTTGAACAGGGCCGGCGCGGTCAGCTGGTCGCCGTTGACGTGCTGGTAGATCGGGACCTCCACGTCGCCGTAGAGCGCCCAGCGTCCTTCGACGAGCTGGATCCCCGGCGACAGCATCAGGCGGTCGTAGCCGGTGTTGGGGGGATTGGCGTTCGGGCCGCGGTCACGGGCGCGGGTCGAGGCCAGAAGCTGCAGCATCGGAACCACCTTCACCGGCCCATTCGTGAACTGGGCCATGTCGTACGAGACGCCGGCCGCGGCGTCGAACTCCTGGCCGGGCTCGTAGCCGCCCTGGCTTGCCACCGGCTTGTCCCACAGGCCCCTGACGAAATAGCGCCAGGCCCCGTCTCGGCTTAGCGATCCGGTATGGAAGGCCCCGAGCAATAGGTTGGTGCTGCCCGTGCCGATCTCGGTGTCACGGTCGAAATGGGCGTATTTCCAATCGCCGTTGGGTAGTTTGACCCCGAAGATCAGGCCGGTGGACATGCTCTTGGACAGGCCGGTGTAGATCCCCATCAGCCGTTCATCGCCGATGGCCGTGTGATTGAAGCGGTCCACGCCGGTTCCATCTTCGTTTTCCGTATGGAACTCCCGGTTCCAGACCGGAGCCTCGACCACCACGCTCCAGTCCGGGTTGAAGCTGTATGTCACGCCCACATTGACCATGTGGGTGCGGATCAGCTTGTCCGCGTTGTCGGCGGCGGGTGCGGAGGAATCGCCGGACCAGTTCCGGTTCTGGTCCAGGTTGTCGTATTCGACGAAGACCTCGCCGCCCTTGCCCATGGACATCATTTCGGGGCCGCCGACGTCGAACACGTCGCAGCCGCAGGCGCAGGCCAGGGCGATCTTGGGGGTAAGGCTGAGGGCGAGGGTGGCGGCCGCGGCGGCGGCCCATCTGACAACAGTCATGAAATCGGCTCCGAGGGGCGGCGCGCTTGGCCGTCGAACCCTCGCAAAAGCAGGGACACTTGCCGGAAGAGCGCGCGCGGGTTCGCGCGGCGCAGCCTTGCCGGCGGCGACAGGTCAGATGGCTGTCGGTGGTCCCTGGGCCGGAGGCGGCGGCGCGGCGAGGCCCCGGCCGGGCGCGAGGTCCTGAAGCCGGCGCTCGGGCGCGGCGTCGTAGCCGATGGCGGTGGCCGGCAGGACGAGGGCTGCTGTCGGAGTCGCCAGGACGCCGTGGCCCGCGAAGACGCAGGGCCCGTCAGGGCGAACTGGCGGGGCCTTGGCGGGGTGGCGCAGATCCGTGGCCAGGAGCGGCCCGTGTCCGGTGCAGATCACCAGGGCCGGCCCCTGAGAGCCGCTCTGGACCATGTAACCGGCGGGAACCAGGATCTGGAGCAGGAGCGCGACGAGGCTCAGGGCGAAACCGCGCCCCCTCCACGTCTTCATCCCTCTCGCCCCAAGCCGGCCCATGGCGCGGCTTTAGGGCCAAGCATCGGCTATGTCCATCGACCCAATAGTCGCAAAGCCTCTTTTCAGGCCGCGCGGGCCTCGGTTTCGGCCATGCGCTGGATCGCGACATAGTCCGTCTTGCCCGTGCCCAGCACCGGAACCTCGGGCACGCGCACGATCTTGCGCGGCACGGCCAGTTCGGGGGCGCCCACGGTCTGGGCGTGGGCCACCAGGGGGGGCACTGAAGCGTCGAGCCGGTCGGTGACCAGCACCAGTCGCTCGCCTTTTTTCGGATCAGGCAGGGAGATCACCGCATGGCGCGCATCTGGCCACACGCTGGCGGCCAACTCCTCGGCGGCGGTGAGCGAGACCATCTCACCACCGATCTTGGCGAAGCGCTTGACCCGGCCCTTGATGCGGACGCAGCCGTCACCGTCGATCTCGACCACGTCGCCGGTATTGTGCCAGCCGCCCTCCGGCGGCTCGACCCCGCCGGTCTCGTTCAGATAGCCGGCCATGACATTGGGCCCCCGGACGTACAATAAGCCGCCGCCCTGGATGCCTTCGACGGGCTCGATCCGCGCTATGACACCAGGCAGGAGCGGGCCGACCGTGCCCCGCTGGTTCTCGCCAGGGCGATTCACGGCGATCACCGGCGAGGCCTCCGTGGCGCCATAGCCTTCCAGCAGCGGCACGCCGCCGAAGCGCTCGTCGACCAGATTGTGGGTCTCCTCCCGCACCCGTTCGGCGCCGCAGACTACGAACTTCAGGCCCGACAGGTCTCCAGGGTCGGCCGCCCGGGCGTACTGGTTCACAAAGGTGTCGGTGGCCAGCAGGATCGACGCCTTCGAATCCCGGATCAGTGGCGGGATCTGCTTCACATGCAGGGGCGAGGGATATTCGAACGCCTTCATGCCGTTGAACAGCGGCAAGAGGACCCCGGCGGTCAGGCCGAAACAGTGGAAGGTCGGTAGGGGATTGAACATCACCCAGTCGGGATCGAGATCGATATGGGCCGCCACCTGTCCGGCGTTGGCCGTCAGGTTGCCCTGGCTGAGCATCACGCCCCGCGGCGCGCCGAAGCTGCCGGAGGTGAACAGGATCACCCCCGGATCCGATGGCTTGGCGGGGGCCCGGAATCGCCGCGGCGCAGCGCCCGCGAGCGCGGCGACGGCCTTGTCGCCGACGCGGATCGTGGCTCGCACGTCTTCCAGGTAGACGATCCTGCGCCCGTCCTCGAGCGCGTCGATCAGATCCTCCAGCTTGCCCTGGTCGACGAAACGGCGAGAGGTCAGGATGGTCTTGACCCGCGCCGTATTGCAGGCCGACCGCAGATTGCGGATGCCGGCGGTGAAATTCAGCATGGTCGGCGTGCGGCCGAAGGCGTGCAGGGCGAAGAAGGTGACCACCACCGCCGAGCTGGACGGCAGCAGCACGCCCACGCGCTCGCCTTTCTCGGTGAAGCCCGCAATCTTGCGCCCCAGCGCAAACGACGCGCGGATCAGGTCGGTATAGGAGAGGGGGTGGCGCTCCTGGTCCTCCAGGATCGGCTTTTTCGCGCCATACTTGTCCCGTGCGTCGAGCAAGGCGTCGAACACGGCTCGCGCGCCGGCTCGGGCGTCATAGGCTCTCGGCATCTAAGGTTCACTCCCTTGCGCCCCGTCGGGGACGTGGTCCGGTAAGGCTAGCCCTGGGGGACGGGCTTGGAAAGAGTAAGCCCTTAGGCGTCACCAGGCCCTGAACGGCCAAGGTTTCCGCAAAGCTGACAACCTTCTGGTCCGCCTCGCCCTGGTCCTCGAATCGCGCCTGCACACAGCGGGGCAGGGCCCGGCACAGGTGGTCGTCGTAGCTGGCGTCTCGCTTCGTGCTGTTCGCCGATCTGAGCAAGAGCGCCGGGACCGCGATGCCGTTGAGACCTGTGCGGGCGACGTCCGCGTTCAGCGCCCGATAGGCGGCCAGCCAGTCGTAGCTCGGGCCGCCCATGCGCAGGTCCGGGTTGGCCGCTCTCCATGCGCGGTGCGTCTGCGGCGCAGGGTCGGCCCCGATCTCCGGCGCGGTCGAGGTCCAGCCCTTCTGCCCGGCGGCGCGCATCCGCCCAAGCCCGACACGGCGCGCCCACTGCACCATGGGCGCTGTGGGCAGGGGCGCCGCCTGCGTCGGCCCGGTGTCGGTGGGCGCCAGCAGCACAACGCCCGTGATTTTCCCGCCCTGTTGCAGGCGCCGCAGGGCGAGCGGCGCCGCGGTAGAGGCGGCGACAAGGATCAGCGGACCCTCGGCGTCCGAAGGGATCGCCTTGTCGATCATCGCTCCAATTGTGGCGAGATCTCCCTTGAAATCGTCGACCTGGCCGAGGTCGCGCGTCCCTGTCTGGCGGCCCGACCCGCCCTGACCGGCGCCGTCCAGCACCCAGACCTCAAAGCGGTGGGCGATCAGGCTCCGCGCCAAGCGGTATTCGTCCTCCGCCGCCTGGCCATAGCCTGGCAGGATCAGCACCTGCCCGCGAGACACGTCGGCTGGTCCGGCCATGCCGTAGCGCTGGGCGGGGTCCTTGCCGGCTTGAACAAGGCCCCAAGTCCACCCGTCCGGCGGCCAGTCCGCGGGTCCCAGGTTCGGCGGAATGCGGCTGTCGGTGAAGGGCTCGCGCGCGTCTCTCCCGCTACAGGCGGTCAGCAGCAGGGCTAGACACAGAATCGCAAACCGCGCCTTCATCATGGTCACGCTTGCCGTGACGCCGTGATGCGCGCAACAGCGCTTGATCCCAAGGCTCGGAAAGACGATTTAGACGCTATGGCGACGGTCATCGACACCCGCAACGGACGCGCAGTGCGTCAC
>FTFU01002373.1_pt1 | contig 20034 bp, 22 predicted proteins | sample 1640511 | NCBI WGS metagenome assembly FTFU01 (sample SAMEA3914789, study PRJEB12502) | metagenome | biome: forest; material: soil | place: Canada | collected 2011-07-03 | depth 0.3 m | reverse complement strand
CTGACGCCTACATCGCCTCGTCGAACACCCCTTCCAGGCCCTGTTCGCGCACCTTGCGATAGAGGGTCGAGCGGCCGATGCCGAGGCGGCGAGCGACCTCGCTCATGTGGCCGGAATAGAGTTCGATGGCCAACTGGATCAGGTCGCGCTCGATGTCCTCGAGCTTCCTGAGATGCCCGCGCTCGTCGAGGATCTTGACCGGCGAGTCGATCGGCATCTCGTCCATGAGCTGCTGGACCGAGGGGATCGCCTCCAGGGTCCGCTGGACCGGCGCGGCCGGTGCGGGGACCGGGGCTTGCAGGCCGGACACTGCCGGGAAGTCGTAGGGTTGCAGATAGGGCGCATCGGCCAAGATGATGGCGCGATAGACCGCATTCTCCAGCTGGCGCACGTTGCCGGGCCAGTCATGGGCGGTCAGCAGGGCCAGGGTCTCGGCCGTCGCGCCGCCCACGCGCTTGCCTTCCTCGACATTGAAGCGGCGGATGAAGTGCTCGACCAGGGCCGGGATGTCCTCGCGCCGCTCGCGCAAGGACGGCGCGTCGATAGGGAACACGTTCAGCCGGTAATAGAGATCCTCGCGGAAACGGCCTTCGGCGACCTGCTGGGCCAGATCGCGGTTGGTGGCCGAGACGATGCGCACGTCCACCCGCACGGCGCGTTTTGACCCGACCGGGTCGATTTCGCTTTCCTGGAGCGCGCGCAAGAGTTTGACCTGCATGTCCAGCGGCAACTCGCCGACCTCATCCAGGAACAGGGTGCCGCCATTGGCTTCCTGGAATTTGCCCAGGTGCTTGTCGGTGGCGCCGGTGAAGCTGCCCTTTTCGTGGCCGAACAGGATGGATTCGACCAGGTTCTCCGGCAGGGCGCCGCAGTTGACCGCCACGAACGGCTTGCCGGCCCGCTCCGAGGCGCCGTGCACCGCGCGGGCGATCAGCTCCTTGCCGACACCGCTTTCGCCGAGGATCAGGACGGGGATCGAGGACTTTGCGGCGCGTTCGCCCAGGCGCTTGACCAGGGTCATGGCCGGCGAGGAGCCGATCATCTCGTTGAAGGTGATGCGCCCGCCGGCGCGCTTCTTCAGCCGGTCGACCTCGCCCTTCAGCTCGCCCATGTGCAGGGCGTTGCGCACCCCGACCAGGATGCGCTCCGGTGAGGCCGGCTTGATGAAGAAATCCTGCGCCCCGGCCTGCATGGCCTGGACCACGGTGTCGATGCCGCCGGTCGCGGTCAGCACCACCACCGGCTGGGCGAAGCCGCGGCTGCGCAGCTCCTTCAGGGTCGCAAGGCCGCCCAGGCCCGGCATGATCAGGTCCAGCATGATCACGTCGGCCGAGCCGCCGGCCACCAGGCGATCGATCGCCGCCTCCCCGCTCTCGGCCTGGGCGACGGCGAACCCCTCCCGTTCCAGGACGGCCTGGATCAGGCGGCGTTGGGTCGGATCGTCATCGACGACGAGCACCGTCTTGGTCATTCGAACATACTTCCACCGGCGGCCGCCTCATTCTGAGCGACCTGTTTGACAGTCTTTCTACCGGTGGCAGGTAAAGGCCGGGTTGAGCGGGTGTTCCCGAATCCTTAATTGGGACGATTGCGGCGGGGGGCGCCCCTCTCTAGGTTCCGGGTCATGAGCATTCACGCCAAACCTGAAATCTCCGCTGAAGCCCTGCCGCAATGGCGGCTCGACGACCTGTTCGACAGCCGCGACGATCCGCGCGTCGAGCAGACCCTGAAAGAGGCCGCCGAGGCCAATGCGTCCCTGGTGCGGCTGAAGGGCTCCTTCATCGCCGCCCGGGCCGACGCCGGGCGCCTGGGGGCGCTGATCGCCGAGGGCGTCTCGCTCTATGAGGCGGCCACCAACGCCCTCTGGGCCGTCGGCGCCTACGCCTCGCTGTCGGCCTCGACCATGCGCGACGATCCGGCCTGGGCCAAGTTCGAGGGCGACGTGCGCGCCCGCTCCGCGGCCATCGGCGCCGAGAGCCTGTTCTTCACCCTCGAGCTGAACGAACTCGAGGAATGGGAGATCGAGGCGGCTCTGCGCGCAGAGCCGCCCGCGGCCCGCTATCGCCCATGGCTGCGGCGCGTGCGCCTGGCGCGCCCGCACGAGCTGTCGGCGGACCTGGAGCGGATGCTGGTCGACCGGGCCCCGGCGGTGGCCAACTGGACCCGGCTCTATGACGAGACCCTGAGCCGCCTCACAGCCCATTGCGGCAAGGACAAGCTGACCCTGGCCGAGGCGCTGAACCGCCTGTCGGACGCCGATCCGGCGCGGCGCAAGGCCGCCGCCACGGGCCTGGCCAAGGCCCTGGAAGAACGGACGCCAACCTTGAGCCTCTGCCTCAACACCCTGGCCGCGGAAAAGCAGGTCGAGGACCGCTGGCGCAAATATGCCGATCCCGCCCAGTCGCGGCACCTGGCCAACGAGGTCGACGCCGACGCGGTGGCGGCGCTGGAGGCGGCGGTGGTGGAAAGCTACCCCAGGACGTCGCACCGATATTATGCGCTGAAGGCCAAGCTCCTAGGCCAGAAGACCCTGAACCACTGGGACCGTAACGCCCCGCTCGACCGCGCCGAGCCACGCAAGTACGGCTGGGACGAGGCCAAGGGCATGGTGCTGGAGGCCTTCGCCGATCTTGCTCCCGCCTTCGCCGACAAGGCTGATCTGTTCTTCCAGAAGCCCTGGATCGACGCCCTGCCGCGGGCCGGCAAGACCTCGGGCGCCTATTCCCACCCGGTGACCTCGCAGAAGCACCCCTATGTGTTCATGAACTATATGGGCGAGCGGCGGGACGTCCTGACCCTGGCCCACGAGCTCGGCCATGCGGTGCACCAGACCCTGGCGGCCCCCTTGGGGACCCTGCTGGCCGACACGCCCCTGACCCTGGCCGAGACCGCATCCATCTTCGGCGAAGGCCTGGTGTTCGACCGCCTGCTGGCCGAGGCTTCGCCCGCGGATCGCCGCGCCCTCCTGGCCGGCAAGATCGAGGATGGGCTGAACACCGTCTCGCGCCAGATCGCCTTCCACCGGTTCGAGACCCGCTTCCACGCCGAGCGCCAGGCCGGCGAGGTCGCGCCCGACCACATCGCCTCGATCTGGCTGGAGGTGATGGGCGAGAGCCTGGGGCCGGCGGTCAAGCTCAATCCCGGCTACGAGGTCTACTGGGCCTATGTCAGCCACTTCGCCCACGCCCCGTTCTATGTCTACGCCTATGCCTTCGGGAACCTGCTGGTCGAGGCCCTGGCCGAGGCCCGGCGCGGCGATCCGGTCGGGTTCGCCCCCCTCTATGAGGATCTCCTGGCCGCCGGCGGCACCCGCACCTATGTCGAGGCGCTGAAGCCGTTCGGCCTGAACCCTCGGGAAAAGGCCTTCTGGGCCTCGGGCTGCGCGCGGCTGGAGCGGTTGGTCGACGAGTTCGAGGCGCTGGTCTGAAGGCCGTCAGTGGTGATACCGGCACTGCGCGATCTCCGGCTGCTGAGCATCCGCCTGGCCGGTGACGCGGTAGACCAGCCGGTCCTCCAAGGTGATGCGCCTCGACCACCAGCCCTTCAGGTCGCCTTTCAGCGCCTCGGGCTTACCGGTCCCGCTGAATGGGCTGCGCTGGCATTCCTTGATCAGTGCGTTCAGGCGCTCAAGGACGTTACGGTCGCTGGCCTGCCAGTGCAGATAATCTTCCCAAGCACGCCGCCCGAAGACGATCTTCACGGCTCGATCAGGTCATGGGCTTCGCCGGCGCCGGCATCAAGCTCGCCGATCGCCTCCCGCAGCCGAGCGGCGTTGGCCGGGCTGGAGAGCAGGTGCAGGGTCTCTTCCATGGCGTTCCAATCGGCCAGAGAAACCATCACCACGGCTTCGGCCTTCTGACGCGTGATCACTACCGGCGCGCGGTCTTCGACTACGCGGTCCATCACCTCCTTGAGATTGGCGCGCGTGTCGGAATAGCTGAGCACGTCCATGTGAGGCTCCGTTAGGCGCTCACAGTAGGTACAAATTTTTGTACAAATGCAATCATCGCCACACCGACCCTAAGCGCCGTACGCGACCTTGCCTCCGATCACAGTCAAAGTCGCCTGGGCCTTGATGATCTCCGACGGCTCCACCGTCATCAGGTCCTTGGAGAACACGGTCAGGTCCGCGCGTTTGCCGGCCTCGAGGGTTCCGAGTTCGGCCTCACGGCCGATCGCGTAGGCCGCGGCGCCGGTCAGCATGTGCAGGGCCTGGACGCGGCTGACGGCCTCATCGAGGCCCCAGTCGGGACCGGCGAAGCCGTTCAGCGCGTGGCGCCAGGTCGCCGCATAGAATTCGATCAGGGGATCTCCCTTCTCCACCGGGGCGTCCGAGCCGGCGCAGACCACCGCGCCGGACTCCAGCAGGCTGCGCCAGGCATAGGCGCCTTTCAGCCGGTCCGGACCCAGCCGGGCGGGAGCGAAATAGAGGTCGCCGATGGCGTGAGACGGCTGCATCGAGGCGATCACCCCCATGGCGGCGAAACGGGGAAGGTCGGCCAGCGACAGGATCTGGGCGTGCTCGATCCGCCAGCGCCGGTCGGTGCGGGCGGTCCCCAGCACCTCGGCCATGGCGTCGAGGGTGTTGCGGTTGCCGCGGTCGCCGATGGCGTGCACGGCCACCTGAGCGTTCGCCGCCTTGGCCTTGCGCATCAGGTCGACCATGACGTCATGTGGCGTCACCACCAGCCCCGTCGATTCCGGCTTGTCCGAATAGGGCGCCAGGAGGGCCGCACCGCGTGAACCCAGCGCGCCATCGGCATAGAGCTTGATGCCGCGCAGGCGCACGCGCCCGGTGGGATCGACCGAGGGGCCGGTGGCCAGCACCTCCTTGGCCGAGGCCGGGTCCATGTAGTTGTCGACGCGCAGGTTCAGGGCGCCCTGCCTGGCCATGACCCGAAGGATGTCGAGATCCTCCTGGTCCACGCTCATGCTGTGCACACCGGTCCAGCCGCGCGAGCGGTAGAGCCGGTCGGCGCGGCCGAGGGCCTCGCGCTTGGCCGCCAGGTCCGGCTTGGGGAAGCGGCCCTCGACCAGATCCATGGCGTTATCGACGAACATGCCGCTCGGCGCGCCGGTCTTGTCGCGCAGGATCTCGCCGCCGGCGGGGTTAGGGGTCGAGGCGGTGACGCCGGAAAGCTCCAGAGTCTTGGAGTTGACCACCACCGCGTGGCCATCGGCGCGGCTCAGCAGAACCGGCCGGTCCGGCACGACGGCGTCGAGGTCGGCCCGGGTCGGGAAACGCTTGTCCGGCCAGTGGGTCTCGATCCACCCGCGCCCGCGGATCGGCCCGGCGGGCTGCTGCGCCGCCCAGGCCTTCAGCCGGGACTGCAACTCGGCGATGGAGGCTGAGCCCTCGAGGTTCAGGGTCATCTCGCGCAGCCCGATCTCCGTCAGGTGGGCGTGGCTGTCGACGAACCCGGGAAAGGCCGCGGCGCCGCCCAGATCGATCTGTTTGGCGTCTGGCGCGGCGGCCTTGGCGGCGGCCAGGGCCCCGGCGAAAACGATGCGATCGCCGAGGATCGCCACCGCCTCGACCTTCCCGCCATCGCCGAGGCCGGTATAGATCGGCCCGCCCGTGACCAGCAGGCCCGGCTCCTGCGCCAGGCCCACGCGCGGCGCGAGCAGCGCGGCCCCGCCAAGCGCAAGGGCGGTCCGGCGCGTCTGATCGAAGTTTCCGGCGGCCATTTCAGTCTCCCCCTTCATCTTTCGCCCGAGATCCTTGACCTGAGACTGGCACGAGCCAGGCGGGAGCGGAACTATCCGGGCTCTTGCCTTTCGCTTACCGTTGATTAGTTGAGAAGGGCGAACAAGTATTTCTGCAATTCAGCGCCGCCCTTTCAGGCGCGACTTCGTTTTCCAGACGCGAGCGATATGGCCGACAATCCCTTTGGTCTTCCCGATTTTCCGCCACCGCTGGCGCCGTTCCATGGCGCCGAGCCCCCGGCCCCCGATTGGTTCAAGGCGGCCATCGCCGATGAGCCCGAGCGCGGGGCTGTCACGGTCAAGGGGGCCCGGATCGAGCTTCTGACCTGGGGCCAGCGCGGCAAGCCGGGCCTGCTCCTGATCCACGGCAACACCGCCCACGCCGACTGGTGGAGCTTCATCGCCCCGATCCTGGCCCAGGACTATCGCGTCGCGGCCATCTCGCTATCCGGCATGGGCGGCTCGGACTGGCGCGATGGCTATGACTTCGAGACCTATGCCGACGAGGCGCTGGCCGGCGCCGAGGCCGCGGGCCTCTACGACGGCGGCCAGAAGCCGATCTATGTGGGCCACTCGTTCGGCGGGGCCAATGTCTTCTATTCCGCCACGCGCCATCCGGAGCGGATGAAGGCGGCGATCCTGGTCGACACCGGCTTCGGCGGCCCGCCGCCAGACGCCGAGGGGTTCCGCGCCCCGGAAACCCGCACAAAGCCCAACCGGGTCTACGCCACCCTGCCCGAGGCCCTGACGCGCTTTCGGCTGATGCCGCCGCAGAGTTGCCGCAACCCCTATATCGCCGACTTCATCGCCCGCCGTTCGCTGAAGCCCGCACCGACGCCCGAGGGCGGCGAAGGCTGGACCTGGCGGTTCGATCCCGTGCTCTGGCGCAAGCTCGACCGGGTCGCGCTCAACGCCTTGACCGCGCCCCTGGGGCCGCACGCGCCGATGGTGCATGTCTATGGCGAGAACTCGGCCATCATCCGCCGCTTCGCCAAGGAAGCCGAACGGCGCGTCCCGTCCGAAGTGCCGAGCTTCGTCATCCCCGATTGCGAGCATCACGTCATGATCGACCAGCCCCTGGCCCTGGTCTCGGCGCTGCGGGGCTTGCTGATGGTCTGGCCGCAGGGCGCCTGACCATTGATCGCATAATGGATGAACACAACCCTGGCTTTTTGTGTGCGGATCCGCCCAGAGACGCTTAGCCGCGCCCCGAAAACGCCGCCTGCGGCTTGAGCCTTCCGCTGGGTTCGTATAGTCGCGGAGCAGTTCGGCGGATCGTGTTCACAGATAGGGATAACCAAGGCATGGCCGGTATGGCTTCTGACTATAGTCGCGGCGAGATGGACATCCGCGAGCAAACTGCGACCTTCGAAGGCGTGATGGCGGCCACCAAGTGGGGCTCCCTGGCCGTGTCGGTCGGCGTTCTGTTCGCCACCCTGCAGTTCTGCACCCAGACCGGCTTTGGCGGCTCGGCGGGCGCCGCCGTGGCCCTCGCCATCGCCGGCTTCATCGCCCTGCGCGATCGCGCCGCGGCGCACTAAGCCGCACTCTCCGGCCCTTACAAGCGGGGCTGGGATCAAAAAATTCATGTGATTTGCGATTGGGCGCCGGAGCGGTTTCCGCTTCGGCGCTTCGCATATCGGCGTTCTGATTTTGCCACACTGACGCTGCGGAATGGCGATTGGCGTCTGGACAAGCGCCCACGCCTTCCGCAAGTAGGGGGCCAAGCGTTCCCCAAGGCTCGTTTCCTAGGGCGGAGACGAAGCGTTGGGGGTTGGCCTGTGGACGGCGCGGATCACGTCAAGATCCGGACCGTCGCAAGGGGGGATCTGGCACGCATGACAGCGCGTATCGCGGTCACGAAGGAACGTCGCGCCTCGGAAACCCGCGTCGCCGCGACGCCGGACAGCGTCAAGAAACTGATCGCCCTGGGATTTTCCGTGACCGTCGAGGCGGGCGCGGGCCTGGGGGCCTCCTTTCCGGACAATGACTACGCCGCCGCCGGAGCCGAGATCGCGCCCACAGCCGAAGCCGCCCTGGCGAACGCCGACGTGGTGCTCAAGGTCCGCGCCCCGGCCGACGAAGAGATTGCGGTCCTGAAGAGCGGGGCCATCGTCGTGGCCCTGCTCAGCCCCTATGGCGACCGCGCCGTGCTCGAGGCCCTGGCGGCCAAGGGCGTCTCGGCCTTCGCCATGGAGTTCGTGCCGCGCATCACCCGGGCCCAGGTGATGGACGCCCTCTCCAGCCAGGCCAACCTGGCCGGCTACCGCGCGGTGATCGAGGCCGCCGAGGCCTATGGCCGGGCCCTGCCGATGATGATGACCGCCGCCGGCACCGTCGCCGCGGCCAAGGTGTTCATCATGGGCGTCGGCGTCGCCGGCCTGCAGGCGATCGCCACCGCCCGCCGCCTGGGCGCGGTGGTCACCGCCACCGACGTGCGGCCCGCGACCAAGGAGCAGGTGGAGAGCCTTGGGGCCAAGTTCCTGGCCGTCGAGGACGAGGAGTTCAAGAACGCCCAGACCGCCGGCGGCTACGCCAAGGAGATGAGCGCGGAATACCAGGCCAAGCAGGCGGCCCTGGTCTCCACCCACATCGCCAAGCAGGACATCGTCATCACCACCGCCCTGATCCCCGGCCGCCCGGCGCCCAAGCTGGTCTCGGCCGAGCAGGTGGCGTCGATGAAGCCGGGCTCGGTGCTGGTCGACCTGGCGGTGGAGCAGGGCGGCAATGTCGTGGGCGCCCGGCCTGACGAGGTCGTGGTCAACGGGAACGGGGTCAAGATCGTCGGCTTCACGAACCTGCCGGGTCGCCTCGCCGCCGACACCTCCAGCCTCTACGCCCGCAACCTCCTCGCCTTTGCGGGCCTGCTGATCAACAAGGAAGGGGCCCTGGCCCCCGACCTCGAGGACGAGATCCTGAAAGCCGCCCTGGTCACCCAAGGCGGCGCGATCGTCCATCCGGCGCTGAAGGCCAGCTGAAATGAAGCGCGCAGGCGTCGTGCGTGGTTCGAGGCGCGCTCTGCGAGCGCTCCTCACCATGACTGGAATTTTGGACGTCCCCCCAACTCGTCATCCTGAGGAGCCCGCGAAGCGGGCGTCTCGAAGGACGCACCTTCAGACCCGGAGCGCCTGATGGAAGCTGTCGACCCGACCGTGTTTCGCCTCGCCATCTTCGTGCTGGCGATCTTCGTTGGCTACTACGTGGTCTGGAGCGTGACCCCGGCCCTGCACACGCCCTTGATGGCGGTGACCAACGCCATCTCGTCGGTGATCATCGTCGGCGCCCTGCTCGCCGCCGCCGCCCATGGGGTCGACGGCGCCGCCGCCGGAGGCTCGGTGTGGATCTCCAAGGGCGCCGGCGCGGTGGCGGCGAGCCTGGTGGCGGTCAACATCTTCGGCGGCTTCCTGGTCACCCAGCGGATGCTGGCCATGTACAAGAAGAAGCAGAAGTAGCGGCCGGTTGGGGGATCACATCACATGAACGCCAATATCGCCGCCATCGCCTATCTGATCTCGGGCGTCCTGTTCATCCTGGCGCTGCGGGGGCTGTCCAGCCCCGAGACCAGCCGCCGGGGCAACCAGATGGGCATGCTGGGCATGGCCATCGCCGTCGGCGTCACCCTGATGACCCTGGCGAGCCAACAGGCGCTGGATCTGGTCACGGTGATCCTGATCGGGGTCGGGGTGCTGATCGGCGGCTCGGTCGGGGCGGTGATCGCCCGCCGGGTGCCGATGACCTCGATGCCGCAGCTGGTGGCCGCCTTCCACAGCCTGGTGGGGCTCTCGGCCTGCCTGGTGGCGGTCGCCGCCATCTACACGCCGGCCGCCTACCACATCGCCACACCCGATGGGGTGAAGCTGGAGAGCCTGATCGAGCTCAGCCTCGGCGTCGCCATCGGCGCCATCACCTTCACCGGCTCGGTGATCGCCTTCGCCAAGCTGAACGGCAATATGAGCGGGGCGCCGATCATGTTGCCGGCCCGCCACCTGCTCAACATCGCCATCGGCCTGACCGTCGTCGCCCTGATCGTGGTGCTGGTGATCAGCGGCGGCGGGGCAAAGTGGGCGTTCTGGGGCGTTTTCGCCCTGGCCCTGCTCGCCGGCATCACCCTGATCATCCCCATCGGCGGGGCCGACATGCCGGTGGTGGTGTCGATGCTGAACAGCTATTCCGGCTGGGCGGCGGCGGCCCTGGGCTTCACGCTGGAGAACACCACCCTGGTCATCACCGGGGCCCTGGTCGGCTCCTCGGGCGCGATCCTGTCCTACATCATGTGCAAGGGCATGAACCGCAGCTTCATCTCGGTGATCCTGGGCGGGTTCGGCGGCGATGCGGCCGCGGCCGGCGGCGGCAAGGTCGAGACCCGGCCGGTCAAGCAAGGCAGCGCGGACGACGCGGCCTTCATCATGAAGAACGCCTCCAAGGTGATCATCGTCCCCGGCTATGGGATGGCGGTGGCCCAGGCCCAGCACGCCTTGCGCGAAATGGCCGACAAGCTGAAGGAGGAAGGCGTCGAGGTGAAATACGCCATCCACCCCGTCGCCGGCCGCATGCCGGGGCACATGAACGTGCTGCTGGCGGAGGCCAACGTGCCCTATGACGAGGTGTTCGAGCTCGAGGACATCAACGCCGAGTTCCCCACCGCCGACGTCGCCTTCGTCATCGGCGCCAATGACGTCACCAACCCGTCGGCCAAGACCGATCCGGCCTCGCCGATCTTCGGCATGCCGATCCTGGACGTGGAGAAGGCGCGCACCGTGCTGTTCGTCAAGCGCGGCATGGGCTCGGGCTATGCCGGGGTGGAGAACGAGCTGTTCTTCAAGGACAACACCATGATGCTGTTCGCCGACGCCAAGAAGATGGTCGAGGGCATCGTCAAGGGGCTGTAGAGAGGCCGTCTTCTGCGGCGTTTCGCCCGCCGCCCTGTCGTAGAATCGACACCTGACTCGCCTAAGTCCCGTTCATGCGGCTTTCGATGAAAATCCTGGCTGGCGCGATCCTCGCCCTCCTTGCCTATATTGCGGCGGGCGGAGCGCTGGTGGCGGCGGAAGGGATGCACGGCATGCGCGGCCGGATGGTCGATATCGGCGGGCGACGCCTGCACATGGTTTGCGAGGGCCAGCGCAACGCCGAGCCCACTGTTCTGTTCGAGGCCGGCGCCTTCGGCTTTTCCGCCGACTGGGGCGTGGTCCAGGAGCGTGTCACGGCGCTCGGCCTGCACACCTGTTCCTACGACCGCGCCGGTCTCGGCCTGTCCGATCCGGGTCCCGGACCGCGCGACGGCCTGGCGGCGACCAAGGATCTCGAAGCCCTCTTGAAGGCAGCGGACGAGGACGGGCCGTTGATCCTGGTCGGCCACTCCATGGCCGGGACCTACATGCCCTTGTTCGCCGCCCGCAACCGCGACCGCATCCGCGGCCTGGTCTTCGTCGACGCCACCCCGCCCGAGGCGATCGACCGCCCCGAGGTGCGCGCCTTCGTCAAGAAGTTCACCAGCGCCTCGCAGCTGGCCGCCCTGGGCGCGCAGGTAGGCCTCTACCAGCCGCTGGCCGGAACCCGGCTTGGCGACAAGATCGGCCTGACCCCGGCCGCGTCCGCGGAAAAGCGGCGGGCCTTCGCCTCGCCGAACCACAACCGCTGGGCCGCCGCCGAGGTCGCCCAGTGGCTGAACACCGCCGCCGAGGCCCGGGCCGCGGGGCCGCTCGATCCCAACTGGCCGGTGGCCGTGGTCACCGCCGGCCCTGTCGGGGGCCGCGCCGGCTGGAAGGCGCTGCAGGCCGCGCCAGCCCATCACGCCGTGCACGGCTATGTGGACAATGTCGAAGGCGCCGGCCACGCCACGCTGCTCGGCGTCAGCCACGCGGACGCGGTGGTGCGCGGCGTCGCCTTCGTGCGCCAGGCCGCCGAAGAAGCGCCTGCCGCCATCGTTGCAGACGCCCGCCGCTGACTTGATCGCGATTCCGCTGACCCGCTAGACTCTGAGAATTCATATGGATTCGGAGCCTGCATGGGTTTGGGTCATGGGTCGTTGAAGCCGCGTGGCCAGCTCGCCGACATCGGCGGGCGGCGGCTGCATTGGGTCGAGGCCGGCCCCCCGAAGGCCCGGCCCGTGGTGCTGCTGGAGGCCGGCTCGTTCGGCTTTTCCGCCGACTGGGCGGTGGTGCAGGAGAAGCTGGCGGCCAAGGGCCTGCGCTCCATCGCCTATGACCGCGCCGGCATGGGGCTGTCCGACCCCGGCCCTCGGCCGCGCGATGGCGTGGCGATCGCCCAGGACCTCGAAAAGCTGCTGGCCGCCATCGGCGAGGGCGGGCCCTTTATCCTGGCGGGCCACTCCATGGCCGGCCTGCATGTCCACCTGTTCGCCGGCCGAAATCCGCGCCAAGTGGCGGGCCTCGTCCTGGTCGACGCCATTGATCCGGCCAGCGCCGCCCACCCGATGGTGCAGCGCTACGCCAGCCACTATGGCCGGCTCTCGCGGCTGGCGGCCGGCGCCGCGGGCTTCGGCCTGTTCAAGCCGTTGAAGGGCTGGGGCGATCGCATCGAACTGACTTTCGAGGCCTCGCAGCACAAGCGCTGGGCGTTCGCCCACGGTCCGCACAACCGCACCGCCTCGGACGAGGTGCAGCAGTGGGAGGCGGCGGCGCGTCAGGCGCGCGAGGCCGGCCCCCTCGACCCGGCCTGGCCGGTGGCGGTGGTCACGGCGGGGCCCGTGCGCGGCTTCGCCTGGCACAAGAGCCTGCAGGCCGAGCCGGCCAAGGCCTCGCGCCACGGCCACCTGGCCAATGTCGCCGCCGCCAGCCACGCCAATCTGTTGGGGCGCCGCTATGCGGATGCGGTGATCGAAGGAATCCTGCATGTTCGCCAGGCGTTGACGAAAGCCGGGTAAGCAGGGTTTCGCAGATCGCAGGGGACTCCGATGCAGGCGGCGCTGAGGCTGGAAGGGGTCACCAAGCGCTACGGCGATTTCGAGGCCGTGCACGACCTCAGCTTCCAGGCGGCGCAGGGGCGCATCTGCGGCTTTCTGGGCCCCAACGGCGCCGGCAAGACCTCGACCATCCGCATGATCCTGGGCCTGGTCGAGCCTACCGCCGGCCGGATCAGCGTGCTGGGCGCCGCCGACGGCCGCCAGGTGCGTGAAAAGATCGGCTTTTTGCCGGAGGAGCGCGGTCTTTATCGGCGCATGACGCCGGTCGGCGCCATCACCTTCCTGGCCAGCCTCAAGGGCCTGTCGACCGGCGAGGCCAGGCGGCGGGCCAGGAGCCTCCTGGAAGCCCATGGCCTCGGCCAGGCCATGAACCGCCAGATCCGCAGCCTGTCCAAGGGCATGGCGCAGAAGGTCCAGCTGCTGTCGGCCCTGGTCCACGAGCCCGAACTGGTCATCCTGGACGAGCCGTTCTCGGGCCTCGATCCGGTCAACCAGCAGGAACTGGAGACCATGATCCGGGGCCTCGCCCAGCGCGGGGCGACGGTGCTGTTCTCCACCCACGTCATGCAGCACGCCGAGCGCCTGTGCGAACAGGTCGTGCTGATCGCCAAGGGGCGCAAGGTGTTCGACGGCCGGGTCGAGGCCGCCCGGGCCGCGGCGCCCCGCCGGCTGGTCCTGGAGGGCGCGCTCGATCCCGGCCAGGTCGCCGCCCTGCCGGGCCTGGCCGAGGTCAGCGCCGAGCCGCTGGAGGCTGGCGGGATCAAGGTCAGCGCCATCCTGTCCAACGGCGCCCCGGCCCAGGAGGCCTTGCGCGCCGCCTTCGCCCAGGGCCTGGACATCACCCGGTTCGAATTGAAAGAGCCGCAACTGCACGACGCCTTCATCGTGCTGACGGGAGCGGCGGCATGAAGCGGCTGTTGCGCATCGCCTGGCGCGAATATGTCGCCTATGTGCGGACCGTGGGCTTCTGGCTGTCCATGGGCCTGATGCCGGTCGGGCTGATCTTGGCGGTGGTGGTCTCGACCCAGTCGGGATCGGTGGCGCCGCCGCCGGCCCTGGCCATGATCGACCTGACCGGCCACGGCTACGCCCAGCGGCTGGAGCCGATCCTGGGCCGAACCGCGCCGGGCGGGCGCCCCCTGGCGCGCATCGAGCCCGCCCCGCCCGTCGGCGCCGACCCCGCTGCCGGCCTGCGCGCCTATCTGGGCGACGACAAGCGCCTGGCCGACGGCCAGAGGCTGGACGTCGCCGCCATCCTGCGGCCCGACGGTGGAGGGGTGGCTGTCGATCTCTGGAGCCGCAACCCGGCCGACCGCTCGGTCGAGAACGCGCTTTCGACCGCCCTGTCCGACCTGATGCGCGCCGACCGCCTGGCCAAGGCCGGCATCGACGCGCGGACCCTGCAGGCCATCGACGCCCTGGAGCCGCATGTCACCAACTATTCCCCCAAGGCCGAGGGCGGCCGGGTGGGGGATCGCGAGCGGCTACAGATGGGCATAGGCCTCGGCATGGGGCTTCTGCTCTGGATGGTGGTGCTGACCGGCGCCGGCATCTTGCTCAACAGCGTCATCGAAGAGAAATCCAGCCGCATCCTCGAGGTTCTGCTGTCGTCCGCCGCCGTGCCCGAGATCATGGGCGGCAAGATCCTTGGGGTCGCCGCCGTGACCTCGACCGTGCTGGGGGTCTGGCTGAGCATCGGCGCGGCGCTCTTGATCAAGACCGATCCCGGCATGGCCCGCGAGCTCGTGGCCACCCTGCTGTCCAGGGGCCTTGTGCTCTATTTCGCAGTCTATTTCGTCGGCGGCTATCTGATGTACGCAACCCTCTTCACCACCATCGGCGCCTTCTGCGAGACCAGCCGCGAGGCCCAGACCCTGCTGGGTCCGATGATGATCCTGCTCAGCATCCCCATGGTGTTCATGAACCAGGCCATGCTGCACCCGGACGCGCCGATCGTTCAGGCGCTGTCCTGGTTCCCCCCATTCACGCCGTTCATGATGGCCGCCCGTGCCGCCAGCGGCCCGCCCTGGTGGCAGGTCGTGGGTTCGGGCCTGCTGATGTTCGCCGTGACGGGCCTCGAGCTTGTGGTCGCAGGCCGCGCCTTCCGGGCGGGGGCCTTGTCGACCTCCCGTTTCGAGCCGAAGCATTTCTTCGCCAGCCTGATGGGGCGGGCGGGGTAGCAACGGCATCCCCAACACGACAAAGGCCGCGCAGGCGTCCTGCGCGGCCTCGAACTCCTTAGAACCCAGGTCGCCGTTTAGGGGCGGGTGGGCTTCTTCGGCGCGGCGATCAGGCCTTCGCGCTGGGCGCGCTTGCGGGCCAGCTTGCGGGCGCGGCGGACAGCCTCGGCCTTTTGGCGAGCGCGCTTTTCCGAAGGCTTTTCGTAATGCACGTGGCGCTTCATCTCGCGGAACGAGCCTTCACGCTGCATCTTCTTTTTCAGGGCCTTCAGCGCCTGGTCGACATTGTTGTCGCGCACGAAAATCTGAACGATGACCAAGTCCTCCTAGAACGCAGACGCAGCCCCAACCCGGGGGTCCCAAGCGCAACAGCGAACACGAAACCGCCACCGGAAGACGCTCTTCCGAATGTTGGGCGCGCAAATAACAGAGGCGGAGCTGATTGTCTATGGCGAGACGGGCGCCTTCAGCGTGTATATAGCCGCGCGATGACTCTCGTCGAACCCGCTGACACGTCCGACTGGGCCGATCAGGCCGAACAGCGCCTCTTGGATGCTGCCCTACCGCTCGCGGCCAGGCTGGGCTGGGGCTCGCGGCTGGTCGCAGAAGCTGCCGAGGCGGCGGGGCTGTCGCCGGGCGAGGCCTCACTGCTGCTGCCCAATGGCCCGCGCGACCTGGCGGCCCTCTTGTCGCGCCGTCATGACGCGGCGGCGATGGGGGCCCTGGCCCAGGTCGCTCCCAAGAGCCTGAAGATCCGCCAGCGCATCGCCCGCGGCGTCGAGGCGCGGCTGGACGCGGCTATGGCGGACGAGGCCCCCCTGCGGCGCTGGGCGGGCTTTCTGGCCTTGCCTGGAAACGTGACCCTGGCCCTGCGCCTGACCTGGGAGAGCGCCGATGTGATCTGGCGCTGGGCCGGCGATGCGGCCACCGACGAGAACCACTATTCCAAGCGCGCGATCCTGTCGGGGATCCTGGTCTCGACCCTGGCCATCCGCCTGTCCTCGGGCCGCCCCGACGCCTCGGCCTATCTGGCGGCGCGGATCGACGACGTCATGGCCTTCGAGACCTGGAAGGCTGGGTTGAAGCCGATGACGCTGATGCGCGATGTGGCCGAAGCGCTGGGGCGAATGCGATACGGGCGCGGATAGGACCGAACCTCAGTCCTTCAGCGGCCACAGCCGGTTCACGTGCCCCATCTTGCGTCCCGGCCGGGCCTCGCCCTTGCCGTAGTGCCAAAGGCGCGCCTCTGGCTCGGCGGCGAGCCTGGGCCAGGCGTCGATCTCCTCGCCGATCAGGTTCTCCATCTCGACCAGGGCCAGCGGGGTGACGGGGCCGAGTGGCCAGCCGGTGATGGCGCGGATGTGCTGCTCGAACTGGTCGACCTCGCAGCCGTCCAGGGTCCAGTGGCCGGAATTGTGCACCCGCGGGGCGAATTCGTTGACCAGCAGGCGCCCGTCCTTCAGCTCGAACAGCTCGACCCCCATCACCCCCACATAGTCCAGGCGGGTGAGGATGCGGGCGACGATGGTCTCGGCCTGTTCCCGCGCCGTCTTGGACAAGGCGGTGGGCGCGCGGGTGCGGCGCAGGATGCCGTCCTGGTGGTGGTTCTCGCCCACCGGATAGGCCACCACGTCGCCATTGCGGCCGCGGGCGGCGATCACCGACAACTCCCGGGTGTAGTCGGCCCGGGCCTCCAATATGGCCGGGGCGCGGCCGATGCGATCCCACGCGCCCTCGGCGTCGGCGTGGCTTTCGACCCAGGTCTGGCCCTTGCCGTCATAGCCTTCGCGGCGGGTTTTCAGGAGGGCCGGCGCGCCGATCCGGTCCAGGGCCTCGCGCAACGCGTCCAGGCCTTCGATCGCGGCGAAATCCACGGTCGGGGCGCCGCAGTCGTTGAGGAAGGCCTTCTCCACCACCCGGTCCTGGGCGGTGGCCAGGGCCAGGGGTCCCGGCGCCACGTCCACGCCCAGCGCCCGCAGGGTTTCGACCACCGCCGCCGGCACGTTCTCGAACTCGAAGGTGACCAGGCTCGACATCTGCGCCACAGCCTCGAGCGCGTCGCGGTCTTCATAGTCGGCCACCAGGCTGTGGGTCGCGACCCGGCCGGCGATGGCGTCCGGCTCGGGCGACAGCACCAGGGTGTCGAAGCCCAGGCGCGCAGCCGCCAACGACAGCATCCGGCCCAATTGGCCGCCGCCGAGGATGGCGATGGTCGAACCGGGCGGGAGCGGAAACTCAGGCATGCGGGCTCAGGTCCTCGACGCTTTCGGACACCATGTCGGTCTGGCGCGCGGCATAGTCCGCCACCCGCCGGGCCAGGGCGGGGTCGCCCAGGGCCAGGATGCGCGCGGCCAGGAGCCCGGCGTTGCGCGCGCCCGCCTCGCCGCTCGCCAGGGTCGCGACGGGGATCCCGCCCGGCATCTGCACGATCGACAGCAGTGAATCCATGCCCTTCAGCGCGCGCGATTCCACCGGCACCCCCAGAACCGGCAGGTCGGTCATGGAGGCGGTCATGCCCGGCAGGTGCGCCGCGCCGCCGGCGCCGGCGATGATCACCTTGTAGCCGGCGGCCTTGGCCCCCTTGGCGAAGGCGTACATGCGCTCCGGGGTGCGGTGGGCCGAGACGATCTTGGCGTCATAGGCGACGCCCAGCCCGTCCAGGGCGTCCGCGGCCGCCTTCATGGTCGGCCAGTCGGAGCGGCTGCCCATGATGATGGCCACCGGGGCCGGCTGTGCGCTCATGCTCGCATCCTGTGCAGTCCGCGGGGAAAGCCAGGGTCGCCCGGCGCGGAAAGGCGCGGAGTATAGGGCGGCGCTTTGCGCCCGCAACCGATCGTGTCTAGATTCGGCGACGCTTGCTGATTCTCCGCCGCGGGGGGCGGGAAGGCGGGCTGTCGGCGAGGCCGCATGAAGCTTCTGGGCGTAAGGGCCGATCCCCTGGCCGCTGTCCGTCGCCGCACGGCCCTCAGGGCCGAGGCCGCGCAGATGCCGGGCGCTGTGCAAAAGGTCGACAATGCGTCGTTCCTGGGCATCGGCGAGGCCGAGCTGACGCCGGCCGTGCGCCAGGCCCTGACTCAGCTGATCAGCGAGATCGACGAGCTGCGCCAGGAGGTCGGGCGGCTGAAGGCGCGGCTGAACGAGGCCGAGGACCTGGCGGACCTCGACGCCCTGACGCCGCTGTTGAACCGCCGCGCCTTCCTGCGCGAGCTGAACCGGGTGATCGCCTTCGCCGGGCGCTTCGGCGGGCCGGCCAGCCTGGTCTATTTCGACCTCGACGGCTTCAAGGCGGTCAATGACCGCTTCGGCCACGCCGCCGGCGATGCGGCGCTCAAGGGTGTGGCCCAGCGCCTGGCCGCCCAGATGCGCGAGGGCGATCTCATCGGCCGCATCGGCGGCGACGAGTTCGGCGTGATCCTGGTCCAGGCGGATGTCGGCGCCGCCCTGGCCAAGGCCGCGGTCATGGCCGCCAGCGTCGAAAACGAGCCGGTGCCCTGCGGCGAATGGCTGACCCCCGTGAAGATCAGCTACGGCGTGCGCCAAATCGATCCGGCCTCGAGCGCCGAACAGGTCCTGGCCGACGCGGACCAGGCGATGTACGCGCGCAAAAGAGCGGGGTGAGCCGAAGGGCGCCGGCCCCTACGCAATGATATCCGGCGTCAGCCTGTCTTCCAGCTCGGCGATCTTGTCGCGCAGGATCAGCTTCTGGCGCTTCAGGCGGGCGATCTGCAATTGGTCGGGGTTGGTCCCCAGGGTCAAGGCGTGGACGGCGTCGTCCAGGTCCTTGTGCTGCTGCCTCAGTTCCGCGATGCGGATCAGGATGGCGTCGTCGTTCGCGGCCAGATCGTTGTCGTCAAACATGTCACATCAGCGCTTCCGGCCGGCCGTGGCGGCTGGCCGAGGTGTTTGATTTTAGCAAGGAATCAAAGCCCCGAAAATGGCCGGGAGGCCTTTTGGAGCACAGAAAGCTCGACTGTAGGTCCGGCCCAGGCCTTCACCGCCGCCGCCAGCTGGTCGCGCGGTTCGCGGCGGACCTTGGCCGCTGGTCGATGGAACGCCTCGAGAGCCTCCAGCAGCAGCCGCTCGGCCTGCAGTTCATCGGCCTTGATCGCGACCCGCAGGGCTTCGCGCCCCGTGTCATCGACCCCGAGAAAGGGCGTCTTGGCGGCCCGCCGCGCCGCTCTCAAGGGCTCGATCGCCGCGGCCTGCCAGGGTCTTGCGATCGCCGCGCCCTGTCGCAGGGCCTCAGGCGGCGCCGCCGCCCACAGGGCCCACAGCAGATAGGGGACGCACTGGCCATGCTCGTCCTGCAACTCCAGAAAGGCCGCCTCCGCCCCCGGCCGCCGATAGACTTCCATGGCCCAGTCCCACAGGCTCACTCGTCGGCGCCCCGCTCTGGCTCCTCCTGTTCTGGCTCCTCCTGGCCCGGCCCCTCCAGCGGCCGGATATCCTCTCCCCACCGGCGCACCGGCGACCAGCTGAGGCCGAACAGGTCCAAGGCCCGGCCCACCGACTGATCGACGAGGTCTTCGACCGTGGTCGGGCGGGCGTAAAAGGCCGGCAGCGGCGGAGCGATGATGGCGCCCATTTCGGCCAGCCGGACCATGGTCCGCAGGTGGCCGAGGTGCAGCGGCGTCTCGCGCACCATCAGGACCAGGGGGCGGCGCTCCTTCAAGGTGACGTCGGCGGCGCGGCTCAGCAGGGTCGAGGTCACGCCGGTGGCGATCTCGGACATGGTGCGGATCGAGCAGGGTGCGACAATCATGCCCAGGGTCGGAAAGGAACCCGAGGCGATCGAGGCGCCGATGTCGGCCGGGCGGTGCGACACAATGGCGCGGCTGGCGAGGTCGGCCAGGGTCAGGCCGGTCTCCTGCTTCAAGGTCAGGGCCGCGGACTTGGAGGCCACCAGATGGCTCTCCAAACCCAGGTCCCGGCAGGCGTCCAGCACCCTCAAGGCGTAGGCCGCGCCTGAAGCGCCCGATACGCCCACAACGAGACGTCGCCGTTCAGCCGATTGCATCCGTACTCCTCGTTTCCCGTCAGGCGTAGCCCGCAAATCCGGCGCCGCCCGCGCTCCGCCCGATCACAAAAAGATGTGATCTGACGGCGGAACATGTGGATGATTTACTTTGGCCGCCATCAGCATGGAGGCGCAACCCATGGCTATCCAAGCCCGTATTCGCGAACTTGGCTTTCGGCATGAATCCCTGGATCGCGCGATCCAGG
>FTFU01000909.1_pt1 | contig 20126 bp, 12 predicted proteins | sample 1640511 | NCBI WGS metagenome assembly FTFU01 (sample SAMEA3914789, study PRJEB12502) | metagenome | biome: forest; material: soil | place: Canada | collected 2011-07-03 | depth 0.3 m | reverse complement strand
GGGGCGGCGCTGGCGATGTGGCGCAGGCGCAGCTCGGCCGGCAGGGCCCGAAGCGGCGAAAGCGACTCCAGCGGCTGGTAGAGGCCGATGAACCGGTCGTGGGGGGCCGCATCGGCCGCCAGGGGCGCGAAGCTCACCTCGATCTGCACCGCGCCTTGCAGCGAGCGGGCTTCGACGGTGGCCACCAGGGGCTCGGCGGCGCGGCGCGAGGCCTCCAGCGCGGCCGCCAGGCGGGGGCGGTCGGCCTCGGTCCAAAGCGACAGCACGTCCACATGGCGCATGTCCCGGCCATGGATGTCGGTGACCAGGCCGCCGGCCAGACGGAAGACGCAGCGGCCGGGCGCGGTCCTGCCCAGGATGAACACCTGGGGCAAAAGTAGCGACAGCTCGCCCGGATCGATGGCGTGGCGGGCGGGGCACAGGTCGCCACGCTTCCGCTGACGCCAATAGTCTATCAACCGTTCTGTATTTGAATGCAGCATCGACGTGTCCCAACCCCGCGCGGTCAAGCCGCCGCACGCGGGTTGCATTGGAAGCGTCATGCCAGGCCGAGCGTCCCATTCCGGGACCCGTCGGCGAGGGGGCGCCTAGCGCCGGAACGAGGAGAGAAGGCCATGGGCGAGCGCCTCTTCAGGCATCCGCTGATCGCCATCGGGCTGGCGTTGTTAACCTTGTCGGTCGCCGGGGCGGCCTATGCCGCCTGCAATTGCGCGCCGCCGCCGCCGCCCTGCAACTGCGCGCCGCCGTCTCCACCGCCGCCGCCATCGCCGCCCTGCTGCCACCAGATCAACTTCCCGGGGGTGAACATCAGCATCGGCGCGACCGTGGTGGCCAACGCCAACGCCGAGTCCTTCGCGGTCTCCGGCGCCTCGTCCGGCGCCACGACGGTGTTCGGGGGCGGGGGCGGCTACTGGTCGATGGGCGAGGGCGCGGTCGGCGTCATCCAGGGCCTGAACGTCGAGGGGGCGTTGATCCCCCAGCGCGTGGCCTATGAGGCCGAGCGGACCCGAATCAGGATCGTGGTGATCCAGGCCGTCTGTATCGACGACAAGGAAGTGCCGCACCCGGCCTCCCAGGTCACGCCCGACCGCGAGATCGACGAGCATTACGAGGGCGAGCTCTATCGCTGCATCGCCGGCGCGCACATGCAGGCGACTCTGGCCGACTATCATGGCCAGATCAGCTTCGAGCACGGCGAGATCATCAACTGCGCCAAGGGCGAGGCCCTGGCCCGCTTCATCGACGGCAAGGTCGCCTGCCGGCCCCAGCTCCCCGCCCGCGACTGCAACGAGCGCTCGCTGCTGCGCCGCTTCGGCGCCGGGGTGAAGATCGTCAAGATGCTGAGCGTGGAGCGCTACGTCGCCTATCGCGAGGAAGTCTCCAAGTCGGCCCAGGTCTCGACCTTCAACATGACCATCGACGGCGGCGTCGGCGGCGTGGTGCGGTAGCAATCTACTCCGCTCATCCCCGCGAAAGCGGGGACCCAGGCCTTTTGCTGAGCAGAGAGCCCGCAAGAGTCGAGGCTGTGTAAAAACGCGAAGCAGTTCAGACTCCTGACATCGCGGTGTCGGAGGGCTTGGGATGAGCCGTTTCGTCGAGGGCGAGGATCGGCGACAGCCGGCACTGCTGCCCAGTTGCCTTGATGACTATGTGGGCGAGGACAATCCAGCGCGGGTAATCGACGTCTTCGTCGACGAGCTCGATCTGGACGCTCTGGGCTTCGGCGTGATGCCGGCGACAACGGGGCGGCCCGCCTATCATCCGGCGACGCTGCTGAAGCTCTACATTTACGGCTACCTGAACCGGGTGCAGTCCAGCCGCCGCCTGGAGCGCGAGAGCCAACGCAATGTCGAGCTGATGTGGCTGACGGGCAAGCTGGCGCCCGACCACAAGACCGTCGCCAACTTCCGGAAGGACAACGGCCCGGCGATCCAGGCCGCGTGCGCGCACTTCATCGTGCTGTGCCGGCAGATCGGTCTATTCACCCAGGCCGTGGCCGCGGTAGACGGCAGCAAGTTCAAGGCGGTGAACACGCGCGACAAGAACTTCACGCCGACCAAGCTGATGAAGCGCATCGAGCAGGTCGCCGACCATATCGCCGGGTACCTTCAGGAGCTGGACACGGCCGACCGCCTGGAGGGCGATGCAGTCGAAGCCCGCTCGGCGAAGCTGAAGGACAAGATCACGACCCTGCGCGCTCAGATGCAGATGCTGAAGGCCATGGAGACCCAGGTGGCGGCATCGCCAGACGGCCAGGTCTCGCTGACCGACCCGGATGCGCGGGCCATGGCCACGAGCGGCCGCGGCAGTGGGATCGTCGGCTACAATCTCCAGAGCGCCGTCGACGCCGAGCATCACCTGATCGTCGCCCACGACGTCGTCATGGCGCCCACAGACCGCCAGCAGCTCACCTCGATCAGCGAGAAGGCGAAGGCCGCCATGGGCGTGGAACGGCTCAATGTGCTGGCCGACCGCGGCTACTTCTCCGGCGAGCATATCCTGGCCTGCGAGGCGATCGGCGTGACGCCCTATGTCCCCAAGCCGCTCATGTCAGGCGCTGCGGTCAACGGCCGCTTCGGCAAACAGGACTTCGTCTACATCCCCGAGGATGACGTCTATCGCTGCCCAAGCGGGGCTACGCTCCCGTACCACATGACGACCGTGGAGCATGGGATGACGCTCCACCGTTACTGGGACTTGGCGAGCTGCCGCGCCTGTGCGCTCAAACCCCAGTGCACCACGAGCCTCAACCGGCGGATCACCCGCTGGGAGCACGAGGCGACTATAGATGCCATGCAGCGGCGAATGGACCTAGCGCCTCACGCCATGCGATCGCGCCGGCGGATCGTCGAACACCCCTTCGGCACCATCAAAAGCTGGATGGGCAACCCGCACTTGCTGATGCGGCGGCTGAAGAACGTGAAGACGGAGATCGGCCTCCACGTGCTGGCCTACAACATGAAGCGCGTGATGCAGATCCTCGGGACCGGTCCGCTGATGGTGGCGATGAAGGCCTGATCGCCAACGCCGCTCGTCCGTTAGCGCCCGCGTTGGCAGCCGAGTTCTTACACGGCCTCAGTCAAACTTCGCCCTTGGTCGCCCCTCTCGGCACTGGCTGGTGGGTCAAAAAAACAATTTGAGAGCAAAACCTGCGGCCTTAATTTGTTTGCTGGGGGCCGGTCCGACGAAGCCATCGGTCAGATTTCGAAGACCCCCCTGGGGTGGCGCCGATTGCATGCGAGCGCGCCGTCCGAGCGTCGAACGGGCTCTCGCACTCACATGCGGGGAAGGTGCGGAACCGATAGGACGTCGCGAACAAGGCGTAGCGGCAAGCGCAAGAAGCCGCCCGGGATCGGTCAGAGCGAAAATGTGCTGCGACAGGGCAGGGCCACGGTTCCCACTAGTTCCCATTCAAATGAGTAAGAGTGGGAACCGGGCCCGATCTCCACAAGGCACGGTATTCGCTCGCCTTTCAATAGGCCGTTCCCACGGTTCCCGCCGTTCCCACTGCCTTGAGCCGAGCGCCGCCAATTTAGGCAGTGTCGTCGGGACCGGCGCAACCTAAGCATATGAATTACTGATCTAATCAGATTGTAAGGCTCGGCCGCCGCGACGAACCGAGCGAGGCCTTTTTGGGTCGAACCCTGCCTCACGGCCACCCTGGCGCGCGAGTGTGGCCATTCTACTCCCCTGGGCGCGCAGTCTTCGCCGGAGGCGCTTCCCTATTGCTTCCCCAGAGTTACCCTTCGCCGCCGGCGAAGGGTAACCTATTGAATTGGTGAAGCTAAGCGGAGTCGAACCGCTGACCTCTTGAATGCCATGCTCGGGCGGCGATCCCTCAGCGGATTTCGTACCATTTCACCGGACACACCAAACCCTTGCTATGTCAGGGATTTTGCCCTCAAAGTCATTACACAGGCTTTCGCGGGCTTGCGCCAGTTTCGCACCCGGGCTGACCGTTTTCTGACTGATTTCGGGATTTCGCCATGCCGCCGCCCCCCAAATTGGCCCTCAACGAAAGGCCCGTCTCCCGCGTCAACCGAGCATCGATCTTCCAGCCGATGAAGGATGGGGAGCGGCTGTACGACAGCGAAGTCAGCGGTCTCTACCTCCAGGCGGGCCGCCGCGGCCGGACCTATCACGTCATCACCCAATCGGGCGATCGCCAAGTCCGCAGGGCTCTGGGAAAGGCGCAGTCGCCGACCGGCGTGGCCGGGGCGCTCAGCATAGGTGCCGCTCGCACTGCCGCCATTCAGGTCATCGAGGCCGTCGCTGCCGGCGTCAGTCCGGAGGGGGCCAAGCTTCGCGCCGAGCGGGCCGCAGCAGCCGCTGCAGACTCAACCTTCCTGAAGGTCGCTGAGGCGTATCTGGCTGATCAGCTCGAGGGCGGCGGCGGCAACCTGGAGAGCCGCCACGAGCTGGCGCGCAAGCTGCGGGTCGACCTGATCGATTGGCATGACAGGCAGATCTCCGATATCTCGCGCGCCGAGGTCAGAGCCCTCGTAAGGGGGAAGGCTCAGACCCATGGCGTCGCAGCGAATCGCCTGCTGTCCTTTCTCTCGACAGTTTTCGGCTGGGCCAAGGGCGCCGAAATGATCTCCGAGCTCCCCACGGCCGGTGTTCCGAAGCCATACAAGGAGAAGCCCCGCGACCGGTTTCTGGTCTACGACGAGATCGCGGTCTTTTGGAAAGCGTGCGATCGGGTTGGATATCCCTATGGCCCGCTGCTCCAGTTCGCGCTGACTACCGGCCAGCGGCGAGGCGAATGCGCGGCGCTGCGGAGGAGCGAGCTGGGCGTGCTCTCCTATCGCGAGGAGCGCGCCGGCTCGATCGGTCCGGCGAAGATCGGCGAGGCGCCCGCGTGGCGCCTTCCGGCCGAGCGGACGAAAAGAAAGAGGCCCCACGCCGTCCCGCTTAGCAGGCTGGCCCTCTGGATCATCGAACAGTGCCCCGTGTTGATCGATGACGACGGAAATCCCTTCGACTTGGTCTTCAGCTCAGGTCGGCGCGGTGATCAGCCGCTTAGCGGCTGGTCGCGGCTCAAAGAGCGGCTGGATCAAGAGATCGGCCAGATCCTCGCCGAGCAGGCCGGCCAGGCTTACGACCCGGCACTACATCGCTTCGAGCCCGACTTTAACGTGCACGACCTCCGGGCCACGACAGTCACCCATCTCGACGAGCAGCTCGATGTCCCGGGCAAGGTCATCAGTCGGATTTGCAACCACGCCGAGGGCGATGACCCGAAGGGCCGAACGACGTCGAAGTATCGTCGCAGCTCGCGGGACAGGGGCGCGGTGCTGGCGCTCGACCGCTGGAGCGAAGAGCTTGAGGCCATCGTCGGCCTGGAGCTCGGCGGCGAGGATGCCGCCACGGATGGCGTTGAGGCCGCGTGATGGGCCCGGACGAGCTGGCCCGGCTGGAGCAGAAAATCACCAACAGCCACGAGCTGGACGAGCACGAGCAGGAGTTTGTTCTTGGTCTTCTTCATCGCCAGGGGAAGCCAGGAGAACAGCGCAACTCACCAAGGTCGCCGGGCCGGCCACGCCGGGTCAGCGAAAACGGCACATTGGCCAACGCGGCGACGTTCGCGTTGCTCTACCACCGGCGCTGGGGCGTTAAGGTGGAGTCGGCCGTTGCCATGGCGCAGCAGCTGTATGGCTTCAGCCGAAGCGAGATCTTCAAGGCGAAGGCCCAGATCTCCGCCGATCCCATGAAGGCCGCGAGTGTGAACCTCTTTGCTGCGGCCCTCGAGAAGATGGGCGCCGAGTCCGGAAAATAGGCGGCTAGATTCCAGACCGCTTTCGGCGTGCGCCCCACGCTCTGACGTGGCTTTCATCGGGCTCCGATTGCTTCCAGGAGAACCGAGATGTCCGATGCAGAACGGGTGCTGTTGCGCCCGCGACAGGTGATTGAGCTGGGCTACGCGCCGAGCGAGGTATCCTTGTGGCGGATGCGCAAGCGCGGTGACTTCCCGGCGCCCATCCGCTTGGGCCCCAACAGCATCGCCTTCAGAAAGAGCGACCTGGATGCTTGGCTGACTTCCCGGCCGGCACTCGCCTCTTGATGCTCCATCACAGGCCCAGCCAGGCTGAACCCTTGACCGAACAGGGGTTTCCGCCCGCCGCCACTGCTTTCGGTCAGAAGTCAGTCAGGTCGGCCGGAATTCGAAGCCGCCGCGCCACGGCATGAACGCCACGGGCGGGTCCCCACCTACAGGAACCCGCCCGCTGAATTGCCGTCCGTGCCGGGGCGGCTGCTCATTGCCCCGCGAACCTAGGGCAACCGGCAACCCCGGTCCAGACGGCCAACCTGCCGCGTCGCGACGACGCCGCTAGTGGAGCCGATCATGGCCAACCCAGCCCGAAATCTCGCTGCAACCGAATCCTGGCCCGCCGTCAAAGAAGGCTGGCTGCTACATGTGCTGGGGATCCCACGCCTGCGGGCCGGCGGCCACGTGTTCGGCGCGATCGCCAAGCATTGGAACCGCCATAGCCGAGACTCCTTCCCGTCGCAGGAGGTGCTCGCCGCGGATGCAGCGTGCTCCGTGAAGACCGTGCAGCGGTGGATCGTGGCGGGTATCGAAGCGGGCGTCCTGGCCACGCGGGTCGAGCGCTATGCAGGCGGCTTCAGGCGCCGCCTGATCTACATCCCGGTCGTCGCCGACGCGCCAGACCCGGTCGTGCATTTCCCCGATCAGCGTCCTGCCCGCACGCGACACAAAGTGTCGCCTCCGGTCACGACACCTAGTGTCGCCTCCTTTGGAACCTCTGAATCTTCAACCTTCGAATCTTCTCAACCTGGTCCGTCTGTCGACTCAGCACCAAGCCCCGCGAGTCCGACGGACAGACCGACCAAGGTTTTCGAAATTAAAGGGGAAGAAGCGAAGCTCCTCGAGGTCGTGGACCATATCTGCGCCCATCACCGCCTGGCAGCGGTGGGGAGCGCCCGACGTAAGTTGGCGGCGGTGGTGAAGCGGGAAGGTGAACAGAGATTCGACGCCGCCGCGTTCGGCCTGTCGTGCTGCCCCCGGTTCGATGACCGGGCCACGGCCCTTCTCGATCCCGCGATCTTCGCGGACATGGCCGATGAGGGGTGCCGGATCGCGGCTTGGTGCGACGCCGACTGGAGGCTGGAGCTCGAAGCCGAGGCCCGCGGTATGCCCGCGGACGATAGCTGGCTGTCTGATGTTCCCGACCTCGTAGCTGCCGCCGCCGACGCACGGCGCCAACTGCCCGATCACTTCCGCAACTCCAGCCCAGGAGCCGCCGAATGACGACTTTCGGCGCCAGTTCGCGCGCACGGCCGTTCCACCGCGAATCGCCCCACCCGCTCGCGCGAGGGCCAACTCAGGAACTGAGGCTATAGCGAGCCCGGATGATGATCGGACCGAGCCCCCGCCGCACGCTTTTCGGTGGCCATGACCGCGGCCACCCTGGCACTTCAGCCGGATGCGATGGTGGGCACCGGCAGCGAAGCCGTGGAATCGGCGCGGCGTGATCGCTGACCGAATCCGCTGCTCGGAGCCTCGCGCACGCGCGCGTTTTTATGGGGGGCGCAAAAAGGCCAGCCTACTGACCTCGGTAACGGCGAAAACTCCCGCAATTTCCGAAGGTTAAGTGATATCATCGGTCTACCCGAAGGAGGGCAAATCGATGAAGGCTAGCAGCTGGAAGGCAGCAGGATCGGCACCCGGTCGCGTGGGCATTTGCAGGGGAACGCCTCGGGGTGCGCCGGCCGGCTACAAGATGTGTAGGACGCTGGCGCCGACGCGTGAAATGTTGACTGGCCTACCGTCGGCGGAGTTCGAGCTGCGCTACGCGGCGCTCCTGGCCGAGCTCGATGCGGCCGAAGTCTGGCGCGAGATCCATGAGCTCGCGGGCCCCGGAGTCGAGCCGATCATCCTGTGTTTTGAGCACGATCCCCGCTGCTGCCACCGGAGCCAAGTCGCGAGCTGGTTCCAGCGTGAACTCGGCGAGGTGGTGCTGGAGCACGAGACGGCGGCCCAGCTTGCCCTGCTCTGACATGGAGCAGGCTGAGGCTGCCTTCGGGCTCGGTGCGCCGACCGTATTAGGGATATGTCGGCGCCGAAGCGGACTCGCGCGCGGGCGCGAGTCTGTGCGCGAAACGCCTCCTTGAGGCCTTCTGACTAAATTCGCTCAGTCCCATCATCCTTGCATCTTGGGGTGGTATTCTGTCCGCCGGGCTGAATAGGAGCTCGTTTCAGCTCTCTATGGTAGAGGAACCACGTCAAAGCTGCGCTTACGCCTGGAGTGGCAATGGCCAGGAAAGTGCCGCGCCAGCTTGCACCAAGTCGCCGCTGTTGCCGCTTTCGTCGATAAAGAAGGTCGAGGACATCTTGCGCTTTTTGACCTAGCACCGGTCCGGCCGATCAGCGACGACCGGAATGTCAGCCTCAAACGAAGCTAGGCTATAAACGTCCGCGTCACTGGCTGGAGCGTCTCGGCATGAGCCTTTTGGCAACGCCGCTCGGAGCGATCAAGGAGGCCGATCTGCTGGCGCTGATCGGCTCGACCGAGGGCAAGACCATAGACTTCAAGCGCGGGGCAGTCGGCAAGACTGACGCCGATCGCAAGGAATTTCTCTACGACGTCTCCTCCTTCGCCAATACTGTCGGCGGCGACCTAGTGTTCGGCGTTGAGGAAGTCGACGGCGTGGTCACCGGCGTGACCGGGCTCGCCGACGTCGTCGCCGACGATGAGATCAATCGCCTCGAAGCCATGGCGCGAGACGGCATTCGCCCGCCCATCGCCGGCATCTCCTCCCGAGCGATCGCTCTGTCCGGCGGCGGGTTCGCCCTCGTCGTCCGAGTGCCCAAGAGCTGGATCCCGCCGCACCAAGTCACGTTCCAAAAGGCGTTCCGCTTCTACGCGCGCGACACCAACACCAAGCACCCGATCGACGTTGACGGCCTTCGCGCCGCCTTCGTGTCGTCGGGCGCGATCGGCGACCAGCTGCGGTCCTTCCGCGCCGAGCGGCTGGCAACCCTGGTGTCCGATCTGGCCCCCGCCCCGCTGCAGGACGGCGGTAAGCTCATGTTGCATGTCCTGCCCCTGAGCGCCCTGGCACCCGGCGCGCTCTTCCCGTTGGCGGCGGCTAAAGCTGACGAGCGGCTCTTTCCCACCTGGACCGATCGAAACGGCCGCAATATCGCGGTGACATTCGACGGCTTGGTCGCCACGCCCAACGCCGATCCGCCGCCGGTGGCGCAACGGGCCTACACCCTCGTGACGCGCTCCGGTGCCGTCGAGGCCGTCAACAACCTGCACCGGTATGAAGTGCTCCCGGAACTGCAGGCAAACGTCGTGCATCACGCCTTGAAATTTGCGCGCTCGCTCGATCGGCTCGGCGCGCCTGGACCTTACGTCGTCTTTGTCAGCCTGGCGCGATGCCGCGGCCTTCGGCTGATCCACGACTTCAAGCCGGCCGGCGCCCTGCCCGAAGATTTGCCGTGCGGGGTTTTGGCGCTCGACCAGTACGCACCCATCGAGACGGTGTGGGAGACGCTCCCGCACGACGGGCCGGACGCCGCGCGCCAGCTGCGCGGGACGTTGGACCACCTGGCCAACGCCGCCGGCCTGGCCCAGGCGCCCTATTTCACGGCGGACGGCGAGTGCGAACTAAACCTCGCACTGGCCGGGCTCTAGCCCTGCTTTGCCCAGGCTCGCCGGTCCGGCGGGGCTGCCGATCGTATCCTCACCGGCCTTGCGGATTGGAGCCTCGCCGCCCGCCCGGGCCAGCGCACCCTATGTCTTTTCGAATGCCGCCCCGCCAGGCGGCTGAGCGTAGTGAGGCAGTCTCCGACAGGCCGAGGCCACCACGTCAATGTCGTGGATAGGAGCCTGTTGGAGGAGGACCCTCGAGCTGGTGTCCGACCAGCGGGAGCTAAGGGAGTTGGCCGCCAACCGGCTGCCGGCTGTTCGCGCGACCCGTGACGACCACCGGGGTGCCTTAGCCTGCCCTCCGCCGGCAGGCACCCTACCGCGACAGGTCGCTGGGACGGGCCAGATTGCCCTGGATCAATAGGACCAGGATGCACACCGGCGCCTGTGCGGTCTGCAGGATGGAAACGCCCAGGCCGTCCTCGGCCGGAAAGGGGGCTTGGCCTTTGGGGCTGCAGTCGAGCACGCAGAGGATGCCGATGCGTTTGCCGCCGGCCACGACGTAGCTGGCCGTCTGGTCCAAATAGGCCTCGCAATCGGCGAGGGTCAGGCGGCGGGCGGGCTCGACCTTGAGCTCGATCCGGATGCCCCGGAAGGATAGGTCCGTGATCCCACCGGCCGCGCGGGGGTGCTCCTCCAGCTCGGCACCGATCGCCGGGGTGCGGCGAAGCTCCCCGCGGATTTCTGCCTGGAACCGGGCCTCCGACCAAGGCTCCCTCACCAGGTTGTCCTGCAGGCAGCGCCCGGCGAAGTTGGCCATAGGGATCAGGACCGTCAGCGCATCCGCCAGTTCCGCCTGCAGAACCAGCGGCCGTCCACGCAGGTCGTCGCGCAGCTGGACGATCTTCGCGTCCAGGCGTGGATAGCCGGTCAGGCTGTTCTGCTTCAGGTCGACGCTGTCGATGCGCAGGGTGCGCTGGCCGACGACCAACACCGCTTCCGCCTCGGTCGGCTTGAATTGTGCGGTATAGCGAAACTCGTAGGGGCGCGCCTGGAGGCTCTGAGGCACCTTGAGCAGGGCGCGGCCGCGATCGCTGATCTGGTAGGGCGGATCGCCTTTAGGCTTGGGCAGGGTGAAGACAGGGAATTGGTAGGTGTCGGCGTGCTCGATCGTCATCGGTCGCAGCTCCAGCGTCTCGGCCTCCGCCGGCCAACGCGAAACCCGCACCTCGATTTCCACGTCGTGGTTCTGGTCCGGGCTCAGATAGTGGGTGTCCGCCGCCGGCGCGCCATCCAAGGTGAACTTGACGAAGGCGACCGCCAGTTCGGACCGCGCCGGCGCCGGTTCGGCTTCAGGGTCGTCCTCGGCGAGTCGGCCGGGAATCCGCGGGCGGTACTGGGTCTTGATCAGCCCCAGCGGCAAGGGCGTTGCTGCGAGGCGATCCAAGATGGGCGCGACGGCTGCGACGTCGTCCACGCCATCAACAAGGCGACCGATGTCGGCGAGGCTAGCCGTACCGGGCCGCGCGCCATGGTCGCCCGGCCACAGCTTGCCCTTGGCCTTGGCTGCACGCAGGAACCGATCTGCGTCGACGGTCGCCGCGAGGACGGCCCTGCGCCAATCGACCAAGTCGGCGGCCAAGCGCAGAAGATCGGCGAAGGCGCTGTAGCAGACCGCCGCAGCGACATGCTCGATGTCCGGCGTCGCTGCGTCGAGCTCGGCCGCGGCGGCGCGCAAGGCCTCGCCGTCGGCGGCCTTCGGGCTGGACGCCGCCCGTAACGCGGCGACGGCGTTGATCCGCGCCGCGACGCCATCCAGGGTCAGGCCGCGCCCCCGCATCAGGTCACGCCGCCTGCAGCTTGGCCCTTAGGGCCAGCCAATCCTGGCCGAGCCGGTCTGCTTCCTCGGGTCGCCCCTCCGCCACCGCGCGCTCGAAGGCCGTCGCCGCCTGGACGAGCTTGACCGCCAACTTACGCGTCTGCTCCCGCCGGGTATCCCCGACCTTGTCCACCGCAGCATCGGCGATCGCCTGCGCCGCAGCCCAATCGCCAACGGCGGAGAACACCTCGATCAGCCGCGGGCCCAACCGCACGTCCACGTCAATGGCGGGTGCCGCCTGCCCCACCGCCACCAGCCCCTCGCGGATCTCGGCCACGGCGTCCGGACTGAGGTCCCTCAGGGCGCGCACAACGTCTTCTCCCCTCAGCTGCATCGTCTGCGGATCCTGCACGGCACCCAGCACCAACCGGCCGAACGCGCGAACCTCGCCTAGCACCCGGCCGAGGGACGGCAGCGACCGGGCGAGGTCCCTCGACGGGTGACGCGCCAGGACATCAATGATGTAGCCGCCGGCGCGGCCGGTCTTCTCGGCGTCAGTCAGATGATCGTGGACGAGGAGCTCCACGCAGCTCAGCAGAAACTCCGTCTGGTTGCGCGCCTCGGCATAGGCGCCGATGAGCTCGACCAGCCGATTGCGGACCTGGGCGCGGTAGGGTTCCGGCAGCGTCAGGCGCTTCAGAGCGTCCACCGTGTTGGTCACGACCAATTGGTAGGGATCGTAGAGGAGCGCAACCAAGGCTTCGATCAGCAGGCCCGGTGCGTCGTCCACCAGCCGGAGCGGCAGCGCGCCGACCACTTTAACCGCCGCCGCCCGCACCAAGGTCGAAGCGCCGACCATAGCGCCATAGAGGGGCGGCAGAACGAGGGCGAATGTGTCCGGTGACACCGCCAGCTTCTTGAGCCGGCCGACCAGGACGGCGCGCAGGCGCTCCCGATCTTCGGGCAAGTTGTCTAACAGCAGGAGGTATTGGCGCGTGGCAGCAACATCGCCGGCAGCCCCTTCAGCGGACCAGTTGACCAAGTTCTTCTGCAGCTCGTGCAGGCTGCCGCGCCGGTTCATGTGCTCCAGGCCGGCCAGCACGTCCGGCGAGGGTGATTTGACCTCTGCATCGAGCGCGTTCAGCCGGTCGTCGAGCACCAGGGCCGCGCCCAAGAGCTCGTCGACGTGCTGCTTCGCCAGCTGGATGAGATCGCGCGGCGAGCCCTGGAAGACGCTGTAGATCTCGTGCTCGACCTCGTTCGGTTGGGTCTCAGTCACAGCCCGCAGAACCCTTCGGAACGCCGCTTTCTGCGACTCTGTCGGTTCGATCGGTGCTCCATCAAACGAGCGATCCAGGATTTCGCGGTAGACCGTGAACAGGCGTCCCTGCCCTTTGGGATAGGCTCCCACCCTGAAGTTTTGCATCAGGTCTTCGACGCCCTGCGGATCGACCCGATAAGCCTGGGCCACTGCCTCGCGTAGGGCATTTACCGCTTGGCCGGTGGCGCCATAGGTTTCGTCGAGCACCTTGGACCGCGTCAGCGCGGAAACCGTGGCGCGGGCCAGCCGGCGCGCCGCGGCGGCGTCATGGTTCGCGATGACCATCGCGCCCCGAGCGCCCAGGCTGAGCGGCTCGAACGCGGTCTGGACGAGTAAGCTCTCGAGGCTTCGCTCGACCGCGCTGGAGTGGCGCCGATGCAAGGCCAAGAGGCCCTCGGGCCGATGCCGATCTTCACCGACGGGAAACGGCAGGTCCAAGGGGTCAGCCAGTTCGATCAGTTGCGGCAGCGCCGCCTCGACCGCGTCCGGAGGCACATGGTCAAGGGTCGCCATCATGGCGCGGGCGGCGGTTTCGCCAGCCAGATCCTGGCTCAAGACCTTCAGGGCGCATCGCGCCAGACGCGCGGGATCGGCGCCTAGCTGCACCAGGATGCGGAGGGCGATGTCCGCCGCCCAGGCATGCGGTCCCTCGAGCAAGGCGAACAAGTATTCGACGATGGCCGGGACGAAGGTCTCAGGCGCGAGCGTGGCGGTTGCGACCAGGGCCTCGGCCGTCTGGCTGTCCCACTGGGCGTCCAGACTCGAAACTTGGTCGACGACGGTGGCGGCGACCGGATCCAGCCCGACGCGCAAGGCGTCGCGCACCGCTTGGCGCGCGCGACGCGCCTCGGCGACGGCCGCCGTCGCCGCCGCCTCCCGGCGCGCCGTCTCTTGCTGGGCGGCGTCCCGCTGCGCCAGCAGGGTGCTGAGGTTGGGAAATCCTACGGGCTTGCGGTGCGGGCATCGCGCGCAGTGCCGATCGTGGAAGTCCAGCACGGCGTCCGCCAGGTCCCAGGTGTAGATCCCGCCGGCCGGGGCGAAATCGCAGACGACGCCGTGATGGCCGACAGGATGGCCGGTCATCTGTTCGACCAAGCCCACGCCGCCGGTCTTCTCGATCCGGGCATGGGCGCACCAGTTCTTCAGCAGCGTGAGGGTCTGCTGGTTCTTCTCGCCGATCTCGAAGGCGCGCTGGAGTTGGGGGTCGGGGGGCAAGGGCGGCCGTTACAAGGTATTCCACCTTGGTTCTAGCCGAGTCCGGCTGGACTGTAGACCGGGCCCAAACAGATTCCTTCGACTGGGGGCTTATGCTCGCGCGAGACCTGGGACCACCGGAGCGAGAAAGCCCACGCCTGGGTTTTCCAGGGTTCCAACGAGTGTTGCCCGATCGAGGAGTCTGTTTCCTAGCTCGCAACTTGTTTCGGGCACGAGCGAGCAGCTGTGGCAGGCTGCAAGACTTCCGGAGTCGGGGGCGCGTGTTCCCCCTTCCAGGCAGACTGGATCGTTCGAACACCACGTCGCGCGGCGGAGCGCTTCGGAGAGCGCGCGGGGAAGGCGCTCCGGCGCCCCCTGCGCAACCAATCCGCCGAGGGTTCCATCCGCGTCACCGGAGGCCGTGTAGATCAGTACGCCGGACATCGGCAGGTCTGGGTGCGCGGTGTCTACGTACAGCCGCTCACGCAGGGACGATGAGCCGTAGCCGCAGCTGAATGTCAGCTCCTTGATCAGGGCGTGCGCGAAGGTGTGGAGAAAGATCAGCTTCGGATGTGCGCCGCTCGGGAGCTGACCGCGACTGGCGCGAACGTTGTCGAGCCTAGCGATGGCTGGATCCAGACGCGACTTGACCGGCGCCGATGCTGCCCATGCAGCGAGCACATCGTGGCGGAACTCGATGAAGATTCCCTCGCCATAAACGTCCAGGCCTGGAAGCCAGCGTGGGTTGCCAAGTGCGATGGGCTGGACCTGGGGATCGTCTGTCTCGAAGCGGGGCTCAAGTCTGGAAAAGCCGCACAGTACGCGTGTCTCGCGCAGCTTCCGGACCAAGCCAACCCCCCGGATATACGGACGCAGGCGGCCATAGAGCTCCGCGCCCACCCAGTCATTTACGAGCTTGGAACTCGCCGGCCCGGTAGAGCGGCTGAGGAGCGCGTATTCCTGCTGGCGAAACTGCTCTTCGGTGAGGGTTTCAGGCTCGGCCTCCCGCGACCCGTCCAGCTTCGCCTGGGCCAGGCGATGGAAGCGGGCCGGATCGACCTGGAGGACCCCGGCGATCATGTCGGAGCGGGATCGTTCAATCCTCCCCTTCTCGACCATGGCGCTCAGCGGACCCCAGACATTGTCGCGGTCGAGCATCGCCAGGATGGTGTCGTCCGCGCCGGCCTGCTCATCCGGGATGTAGATGGAGCTCAGGACGACCGGGAAATAGACGTTGGAGCCCCCGCGCTGCACGCCGTTGAGGTCGAGGCCACAGCGGGTCGTTTCCTCCCCGAACCATGGCCGGCTGCCGGCGCAATCCACACCCACGCCGCGGAGCATGCCGGGCTGCATGGCGCCCGCGAGTGACCGTGTCTTGCCGCAGCTCTCGCAGGATATGTGGATGCCGGCGAGGCCGGCCGAACTCCGGCCCGCCTTGAAGAAGAGTCGCGCGATAGCGTCGGATGAGCAGGTGCAGCGAATCCAGTCCCTGAAAGGGAAGTCCTGGATGTGTCCGTGATCGCAGACGGCGACGATCCGGACGGGGATCATGCGCCGTGGCCTTTCCGGTTTGCAGACGGTGCAACGGGGCTGATCCTGGTAGTAGGTCGCGCGACTCATGCGGAAGCAGAAGGGGCAGTAGTGCCACTGCGGGAACCGGACGAACGGAATGCGTCTGCGGCGCCCGTCCTCCCCTTCCTCCTCCGGCGGCTTCACAAAGAACTGCTTGCCCAGGCGGCGTTCGAGCCGCGGTTCCTCCAGCTTGAGATAGGCGGGAATGTCCGCGTCCTGGCCGAACCACTCGTCCAGGCCGGCGCACATCAACGATTCATCACCCCGGAAATCGCTGATGGCACCCACGCCGAAAGGGCTGATCATCTGCGATCGCCGGAGCGGTCGCTTCTTTTCCCCGCTCCCCGCCTGCCATTTCTGTCGCGCCACGTTAGTCGACCTCCGCGATGTAGTCGCTCAGCAGGCGCGCGCTGCTTTCGGCATCGACACTGCGCATCGACGATGGCGTTGCCCGGGGGATTGGATCCTCCCCATCGCCCCAGAGCCGTCCCGCCAGGATCATCAGCGGCCTCCCCGGGTCGGGGAACGGAGAGAGCGCGCCGTATCGCTCGGGGTTCTTGCGCGCCCAGTCTTCGAAGAACGCCTCGAGCACGGACTGGGCCCGTTCGAGCTCATCCGGCGCCACCGTGCGGATCCGCCGGAGAACGACCTCTGAGACCCTCGCACGTGTGGCCGGATCGGCACCGCCCTGCGGGCTGTCTCGAAGCGATGGTTCTAGGCACCGGATCAGCGAGACCACCAGCGCATGGATCGCCCGTTCGCACACGGGCAGCGAGAACGGCGTGACACTGCTTGGTTCGACGAACCGGTAGATGCTCTCGTGATAAGGCCTGAAGCTCTCGAAGTGGGACCGATCCCGGGGCTTGAACGGATTGTAGTTGGTGACCACCAGGCCCGGCTTCCCGGCGTCCCGACCCACCCGGCTGGACGCCTGGATGTATTCGGAGGCGCCCTTGGGCTGGCCCACGATCATCATCAGGCTGAGCCGCGGGACGTCGAGGCCGACCTGGATCATGTTGGTCGCGAAGCAGACGTCCACGGTCGAAGTGTCGGGCAGGCCCGTGAACAGCTGTTCGAGAACCTCAGGTATTTGCGCGCTCTGCACGCGGCTGGTCAGCTCGACGTCGTGGTTGATGAAGCGTCGGCGGTCGAGCCCTTCCAACCGGCTGTCCGAGACACCCGTCCGCTGCCAGATCCAGTTGAGGTATTCCCGGATGTCAGCCTGGATCAGCGTCGAGGCCCGGCCGAGTTCCCGGAGGCTGTTGAAATAGGTGATGAGCGACCAGTAAGGGTCGATCGCGTCTTCGCTGGCGGCTCCTTTGAGGTTGGCCGGTGCCTGCAGCAGGGCCGCTGTAACGCGGATCTGCGCCACGACGTGTGAGGACAGGCCCGAGCCCAGAACACCGACATAGGTCCGGCCAGGAAGATCGGGCCGCTCGATGGCGAAGAAGGAGTCGCCAGCGCGGAGCGCCTGCGCCGGGAAGAGACGCGCTTGGCGGGCGTAGAGAGCCTGCACCTGTTCGTCAGCATGCGAAATCGTGGCGGTGGAAGCGACGATCTTCGGCCCGATCCGCCGCCCCTTCTCCTGCCGAGTGCAAAGCTCTTCGATGACCGTCTCGTAGTGGCCGACCATCGAGCCCAGTGGCCCGGAAATAAGGTGGAGTTCGTCCTGGATGATCAGGCCTGGAGGCGACACGCCCACGTCCAGGCCGAACAGCCGCCTAGCCTCCGGATTCCATGGGAGGGTCGCGAACTTGTCGACCGTCCCGATGACCATGGTTGGCGGTGCGCGGTAGATGCGTTCGTCGATGACCTCCAGCGGAAGGCCATGGACATCGCCGAAGGGGCAACCCGGGTCCTCGCACCGGAAACGGACTGTCCGGGGTTTCTTTTCCGACGCGTAGCCGAACACTCGATAACCCTTGCCGTAAGGCCGCCGGCCCATCTCCACACCGCACCAGGGGCATGCGAGCACCACGAAGGGATTTTGGCCGTCGCCATTGTCGAGTTCCGACAGCTTGCGAATGGCATCCGCTTCGCTGTTCGGGGTCACCTCGCCGCCTACCCAAAGCCCGATCGAGAACGGCTCCTGACCCAACCTCTTCGGATCGGCTCTCCGCATGAGTTCGAGGGCGCAAATGAGGGATGACGCCCTCTGGAACTGCTGAGCGGTGAGCAGGCGAAGCGTATAGCGCATCAGCACCGCGACCCCTGCGTCCGACGGATCCGTCATGCGGCGGAACAGCATCGACCAAGCCGCCAGCCCAAGATAGGCTTCGGTCTTGCCGCCACCGGTCGGGAACCAGATCACGTCGACCAAGTCGCGCTCGGGGTCGCCCGGCTCCACAAAGGCGACCAAGTTCATCAGAATGAACGCGAGCTGGAATGGCCGCCACGCCACCGAGAACGGATAGTCGGGCGTCACGAACGGCCGCTCGGGCGTCGGGCCATCGCTCCCGGCCACCCAGGCTCTCCGCTTCTCCTTCTCCGCCGAGAGCGCGTAATGGGTCCGCTGCTGCACCATGGCGCGGTTCATCCACTGAAAGGCGGTGCGCACCTCGGTGTTGCCTTCGATCAGGTCGATGCCGCGGCGCATACGGGCGAGGCCTTCGCGGCACCGGTCGAGGTTATCTACTGCGGTCTTCTGAAGCTCGACGCCCAGGTCGGGGCCCGTGGCCTCGCTCTGAAGGCCGTCGATCCAGGCCTCGTATGCCGCCGCTAGCTTCCGGCAAGGCTCGACGACGTCCGCTTGGCCTGCCACGGAAAAGGCGAACATGGAGAGGTTCGCCCCCGCAAGGCTGTCGCGTGCGACGATCGGGTGCTGACAGAAGATCGGCAGGCTTTCGCTGCGGACTTCGGAGATTTCGCCGATTTCGCCTGCCGTCCAGTCCGCCGCACAGCCATGGCCGACGGCGTAGGTCGGCCGGTGGCGGTAAAGCAGCTTAAGCGAGCGCTCCTCGGCGTCGAGTTCGGCATCAGGGCGTCCCGGATAAGGCAGGACCGATGACCCCTCGGCCGGGCGGATGCGGAGCGAGCACTGGAAGAAGCAGTCGACGTCGTCGGCGCTCCCACTCTGGCCATCGTTCAGCATGGTGACTGTCAGCAACCGCTGGCCCAGGTCCCACGGCCGGTCAACGATGACGAGCTGGGGTCCGCTGCCGCCGTTAAGCGCGTGGCGCTGCTGCTTGACGCCCCCTCCACCCGGACCCGGGTATGAGACCACCTCGCGGAACGGGGTTCGGAACCATAATTCGTCCTGACCAGCCCGCGCGCCAGTCCAACCCGGCAGATGCCGCTGATCGTAGGTCGCCCAGTCGGCTTGGATCTCGATCCCCCCCGCCAAATTGACCAGCAGGCTGACGCCAAGGCTGCTCGGGACGAAGGAATTCAGGACCGGCGGTTCGTTGTCCGCCTGGTCATCTGCCGCGTCATTCTCGTGGTCGGGCAGGTTGTCCTCGCCGTCATCCGATTCCGCCTCGGCGCCGTCGTCCGCACTGTCCACGAGGCCGGAATAGGTCAGGCCGTTGGGGAAGAGGATGCCGGCGCCATAGCGGGTGCGCGGCCGGTCCTGCGGCCGCAGGATTTCCTCTCCGTTGAGGGGCGAACCGGGACCGACCCATTGAACCGCAGGCGGCCCGGGATCGGGGCCGACAAGCTCGCGCCGCAGGCTGTCGATGACGTAGTCCCGGACATCGATTGTGCTGAGTTCGGGCATCACGCTCCAGGTGCAAGGCTTCGGGCGATGTTCACGTGTTCCCGCCGCTGGATCTCGCTACGCGACTGCTCCGACAGGATCATAATCAGGCGCGAGCGGGCCCGGGTCATGCCGACATAGAGCAGCGCATCGCCCTGGCCGCCGGGCTGCGGATCGACATCGATCAGCACGACGGCAGAACTTTCCAGGCCCTTGAAGGCGTGGATGGTGCTGTACGGGACTTGGCTTGAGGCCGTTCGCTCCTCCCGATCGACGATACGAAAGCCGGCGCAGGACTCGACGCCGGCCAGGCAGGACCGCTCCCGGCGGTGGGCACCCAGGACGACGATGTCCTCGGCGCTGAAGCCTTCGGACCGCAGCTGCTGAAGGGCTCTGTCCACCGCACGGAGCTGGCCGCGATCGTCAGCGTGGAAGATCCGCTCGACAGGAATTCCTACCGGCTGCGCCTCGAATGCCTGGCACTCGAATGACCCGGTCAGCAGTTCGGTCTCGGAGGCGATCCGGCGGGTATTCCGGCAATTCCTTCGGAGCGAGAAGTTGGCTGGACTGAGCTTGGTCTTGAGAATGGCGCGGCCGTCGGATGGAGCAGCATAGAGCGCCTGACGGGAAAAGTCGGCAAAGAAGACCCGCGCGGGCGCTGGAGACGCGTCAATGCCGAACGCTTCGACGACATCCACTAGCGCACCGGCCGGAAAATCCTGCGCCTCGTCCACCAGTACGAGATCCACCTGCGCAGACCCAGATGCGACCGCCAGGGCGCCCAGCTCGTAGAAGCTTTGATCGAATTGTCCCTCGACCAGCTCGCCCCTCAGGTCGCTGGCGAGGACCTGATCCCGAAGGATCCGATGGAGGTGGCCCGCCCGCACCCGCCCGCCCATCTCCTTG
>FTFU01001242.1_pt1 | contig 20140 bp, 9 predicted proteins | sample 1640511 | NCBI WGS metagenome assembly FTFU01 (sample SAMEA3914789, study PRJEB12502) | metagenome | biome: forest; material: soil | place: Canada | collected 2011-07-03 | depth 0.3 m | reverse complement strand
ATGGGCGGTTTGAATTCGGCGGCCAGGAGGTGCGTCTGGCGCCGAACATGGGCGCCCATCCCCATGCGCTGCACGGCCAGGGCTGGCTTGCGCCCTGGCGGGTGGAGGCCTGCGAGGCGGCCCGTACGGTGCTGGTGTTCGACCATGCCGGCGGGGAATGGCCCTGGGCCTATCGGGCGCGGCAGGACATCGCCCTGACCGAGGCAGGGCTGTCCCTGGGACTGTCCGTGACCAATCTTTCCGATGCGCCCATGCCCGCGGGCCTGGGCTTTCATCCCTATTTTCCGGGCCGGCCCGAGGCGCGCCTGACCGCCGCCCTGGACGGCGTCTGGGACGTCGACGCCGATTGCCTGGCCACCGGCTGGCAAGCAGGCCTGTCCTTCGGCGATTGGCGCGCCGGCGCGGCGGTGGCCCAGCTTGGGCTGATCGACCACTGCCACACGGGCTGGGATGGACGGGCGCGGATCGACCTGCCGCAGCAGGGGCTTGTCTTGCGGCTTAACGCCTCACGGGAATTATCCTGGCTGCACCTCTATTCGCCGCCGGGGGAAGAGTTCTTCTGTGTCGAGCCGGTCAGTCACCGGCCCGACGCGCTCAACGCGTCGAATCCGGCCAAGGAAGGGGTGCGCACCCTGGCGCCGGGCGCCGCCTTGGCCGCGCAAATGAGGCTGAATGTAGCGGCCCGATAAAAAGAGTTGCAAATGTAAAATTCCGTGCCAAAGATGCGCCAATCGCCATGTGAGCGGTAACATGAACGTCGGACAGGCCGCCTGAAGAGCCTGAGCCGGCCAGGAGCGGGGGGACGGATGTTCGCTACTTCATATTCGCGTCGTGCAGGCCTTTTCATCGGCGTTTCCGCCGTAGCCATGGCGGCGCTGGCTGGACCGGCTTTGGCGCAGAGCGCGACGACCGGAGCGGATGCGGCCAAGAAGGCCGATAGCATCGGCGAGGTCGTCGTCACGGGGCAGCGCGCTTCGTTGCGCTCGGCCCAGACCATCAAGATGAAGGCCGACCAGATCGTCGACTCGATCACGTCCGTCGACATCGGCGCCTTGCCCGACCGCAGCGTCACGGAGGCGATCCAGCGCATTCCAGGCGTCACCATTTCCCGCACGACGGATCCTCGTGACGCCGACCGCATCTCGGTCGAAGGCAGCGGCGTGCAGATCCGCGGCCTGAGCTATGTCCGCAGCGAATTCAATGGCCGCGACAGCTTCTCGGCCGTCAAGGGCCGGTCGCTGAGCTTTGATGATGTCCCGGCCGAGCTGATGGCTGGTGTCGACGTCTACAAGAACCCCTCGGCCGATCTGATCGAAGGCGGCGTAGGCGGTACGGTGAACCTGCGCACCCGCCTGCCGTTCGATCAGCCTGGCCATCTGATTGGTTATTCGGTCGACGCGAGCTACGGTGATCTTGCCGATTCTTGGAAGCCGACGGGCTCGATCCTGCTCAGCGACCGCTGGGACACGCCGATCGGTGAGGTCGGCCTGCTGTTTGACTTCGCTGATTCAAACTTTGAAAGCCGTACGGACACCTTCTCGGTCGACCCCTTCGTCACCCGCAATGCGGCGAACAACAATGAACTCGTCGCGGGCCAGGCCGTCTACGTACCCGGCGGGTTCGGCTATCGTAGTCTGGTCTTCAATCGTGAGCGCCAGGGCCTCGACTTCGCCGCCCAATGGCGTCCGAAGGACAACCTCCTGGTCACCGCCCAGTACCTTCGCTCCGCCGCCTACGCAACGGAGAACGAGCACGCGGTCGGGATCGACACCGGCAATTCCACCGGCCCGGCCGCCGGAACCAGCTTCACCTACAACGCCGCAGGCGACTTTCTGGCCGGCACGATCACGAGCGCGAGCGGCGGGACCGGCGTCTCGCCGGACGTCATCGATGATCGCTTCAACACCAACCATTCGGTCACGTCCGACGCCTCCATCAAGGTGAAGTGGGACGTCACCGACAAGCTGACCTTGTCCGCCGATGTGCAGTACGTCCGCGCCACCACCAAGCAGATGGACTTCACGCTGTTTGATTCGCTGAACGGCAGTATCGGCGCACCGACCTTGGATCTCCGGGGCAGCATGCCGCACGTGACCTGGAACTCCGCCACCCGTGCAGCCGACACGGCGCTGATGGCCGATCCCGCCAACTATTACTGGGACGCGGCGATGGACTACCACAATCACAACGAGGGTGAGGAGTGGGCCGAGCGTATCGACGGGAGCTACACCTTCGACGGCGACTGGCTGAAGAGCTTCCGGTTCGGCGTCCGCCATACCGGCAAGACCGCCACGACGCGGGATACGAATTTCAACTGGGGCTACGTCACCCAATCGTGGTCGGGCGCCGGCCGGGCGTTTTTGGACGGAACGGGTCCGACGTCGGCCGGCAACGGCCTTCCATCAGCCGTGCCGGCATTCTCCGGCTTCTTCCAGGGCCAGAGCCTGTTCAGCGGAGGCGGTCCGGGCGGTTTCTATGCCGGCGTGCCCGGCTTCATGCAGAACTTCGCAGCGGCCTCGACAGCCATTGAGGCCGCGGAGAATCGCGCGGCGTCGTGCTGCGGCCCCTGGACGCCGTTCAACGGCAACTACAGCACCTTTACGGCCAACGGCTTCCACGCCGGCGTCAACTATCAACGGGAACAGACCACAGCGGCCTACGGTCTGTTGAACTTTGGCCACGATCTCGACTGGCGCGGACATACAATACCGATGGACGGCGGTGTCGGAGTCCGGGTGGTTGATACCTACGCTCGAAGCAAGGGGCTCGGACAATATGAGCAATGCTCGCAGAACTCGACGTGCTTGCAATACTTCCCTTCCGATGTGCAGACTTTCCTCAACGGCGGCCAGGACAAGCTCCATGGTGGGCGCGACTATCTAAGCGTTCTGCCTAGTTTGAACCTGCGCTTCCAGTTGCAGCCGCGGCTGTATCTACGTTTTGCGGCATCAAAGTCGATCGTTCGGCCTGACTTCGTTCAGATGTTGCCGAGCGTCAACGTGACCGGCAATGCCGGGTATCTGAGCGGTGGCGTCTGTAGCAAGACAACCAGCATCTCCAATGCGCAACAGAATTGCTTCTATAATCTGAGTTCATACACGGGTAACGCCAACCTGAAGCCGACGCGCGCCAATTCCTACGATGTATCCCTCGAGTGGTACTTCTCGAGCACGGGCAGCCTTTCGGGCGCCCTGTTCCACAAGGATATCTACAACTACGTCACCACTCAGGCCCACAACGTTCAGTTGACCAACAACGGACTCACGGAGACCGTCGAGGCGATCAGTCCGTTCAACCTGGGTCATGGCACCATCGACGGTTTCGAACTCGCCTACCAGCAGTACTTCGACTTCCTGCCAGGGGCGCTCAAGGGTATTGGCGTCCAGGCTAACTACACCTATGTGGACAGCGAAGGGGCCCGCAATTCTGCGGAGGACCCATTCGACCCAGCTCAGTCCGCCAACGCCTCCTTGAAGTTGCCGCTGGAGGGGTTGTCACGCAATTCCTACAATATCAGCGGTCTCTATGACTACGGCCCGGTCTCGGCCCGTCTCGCCTATAACTGGCGCGAGCGGTATCTGCAGACCCCGACTGCGGCTAATATCAATATCCCGGCTTGGTCGGACGACTATGGGCAGCTCGATGGCTCGATCTTCTACACTTTCTCGCCGAAGCTGAAGGTCGGCGTCGAAGCCGCGAACCTCACCAATTCGATATCGAAAATCCTGGTGAGTTATCCGGCGACGCCAAGTCTCGGCCTGACCGGCCACAACTGGATCGCGGCCGATCGGCGCTTCACATTTGTGGTGCGCGGACAGTTCTAGGTCTTCCCTTCCTGAGCGGCCTTCGTCCAGCGGTCCCTGGCGACTGTGACTGGGCGGAGGCCGCCTATTCTTGGCTGGGCTGGACAATCCAATGCAGTAGGATGAACTCATGGTGGATCAGTCACAGCGGAAAATCGTCATTGTCGGCGGCGGAACCGCCGGTTGGATGGCCGCCGCCACCCTGGCCCATGCGCTCAAGGGGCGCTGTGGCCGCATTCAGCTGATCGAGTCGGCTGAGATTGGGACCGTGGGGGTTGGTGAAGCCACCATCCCGCCGATCCAGTTCTTCAACACCATGCTCGGCATCGACGAGCGGGATTTCATTCAGAAGACCCAGGCGACCTTCAAGCTCGGCATCGAATTCCGCGACTGGACGCGGCTCGGCCACGACTATTTCCACCCGTTCGGCCCTCACGGCGTCGATATGGACGCGGTGTCGTTCCACAACTATTGGCTCAAGTTGCGCGGCCTGGGCGAGGGCGGGGAGCTTGGCGACTATTCGCTGTCGACCGTCGCCGCCGCCATGGGCAAGTTCCTGCGCCCCTCGCGCAGCCTGCCGCCGGGCACGCCGACCCTGGCCTACGCCTTTCATTTCGACGCTTCGCTCTACGCCCAATACCTGCGCGCCTATGCCGAGCAGCGGGGCGTGGAGCGGATCGAGGGCAAGATCGTCGACGTGCGCCTGCGCGGCGAGGACGGTTTCATCGAGTCCCTGGTGCTGGAAGGCGAGCGGAAGGTCGAGGGCGACTTCTTCATCGACTGTTCCGGCTTCCGCAGCCTGCTCCTCGGCCAGACCCTGGGTGTCGGCTACCAGGACTGGTCCCGCTGGCTGCCCTGCGACCGGGCCTTAGCCGTGCCCTGCGCCAGCGTCAACGACATCACCCCCTATACCCGTTCGACCGCCCGCACGGCCGGCTGGCAGTGGCGCATTCCGCTGCAGCACCGCATCGGCAACGGCTATGTCTATTCCAGCGGTTTCATCAGCGACGACGAGGCGGCCCGGACCCTCATGGCCAACCTCGACGGGCGGGCCTTGGCCGATCCCAGGCCGCTCCGGTTTACGCCGGGCCGGCGCGATGTGACGTGGCGAAAGAACTGCGTCGCCCTGGGCCTTGCCGGCGGCTTCCTGGAGCCCTTGGAATCGACCAGCATCCATCTGGTGCAATCGGCCCTGTTCCGCCTTCTGGCCCTGATGCCGGTCAGCGAAACCGACCAGGCGACCATCGACGAATTCAACCGCTTGTCGACCATCGAATACGAGCAGGTGCGCGACTTCATCATCCTGCACTACAAGGCGATCGAGCGGGACGACGCCCCGCTGTGGAACTATTGCCGCAACATGGAGATCCCAGACGACTTGCGGCACAAGATCGAGCTGTTCAGGAGCCGCGCCCGCATCGCCCGCTTCGACGGCCAGTTGTTCATCGAGCCAAGCTGGGTGGCGGTGTTCCTGGGCCAGAACATTCAGCCGCAGCACTATGATCCCCTGGTCGACGCCATGGACCTGGACGAGATCAGGTCGCGCTTGGCCCGTATCCGCGAGACTATCCGCCAGACGGTCCTGGCCATGCCGTCGCACAAGGACTTCATCGACCGCCATTGCAAGGCGGAGCTGACGCCGGCGTGACGCGGTCATGAATGGCGGGTTCGAAGCCCTGCGTGATCAGGGGCGCCGCCTGGCCCAGCAGGGCAGGGCGGGCGAGGCCGTTGGATGCTTCCAGCAAGCCTTGGCGCTGAACCCGCGCGATCCGCAAACTCTGCACGATCTTGGCCGCCTGTTGCAGGGCCTCGGCCGCCTGGACGAGGCTGAGCGTGCGTTCGAGGCGGCGGCCGCCCTGGAGCCGCAGCGTGGCGAACATCATCGCCGCCTGGCGGAGGTGGTCCGTTTCAAGGACGGCGACCCGCGCCTGGAGGCGATGGAGCGGCTGGCCGCCCAGGCCGGGCCCGCCGACCAGATCAGCCTGCTGTTCGCCCTGGGTAAGGCCTATGCCGACCTCGGGCGGCACGCGGCGTCATTCCAGCATTTTCAGAAAGCCTGTGGTCTCGTTCGCAAGCGCATCGCCTATGATGAGGCCGGCACGTTGGGCATGTTCCGGCGCATGGCGCAACTGTTCACGCCGGAGCTGATGCAGGCCAAGGCAGGGCTTGGTGATCCGTCCGAGACACCGATCTTCATTCTCGGCATGCCGCGTTCGGGTTCGACCCTGGTCGAACAGATCCTGGCCGCCCATCCGGATGTCGTGGGCGCTGGTGAACTGGCCGTGTTTCGAGATATCGCCGCAACAGCGCTTGGCGAGCCAGAGCGTGTGAGGGGCCTGGATGCGACCGGATTCCGAGCCATCGGCGGGCGCTATCTCCAGATGGTCCGAACGCTGGGGCCCAAGGCGCGGCGCATTACGGACAAGATGCCCGCGAACTTTCTGATGATTGGCTTGATACGCCTGGCCTTGCCGAATGCGCGCATCATTCACACCGTACGGGATCCGGTCGACACATGCCTGTCCTGCTTCACCACCCTGTTCGGTGACGGTCAGCTCTACAGCTACGAGCTGGGCGAGGTGGGGCGGCACTATCAGGCCTACAGTCAATTGATGGACCACTGGCAGGCCGTGCTGCCGCCGGGGGGCATGCTGGAGGTGCGCTATGAGGACGTGGTCGCGGACCTGGAAGGCCAGGCGCGCCGCCTGCTGGATCACTGCGGCCTGACTTGGGATGAGCGTTGCCTGGAGTTCGACCGAACCGAGCGCGCGGTTTGGACCGCCAGCGCCGTTCAGGTGCGCAGTCCTCTCTATCGCAGTTCGATCGGCCATTGGAGGCCGGGAAGTGAAGTCATACGCCCTCTGGTCGAAGCCTTGGGGCCACTGGCTGGCACCGATCGCAGAATTTGATTGCAATATTGTGCCGGTTGGTGATTATCAGTTCGGTTTATGGTAGCGGTAACAAATGAGCCGCGGGTCCGCGATAGCCGAACCGTGGAGCCGGGGGGAAGGATGACTCGCATAGGGATCGTTCGCAGCGTCTTTGCGTCCTGTCTGGCCTTGGCCGCAGGTTTCGCAACCGTCGCCGCCGCCCGCGAGCCTGCCCAGGCCCCCCAGATCGTCAGCCAGAACGGCCATTTCGCCCTGATGGTCGATGGCGCGCCCTATCTGATGCTGGGCGCGCAGATGAACAATTCCAGCGCCTGGCCGGCCATGCTGCCCAAGGTCTGGCCGGCGATCGACAAGCTGCACGCCAATACGCTCGAGGCGCCGATCGCCTGGGAGCAGATCGAGGCCAAGGAGGGGCAGTTCGACTTCTCCTTCCTGGACACCCTCTTGACCCAGTCGCGTCAGCACCATGTGCGCCTGGTGCTGCTCTGGTTCGGCGCCTGGAAGAACAACGGGCCGAACTACGCCCCCGAATGGGTCAAGCTGGACAACGCCCGCTTCCCGCGGGTGATCACCGCGCGGGGAGAGACTCGCAACTCGCTTTCGCCCGCCTATCCGGCGACGCTGGAGGCTGACCGCAAGGCCTTCGCAGCGCTTATGGGCCATCTGAAGGCCGCCGATGCTCAGCACACGGTGATCATGGTCCAGGTGGAGAACGAGACCGGCGTCTATGGCGCCATCCGCGACCACTCGCCGGAAGCGGAAAAACAGTTCAAGGGACCTGTCCCTGACCAACTGATCAAGGCGCTGAACAAGCAGCCGGGAACCTGGGCCGACGTCTTCGGTCCGGATGCTGACGAATTCTTCTACGCCTGGTCGATCGCCCACTATGTCGACCAGGTCGCCGCCGCCGGCAAGGCCGTCTATCCCCTGCCGATGTATGTCAACGCGGCCCTGCGCGATCCCTTCGGCTACCAGGACCCCATGTCGTTTTCCAGCGGCGGACCGACCTGGGACGTGCTCGACATCTGGAAGGCGGCCGCGCCGTCGATCGACGTGGTGGCCCCCGACATCTACATGCGCGACTACGGCAGCTACGCGAAGACCCTGGAGCAGTACAGCCGGGCCGACAACGCGCTGATGGTGCCCGAGACCGGCAACGACCAGATCTACGCCCACATGTTCTTCGAGGTGGTCGGCCACAGGTCGCTGGGCTTCGCCCCGTTCGGCATGGACTATACCGGCTACTACAACTATCCGCTGGGCGCGCCCAAGCTGGACGATGCGACCCTGGAGTCCTTCGCCCAGAACTACGAGCTGGTGGGGCCGTTCGCGCGCCAGTTGGCGGCGCTGAGCTATCAGGGCAAGGTCTGGGGCGCGTCCGAGCCCACCGACGTGCACGTCCAGCGGATCAACCTGGGTGACTGGCAGGCGGTGGCCAGCTATGGCCAGCCGCAATTCGGCTCGCCGCCGCCGACAGGCAATGCCGCGCCGACGGGCGGCTTCCTGGTCGCCGAACTGGCGCCGAACGAATACCTGGTCACAGGCTGTCACGTGCGCATGAACTTCGAGCTCACCGCTCCGGGCGGCAAGAAGCCGCTCCTCGCCCGGGTCGAGGAGGGTCACTACGACAACGGCCAGTGGGTGTTCGACCGTCTGTGGAACGGCGACCAGACCGACTATGGCCTGAACTTCACCTCCGCCCAGCAGGTGCTGCACGTGAAGCTGGCGACTTACTGATGGTCCAGGGAGTGGTGACGATGAGATTTTCGTCCGAATCGAGGGGACGAAGCCCTTCCCCCTCGATGGGGGAAGGGTTGGGATGGGGGTGTGGCCCCGTAGCTGAGGGAAGGCGTGCTGATGGACTCAGGCGCCCAACCGCGCCTTTCGCCCTGCCTTCCGAGCGAACACCCCCAACCCTGCCCTTCCCCCATCGAGGGGGAAGGGTTCTTGCTCTGGCGGCTATAGCCTCCCTCTTCGCCACCTGCGCCCTGGCCGCTACGGGGACCTTCGTCAAGACCGCAGACGGCGTCGTCGTCACGCCGGCGGCCGGCCCGGCCAAGCGGGTGCGGCTGCAGGTGATGGGGGATCGGATCATCCACGTCACCGCGACCCCGACGGCGAGCCTCGATACGCCCAAGAGCCTGATGGTCACGGCGGCGCCCGGCGGCGCCTTCACCGTCATGGCCAAGGGCGGCGAGGTGGTGGTCAAGGCGCCCAAGGCCAGCGCCGAGGTCTCGCTGGCGACCGGCGTGGTGCGGTTCCGCAATGCGGCGGGCAAGCTGGTGCTGTCCGAGCGGGACCGCGGCGCCTTCACCGCGGAGACGGTCGAGGGGCAGGGCTTCTATCGGCTGAGCCAGCAGTTCAATCCGGACACGGACGAGGGCTTCTATGGTCTGGGCCAGCACCAGAACGGCCAGGTGAACTACAATGGCCAGGACGTGGAGCTGTCCCAGTACAACCGCGATATCGCCGTGCCGTTCCTGGTCTCCAGCCGCGGCTACGGCCTGCTCTGGGACAATAATTCCATCAGCCGGTTCGGGAACCCGGTCCCCTACGCCCTGGCCTCGCGCGACCTTGCGATCTGGGATGCGGACGGCAAGCCCGGCGGCTTCACCGCCCGCTACTATCTGGACGGCGCGCTGAAGCTGACCCGCACCGAAGCCGACATCAACTACCAGCACCTGAAGGAGCAGCCGAACTGGCCGGCCGTGGTGGCCGACAAGGCCGGGACGCCGGCCGCTGGCTCGAGCGTCGTCTGGGAGGGCGAGGTCGCGCCCCAGGTCGGCGGCGTGCAGAAGTTCCAGCTCTATTCCAGCGGCTATGTGAAGCTCTATGTGGACGGCCAATTGGCCATCGACCGCTGGCGGCAGAACTGGAACCCCTGGTTCCACGATTTCGAGACGCCCATGGCCGCCGACTCGCGCCACAAGGTGCGGCTGGAATGGACCCCGGACTCGACCAGCTACATCGCTCTCCTGCACGACAACCCGATGCCGGAGGCCGACCGGCATTCGCTCTATCTGACCTCGGAGGTCGGCAAGGCGATCGACTATTATTTCGTCGGCGGCGAAACCATCGACCAGTCGATCGCCGGCTATCGCCGCCTGACCGGCAAGGCGGTGCTGTTGCCTCAGTGGGCCTACGGCTTCTGGCAGAGCCGCCAGCGCTATGACACCGCCGACCAGATCCTGGACGTGGTCAAGGAATACAGAAAGCGCGACCTGCCGCTCGACAACATCGTGCTCGACTGGCGCTACTGGCGCGATCCCGAGTGGGGGTCGCACAAATTCGATCCGGCGCGGTTCCCCGACCCCAAGGGCATGATCGACCAGCTGCACGACCTGCATACCCATTTCATGATCTCGATCTGGCCCAAGTTCTATCCGACGACGGACAACTACAAGGAGCTCGACGCCAAGGGCCATATGTATCACCGCAATATCGAGCAGGGCGCGCTCGACTGGGTGGGGCCGGGCTATCTGAATTCGTTCTACGATCCCTATTCCAAGGAAGCGCGGGACATCTACTGGCGCCAGGTGCGTGAAAACCTGAAGGTGGATGGCGTCGACGCCTGGTGGATGGACGCCTCGGAGCCGGACATGCACTCCAACCTCGACATCCCTGAGCGCACCCTGCGCATGGGGCCGACGGCCCTGGGTCCGGCTGCGGAATATTTCAATTCCTACAGCCTGATGCACACCAAGGGCGTGTTCGACGGCGAGCGGTCGCTGGATCCGGACAAGCGCTCCTTTATCCTGACCCGCTCGGGCTTTGCGGGACTGCAGCGCAACGGGGCGGCGGTGTGGAGCGGCGACGTGGTCGCCCGCTGGCAGGACCTGGCCGACCAGATCTCGGCGGGTGTGAACATCTCCATGTCGGGCCTTCCCAACTGGACCACCGACATCGGCGGCTTCTCGGTCGAGCACCGCTACGAAAAGCCGAGCGCGGCGGACCTGGACGAATGGCGCGAACTCAATCTGCGCTGGTTCCAGTTCGGGGCCTTCTCGCCGCTGTTCCGCTCGCACGGGGAGCTTCCCTATCGCGAGATCTACAACCTCGCGCCTGAGGGGTCGGAGGTCTATGACAGCCTCGCCTGGTACGATCGCCTACGCTACCGGCTCATGCCCTACACCTACACCCTGGCTGCCGACACCTGGCAGCATGACAGCACCATCATGCGCGGCCTGGTCATGGATTTCCCCGCCGACCTGAAGGCGCGGGACGTCAACGACGAATATCTCTATGGCCGCGACCTGCTGGTGGCCCCGGTGCACGCGTACAAGGCCCGCCAGCGCCAAGTCTATCTGCCCGCCGGGACCGGCTGGTACGACTTCTACAGCGGCGCGGCGCTGGCCGGCGGCCAGACGATCGCGGCCGAGGCGCCCTTGAGCCGTATGCCCCTGTTCGTGCGCGCCGGCTCGATCCTGCCGGTGGGCCCGGTGATGGACTATACGGGCCAGAAGCCCGAAGCCTCGATCACCCTCTACGTCTATGTCGGCGGGAACGGATCGTTCTCGCTCTACGAGGACGACGGCCTCAGCAACGGCTATGCGCGCGGCGCCTTCTCGCGCATCCCGGTCACCTATGACGACAAGACCGGGACCCTGAAGATCGGCGCCCGCCAGGGCCGCTTCCCCGGCATGCTGGAGCATCGCCAGTTCCACATCCGCTGGATTGCGGCGGCGGCGTCCAAGGCTCTGGACTTCGAAGCCGCGCCGGACCGCACCGTCGACTATGCGGGCCAGCCCGTCACCATTCGCCGATAAGGGCCCTTATGATGTTCCCTCGATCCCTGCTTGCCGGTGTGATGGCGACGGCGCTCGCCGCCGGTCCGGCGCTTGGCGACTCTGCGCCGGCCGAACGCGGCGTCGCCCATCCGGCGCTATGGCCCAAGGCCAAGAGCGTCGGCCTGGTCGACCCCAAGACCGAGGCCTTCGTCAGCCGGCTGATGGCCCGCATGAGCCTGGAGGAGAAGGTCGGCCAGATGATCCAGGCCGACACCGCCAGCATCAAGCCGGAGGATCTCCAGAAATATCCGCTGGGCTCGATCCTGGCCGGCGGCAACTCGCCGCCGTTGGGCGCCGACGACCGCTCGCCGGCTCCGGCCTGGGTCGCGACCGCCAAGGCCTTTCGGGCGGTCTCGCTGGAGCAGCGGCCGGGTCACGTCCGGATCCCGATCATGTTCGGCATCGACGCCGTGCACGGGAACAGCAACGTTGTCGGGGCCACGCTTTTTCCGCACAACAGCGCCCTCGGCGCCGCGCACGACCCGGCCCTGATCCGCCGTATTGGGCAGGCGACGGCCGAGGAGACCGCGGCCAGCGGCATCGACTGGGCGTTCGGCCCGACCCTGGCGGCGCCGCAGGACGATCGCTGGGGCCGCACCTATGAGGGCTATTCCGAATACCCCGACATCATCCGCGTCTACGCCCATGACATGATCCTGGGGCTGCAGGGTGCGCCGGGCGCGCCCCGCGGTGTCCAGCATGGCCGGGTCGCCGCCTCGGCCAAGCACTTCCTGGGCGACGGCGGCACCAAGGGCGGCGTCGATCAGGGCAATGACGACATCAGCGAGGCCGATCTCATCCGCCTGCACGCCCAGGGCTATCCCGCCGCCATCGACGCCGGGGCGATGACCGTGATGGTCTCCTATTCCAGCTGGCAGGGCCAGAAGATGCACGGCAATAGGAGCCTCCTGACCGGGGTGCTCAAGGGCCGCATGGGCTTCGACGGCTTCGTCGTCAGCGACTGGAACGGCCATGGCCAGGTGCCGGGCTGCAGCAATGTGGATTGCCCCGCCGCCTTCAACGCCGGGGTCGACATGATCATGGCCCCCGACGGCTGGAAGGGCCTGTTCGACAACACCGTGGCCGAGGTCCGTTCGGGCGCGATCCCGATGAGCCGGGTGGACGACGCCGTCCGCCGCATCCTGCGGGTCAAGGCCAAGCTCGGCCTGTTCCAGGCGGCGCGTCCCTGGGAAGGCCGCGACGGCGTCATGGGCTCCGCCGCTCACCGGGCCGTCGCCCGCCAGGCGGTGCGCGAGTCCCTGGTGCTGCTGAAGAACGACGGCGTGCTGCCGATCAAGGCCTCGGCCCATGTGCTGGTGGCGGGCTCTGGCGCCGACGACATCGGCCGTCAGTCCGGCGGCTGGACCCTGTCGTGGCAAGGCACGGGCAACAAGAACAGCGACTTTCCCAACGGCCAGTCGATCTATTCCGGCATCGCCGAGGCGGTGAAGGCCGCCGGCGGCTCGGCCGAGTTGGGTGTCGATGGGGACTTCAAGCAGAAGCCCGATGTGGCGGTGGTGGTGTTCGGTGAGACGCCCTATGCCGAATTCCAGGGCGACATCCGCACCCTGGAATACCAGCCGGGCGACAAGCGTGACCTGGCGCTGCTCAAGACGCTGAAGGCCGCAGGCGTGCCGGTGGTGTCGGTGTTCCTGTCCGGCCGGCCCCTGTGGGTCAATCCAGAGTTGAACGCCTCCGACGCCTTCGTCGCCGCCTGGTTGCCGGGCTCGGAGGGCGCGGGCGTGGCCGACGTTCTGATCGGCGATGCGGCCGGTCATCCGCGCCACGATTTCAATGGCAAGCTGTCGTTCTCGTGGCCCAGGAGCGCGGCCCAGACCAGCCTGAACCGGGGCCAGCAGCCCTATGACCCGCTGTTCCCGTACGGCTTCGGCCTGACCTATGCCGACCATGTCACCCTGCCGGTCCTGCCTGAGGTTTCCGGCGTCGACGCCAACCTCGCCAATACCGACAACTATTTCCTCGCGGGGCACACCACGGCGCCCTGGGGTTTCGTGCTGCAGGCGGGCGCGGTGCGCGACTGGGCCGGCGCCGGCGGGACGCCGACGGACGCGGACGGCGTCGTGTCCATGCGCGCCGTCGACGCCGCTGGCATTCAGGAGGGCGGCCGGCAGCTGACCTGGAGCGGCAAGGGCGAGGGCGCTGTCGCCCTGTCCGGTCCTGCGATCGACCTGACGCGGCAGGCCAATGGCGATGTGGCCCTGCTCATCGAATACCGGGTGGACGGCGCGCCGACCGCGCCGGTCCGCCTGGGCGTGGCCTGCGGCCCGACCTGCGCCGCTGGGCTGGACCTCACCCCGACCCTGGCGCAGTCGCCGCTGGGCGAGTGGCGTTCGGTGAAGGTCAAGTTGGCTTGTTTCCGCGACGCAGGGGCCGATCTTTCCAATGTCGGCGAGCCCTTCGTGCTGGCGACGCGCGGCGGGTTGAGCGTCTCCCTGCGCGCGGTCAAACTCTCCAGCGATCCCGCAGGCGCGGTGTGCCTGCCCAAGGGCAAGACGGGAGGCTGACCGGCGATGGGCGCGAAGGGCGGAGTGTGCGGATGAAGCGGACGAGCATCACCGCCACCCTGGCGATCGGCCTGTCTCTGTTGGCCGGCAGGACGCTTGCCCAGCCTGTGGCGCCGGCAGCCCCGGCGCTCCTGGCGCCGGTATTTGGCGACCATGCTGTCCTGCAGCGCGGCGCGCCGATCCCGGTCTGGGGGAGCGCCCAGCCGGGCGAGGCGGTCACTGTCGCGTTTGCTGGGACCGAAGCCCAGGCCAAGGCCGACGCCCTCGGCCATTGGCGCCTGCGCTTGAACGCCAAGGCGGCGGGCGGCCCGTATGATCTGACGGTGCGGTCGCAGGGCGGCCAGGCCCAGGTCCTGCACGACGTCCTGGTCGGCGACGTCTGGCTCTGCTCGGGCCAGTCGAACATGGAGTTCACCCTCCGCCACGCCACCAACGCCGACGGCGAGATCAGCGCTTCGGCCAACGATCAGATCCGCCTGCTGCACGCACCACATATGGGCGCGCCGACGCCACGGGATGCGTTCGGTGCGCCGACCGCGTGGGCCGCCGCCCGCCCCGGGACCGTGGATAATTTCTCGGCCGCCTGTTACCTCATGGGGCGCGAGCTGCAGGCCGATCAGCATGTCCCGATGGGCTTGATCGACGCCTCCTGGGGCGGCTCGGACATCCGCGCGTGGATCAGTCCCGAGGCGCTGCGCCGGTTCGGCGGTTATGACGACGCGCTGCGCATCGTCGCTCAGCACACGGCGGATCCGACCGCCGCCGAAGCCGGCTGGCAGAAGGTGATGGCGGCCTGGGCCAAGGATCACGATCCTGGCGCCCGCTCAGCGCCGCCCTGGAGCGCCCCCGACCTGGACGATAGCGCTTGGGCGACAACGCCGGCCGACGGCTACTGGGAGTCCTGGGGCGTTCCCGCGTTGGCCCGTTTTGACGGCGTCGTCTGGTATCGCACTACGATCACGCTGACCGCGGACCAGGCCAAAGGCGAGGCCATGATCGCCCTGGGTCCGGCCGACGACATCGACACCACCTTCATCAACGGAACCTTTATCGGCGGCCAGGAAAGCTGGAACGCGCCGCGCACCTACGCCGCGCCTGCTGGCGTCCTGCATGCCGGGGTCAATTCCATCGCCGTTCGCGTTGTCGACACCGGAGGCGGCGGCGGCCTCTGGGGCCATCCCAAGGACCGGTTCCTGCGCGCCGCCGACGGCTCCCAGGTCCCGATCGATGGTCTCTGGCGCTACAGGATCGCCGCCACGATCGACCAGACCGGTCCCGTGCCGCATGCGCCGTGGATGGATGCGACCGGCGTCGTCACGCTCTACAACGGCCTGATCTCGCCTTTCGCCGGCTATGGCCTGAAAGGGATCGCCTGGTACCAGGGCGAGGCCAATGTCTCCGATCCGGAAGGGTATCGGCGCCTGCTGCCCGCCCTGATCCAGGACTGGCGCGATCGGTTCGGCAAGGAGCTGCCGTTCCTGGTCGTGCAGCTGGCCAACTTCGGATCTGCCGCCAGCCAGCCCGGACCCTCGGCCTGGGCAGCCCTGCGCGAGGCCCAGCGCCTCACCGTCGAGCACGATCCCAAAACCGGGATGGCGGTCACGATCGACATCGGCCAGCGCTATGACATTCATCCCACCGACAAGCTGGACGTCGCCCATCGCCTGGCCCGTCTCGCGCGGCGACTGGCCTATGGCGAGAGCCTGGTGGCGTCGGGCCCGCAGCCGATCGGCGCGGTGCGGACCGGCGACCAGGTCACGATCAGCTTCGCCGATGTCGGCGCCGGCCTTGCAGTCTATGGCGCGGCCCGGCCGATCGGTTTCGAGGCCTGCGATAAGACCGGCCGCTGCGGCTTCGTCGATGCGACGGCCTCCAAGGACAAGGTCGTGCTGGAGGTCGGGACCGGTGAGGTCGCCAAGATCCGCTACGCCTGGGCCGACAGCCCGATCGTCAATCTCTACAATTCCGAAGACCTGCCCGCGACGCCGTTCGAGATCGGGGTGCGGTGAGCTTCTAAACCAGCCCATTCCCTTCGATTTTCAGCGCCGGCGTGAAGGCGGGGCGTTCGGCCGGCAACTGGACCGTGAGGCCTTCCGGCCGCTGGCTGAAGGACAGTGACCCGCCGCCGAGCAGCGTCACCCGGTGGACCTGGGCTCCGGCGAAGGCCTTCAAGGTCACGGTCCGGTCCGGCCATTCCATCACCAGCGCATAGAGCGCGCCAGCCTTGGTCGTGTAGCGCACGTCCTCGGCTGTGAACGGCTTGGCCGCGGCCTCGTTGAACATGCCCGACGCCACTTCGGTCGGCCCTTCGCCGAAGCTCCTCCAGGGCCGCGTGGCGAAGATCGCCTCGCCGTTGACCGCCATCCAGGCGGCCATGTCGGCCAGGATCTTTTCCTCGTCGCTGTCGATGGTCCCGTCGCCGCGCAGGGGGATCGACAGCAGCAGGTTGCCGTTCTTGGACACCACGTCGGCCAGGCGCTGGATCACCGCCTTGGCGCTCTTGTAGCCGTGGCGCTCATAGAGGGCGCGGTCATAGTGCCAGTTGCCAATACAGGTGTCGGTCTGCCAGGGCTGGGGCCGAAGGTCGCTGACGAAGCCGCGCTCGACGTCCTCAACCACTCCGCGCCGCTGATCGGGCGACAGCTTCTTGGCCGTGACCACCGCCTCGACCTGGCCGCCATGCCAGGTGCGGCTTCGGTTGTAGTAGGCGGCTGTGACGTCGATTCCCGCGTGGCCCAGCGGCAGGCCGCCATTGTCGAAATAGAGAAAATCCGGGCGGTGCTGGTCGATCAGGTCCAGGCAGCGCAGCTTCCATTGCAGCGCATAGGCGGGATTGTTCGGCGGCGGGGTCTCGATCCACTCGCCGTCGTGCGCCGCGTGCCAGTCGTTCATGGCCTTGAGGCTGGCGATCCCATCCGGGATCACCATGCTCGGGCCGGTATAGAGCTCCTGCGGATCCAGGCCCTCCCACCATTGGCCCTTGCCGTCGGCCTTGGTCAGGCGAAAGGCGTCATAGCGCTGGCCGGCCAGGGGGCCTTCCGCGTCGTAGCCATAGGCTGTCTGCCACCAGTGCCAGGCATGGGCCGAGTGGTTGCTGACGCCGAAGCGCAGGCCTGCATCCCGCGCCACCTTGGCCCAGGTCCCGACGATGTCGCGCCTGGGCCCCACCCGCAGGGTGTTCCAGGCGTGATGTTTCGACGCCCAGGTGTCGAGGTTGTCGTGGTGGTTGGCCAGGGCCACGAAATACTTCGCGCCCGCGGCCTTGTAGAGCCGCATCAGCGCCTCTGGGTCCCAGTTCTCGGCCTTCCACAGGTTCTCGATCTGCATGAAGCCGAAGCGGGAAGGGTGGCCGTAGGTCTTGACGTGGTGCTCGTAGAAGGGATCGCCCTGGACATACATCAGCCGCCCGTACCAGTCGCCGAACTCGGGCACGCACTGCGCGCTCCAATGGGCCCAGATCCCCAGCTTGGCGTCGCGATACCAGTCCGGCGTCTGATACTGCGCCGACAGCGACTCCCAGGTCGGGCGGAACGGACCGGCCTTGGCCTCAGCCAGAGATTGGGCTTCGGCCAGGGACGGGGCCGCGGCCAGCACGGCGCCGCTGGTCTGCAACAGGCGTCGACGCGAGAGGCTCATGGGGCCTCCTTCGGCGGGGCGCTCGCCAGATCGCCGACCATCACCCCGCGCCCGCTGGTCGCCAGATAGACGCGGCCAAAGACCCCGGGATCGCCGGTCAGGCTGGACAGCCAGCCGAACTGGTGGCGGGCGTCATTGATCCTGACCCAGGTCTCGCCCTCGTCATCCGAGCGGAACAGGCCGACCACGCCTTGCACCCGCCCCCACAGGAAAACCGCGGGATAGTCGTGGCCCGGCGCGGCCTTGCCGAAGCCCATGGCATAGGCCTCGTTGACCCATTTGAGGTTCCTGAACGGATGGTCGAGATCGGCGGAGTGGAAAAGGCCCTGGGGGGTCGGCAGCCAGAAGTCGCGAAGCCGGCCGGGCGCCAGACGGAGTTCGCCGCCCCATTGCGGCAGGCCCTTGGCCACCAGCTGAAAGGTCCTGCCGCCGTCGACGCTGATGTGGATTTCGCCGCGGGTGGGGTCGCTGACATAGAACACGCCTTCGATCAGCGGGTCGGCCACCGGGATCAGGGTCTGGTCGCCGGCGTCCGGCCAGCCGGCGGACGCCCTCCAGCTGCGCCCGCCGTCCCTAGACGCATAGCCGCCCTGGTGCTCGGGCCCCCAGACCATGAAGCCGCCCTTGGCCGAGACGGCGATGCGGCCGCTGTTGTGATAGCGCCCGCCGCTCCCCCGCTCTACACGGGGCGTCGAGGCGAAGGGTGCCCAGGTCTGGCCGCCATCCAGGGATTGAAAGCCGCCGCTGGGCGCCTGGTCGGCGGTGCGCGCCATCCTCAGCGGGTTCAGCGCGGCGACGGCGATCGAATGGTTGGTCTGATTGTTGGGCAGGAAGAAGCCGCTCCTGGGTGAGGCGACGAAGTCGTCATAGGCCAGGCCCCCCACGTCGCCCAGGGCGGCCAGCAGGTGTGGCCCCTCCGGCGGGCTGACCAGGCCCAGCGGCACGGTCTCCTCCAAGCCCTTGACGGCGAAGGACCAGGTGACCGGCTGGTTACTGTCCGCCTTGGTCAGATCGCCCGTGCGCCAGAGGCCGTAGCCGGTTCCATAGAGGGCGTCGCCGGAGTCGAACGGATCGATGGCCAGGGCCCCGATCCAATGCCCCATGGCGACCCTGCCGGCGGAATAGGCGCTCAGCCAGGGCGCGTCCGAGGCGTCCTGACGTGAAACCGGGCTCAGGGCTGTCCAATGGGCGCCGGCGTCGACGCTGCGATAAACCTCGTCTCCCGGGTTCCAGCGGTCCAGGGTCGAGACCACCAGCACCCCGGGATGCTGGCTATCGACGCCGAGACCGGCATAGCCGAACGGCTGGTTGGGGCTCGGCTTGACTGGCGTGATCTCGCTCCAGGCGCCCGACGGGGCGCGCTTCCAGACCGCCCCGGCCTTGACGTCGTTCGGCCCCGGTCCATCGCCAAAGGTGACGTAGAGCGTCCCGGCGGCGTCGAAGGCGGCGTGATGCGGCGTCAGGCCGGTCGGCGCCCCCGGCTCCGGCGCCCAGCTCGTCCCGGCGTCCTTGCTGACATAGAGGCCGGGACCGTGGGGACTGATCGCACCGGCATAGATCACCGAGCTCGCCTTGCCCGGCTGGCCGCCTGCCGGATCGAACAGCACCAGGCTGGGCGAGGCCACGGGCAGGCTGGCGACCTTGCTCCAGGTCTTGCCGAAATCGCCGCTCCGCCAGAGGCCGTCCTTCGACGAACCCAGGAACAGGGTCGAGCCCAGATTGGGATCGACCTGCAGCCGCTCGCCGGTGGAACGGCCGTCCTGATTGCCCCCCAGCTTGAACGGCAGGTCGATGATCTCCCAGTCGGCCCCGCGGTCAGTCGAGCGCAGCAAGGCCCCGGTCCGCGCCCAGTCGGCGGTGTATTCGCCGGCGGCGACATAGACGCGGTTCGCGTCATTGGCGTCCAGCGCCAGGCTGAGCGCGCCCGCCAGCTGATTGTCCTCGCGCCCCAGCCCGTCGTTCAGCGCCATCCAACGCGACGTGGCCGGATCCCAGCGGTAGCAGCCGCCAACGTCGGTGCGGGCGTAGAGCAGGCCCTTCTCCCGCGGATGGAACACGAAGCCCGAAACGAAACCGCCGCCGCCGAACGGCGCCGGCGCCCATTGATAGGCCTGCGCGGGCCCCTCGCGCGCCAAGGTGGGCGCCGCGCCCAGGGTCAATGCGGCCGCCACGGCCAAGATCCTGCCGATGTTCATTCCGTGTGTCTCTCCCCCTCGGACTTGTTGCGCCCGCGTCGGCGAAGAAAGCCACAGATCGGCTCAATATGGTAGCGGTAACTTACCGGGGTGCGACAGTCTGGCCGAGCCTCGCCGGAAGTCCGAGACGACGCCGCCGGAGGCATAAGAGATTGCCTCCGGCACGCCCGCTCGGCATAACCCGCCCCGCGCCGGTTTAGCTCAGATGGTAGAGCAGCTGATTTGTAATCAGAAGGTCGCGGGTTCGATTCCTGCAACCGGCACGTTGGCTCCAACGGATCCGCTTTCCGCGAGGTCGGGTGT
>FTFU01001230.1_pt1 | contig 20227 bp, 15 predicted proteins | sample 1640511 | NCBI WGS metagenome assembly FTFU01 (sample SAMEA3914789, study PRJEB12502) | metagenome | biome: forest; material: soil | place: Canada | collected 2011-07-03 | depth 0.3 m | reverse complement strand
CTGGATCGTCTTCAGCTCGGCCGCGACCTTGGCGCCTTGCCTGGTCACGCCGCCCCCATCGCCAAACCATACATTTTCAACAGCCTTTCCTGGTACCGGTCCGACGAAAACAGCCGCGCTTGAAACGGCCCGCGCCTTGATAGCTCATCGCGTAGCAACACGTCAGTATCGAGGCGCCGCAGGGCGTCGGCGATCGCCGAAACGTCATAAGGGTCGATCAGCAGCGCCGCATCGCCGGCGATCTCCGGAATCGACCCTTCGGTCGAAGACAGGACCGGGGCGCCCAACAGCATCGCCTCATGGACGGGAAGCCCGAAGCCTTCATACAGCGAGGGAAAAGTCACGGCCCGCGCCCCCCTGGCCAATCGCATCAACAGGCGCCTGGGAAGATAGTCGATGCGCAGGATCCGGTCGGTCAGGTGCGCATATTGCGGATCGGAGGCCTCTTCCTGGCCTGGCAGCAGACGAAGTTCGCCCTCGCTCTGCCACGAACGCCCTGCGACGATCACCAACGGGGTCGGCGTCTGCAACGAAAGATAGGCTTCGATCAGCCTCCCCAGGTTCTTCTTGGGCTCGATGGCGCCGAAGAACAGAAAATATTCTCGATGGCGCAGGCCGAAGATGCCTTCGATCGCCCGCGCGGCCTCGGCCGGATCTTCCGCCAGCACCGCCTCGTCCATGGGAGAAACCTGATAGGTATTGGACACTTTGTCGGGAGCGACGCTGAAGCATGAAATGATGTCGCGCCGGCTAGCGTCGGAAACGGTGCAGATGTGCTGCGCTTCCCGTGCGCAGGCCTCGATCAGCCGTCTATACCCCTGCTTGTCGTCGAGAGTCGTGAACGGCAGTCGCAACGGCACAACGTCATGGATCGTGTAGATGTTCCTGGCCCCCGCGAGGCGCACCGGCACCGGATAGGTCCAGTGCATGATGGCCGGCGGGTCCTTCATCCTCAGCGTGGCCACGCGTCCAGTGAGGCGGAAATAGGCGTGCGCGCGGTCGAAGAGGCGCGCACTGCTGACCAGCCTATCGAATTTGGGGAGCCGGTCTTCGAACGCGGTCGTGATCGCCTGGCCAGCCGGCACTTCGAGCGCCGTGGAGCCGAACATCATGCCGAGGTCGTCGATCAGACGCCCAATCCTGCGCCGCCGGCGCGGGGGTGGCGTTCGCACCAGGCGGTCGTAGAACTGGGCTTCGCGGGCGGCGGGATCGCGCCCGACGTCCAGGCCGAACACCCCGCTCACCTCGTGGCCCATGCCGCGCAGCGTCTGCGCCAGCATAAACCCATAAGTCGCGATCCCTGTCCCGTGCGGCAGCGCCAGATTGTAGCCATCAACGCCAATTCGCAACCGCGTCACGCCCCAGAGATCAAGACACCGAGACCGGTTGATTATCGCGAAACGCCCGTCCGTCAAACGCCGAGCCGTAGACGGCGCTCAATCGGCCAATGAAAGCGTCTTGCGAAAAGGCGCGCGCGCGTTCATGACCGAGGGCTGCGAGGCGCCCGACCAGCTCGTCGTCGGCCACAATGCGCGCGGTGCCCGCCGCCAACGCGCGATGATCGGCGGGATCGACCAACAGGGCGGCGCCGCCCGCCACCTCGGCGAGCGCGCCCACGCTGCTGGTCAGAACGGCCGCGCCGAGGGCCATGGCCTCGATCACGGGAAGGCCGAAACCCTCGGCGAGGGAGGGAAACACGAGGGCCCGGGCGTGTTCGAGCAGCCCGAGCAACTCGTCCCTCGCGAGATAGGACAACCGAACGGCGCCCGGTGTTGCGTCGATGTCGCGCAGAATGGATTCGGCGCGCCAGCCTTCAGGCCCGGCGATCACCAGTGGCATGGCCGAGCCGCTCGCGCGATACGCGGCAAGCAGGGCTGTGAGGTTCTTTCTCGGCTCGATCGAACCGCAATAGAGCAGATACCCCTTGTGCGGGAACCGCTGAGAGATAGCCACGCTTCTGGGCCCGATGTCCGCCGGCTGGCCGCAGTTCACGACCAGGTCAGGATCGCAGCCAAGGGCGGCGACGATTTCATCGCGCGCAGCGTCGGAGACCGTGATCAATCGGTGGGCGTGCGCAAGAAGCGCGTCGAGCACCTTGCGATGACGATGGGCCGATATAGGCGTCAGATCCGGCCTGATCAGGGGAATGGCGTCGTGCACGGTATAGAGGTTCACCCATCCGTCCATCACCAAGGGGACAGGATAGGTCCAGTGCATGATCCCATAAGGGGGAGCAGATCGGAGCGTCAGCGGTCGCTGATGCAGGCCGAAATGCACATGGGCCCGGCGAAATATGTCGCGTCCCACAAGCTCCCGCCCTTCCCTTTCGCCACCCTGCGCCCTGTGGACCATCTGCGGCTGGCCAGCCACGGCCGCCAGCCAACGCACAAGGCGACTGTCGTCTTCGTGGCTGGCGGACAAGAGGTGTGGTCGTGCGCTCGCGGCTTCCAGCGCATCGATCAGCGAGCGGGCGTAGGTCGATACGCCGGTCCCTCGATCGCGCAACATGCGCCCATCGACGCAGATGGGCAGATCGGACGGCGGCAAGGTCAAGGCGAACTCAGCTTCCGGCTTTGCGGGAGAGCGATTTGTGTTAAATGCCATTTCGGCACATGGCCAGCGTGCAGCGAGCGCTTGATTAAAATGGTACGGTGGTTTCGAACGCATGCCGATCGCCCTCAGACGAGGCGAGAGCGATGATCCGCTTTGAGCACGTCTCCAAGATCTATCACATCCGTAAGTTCGAGAAGCTCGTCTTCGCGGACCTCAACTTTGTGATTCAAAAGGGAGATTCGATCGGCATCTGCGGCGCCAACGGTGCGGGCAAGTCGACCTTGATGCGGCTGATCGCCGGTGTCGAGCATCCCACGGCAGGCAAGATAACCTGCCAGCTGTCGACGTCCTGGCCCATCGGCTACGGCAACTGTTTCCAGGGAAGCCTGACCGGCGCGGACAACGCACGCTTCATCTCGCGCATCTATCGCCGCAACGAACGGGAGTTGCTGGATTACGTTGAGGATTTCGCCCAACTGGGGCCCTACCTCCACCAGCCGGTGCACACCTATTCCGCCGGCATGGCGGCGCGCCTCGCCTTCGGCATCAGCCTGGCGATCGAGTTCGAATGCTATCTGGTGGACGAGGTCACCGCCGCTGGCGACGAGCGGTTTCGCAAGCGCTCCGAAGACGCGCTGATCTCCCGCCGGGACCGGGCGACCTTGATCATGACATCGCACGACCCCAACACGCTGCGGGCCTACTGCCGCCGAGGAGCGGTGCTCTACGGCGGCGCCCTGGTTCAGTACGACACCATAGACGAGGCGTGCGAAGTGCATCACCGGCTGCAGACGCGTGCTGCATGACCGTTCCGGTTCCGTCGCCGATGATTGATGCAGCTATGCCCCCACAGGCGACCTCGCCGGCCTGTGCTCATCGGACCCGCGCCTTGCGCTCGCCTCGACGAATGCAGGTGAGGCGCAGAAGCGTAACTGCAAGGGTATAATCAAAGAATGTCGATTCGCTCCCGCCTCGGCCGTCGCTGCGGACTGCTCCTGGCTTGCCTCACGTTGCCGCTCGCCGGCTGCGCAAGTCTGCCGTCGAGCGGCCCGACCGCGCACGACATCGTCAAGGCGCAGGACGACGACAAGTCGAACTTCCATTTCAAGATCGTGAACCTCGACGCCAACGTCGCTACGGAGCTCAACCATGCCGAGGCCACTTCGGAGGCGTCGGCGACCCCGCTGGCGAGCCTTGCGGGCGACCGTCGCACTGATCTGATCGGCCCCGGAGACGTGCTGGGCGTCACGCTCTACGAGGTGGGCGTCTCCCTGTTCTCCGGCGGCGGGCCCAAAGCCCTGACCGGCGGCGGCTTCGATCCCTACGCCCACAGCGAGGAATTTCCGGCCGTCGTCGTCGACAGCCGCGGCACGATCAATCTGCCGTATCTGGGGCGCATCGACGTGAATGGCCTCACCCCCGACCAGGTCGAGGCCAAGATCGAGGCCGGCCTTAAGCCCAAGTCACAGGATCCCAAGGCGATCGTCGTCGTTCGCCAGAACCTGTTCAACTCGATCTACGTGTCGGGAGATGTGCACAAACCGGGCCGTTACGAGCTGAGCCTGAACCGGGAGCACCTGCTGGATTCCATCGCCATCGCTGGCGGCGCGGTCAATTCGCCCGAAGACACGATCGTGCGCCTGTCCCGCAGCGACCACGTCGTCGAACAGCGGCTCGCCACCATTCGCTCGGGCAACCGCGACGACCTGACCCTCGCGCCGGGCGATCGAGTCGAAATCGTCAAAAAGCCACGGACCTACATCGTATTTGGCGCGACCAGCCATGTCTCGGAGGTGCCTTTCGAAAAGAGCGGCGTCACGCTCGCCGAAGCCATTGCCCGTGTGGGCGGCCCCAGCGACTTGTCCGCCGATCCATCGGCCATAATGCTCTTCCGCTACGTTTCCGATCCCCAGGCGCCGACGGGAGAGTCCCCCGTCGTCTATCGCTTGAACATGCTGACCCCGGCGAGCTATTTTCTTGCCCAACGTGTCGCGATGCACGACAAGGACGTGATCTATATCGCCAACGCTGGCGCTAATCGGCCGGCCAAGTTCGTGGGCATCATCAACCAATTGTTCGCGCCGTTCGTCACGGCGAGGCAATTGGCCCCATAGTTGCTCTGGCTCTCGGAACTGGGCTTCCGAAAGTCGTCCTGGACTATGGGGGCGCGGCGCTTCACCCCCCAACTGACGACCGGAGAGTTCTGTTGCGTATCCTCGTCACCGGCGGCGCCGGATTCATCGGATCTGCGCTGGTCCGCCACCTGATCAACGACTCCGGACACGAAGTCCTCAACTACGACAACCTCACCTATGCAGGCATGCTGTCGTCGCTGTCATCGATCGACTCCGACCCACGCTACAGCTTCGTGAAGGGCGACATCTGCGACGCCGCCAAGGTGCATGAAACCCTGACGCAGTTCAGGCCGGACGTGATCGCCCATCTGGCGGCGGAGAGCCATGTCGACCGTTCCATCGACGGGCCGGAACAGTTCGTCCAGACCAATGTCGTCGGAACCTTCAACCTGCTGCATCAGGCGCTCGACTACTATCGCGCCTTACCGCCGGACGCGCAGGCGCGCTTCCGGTTCCACCATATCTCGACCGACGAGGTGTTCGGCTCCCTGGGCGATACGGGCTTCTTCACCGAGACCACCGCCTATGACCCGCGTTCCCCCTATTCCGCGTCCAAAGCGGCGTCGGACCACCTCGTGCGCGCCTGGGGGCACACCTATGGCCTGCCAGTGCTGGTCACCAACTGCTCGAACAACTACGGCCCGCACCATTTCCCCGAGAAACTGATCCCCCTGATCATCATCCGCGCGATGGCCGGCGAGCCCCTCCCCGTCTATGGCGACGGAGCGAACGTGCGCGACTGGCTGTTCGTCGAAGACCACGCCCGCGCCCTGCGGCGGGTGTTCGAGGCCGGCGAACCGGGCCAGACCTACAACATCGGCGGCAACGCCGAGCAACGGAACATCGATGTGGTGCGCACGATCTGCACCGTCCTGGACGAGGCCCGCCCACGCGGGGACGGGCGTCCCTACGCCGAACAGATCACCTTCGTCGCCGATCGTCCCGGCCACGACCGGCGCTACGCGATCGACGCCGCCAAGATCAGGCGCGAACTCGGCTGGGAGCCGCTGGAAAGCTTCCAAAGCGGAATCGCCAAGACCGTGCGGTGGTACATCGACAACCAGGCCTGGTGGGGTGACATCCTGGAGCGGCGCTACGCCACCGAACGCCTCGGCTTGGCCAAGGCCGAGGCCCAGGCGTGACCTCTGTCCTGGTCACGGGCGGCGCGGGGCAGATCGGGACCGAGCTTAGCCGGATCGCCTGGGGCCCCGGCCTCCGGATCCTCGCTCCCGATCGCAGCGAACTCGATCTGCGCTCGCCGGCCAGTATCTCCGCCTATTTCGCCGGCCACGAGATCGCTGCGGTCGTCAACGCCGCCGCCTATACCGCCGTCGATCGCGCAGAATCCGAGGTCGGTGAGGCTTTCGCCGTCAACGCCCTGGGCCCGGCGCTGCTGGCCGATGCGACGCGCCAACTCGGCGTCCCGATCGTGCAGGTCTCTACCGACTACGTCTTCGCCGGCGACAAGCAAGGCCCCTATGTCGAAGAGGATCCGGTGGGTCCGCTCAACGTCTACGGGGCCAGCAAGCTCGCGGGGGAACTCGCCGTTCGCACAGGCAATCCCAGGTCGGTGGTATTGCGCACCGCCTGGGTCCTCAGCCCCCACCGCAACAACTTCCTCAAGACGATGCGGCGGCTGGCCCTGTCCCGCTCGGAAATCAACGTCGTCGCCGACCAGTTCGGCTGTCCGACCAGTGCGGCCGACATCGCCGGCGCGATCCGAACCGTTGTCGCCGCGCACCTTCGCGACGCGGCGGCGCCCTGCGGGGTCTATCACTTCGTCAATGATGGCCGGGCCAGCTGGTGCGACCTGGCCAATGCGATCTTCGCCCTCCGCCCCGACCACGACCGCCCTGTGATCGCCCGCCCGATCGCCGCCGCCGACTATCCGACCGCGGCTCGCCGCCCGGCCAATTCGGTGCTCTGCACCGGCAAGATTGCTACCGAATTTGGCGTGCGCCCTCGGCCCTGGCGAGATGCCGTTGCGAAGATCGTCAACGAATTGGAACGCACCCCAAGCCACGAAAGACAGGTTTGATGAAGGGCATCATACTCGCCGGGGGATCCGGGACCCGGTTGCATCCCATGACGCGCGTGACGTCGAAGCAGCTGATGCCGGTCTACGACAAGCCGATGATCTACTATCCGCTTTCGACGCTGATGCTGGCCGGCATTCGCGACATTCTGCTGATCTCGACACCGCGTGACACACCCTCGTTCCGGGACCTGCTCGGCGACGGCTCCCAATGGGGCCTTTCCATCCAGTACGCCGTGCAGCCCAGCCCCGATGGCCTGGCGCAGGCCTACATCATCGGCGCGGATTTCGTCGGCGGTTCGCGTTCGGCGCTGATACTTGGCGACAACATCTTCTATGGCCACGGGATCACCGACCTCCTGAACCACGCCCTCGCCCGTCCCGAGGGCGCGACGGTGTTCGCCTATCACGTCAACGATCCCGAACGGTACGGCGTGGTCGAATTTGACGGCGACATGCGGGCGGTCAGCATCGAGGAAAAGCCGCTGAAGCCACGCTCGAACTGGGCGGTGACCGGGCTCTATTTCTACGACGGTCGCGCGCCGGAGATCGCGAGCGCCCTGAAGCCGTCGCAGCGGGGCGAGCTCGAAATCACCGATCTGAACCGCGCCTATCTGGCTGATGGCAGCCTTTCAGTGGAAATGATGGGACGCGGCTTCGCCTGGCTGGATACCGGCACGCCTGAAAGCCTCATCGAAGCGGCCGAATTTGTCCGCACGCTCGAAAAGAGGCAGGGATTCAAGATCGCCTGCCCGGAAGAGATCGCTTTCGACATGGGCTTCATCGATGCGCCCCTGCTCGAACGGATCGTCGATTCCCTGGGCAAGAGCGAATACGCCCGCTACCTGCGCTCCAAGGTCCTGACCCGTAAATGACACGGCGCCAAATTTGAGTTTTGGGGTGTGATGGGCGCCGAACCCAGGTCCGCTTTCGGCCGTCACCCGGCAATCACCACCAGTCCGTTTCATCGATCTGATCAGCCTTCAGAGCCCGCCACGGCCTTGCGACCGCGCTTCGGTCGATGTGACGGACGATCTCACGCAGGGCTGGATAGCGGAAACCGTCGAAAGGCTGCCCACGGCGCGTCCAGTGGGGATTGTAGCCGGGATCCTGCAACAAGGTCGTCCCCCAACGCCGGTAGATCAGGGCGGCCTCCTCAAGATCGAAGGCGATCTGAGAGCGCGTGACATTGATCCCCCGGGTCTTGGACTCGTGGTGGACCAGCTGGATATCGGAGGTCATCACCACTTCAAGGTCTCGCGCGCGGGCTCGAAGGCACAGGTCGACGTCGTTGAAGGCGATCGAGAAGGCCTGGGCGTCGAAACCACCAAGCTCTTCGAAGACCTGTCTGCGCATGGCCATGAACGCGCCTGTGACGGCGCAGGCGGACCGCGACCGCGACCAGCGCCCCTGGGGTCCGATGTCCTCGACCGGGCGCCCGACCCCCTCGTGCAGCGGCTGTCCCGCGCCCATCCCGAAGATCATGCCGGCGTGCTGGATCGTACGGTCCGGATACAGCAGCAATGCGCCGAGAACCCCCAGGTCGGCTTTCGCCAGCGCCTGGCGCAGGACCAGATCCCAGCCTTCGGTGAGCATCTCAGTATCATTGTTCAAGAACACCAGAATCGGCGCGTCGCCGCCCGCCGCGGCCTTGTTGTTGGCCCGCGACCAATTGAAAGGCTCGTCGAGGGTTTCGATCATGACGTTCTTGGCGCGCAGTCGCCGCAGCAACCGATGCGTGTCCGATTCGACGCTTCGATTGTCGACGATGTGAATCCGAACCGATTGCGGGCGGGCCGATGTCTTGCGGAGGCTGTCGACGCAAGCCCGCAGCAGGTCGGGCTGGTCGCGGGTTTGAATGACGACCTCGATCGGCTCATCGGGATCGAAGCTTTCCGGCTGCGCGCCCTGCAGCTGCGTCTGCGACGCAGCAGGCTTCTGCGGCGGCGCGCCCGGATCCGACATCGCCGAGGCGGCCTCCGGGGCCAGCCCCCTCACCGAGGCGAGCATCAGCGGAATGTGGCCTACGGGCCCGACAGCCGACGCGCGCGCCAGCACTGCCCGGCTTGCGCCCTGCAGCGCCTCAGCCAGCCGTACGCGATCTGTGTCGACCAAAATCACGGCCGGCGTGGTGTCGGGCGCCTGAAACCAGTGCGGATCATACATGGGATGCAGGATCGGCTCGTTGAAGCGGAGCCCATCACGCCAATCGCCCACCGATCGATCGTGGTCGCAATAGGCGGCGGCGCAGCCGGTCCGGCCCATGGCGAAGGCGAACCAGCCGATCGCATGACGATCCAGCACCGTTCCGGCCCGCAGCAACAGGACAAGTCGCCCGAGGTCCCCTTGCTCGAAGCTCCCTGGACCGCTGAACCCGACCCGCGAGTCGATCCTGGCGAGGCTGGCGACGGGATGGTTGGCCAGGACCGGTGGCGCAACCACAGTCGCGCGCCAATTCGGGCTGACCTGGTCCAGCAGGCTTGAAAGTGTGGCTCGGACCTCGGCCGCCAGCGCCTGGTCGGCATCGATCACCACGTGAATGACGGCGGCCTCCCCGCCCCCATCCGGGGGGCGGGGGATGACCATATTGCGGCGGAATGCGTCGTAGCGGTCCTTGGCGTACACGCCTCCGTGCAGCGAATCCGCCAATTGCTCGGCGGCTTGGTCGCGCCAGTCGCTTGCGGCAGGTGTATCGCCACGCGGCGTTTGCTCGGCGGCGTGAACCGCATCGGGAAGCCGGTCGCGTGCGCCGAGGGCTATGAGCTCCCGCGCCGCCGCCTCAAGCCCTGGGTCGCGCGCCGCCGCGCCGGCATAGGCGTCGACCGCCTGGGCCCGTTCCCCGAGCAACTTGAGTACGTGACCGAGCTGCAGCCAGCTGTCCGCCTTGTTCGAATTCAGGCCCAACGCTCGCTCATAGGCCTTGCGGGCGCCGACCAGATCGCCCCCCTCCTTCAGCGCATGCCCGAGTTGCACCCATGCCGCGTCATTGCGAGGCCGCCGCTGCAGCAAACCCTGGTAAGCCTGGGCCGCAGCCGGCCAGTCGCGCGCCCGCATTGCAGCCCTGGCACCGGCGAGGAGCCTCGATCCCGTCAGTCCGAACATTCTCACTCCCGGAGGCTGGCGCAAAATGCAATGAGACCGGACCTGCGCCCACGGACGCCGGTCTAGCCCCCGACGATCCGGCGCCATATATCGCGGACCAGTTGACCGACCGATTGGTGCGTTCCGTCGCCGATCCGTCCGGCGACGGCGTCCGACAAAGCGGCCGCCAGCTCCGAGGAGCGCTGTTGAAGCTGGCCGATCTCAGCCTCAGCGCCAGCCAGCCGATTGTTCCATCGGGTTTCGGCCAAGGCGAGTTGATTGCGAAATTCCGTATCTGCGGTCGCCAGGCGGCTGTTGAAGTCCGCTTCGCGCCCCGCCAATTCTGCACCGAACGTCGCATCGCGAGCGGCTAGTTCCGCATCTCGCCTTGCGGCCAGTTCGGAGGCTTCCGTCCTGGCCGAGGCCTCCTGCGCCTTCAATCGCGCCTCTGCCGCAATCAGCGCCGTCTCGAACTCCGCTTGCGTCCTCTTCGCACCTTGGATGTCCAGACGCGCGTCGCTCAGTTGCTTCGACAGCTCATCTTCGCGGGATACGAATTGGGCTTCGCGGTCCGCGAATTGGGCCTGGTTCGACTCCAGCGCCCCTTCGAGTTCGGCCGCACGTTGCTGCAACGTCCGAGTGGCGTCCAGCGCCGACTGGACCTGTGCCCGCAAGCTGGTTTCCTTCAGATCGAATTCCGAACGCGCGGCGGCCAGGGCGGCTTCCACCTCCGCACGCCTTTGCGCCCACGCCTCCAATTGCGTACGGCTCGAGTCCAACGCATCGACAAGCTCCGCCACGCGCGCATCGGCCGCCGCCTGCCTCGCCGCCGCAGCCGCACTCAGGGCTTCGGCGGCCTGATTGGCCTGATCGCGTTCCTGGCCCCAGGCCGCCGATTCAGCCTCAAGGGCGGATCGCGCCTCTTGCAGTTCAGCGCGCAGTCGGGAGATCTCAGCTTCCAATTCCGTACGCCGGTGGGCGGCCGCCTCCGTCTGGGCCGTCGTCTCCGCCAGCCGCAGCTCCATTTCGCTTTCGCGCTCACCCAGTCGAGCCTGGAAGGAGCCCAGTTCGGCGGTCAGTTCGATCTCTCGGCCGGCCGCGTGCTCGGCTACTGACGCCAGTTCTGCCTCGAGGCGCTGCTGCACGGCGAGCGCCGACCTACGCTCCGCCTCGACGGCGGATCGGGCGTCGTCCGCATTGCGCTCCAACTGCTTCAGGAGCGGCCCGACCGTGCTTTCCAGACGATCGATCCAGTCACGGGCTTCCGATGTGACATCGGTGTTCCAAAACTCACCACGACTCGCGGCGTCGAAGTAGTTGTATAGTTTTTCGATCTCGCCAAAATCGCGAAGATAGTTGCCGAGTGATTGGGAAGAATGATGTTTCAACCCTATCTTGAGGAATTCCTGGATCTCGACCAGAGACCCCCAGGTTCGCCTGGGGAGACGAAGGCCGAGTTCGGTTTCGATGCGATCGAGAACAACCTCCGGATCCGTCATCAAGTCCTCATACTTGATGAACATCCGGTTCGAATTTCGGGTCTTTTCCTCGCAGGACAACATGTATACGGCCCAGAGGATCAGCGACTTGTTCTTGATGAACCCGTCTCTATACTTTAGAGACTCTGACACTTCAGCCGGATGCCGCACCGATATTATAAACGACGGATTGAACCCCTCGCGGCACAGCGCCTCGCGCCAGAGATCGACAAACAAGGATATGCGCGGCTCCTTGAGCACGATCATGTTCGCGTCGCCGTAGTTTCTGCGGATCACCTCGCGCGCGTTCGGCAGGTACTTGTCGAGCTCCAGTATGCGTCGGCGAAAATCGCGCGGGCCGAGCGTGTCGCTCCATCCGGAATCAAGATCGGCGAAGATCTGCTCGTTGAGTTCGGCCACCTCCTGCGGCTCCCAATGCCCGTCCTCGTTACCGACATTGGGAGCCATGACATTCGAAGGGAGTTCGGCCCCCGCGAGCGAAAGGACGCGGGTCAGCGCGGAGGTCCCGCTGCGGTGCATTCCAAGGACGACCACGGCGTCCCGCCGCGCTACCACCGACTCAGCATTCATGCAAAACCTCGATCACCGCGTCATCCAATCCGCTCGACCGCCACGGGTCAACAATCCCCGCTTCTACGCGCAACGGCGTGAATAGGGCCTTGAAGGCCGAACGAAAAGGGCTGCGCAAAAGGTCCGTCCGCGCGCACCGGATGCGATGGAGCCCCCTCAAAACGCTGCTGGCGAAAACGTGCTTATCGGCTAAACACCACTCGCCGGGCCGCCACAGAGAGAGTCCCATGATCATCACCCCCCTCTCCATCCCCGACGTCATGCTCGTCACGCCGGCGCGGCACGGCGACGAACGCGGCTTTTTTTCTGAGGTGTTTCGCGCTGACTTGCTCTTCCGCGAAGGGGTCGCAGCGGAATTCGTCCAGGACAATCACGTGCGGTCGACCCGCCGCGGCGTGTTGCGCGGGCTCCACTACCAGGCGCCGCCGCACGCCCAAGGCAAGCTCGTCCGATGCACCCGCGGGACGATCCTGGATGTCGCGGTGGATATTCGCCATGGCTCGCCGACGTTCGGGCGCCACGTCGCGGCGGAACTCTCCGCGGCGAACTGGAGACAGATCTGGGTGCCGCCGGGATTCGCGCACGGCTATGTCACGCTGGAAGCCGAATGTGAGGTCCTCTACAAGGTCACCGACTACTACGCGCCAAGCTGCGACCGGGGCGTCGCCTGGGACGATCCGGCGCTGGCGATCGACTGGAGCATCGTTCCGGAAGATCTGGTGCTGTCGGACAAGGACCGTTTGCATCCGCGACTTTCCGAGGCCGAGATCAGCTTCACCTTCGAGCCGCCCATAGAAAAGACTCTTGGAGATGGGTAGGATTGACGACTTGCGGATTGGGTCGGTCGACGATCGGCGCGGTCTATAGCGTCAACTCATCCAGCATGTGCAGCACGGACTGGACGTGGGCCTCCCAGGTGGGGGCGCGCCACGACTCCAGACGCCGTAGCTGCCCTTGTCGCCGCACCGATCCGGGTTGCGCATAGTCCAAAATCGTCCGACGCCAACCAGGGCCGTCCAGGGGATCCAGGAACTCCGGCACCGGGTCGGCGATTTCATGATGCGCGGCGATGTCGCTACAGATCACAGGGACGCCAAGCTTCAACGCCTCGACGACCGGCAAACCAAATCCCTCCGCAAAGGAGGGCATCAACAGGGCGCGCGCGCCCTGCAGCAACGACCACATCTCCCGATCCGGCAAATGCCCGCGCTCCTCGACCACGCCGCGCAAGGGCGCGCAACGGTCGAGCATGTCGAGAACATTCTCGTTTTCCCAGCCGCGACGCCCAACCAGGATCAGGCGGGGCGTGGCGTCCGCGCCGAGTTCCTCGACCATCCGCCGCCAGATGTTGAGCAGCAACAGGTGATTCTTGCGGGGTTCGATGGTGCCAATTGACACGAAGTAGGGTTTCCCGCCCCCCTCCTGTGCGGCGCCTACCGAAATCGGCTCGACGCCGAGCGGGGCGACATGCACGTCGGGCGAGCGCCCGATCCGGCCGGAGTAGTCCAGAAACGAGCGACGCGTCGATTCCGATGCTGCGATCACGGCGTGCGCGAATTCAGAGACCGTGTCCATTCGCCGTGAATGCAGGTCCTTGCCGTTAGGCCGCGCATGCTCGGGATATTCGATCGGGATCAGGTCGTGAACCAAACATACGAAATGCGCCCGCTCACGCCACAGGATCTTCCGTATCCGACGCGGGCTGTGGAGGTGGTGCGGCGACACCTGAAGATAGACCAGCGGACTGAGCCGATCGGGGAGCGGATCGACGGCCAAGCGGGGCAGGAGGCCAAGAAGCCGGCCGACGCGGCCGGCGCTCCACGTCCCGCCGTCTTTGTCACGGCCCCCGCCGTGCCAGATCCCCGAGGTCTCATTGAGGAAGCGCGTGACCGCAGCGAAAGGCAGCCGGCCATAAAGCCCGGTCGGATGCACCGCGGCGAAACTCAAGCGTTCGGGCGCCTGGCGCAGCAACTGCTGCGCGTAGGCCATTTCGACCCGGTCGACACCGGTCGGCGCCGAAAAACGGATTCGCGACAGCAGCCTGGAAATATCGAGGATGATCTCGGGCGAGTTGGTTGACGCGGCAAGAGCCGATCTGCGGGCTGCAACGGCGCTGGGCACCTTCGCCAGTTCATGCGTGAGCGGCCTGTCCTTAGCCTTGACGCCCTGCTCAAGCATACCCGAACGCCCTCATTCGGCCGCGACTTTCAGGCTGTCCGCCGCGACCGCCGCCCCGCCCCAGACGATCCTGGGCACGGCGCCGTCGATGAGCATCGATAGGCCCTCATTGCTGTAAAAGCCACCGCGCACGAGACACCGATCGACCAGAACCCTGCGGAATGCCTCGTAGAGGTCAGCGCAAGGAGCTTGCGGCGCCGTCCAAAACACGTCCAGTCCCGCCTGATGGGTCAAGCCGGACATGTCGTACACAGCCGTGCCGAGGGCGACGACGGGCACGCCGGCCGCCAGGCCGAGGGTGCCGGTCGTGCTGTTCACGGTCACCAATCCGTCCGATCCGCGCACCAAGGCGTCGATGTCGCCGACGTCGCAGTAGACAATCCTGTCGAGCACGCCGTGTCGGGTTGCGCTCCGCGCAACAGCGCTCCGCCAATTCATCAGGCCGTTGTCCAGGGGATGTTCTTTGATCACCAGGAAAGCGGTCCGGGGCGCATTCCTGGCGAAAGACTCGACAACGAGTTCCAGGACCGGCCCCATTCCCGCAAAGGGCGAGTGAACCCGGATCTGGTAGTCGGAATCGAGCTGCAGGGCGAAGAGGAAATAGTGCAGCCGCTCGATCCTGCACAAAGCCTCCGCCGACCGCCGGCGAGACCCGCCGCGCCGCACCCAGCGCTTCACCCAACCATAGCCTTCTGTCAGCGCGCCCCACGGACGATGGGTGCGATAGAAGGGATAACGCCAGCGCAACAGAATGGCCGCCGCGTGATAGCAGAAGGTTTCGCGGGCCCGTCGGCCGAAGGTCTGGCCGAGCGCGGGGGCCGAGGCGACCGGCGGCAGGGACTGAGCCGCCGATCGATACCAGTCCGGGTCGTGGGGCAAGGGCGAATGGCCATTGACCCCGTCCAACTCCAAGGTCACCCAATCCGGCCGGATGTAGCCTTCTTCGAAGACGTGCATCGTCACGCTGAGCGCCTCGGCGACTGCCGAGGCGGTGCGATGCAGCGGCCTGCAGTCGCCGAACAGGACAATATCGCTGACGCGGTTCTGTTGAATGACATCGGACAGGAAGGACGGCCACTCGTCGGGCTCGCCGCGAAAGTCGATCGCCTGCTCTCGCCAGTCCAACTGGTCGCCGCCGTTGAAATTGATGCGAAGAACTTCGCAGCCCTGAGCCCGCAGGGCCTGCCCCAGGTGCCAGAAAGAGCCCCCGGGCAATCCCTGCAGGAAGAGTATCCGTTTGTTCGGCTTAAGCATGGCTGGACCGAATCGATACGGGCGGCGCCTTGGCCGCCGACTTCGACACTCTTTCGACGGTGCGCCGTATACGTCGCAGCGACCTGACCCAGGGCCCTGCGCCCTGACGGCCTCGCGCCAGCCGATCGACCAGAATCTCGGGCGGACAGAGCAAGCCCGTCACCGGATCCAGGTAACGCGGATACAGGATCAGCACTCCAGCGACCAGTTCGGGCAGCGTCAAGCGCCGCCCCCGCCGGGCCAGCTTCGGCGCCAGGTCGACCGTCAGCCCCCAGCCGCTGTAGAAGGGTTGACCATAGGTGACGACCTCGCGCCCACGCAGCAAGGCTTCGAAGCCGGTGAGCGAGGTCAGGACGTGGACCGCGTCCACACAGTCGAGAAGGCCGGGAATCGATACGTCGCGGACGATCTCGTCCGCATATTGCAGCCCTGCGTCGTCCGCCACGGCGCCGATACGATTGCCGGCCTCGACGTCGGGATGCGGCTTGTAGATGACATGGGCGTCGGGTTCGTGGGCCCGGACGCGGCGCAGAAGGTCCAGGTTCCCCGAGCAATCGGCGCCGCCAAGGAGCCAGGACTGATCGTCCTCGACCTGGCCGGGCACGAGCACGACCTTGCGACGGGCCGGCCGAAAATAGTCGCGGCCGCCAACATTGTATTTTGTGACCTTCTGGGTCACCAGCCTGTCGATCAGATCACGAGCCCGCTGGCGAAGGGCGATCGGAAACTCCGCCTTGGCCAAGATGGCTTCCAGGTCGCTCTCACGGCTCGGATCGTAATAGACGCCCTTGCGATCAATGACGATCGAGTACGGCGGCAACAGGTCGCTGCCGAGCCCCACCGAGCGCAGGAACCCGTCTTCGACGCGAAGCAGCGGCACGTTGGCCTGCTGCGCCAGGCTGTCCAGTCCGGCGGGTGAACGCGATGGCCAGACGGCGACGGCGCCGCCACGGGCCTTGGCTCGAGAGACGCACAGTTCGGCCTTGCGCAGAACCGGAACTCCCCGCGCCTGGGGCGCCAGAAACTGCCTCAAACGCCGCCGCTTCCACGCCGCGATACCCGCACAGCACGCAAGGTCCCGATCCTGGTCGATGAAGCGGCGCCATTCAGACAGCTGTTCCACAACAGATTCGCAACTCGCCATTCGACCGCTGAAAGGATCGAAATATCGGGTCCCCCCAATCAAGGCCGCCTGGACGATCTGCCAAACCTCCCGCTTGCCGCGTTCCTTGAGGAAGGGCGCGTCTTCCGTCAGCCCCCAGCCGACCAGATAACCCGGCGACAGGCAGCACACCTTGCGGCCAGCGAGGAGCGCCAGAAATCCGAGATCGTCATCCCCATCGACGACCACCGTCTCCACTTGATCCAGCACAGTCCAGGAATCGATCTCGCCGATCGCGCATTGCACGCCGCGACGCTCAATCGCGCGGCGCGCTGAGCGCGCCCAGAGCCGATTGGGCAGCAACACGCCCAATTTTTGGGCCGCGCCTTGATCGAGGGCGAAAGTCAGTCGGTCGTTCAACGCCCTCGGCGTATCCGCCTTGACCACCGTCAGCACCGAAGCGGACCAAGTCGGCCGCGCACCCCAGTACGAGCCGCCGACGCGGCTCCTGACGACAAGATCTTTCAGGCCGGCCGTCCTGATCGGGGCGGGTCCGCCGTCTGCCGAACCCATATCGATCAAGGCCCGCTCGACCCAACCAACGGCGCCAGCCGCACCAGCCACCGCCGTTTCACTGACCCGCACCCCCGAACGCGCGAGCCTCGGCGCGCGCAATACGCCCTCCGCCAGACGCAGATCAGGCGCGATGCCTCGCGTTCGCGTCCCTGGCGGCGGATCTGCGTTCATCGGCACCTGTCGAGACCCCAACCCAAGCTCGCCCCGATTTCATACTCACAGCCCGACCCGACCGCAGAAAGGGTCAGTCCCTTGCCCGGGACCTCTACAACATTACCTGGGATTGGTTACAGCAAAAAAGATCCTTTACGGTGACGCTCGTAATTTGCCATGTGCTGGGAATCGCGGCTGGACCTTGAGCGCTAACTATTGTTTTTACGACCAGTTTCGGCATCCGCCCTCGCCTTCGCCACCCAAATATCGCAGAATCGCCAATCCTCGCTGCGCTCGAATCAGTTCCGCTTCGGCGAGCGTGCGGCTTGAGCGCAAACGCCGGCCCACATCCTGGAATCGTCTCGACGCAACCGCACGTAGCGGAAAAATCGATCCAGGTTTCAGCCTTCCGCACCGATCCATGCGCCCATCCGGCGGCGGCGCTCAAGCCAGCAATTTCCGCTGGTCATTCACGCCGGGATCTGGCAGGTCGTCGGGCGATTAACCAGGACGTATCGGGCGCAGGGTGACAACCGAAGGCAATGCGATCGCCCCACTCTCGCGCCAGCGATTCTCCCACCGAAGTTCGGGCGAGCGGCGACCTCAAAGGCGTCAGTCGGGCGGCGGTCGTAACGAGCGCCAAACAATCGACCGTCCCGGTCGCGGGGGACCGCGGCTTGCCCGACACCCGTGGCCTTTGAATCTCGAAGTGGCGTAAGGAACTTCTATGAGCCTGACGAAAAAGCGTGTCCTGGTGACCGGCGGCGCCGGCTTCCTCGGGTCTCACCTTTGCGAACGTCTGCTCGCGGATGGCGCCGACGTCCTCAGTGTCGACAACTATTTCACCGGCAGGAAGGACAACATCGCCCACCTGCTGGACAACCCCAATTTCGAAGCGATGCGGCATGACGTGTGCTTGCCGCTCCATGTCGAGGTAGACGAGATTTTCAACCTCGCCTGCCCCGCCTCGCCGATCCACTATCAATTCGACCCAGTGCAGACCACCAAGACCAGCGTCCTGGGCGCCATCAATATGCTGGGCTTGGCCAAGCGCGTTAAAGCCAAGGTTTTTCAATCCTCGACCAGCGAGGTGTATGGCGACCCGACCGTCCATCCTCAGACCGAAGCCTATCGCGGAAACGTCAATCCGATCGGGCCGCGCGCCTGCTATGACGAAGGCAAGCGGTGCGCCGAAACGCTGTTTTTCGACTATGCCCGTCAACACAGAACCCGAATCAAGGTCGTCCGGATCTTCAACACCTACGGTCCGCGGATGCATCCCAACGATGGGCGCGTGGTCTCCAACTTTATCGTGCAGGCCCTTCGCGGAGAAAACATCACCATCTACGGCGACGGCTCACAGACCCGCGCCTTCTGCTATGTGGATGATCTGATCGAGGGATTTGTGCGGATGATGGCCACAGGCGACGACATCACCGGACCGATCAACCTGGGCAATCCCATGGAGATTCCGGTGCGCGGGCTGGCCGAGCGCGTGATCGCCCTGATCGGTTCGTCATCCCGGCTGATTTTCCAGCCCCTGCCGGTGGACGACCCGCTGCAGCGCTGCCCCGACATCAGCAAGGCCAAGCAGGTCCTGGGGTGGGAGCCGACGGTCGAGCTGGATCATGGCCTGAAGCAGACGATCGACTATTTCGACCGCCTGCTGGCTCAGAGAACCGCCGATTGACCATTCCTTGCGCTCCGGATTCGGAGCAGGGTTCTGCAACCAACGCCTATTTTCTTGAGTGACAATTCCCTTATGACTATCGCCGCTGTGGATTAGATAGCGGCCACCCGCGCCACCATGGATCCAGCCTGGCAGGAAGCCAGAAATAGACAGGACTGGATGCATGCCCCAGGCTTGGCCAACTATGTGAACCGTCTCGTATCAGGCAAAGATCTGAGTGAAGGCGGCCATTGGGCTGCCTACGCTGCGAACAAATTCGTCAAGCCGCTCGCCGACAAGCGGGCGTCGACCGGACAGGATTTGTCGATGGTGTCTATCGGGTGCGGCGATGGCCATATCGAGCAGGCGTTAATCAACGACTTTGACTGGCCAGTTTCAAGTTTTCGCGGACTGGAATACGATTCTGAATTGCGCCGCGTCGCAGCGGAACGATTTTCCCGAATCCACTTGGACTGTTCTTTCGACTTTCTTGACTTCAACGCCCCCCCCTTGGTGACAGAACAATTCGATGTGGTATTCACGTGCCATCGATTCACCATGCGACCGATCTCGAAACATTCCTCCCATACCTAAATCAGCTGTTGAAGGACGACGGGCTCATCATCGGCATCGACTATTTCGGGCCGACCCGGTTCCAGGTCACGCACGATGTCAGGGCGATCATATCCGAACTGGATCGCATCCTTCCTCCAAGCCTAAAGTGCGATGCTCGCGACGATATCCCCACACCTCGCGACATCAGCTTTGCGAGGATTTCCGAGGTGCGAAACGCAGATATATCGGGGGCCGTTCGCAGTTCAGATCTTAGGACCCTGCTGTTGTCCAACTTTCCGGTGGTTGAAACCAAACCAATGGGCGGCACCTTGCTTCGATGGCTACTGCAATATCGCGCAGGCAATTTCGACCATCGCAACCCCGAGCACCGTTCGATCGCTCAATATCTAACGATCATAGAACGCGAAATGGTTGAAAGTCGGAAAATTATATCGGACGATCTTTTTTTTGTATTGAGGAAATCGAGCAGTCTTTAATGATCGGATGCGCGAGCTACCAGAGTTTTGTGTCGCCACCCCCCTTCATCTTACAGCGTCGATTTGGCGGCCGATCAACCCGCCACCCAGGCTGACCCATTGCAGAACACAGGGATAACATAATTTCCGCCACCGCTCACGGGACCGCCCACCGAGTAGATGCAAGATCTGATCGAGGGATTTGTGCGGATGATGGCCACCGGCGGCGACCAATCAACCTGGGCAATCCCATGGAGATTCCGGTGCGCGAGCTGGCCGAGCGCGTGATCGCCCTGATCGGTTCGTCATCCCAGCTGATTTTCCAGCCCCTGCCGGTCGACGACCCGCTGCAGCGCTGTCCCGACATCAGGAAGGCCAAGCAGGTCCTGGG
>FTFU01001132.1_pt1 | contig 20264 bp, 19 predicted proteins | sample 1640511 | NCBI WGS metagenome assembly FTFU01 (sample SAMEA3914789, study PRJEB12502) | metagenome | biome: forest; material: soil | place: Canada | collected 2011-07-03 | depth 0.3 m | reverse complement strand
ATCCGTCCGATGGGCCGCAGCACCTGCGCGCTGAGGAACAGGTTTGCGGTGAGCCCGAAGCCGATGACCACCAGCATCAGCGAAATCGCGGCGTAGAGTTCGCCCTGCGCAACGGCCGCCTCCCGTTTCGCCCGACCGGCCGCCTCATCGAAGGCGCTGCTGGCCACGTCCATCAGGCTGACCAGGCCGGCGGTGTTCTGGATGCGCTGGTCCGGAGCCGAGATCGGTGAAGGGCGCCCGGCGATCAGGGCTTCGAGGATGCGCTGGCGCATCGCCCGATCCTTCTGGAAATAGACCTGATCGGCCCGCTGGATCGCCGCCATCACCCGGCGCGGCGCCCTGTTGTGGATCGCGCCGCCCTTCAGGCTCGACCAGAGCGCATTGACCTCGCCGTTCAGGGTGTTGAATTCGTCGCGTTGCTCAGGCAGCAGCGGCTTGTTGACGATACTGGCGCGCCCCCACAGCAGGCTGTCGGAGCCCGCCGCGGCGCGAGCGGCCCAGGCCATCTGGCCGATGTTCATCATCCGGGCGATGAAGGGGTCGGTCCGGCCGATCTCGGCGTCCATGCGGCTGGTGGTCTCGCTGAGGATATCGGTCAGGGCGGTGGCTTGCGCAAACCACCTGGCGCCCAAACCGGGCGGTCGGCGATCAAGCGGCGCGCGTATGGCCGCATCCGCCGCCGACCGCAGCGCCTCGACGTTGGCCAGCCGCGGCGCGATCTCGGCCTGGCCGAACTGGTCGCCGCTCGACGCTATGGCGGCGAGTCGGGGCAGAGCCTTGTTAAGCGCCCTGATCGACGCGGCCCGCGTTTCGGTCTGATAGGCGACGTCTCGCGGCGTGGGGACGCCTGGCGTCGCCAGGAGGCCGTCGGTGGCGCCACGCTCGAGGCGAAGCGCGTTCATGGCCGCAAACAGATCGCGCGAAACATCGGTGATCGCCATCACCCGGCGCGCCTGCTGCCGCCGCTCGAACGCCCGCACCCCGGACACCGCGCAGATGACGACGAGCGCGGCGACCAGCAGGCCGACGATCATCTGGACGCGGAATCTGATCGACAGAATTGATTTCATCGCCCCGCCCGACCGCGGACGATCATCCCGCCATGGTAGGCCTGTCAACTCGGAGTTGGATCGTCACCGGCCAAGGGCCGCCGCCCGGGGGCGGCTGACCTTCGAACCGGCGCCCGATACGCTACAGCAAAAACGCCCGGTCGGTAGCCCGGACCAATCCGTCTATGATGCCCGGCTCGGTCGAGGCGTGGCCGGCGTCCCAGACGATCTCGAAGTGCGCGCGGGGCCAGGCCTGCTTCAGCGCCCAGGCCGATTCCAGGGGCGTGACCACGTCAAACCGCCCTTGGACGATCCAGCCGGGGATGGTCTTGATCTTGTCGATGTTGTTCAGGATCCAGCCGTCTTCGCCGAAGAAGCCGCGGTTGGCGAAGTAGTGGCATTCGATGCGGGCGAAGGCGACGGCGAAGTCGACCTCATTGAACTTGGCGGGCCGGGCCTCGGGCCCCCGGATCGAGATGGTGTCGCCCTCCCATTGGCTCCAGGCGGCGGCGGCCTTGGCCTGGACCCGCCGGTCGGCGTGGGTCAGGCGGCGGTGATAGGCCCCCATCAGGTCGCCCCGCTCCTCCAGCGGGATCGGCTCGACGAAGCGAGCCCAGGCGTCGGGGAACAGCATCGAGGCGCCGTCCTGGTAGAACCAGCGCAACTCACGCTCGGTCAGCAGGAATATGCCGCGCAGGACCAGGCTCTCGACCCGTTCGGGGTGGGTGATGGCGTAGGCGAGGGCGAGGGTCGAGCCCCAGGAGCCGCCGAATACGCTCCACTTCTCACAGCCGACCCGCTTCCTCAGCCGTTCGATGTCCTCGATCAGGGCCCAGGTGGTGTTTTCGTCCAGCGAGGCGTTGGGCCGCGAGCGGCCGCAGCCGCGCTGGTCGAACAGCATCATCCGCCAGCGCGAGGGGTCGTAGAAGCGGCGCATGGTCGGGTTGCACGCCCCGCCGGGTCCGCCGTGCAGGATCACCGCCGGCTTGCCGTTCTTCTTGCCGCACTCTTCGAAATAGATCTCGTGCGCGCCGCCCACGCCCAGCCAGCCGGAAGCGAACGGCTCGTTGTCCGGATAGAGCGAACGACGGACGGCGTTGGCGACGGCGGGGGCGGCGGGCGGGGCGGAACGTTCCATCGAGAATGATCCTACTTCGGAAAGTGCCGATCCATCCAGCCCAGTAAGGCAGAGTTGACCGCTTCGGGCTGTTCCTGCTGCGTCCAGTGGCCGCTGTCCTTGATCATGACCCGTTCCAGGTCAGGCACATAGGCCTCCATCCCGTCGGCGGACGAGGGCGGCAGCACCGCATCCTTCTCGGCCATGACCATCAGCGAGGGAACCTTGACCTTCTCTTCGACGCCCGCCGATCGCTCCCAGTTGCGGGTCATGTTGCGATACCAGTTGATGCCGCCGGTGAAGCCGGTGCGCTCGAAGGTCTCGACGAAGGCCTCGAACTCGTCGTCGGTCAGAAAGAAGGGGCGGGGGTCGAGCGCCGGGTCATAGGCCTGGACCATCCTGACCAGCGGAAACACGGACTCGCCGCCCGCCTTGCGCTCGCTGGCCAGGCCTGCGGACGCTGTAGCCTCGCCTGGCGCAGGCCGGCGCATGAAGAAGTCCATGGCCTTGCGCACGTCGCCGTTCAGCACAGCGTCGGCTTCGCCGGGCTTCTGGAAGTGGACGATATACATCTCCTCGCCCATGCGGGCGCGCATGATGGCGATGGGATCGGCGGGGGCGCGCGCGATGAAGGGGGTGTTGAGCCCCATTACGCCGGCGATGCGGTCGGGATGGCGCAGCGGCGCCTGCCAGACCACGATGCCGCCCCAATCGTGGCCGCACAGCACCGCCTTTTCGATGCCCAGGCCGTCCATCAGGCCGATGATGTCGCCGGTCAGGTGCTCGATGTCGTAGGCCTCGAGCGCATCGGGGCCTCTGGTCAGGCCGTAGCCGCGCTGGTCGGGCGCAATCGCCCAGCGGCCGGCGGCCTCGAAGGCGCGCAACTGGTGGCGCCAGGAAAAGGCCAGTTCGGGAAAGCCATGGCAGAAAATCACCGGCACGCCCTGCCGGGGTCCTGCCTCGTAATAGGCCATGTGCACCCCGTTGGTGTCGACATATTGAACGGGCGGCATCAGACGGGCGAGGTGGTCGGGCATGGCGCTTGCTCCAGGCTTAATTTTTTTTGATTGCCGCCCACCGTGCCTGCTCCCATATGCAGCGACAAGAGCGGCCGGAAGGCCCGCCCGCCTCACAAAGCTGCTATCGAGGCGTGCGTTCGTTTCAGGGTCCGCCGTGACGGTCGTTTCAGAGTCCTCGATCCCGACAGAAGCCGCCGCGGCGCAGGCCCCGGCCCGGGTGGCGTGGAGCCTGGTCGTGATGCTGGGCGCGCTGACCGCCTTCGCCCCCATGTCGATCGACATGTATCTGCCGGCCCTGCCCGCGATCGCCCGATCGTTCGGCGCGCCGGTGGGCGAGGCTCAGCTGACGCTTTCGGCCTTCCTCGCCGGCCTCGCCGTCGGGCAGTTCTTTTATGGACCGGCCTCCGATCGCTGGGGCCGCCGGCCGCCGATGCTGTTCGGCGTCAGCCTCTATGTGGCGGCCTCCGTGGTCTGCGCCCTGGCGCCGTCGATCCAGGTCCTGATGGCCGCTCGCTTCGTTCAGGCGTTGGGCGGCTGCGCCGGTGCGGTGATCGTCCGCGCGGCGGTGCGCGACCGCTATGACGCCCGCGACTCCGCGCGGGTGCTGTCGCTCCTGATGCTGGTCATGGGCCTGGCCCCCATAGTCGCGCCTTTTTTCGGGGCGGCGCTGCTGGTGGTCGGCGACTGGCGGGCGATCTTCTGGGTGCTGTTCTGCTTCGGCCTCGTGATGGCCGGCGTGACCCTGTTTGGCCTGCGTGAGACCCGGTCGGACGAGACCGAGGCCCAGGCCCGGGCCGAGCACCCGCTCCTGGGCTATCTGATCCTGCTGCGCCAGCCGCGCCTCTGGGGCTACATGCTGTCGGGCGCGTTCAACGCCGCCGCCCTGTTCGCCTACATCTCGGCCGCGCCGGGACTGATCATGAGTCATTACGGGATACCGGCAGGACGGTTCGTGTGGGTGTTCGGGGCCAACGCCGGCTCGATGATCGTGATGACCCAGGTCAACGCCCACCTCTTGCGCCGCCTCGGGCCGGACCAGATCCTGAGGCGCTTTCGGCCGCTGTCCCTGGTCGCAGCCGCGGCCATGGTGATCGGGGCGGTCACAGGATTCGGGGGCGCCTGGGGCGTCCTGGTCCCGCTGTTCTTCGTCTTCGCCAGTTTCGGCTTCATTGGGGCCAACACCATGGCCCTGGGCCTGGACCTGGACCCCTTGCGCGTCGGCTCGGCCTCGGCCTTGATCGGCGGGGTGCAGTTCGCGATCGGCGCCTTGATGTCGGCCTTGATGGCGGCGATTCACGACGACGGGCCGATGCCCCTGAGCGTCACGATCCTGGTCTGCATGATCGCCTCGACCATCGCGTTGTTCGCGGCCTCGCCGCCGCAGCGTCAAGGCGTGGCTTAGGCGACTGGCCGAAGTCTGAATCCCGCCCAGGCCAGCATCGCCCATCCGGCGAGCATCAGCACGCCGCCGATCGGGGTCACCGCCCCGAACCACCGTTGCTGGGTCAGGGCCAGGGCGTAGAGCGAGCCGGAAAAGATCGTCCCTCCGGCCAGGAAGCACCAGGCCGCGGGCGCCGCGCTCCTGCCGCCGATCTTGAAGACACCCAACGCGGCCATGGCCGCCAGGGCGTGGACCATGCCGTACTGGCCGCCGGTCTGCAGCAAGGCCTTGAGCCTGGGGTCGGCCATGCCGTGCGCGCCGAACGCGCCGGCGGCGACGGCGGAGAAGCCCAGGAGGCCGGCCCAGGCGATGACGATGCGGCTTCGGCGGTCGCTCATGGCCTGCTTAAGCGAACACGTCTTCCACCGGGCCCTGAGCCGCGCCCGGCAGGCCGCGCTGATGGGCCAGGCTCTGATAGATCGCCGCCGGCGGCGTCAGCATCAGCGGCGTCATCAGGGCGTAGAGGATCGAGACCAGGGCGAAATAGATCAGCTGCCGGGGCGTCAGGTAGGCGGCCAGCGAACTCATGTCCGGATGCATCATGCCCGCAAAGCCGCCCACTCCGCCGGAGACCAGCACCATGGCCACGCCGATCACCACCATGCCGAGGACGGCCACCACCACCGAGATCGCCGCAGACAGCATCAGGACCCCGAACATCGGCCAGAACTGGCCGCGCGTCAGCGCCCACGAGCCGAACAGGTTGACCCGGCCGGTGGCGAAGGTCAGGGCCGAGGCCAGCGACAGGCGCACCGCGGCATAGGCGGCGGCGCACAGAAGGCCGATGAACATCAGCACCGCGATCAGCCCCCCGACCACCGGCGCCGCGCCCTTGCCGAGCAGGCCGATCAGCAGGCCCCCTATCAGAGCGATCACCAGCATCACGAGTACTACCGCGATATAGGCCCCGATCGCGACCGCGACGTACAGCAGCAAAAGGCCCAGTTGGCGAAGCTCGTCCGCGCCCAGCCGCAGATAGCCGAAACGGTCCTCGCCCGGCCGCAGGACAGCCCGGTTCATCGCCGCATAGACCACCGGATAGATCAGCAGCGACAGCAGCAGCAGCCCCGCATAGGCCGGCGCGGCCTTCTGCATCATGGCCATGGCCACGGTCGGGTCGGTGGTGGGGGTGAGGGTCCCGGCCTGGAACGAGGCCAGGGTCGGGCCGGCCAGGCCGACCAGCAGGCTGACCGACGCCAGGCTGAGGCAGAACTGCAGGACGGCCCAGAAGATCACCGCCTTGGGGTGCTCTCGAACGACGCGGAAGCCGGTGAAGGCCGCCTCCGAGGGTGAAAAGCTGGCCAAGGCGTCTTGCTCCGCGCGAATTGGAGCCTTCATTGCAGCCTTGCAACTCGCCGTGTCAATCGAACCGACGTTCGGCTCAGACCTGCGACTCTGCTAGAGCGGAACGGGAATGATCCAACCCAATCCTATCCAGCCTTAGTCCAGGCCATGGCTTCCCTCCTGCGCCTTGGCCTGTTCTTCGCCGCCCTGTTCGTCGGCAGCGGGGCCAGCCTGCCCTTCATCCCGGTCTGGTTTCGCGCCCAGGGGCTGTCGGCGACGCAGATGGCCGTGATCCTGGCCTCGCCCTATTTCGGGCGCACCGTGTTCGGGCCGCTCCTGGCCCTGTGGGCGGACCTGTTCCGCCTGCGCCGCACGCCCATGGCGCTGATGGCGGCGGGGGCGTGCCTGGCCTATGCGGCCTTGGGCTTCGCGCACGGCTTCTGGGGCTGGCTTGCGGCCTGGCTGACCGGAGCGACCCTCTTGGGCGCCCTGTCGCCGCTGGGCGACGTGCTGGGGCTACGCGAGGCCAGAGCGAAGGGGTTCGCCTACGCCATACCGCGCGGCGTCGGCTCGGCCGCCTATGTGGTCGGCAATGTCGGCATGGGATTGGTGCTGGCGCGGACCGCGCCGGTCTCGGTGCTGATCTGGACCACCACCGCGGCGGCCCTGGCGGCCCTGGCCGCGCTCTGGGTGCTGCCGCCGACCCCGGTGCATCAGGGCGGCGAGCGGCTCTCGGGGCGGGATCTCCTGTCGGGGCTCGGCGGCCTGCTGCGCGATCCGGTGTTCATGCTGGCCATCGTCGCCGTCGGCCTGATCCAGTCGGCCCACGGCTTTTACTACGGCTTCTCGACCCTGCTCTGGCGGCGTCAGGGCCTGGGCGCCTGGACCGGGCCGCTGTGGGGCAGTGCGGTGGGGGCAGAGGTGCTGTTCATGTGGTTCCTGGAACCCTGGCGACGGCGCATGGGCCCCCAGCGCCTGCTGATCATCGGGGGCGGCGGCGCCGTCGTGCGCTGGATCGCCCTCAGCTTCTCCCCGCCCCTGTGGCTGCTGTTCCCGATCCAGGCCCTGCACGCCCTCAGCTTCACCGCCACCTACTTCGGCGCCCTGCGCCTGATGGAGCAACTCAGCCCGCCTAAGGCCGCCTCGGCCGCCCAGACGCTGAACTCGGCCGTCTCCGGCGGCGTGCTGATCGGGCTGGCCACCATCGTCTCAGGCCCCCTGTTCGACGCCCTGGGCGCGCGCGGCTACCTGGTCATGGCCGCCATAGCCGGGACCGGCGTGGCCCTGGCGGTGGGGCTGACGCGGGCCCTGGCCCTGCGCCGGATCGCGCTCGCATCATGAACTATTGTTCATAACAAGCTACCTTGTAATCCAAGGTACCTGGCGATACACACATCCGCATCGAGAGGAGGCCGGTCTGGTGGTCGAAGCGGTGCAGGTTCAGCTGAAGAAGGGGGTTCTCGAGCTGTGCGTGCTCGCGCTGCTCTCCCGAGGCGACGCCTACGCCTACGAGATCGCCAGCCGCCTGGCCAAGGGGATCGATATGGGCGAGGGGACCATCTATCCGTTGATGCGGCGCATGCAGGTCGACGGCCAGGTCGACACCTATCTGGTGGAGAGCTCCGCCGGCCCGCCGCGCAAATACTATCGCCTCACCGCCGCCGGCCAGGCGAGCTTTACGGCGCAGAAGGCGGAATGGGCCGCCTTCTCGGCCGCGGTGAACGACATTCTCGGAGGGGCCCAATGAGCAGACAGGCCTTCCTGGGCCGATTACGCGCCGGGCTTCGCGGCCTGCCGCCCCAGGTCGTCGACGACATCGCCGCCGACTATGAAGCCCACTTCGCCGAAGGCGCCGCCGCCGGCCGCAGCGAGGCCGAGATCGCCGCCGCCCTGGGCGACCCGGACCGGCTGGCCCGCGAGCTGCGCGCCGAGGCTTCGCTCAAGCGCTGGGAGGCCGACCGCAACCCCTCGGCCGCCGCGGGCGCCATCTTCGCCATCCTGGGCCTGGGCGCGATTGACGTCCTGTTCCTGCTGCCGATCCTGATGTCGATCGGCGGGACCCTGTTCGGCTTCGCCATCGCCGCCATCGCCTGCTTCGCGGCCGGAGCGGTCGTGTTCGTCGCCGGGCCGGTGTGCATCCATGGCGCGCCGATCCCGGCGATCATGATGGCGGGCCTGGGGGTGATGGCCATCGGCGCCTTCATCGGCTCGCTGACCACCCTGGTCACCATCGGCTTCGTCAACGCCCTGGTCTGGTATGGACGGCTGCACATGCGCGTCCTCAAGCCGGCCCTGGACCCCGCAGGGAGCGCCGCATGATCCGGACCCTGATCCTCATCGCCGCCGTCAGCTTCGTGCTGGCCGTCGGCTGCATCGCCGGCGCCGCCGCCAGCATCGGCGGCCCTTTCTGGATCGACGACACGGGCACGATCCACCGCATCGACTGGCGGGACTGGCATACCCGCCATGGCTCCGACGCCCGCTCGCCGGACGGCGGCGGCGCGTCCCAGCGCGAACTGACCTGGCCCGGCGGCCACCGCCTCTATGTCGACGTCCCGGCGGACGTCACCTACACCCAAGGCGCCCAGCCGAAGCTGACCATCAGCGGCCCCAAGGACCTGGTCGACCGGATCAGCGTGCAGGACGGGGTGATCGAAGCCCACGATTTCGACGACGACGATGCTCGGCTGAAGATCACCCTGACCGCCCCGGACGTGCAGAGCTTCAAGCTCAGCGGCGACGAGACCTTGACCATATCGGCCTATGACCAGGACCAACTCGATGTCGACATCTCCGGCTCGGGCAAGGCCACCGCCCAGGGCCGCGCCAAGCAGGCCGACCTGCACATCAGCGGCGACGGCGACGCCGATTTCTCCGACCTGAAGCTCGATGCCGCCCATGTCGACGTCTCAGGATCGGGCGACACGACGCTGGCCCCGACCGCATTGGCCCAGATCGACATCTCCGGCAGCGGCAATGTGCGCCTGCTCAAGGCGCCGAAGTCGGAGAAGATCAACATCAGCGGGTCCGGGCGGGTGGATCAGCCGAACGGGGGGTGAGGTCGCTGAGGGCGGGTTGCTGGCGACGGTCCGCTGTCGGCCCTATGGCGGACGTGGGTGGGCCAGTTGTTGGAGCCTCGGCACTCGACTAGCTTTGCCCTATCGCGGGGGCTACCGAACAATGTGGAAAAGAGCATTCAGATACGTAACGCCGGTGGTCGCCGTCTCCCTTGCGATATCGCTCGGCTGCGCTGCCAAAGCGGAAGGGGGGCCGCCAATCCCGGAAGCCAGCCAACCAACGACGGGCTATACATCGGTCGAAGCGGCTCTGAGCGCCCTTAAGTCGCGCCATGACGTAACGTTCTCCACACAGGGCGGATGGATCATAGTTGCAGACCCATCCGGGCCTACGCTGTGGTCCTTTGCCCCAAAGGGGCACGCCGCCTATCCCTCTGCAGTCAAGCGTCAGATCGAAAATGGCCCGGATGGCGTTTATGTGAACATGAGTGTCCGGTGTGAGGCGTCCAAGGTCGCGTGTGATGACCTCGTGCGCTCGTTCCAGGCCCTGAATGAGCAGATGGCGCGATCACTTAAGGGCCATTAGCCACCTCCCCCTTCGGAATATCGCTTAGTCCGCTTTGTGGCGCATAGCCTACGCCGCTGAGACAGCACCTTATCCCCACACCCCCGGCCCCGGCGGCTCGATGGTCGAGCCATCGAACACCAGTCCTGGCTCGCGGTCCCTGGCCAGCAGCAGCGGCCCGTCCAGGTCGACAACCGCTGCGCCTTGGGCGATCAGGAGGGCGGGGGCCATGGCGAGGGAGGTGGCGACCATGCAGCCGGCCATGATGTCGAGCCCCAGGGCGCGGGCCTCGGTGGCCAGGGCCAGGGCCTCGGTCAGGCCGCCGGCCTTGTCGAGCTTGATGTTGACGCAGGCGTAGCGGCGGGCGCAGGCGGCGAGTTCGGCCCGGGTGTGCAGGCTCTCGTCGGCGCACAGGGGGACCGGGCAGGCATAGCCCTCCAGCGCCTCGTCCTCTGCCGCCATCAGCGGCTGTTCCATCAGGACCACACCCAGCTTCGCCAGGTCCGGCGCCAGGCGCACAAGGTCGTCGAAGCTGAGGGCCTCGTTGGCGTCGACGATCAGGCGGGCGTTCGGCGCAGCTGCGCGCACGGCGGCGACGCGGTCCAGATCGTCCGAGCCGCCGATCTTGAGCTTCAGCAGCGGGCGGTGCGCCGCCGCGCGGGCGGCCTCGGCCATGGCCTCAGGACTGGCGAGGCTCAAGGTGTAGGCGGTGACCACGGGGCCCAGACCTGAAAGTCCCGCGCGGCGCCACGCCGGAACGCCAGTCTGCTTGGCCTCCAGGTCCCAGAGGGCGCAGTCGAGGGCGTTGCGCGCTGCGCCGGGCGGCAGAAGGGTATGCAGCGCGGCGCGGTCACAGCCGGCCTCGATCGCGCCACGCACGGCCTCGATCTCGGCGAGGCTGGCTTCTGGGGTTTCTCCGTAGCGGGGGTAGGGGACGCTCTCGCCGCGGCCGACGGCGCCGCCGTCCTCGATCTGCGCCACCAGCACGCGCGCCTCGGTCTTGGAGCCTCGTGCGATGGTGAAGGCGCCGGCGATCGGCCAGCGCTCCTCCCGCGCGACCGGCCGCCGGCTCACGCCGCTTCGCCGGCCGCGTCCAGCAGCAGGAAGGCGCGGCCCTGGTCGGAACCCAGAAGAGTGGCCACCACCGTCTTGTCGCCCTCGTTGACCGCATCCTCCAAGAGGCCCTGGTAGCGCTTGACGAAGCGGTCGGACTGGGTGCGGAAGGCGCGGTCGGTGATCATCCGCCGCGACAGGCGGCGGATGGCGGCCGGAGCAAGCCTGAGGACCACATGGCGCATGGCGGTCGCATCGCCCTTGGACAGGGCGCTCGCCGCCTCCTCGACGCGCCCGCGGGGCAGGAGGGCGGCGGCGTCGATGCCCATGGCGTCGATCTCGTTCAGCAGGGCCTCGTCCGACCCCAGCGCCTGGGCGCCGGCGCCTTCGGGCTCGTCCATCGAGGACAGCAGCTCCTTCCAGGTCCAGCTGTCGCCGACGGTTTCGGCCGGCCCCTCGCGGCCGCCGGCGCTGTCGAACACGGTCTTGAATTCCTCGTCGGTCGCTGTGGGCGTCAGTTTCAGCCGTGGGCGCAGGCCGGCGTCGGAGGCGGTGGCCGGGCTTGGCTCCAGCGCCGGACGCGGCGGCGTCGGAACGGCCTGGACCGGGGGCGTTGCCGATGCAGTAGCCCGGCTGGGGCTGACCGTCCCGGCGGCGCCGGCCACCACCCCCATCAGCCGCACAGCTTCGCTGAGCATTTCGTAGTTGCGGCGCACCCGTTCCTGGAAGGCGGCGTCGATGCTCTGGGTCTCCTCGGCCGCGCGCCGGGCGGAGGCCATCAGGTCGTCCATGCCCTTTTCGATGCTTTCGCGGACCGCCTCGGCCCGGGCCTTGGCCTCGGCGGGCAGGCGATCGGCGCGCGAGTCGAGTTCGGCCAGCAGGTCTTCCATCTGCGTCAGGGTCGTCTGGGTCGAGGTCAGGCCCTCGGCCAGCCGGGCTCGCGCCCGCTCGCCGGCCTCGTCGATCAAGCCGGCCGACTGCTCGATCAGGTTTTGAGCTTCGTGCAGGCGCGCCTCGTAGGTGGCGTCGGCCCTTTGGCCGGCGGCGAAGGCGGCCTCGCCCAACTGGTCGATCTTGTGGCGGGCGATCTGGGCCTGTTCGCCGGCGGCCTTGGAGGCCTCGCCGGTGGCGGCGATCATGGCGTCGACCGTCTGGCGCACCGCCTGCGCCAGCGCTTCGCGCTCGCGCGCGCCGATCTCGGACACCGCATTCAGGGACTTGGCGGCGCCCGCGCTGAGCTGGTCGCGTTCCTCGGCCGCCGTTTCGGAGATCTGGCGCAGCTGGTCGGCGGCCTGGGCGATGACGTGGCGCAGGCGGTCGGCGACCTCGACCGCGTTCTCGCTGATCTCGCCGGCGCCGGAGCGGGCATGGACCAGGATCTCGCGCAGCTGGGCCATCTGGGATTCGGCCTCGGCAGCCAGGGCCTCGTGATCGGCGCGCATGCCGTGGGCGGCGGCCACCAGGGCGGCGCGCTGCTGGGTCAGGGTCTCTTCGACGATGCGGGCCTGGTCGCCGACCCCAAGGCCTGCGGTCTCCAGGCGCGCCACCTGGCGGGTCAGGTCCTCGGCCGCCATGCGCGCCGCATCGCTGGCCTCGCCGGCGGCGGCGGCCAGGTCGGCGGCGCGGGCGGCAAGCGTGGCCTCGGCTTCGCGGATCTGCGTCTCGGCGAGGTCGGACGCTTCGGCGACCATGCGGCCCTGGCGGCCGATGGCCTCGGTGACCTTGGTCACGTGGCTGTCGAGCGTGACGGCCAGCTTGTCCATCCGCTCGCGCTCGCCGCCCAGGCTCTGAGCCAGCTGGCTGGCGGTGCGGCTGGAGCCCTCGGTGGCCTCCACCAGGCGCTGGCTCTCCGCCGCCAGGACCTCGCGCAGGGCCAGGAGTTGGCTGCGCGCCTGCTCGGCCAGACTGGCTGCGGCCTTGATCTCCTGGCGCACCTGCTCCACCGCCGTCCCCGCGCCGCGGGCGGCCAAGGCCGCCGGCTGCATCAGGCCGTTGGCCAGGGCCTGGGCGCGGCGCGTCTCGGCGGCGAGGCGGCGGCCCTGATGCACCACATAGGCCGCCACCCACACCAGGGCGGCGGGACCGAGCGCCAGCAGGATGAACACGGTCAGGGCGAACGCGTCGTTGGTGAAGGGCACGATCTCCCGCCGATAGCCCCAGGCGAACATCAGCGGCGTCAAGGCCCACACGGCCGACGCCAGCGAGGCGGTCAGCACCACCGGCCAGGCCCGCGGCTCGGCGATGGTTTCGTCGACGGCCCCGGTCGAGTTCAGCAGCGGCAGGGTGGCGCTGTCGTCATGCTGGCGCAGCAGCCGCGAATCCGCCGGCGCCACCGCGCCGATCGACTCGGGCGACTTGATCTCGAAGGCGTGCAGGTCGAGCGAGTCCGTTTCCGCGCCGCCGAGCGAGCCGGCGATGAAGGTCTCGGTGGCGACCTGGGCGGGCTCGGCTTCGGGCGTCACGAGCCCGCCAGCCGAAGACCCCGCCGCTCCATCGTCTTTCGGCGAGGGCGCGCCCGGCTTGGTGAACACGAGCGGGGTCGGCCTCTTGGACTTCATACGCGGCTCAAATCCTGCCGGGCGGCGCAAGCCATTGGTCGCGGGCGCGCCCGCCCACTCTCGCGCCACATGCGAAACCTACTCACGATCTCGGTTTCCGCATAGAGCCTTTCCCAATCAGCGCTTCTGGCGGAGGGGGTGAAAGTCGCCGCGACAAGGGCCGGGAGCCGGCCTGCAATTACTCTGTATACTGATTGAATAGGCTTTCCCGAGGCTTCAAGCGGAGCAATTCCTGAAACCCGCCTTAACAAATCGGCGGGCACTGTCACTAAACTGACAAGTGCGGACATTATTCCCAGGGCCTGTTCACGCGGCCCGGGGGGCCGTCGTCCAAGGAGACATGGATGCTCAAGCAACTCATCGCGGCGGCGGCCTGCGCGACGCTGGCCCTGACGGCCGGTGGCGCGGCCCAGGCGGCTGACCTGAACGGCGCCGGCGCGACCTTCCCCGCGCCGGTCTACGCCAAGTGGGCCGAGACCTATAAGCAACAGACCCAGATCGGCCTGAACTATCAGGCGATCGGCTCCGGCGGCGGCATCAAGCAGATCAAGGCCAAGACCGTCGACTTCGGCGCGTCCGACAAGCCGCTGAAGCCGGAAGATCTGGCGAGCGCCGGCCTGTTCCAGTTCCCGACCGTGGTCGGCGGCGTGGTGCCGGTGATGAACATCCCGGGCCTCCAAGCCGGCCAGGTCAAGCTGACCGGCAGCCTGCTGTCGCAGATCTATCTCGGCGACATCAAGAAGTGGAACGACCCCCAGATCGCCGCCTACAACCACGGCGTCAACCTGCCGAACCTGCCCATTACGGTCGTCCACCGCTCCGACGGCTCGGGCACCAGCTTCCTGTTCACCAGCTATCTGACGATGAAGAACGCCAAGTGGGCGGCCAAGGTCGGCGCCAGCGACTCGGTCGCCTGGCCGACGGGCCTCGGCGGCAAGGGCAACGACGGCGTCGCCGCCTTCGTCAAGCAGACCATCGGCGCGATCGGCTATGTGGAATACGCCTACGCCAAGCAGAACCACATGAACTACGCGGTGATGCAGAACAAGGACGGCAAGTTCGTCACACCGGACGCCAACAACTTCGCCGCCGCCGCCGGCCACGGCGACTGGTCGAAGGCTCCGGGCTTCTACCTGCTGCTGCTCGACCAGCCCGGCGCCGCCTCCTGGCCGATCACCGGCGCCACCTTCATCCTGGTCTACAAGCAGCAGGCCAACGCCGCGACCGGCGCCTCGGTGCTGAAGTTCTACGACTGGGCCTACAAGAACGGCGACGCCGCCGCGGCGCAGCTGGACTATGTGCCGCTGCCGGCTCCGGTGAAGACCATGATCCGCAAGTCCTGGGCCGACAACGTCAAGGGCCCGGACGGCAAGCCGGTCTACGTCGCGAAATAGGCCGCGCCTGAACGGGAATGACACCGACGAAGGTCAGTGCGAACTGACCTTCGTCTCATGTTTGCAGGGACCATGACCGCGATCAGCCCTACTCAGGTCGTCCACCGCGCGCCGCCCAAGGGCGCCGCCCTCGATCCGTTGTTCAAGTATCTCTGCTTTGCAGCGGCGACAGCCTTGCTGGCCTCATTGACCGGGCTCGTCGTTTCGCTCGTGATCGGCGGCTGGCCGGCCCTGCACAAGTATGGCTTCGCCTTCTTCACCAGCAGTGAGTGGAACCCGGTCACCGAGGTGTTCGGCGCGGCGGGGCCCATCGCCGGAACCCTGGTGTCGGCGGTCCTGGCGCTGCTGTTCTCCTTGCCGGTCGCGTTCGGGGTGGCGGTGTTCCTGGTGGAGTTTTGCCCGGCGATCCTGCGCCGCCCGATCGGCGTCGCCGTCGAGCTCCTGGCCGGCATCCCCTCGATCGTCTACGGCATGTGGGGCCTGTTCGTTCTGGCGCCCTGGTTCGCCGCCCATATCCAGGTGCCGCTGATGTCGATGGCGCCCGCCGGCAGCATCTGGGAGACCCTGACCCAGGGCATCCCCAACGGGGCCAACATCATGACCGCCTCGCTGGTGCTGGCGGTGATGATCCTGCCCTACATGGCCGCCGTGCTGCGCGAGCTGTTCATGACCGTGCCGGACCAGCTGCGCGAGAGCGGCTACGGCATGGGCTCGACCACGCTGGAGGTGATCACATCCATCACCTTGCCCTATGTCCGCCGCAGCGCCGTGGGGGCCGTGATGCTCGGCCTCGGCCGGGCGCTTGGCGAGACCATGGCGGTGACCTTCATCATCGGCAACTCGCATGGGTTGCCCAAGTCGCTGTTCGACAGCGGCTCGACCATCGCCTCGACCATCGCCAACGAGTTCAACGAGGCGACCGGGGACCTGCACGTCTCGGCCCTGATCGCCCTCGGCCTGGTGCTGTTCATGATCACGTTCGCCGTGCTGGCGCTGGCCCGGGCGCTGCTCGGCTCCGACCGGCACGCCTAGGGGGAGATGCGGTCATGACCTCGCTACGCACTGTGCGCCGCAAGCTCGCCAACGTCGCCTTCACCGGCTTTTGCTGGGTCGGCGCCGCCGTCGCCCTGGCCGCTTTGGCGCTGATCTTCTGGACCCTGATCGTCAAGGGCGTCGGCGGGATCAACGCCGAGGTGTTCCTCAAGGAAACGCCGGCAGCCGGATCGGTCGGCGGCCTGGCCAACGCTATCATAGGCTCGCTGGTCCTGTGCCTGATGGCCATGGCCATCGCCATCGCCGTCGGTGTCCTGGCCGGCACCTGGCTGGCCGAATTCGGCGGCCGCTCGCTCTACGCCCAGGTCGTCCGGTTCGTGAACGACATCCTTCTATCGGCGCCGTCGGTGCTGGTGGGCCTGTTCGTCTACAGCTTCCTGGTCAAGCCGTTCCACGGCTTCTCCGCCTTCGCCGGCGCGGTGGCCCTGGCCTTGATCGCCGTGCCGATCATCACCCGCACCACCGAGGACGTGCTCAAGCTGCAGCCGACCGCCCTGCGCGAGGCCGGGGTCGCCCTGGGAACGCCGTTCTGGACCACCGTCCGCAAGATCCTGTGGAAATCGGCCGGCAGCGGCATCCTGACCGGCGGCCTCCTGGCTTTCGCCCGCATCAGCGGCGAGACCGCGCCGCTGCTGTTCACCGCCCTCAACAACCAGTTCTTCAGCCTCGGCCTCAACAAACCCTGGCTGGGCCTGAACGGCTCGATCGCCAGCCTGCCGGCGGTGATCTTCCAGTTCGCGCTCAGCGCCTATGACGATCTCGTCAAGCTGGCCTGGGCCGGAGCCCTGATCATCGCCGTCGCCGTCCTAGCAGCCAATATTCTGGCCCGCTTCATCACCCGGGAGCGCCGTTCCGCATGAACGCCTTGACCAGCGAGACCTACGAGCAATTCACCACCGAGCTGCCGGCCGAGCAGGTGAAGATGCACGTGAAGAACCTCGAGTTCTTCTACGGCAAGCACAAGGCGCTGCACGGGGTCACCCTGCCGGTGCTGGACAAGGGGGTCACGGCCCTGATCGGCCCGTCCGGCTGCGGCAAGTCCACCCTGCTACGGGCCATGAACCGGATCTACGGCCTCTATCCGGGCCAGCGCGCCGCTGGCGAGATCATGCTCGATGGCGAGAACATCCTGAGCCCCAAGGTCGATGTCGCCACCCTTCGCTCGCGCGTGGGCATGGTGTTCCAGAAACCGACCCCGTTCCCCATGTCGATCTACGACAACGTCGCCTTCGGCGTGCGGCTCTACGAGAGCCTGCCCAAGGCCGAGATGGATGATCGGGTCGAGGAATCCCTGCGCCGCGCGGCGCTGTGGGACGAGGTCAAGGACAAGCTGAAGCAGTCGGGCCTGGGCCTGTCGGGCGGCCAGCAGCAGCGGCTGTGCGTCGCCCGCGGCATCGCAGTGAAGCCGGAAGTGCTGCTGCTGGACGAGCCGGCCTCGGCGCTCGATCCCCTGTCCACCCGCAAGCTCGAGGAGACCATCGTCGAGCTCAAGGTCGACTACACTATCGTCATCGTCACCCATAACCTGCAGCAGGCGACGCGGGTGTCCGACAATACCGGCTTCATGTATCTGGGCCGGTTAATCGAATTCGGGGCGACCGCCGACGTCTTCACCACCCCCAGGGCCACGCGCACGGCGGACTATATCGGCGGCCGGTTCGGATAGAGCCCTCGCCGAGCTGGCGCGTGGTTCGAGACGCGGCCCTTACGCGCCGCTCCTCACCATGACTTTGTTTGTTGGATCCTTCCAGACCTCGTCATGGTGAGGAGGTCGAGCGGCCGTCTCGAACCACGCAGATTCTCAGCAGCGGTGGCTGTGCTTGCCGATCTCGTGGCCGGCCACTGCGCCGACGCCGGCGCCGATCACCGTGCCGCCGAGACGGCCGCCCCCGTGAGACAGGGCGTTGCCCACCAGGCCGCCGCCGATGGCGCCGATCACCGTGCCGGTGGTCGCAGAGTGATGCTGCTCGGCCGCGCAACGGTTGTCGACGTAGCGGTGATGGTGATGATGGTGGTGATAATAATGATGATACTCCGGAGGCGGGCCCTGTTCCTGGGCCAGCGGCGCGCTGCTGACGCTCAGTCCCACAGCCAGGGCGCCGAGGAAGGCGGGTATTGAGAGAATTGCTTTCATGACTTTCATCCTTGTCACCGGCCTAGCCGGCTCGGCGTGCCCCGACCCCTCCAAAGCTTGAAATGGCTGATTAAGGCAAAGGTTCCCGCAAAGCTTGTTTATGGTTCCACCCAGTCCAGCGTTCGCTGCACGGCCTTCTTCCAGAGGCCATATTCGCGCTCCCGATCGGCGGCCGCCAGGGCCGGTTTCCACTCGGCGTCCTTGCGCCAGTTGAGCCGTAGGCTTTCGACATCGGGCCAGAAGCCGACCGCCAGCCCAGCCGCATAGGCCGCGCCCAAGCAGGTGGTCTCGGTGACCGCCGGGCGCACCACCGGCGCGCCGAGAGTGTCGGCCAGGATCTGCATCAGGAGGCCATTGGCGGTCATGCCGCCGTCGACCTTCAGCGTGCTCAGGGCCACGCCGGAATCGGCGGCCATGGCGTCCACCACCTCGCGGGTCTGCCAGGCGGTGGCCTCCAGCGCGGCGCGGGCGATGTGGCCCTTGGTGATGTAGCCGGTCAGGCCGGCGATCACGCCGCGCGCGTCCGAGCGCCAGTGCGGGGCGAACAGGCCGGAAAAGGCCGGCACGAAATAGCAGCCGCCATTGTCCTTGACCGAGGCCGCCAGGGCCTCGATCTCGGGCGCGCTGCTGATCAGGCCCAGGTTGTCGCGCACCCATTGCACCAGCGAGCCGGCGACCGCGATCGAGCCTTCGAGCGCATAGACCGCGGGCGCGTCGCCAATCCGGTAGCCGACCGTGGTCAAGAGCCCGCTTTGCGAGGCCACCGGCCGCTCGCCGGTATTGACCAGCAGGAAGGCGCCGGTGCCATAGGTGCACTTGCCTTCACCGGGCGCGAAGCAGGTCTGGCCGAACAGGGCCGCCTGCTGGTCGCCGAGGGCCGAGGCCACCGGGACCCCTTCGAGCACGCCCTTGGCGGCGCCGTAGATTTCGGACGAGGGCCGGATTTCCGGAAGCATCGCGCGGGGGACCCCTATCGCCTCCAGCAAGGCCGGATCCCAGTCCAGGCTATCCAGGTTCATCAGCATGGTGCGGCTGGCGTTGGTCACGTCGGTGACGTGGCGGCCGGTCAGCTTCCAGATGATCCAGCTGTCGATGGTGCCGAACACAAGCTCGCCACGCTCGGCCCGCGCTCGGGCGTCCGGGATCTCGTCCAGCAGCCAGCGGATCTTGGGGCCGGAAAAATAGGTGGCCAGGGGCAGGCCACAGCGGTCGCGAAACCGGTCCTGGCCCGCCTCGCCGCCCAGGTCGCGCACGATGCGGTCGGTGCGGGTGTCCTGCCAGACGATGGCGTTGTGGATCGGCTGGCCGCTCGCCCGGTCCCAGACCAGGGTGGTTTCGCGCTGGTTGGTGACGCCGACCGCCGCCAGGTCCGCCGGCCCGATCGACAGCTTGGCCAGGGCTCCCGCCACTGAGGCTTCGACATTGGCCCAGATCTCCAGGGCGTCATGTTCGACCCAGCCAGGCTGGGGGAAGATCTGGCGATGTTCCCGCTGATCGACCGCGGCGATGGTCCCGCTGCGGTCGAAGATAATGCAGCGGGAAGACGTCGTGCCCTGGTCGATGGCGGCGATATAGCGGGTCATGGCGGGTCTTGCTGGCCCCTGTTCCGGCTGACGGCGATCAGACTATGACGGTTCAAGGTCCGCCCTGAACCGTCATTTTCTCCGGGGGCCGAGCCATGACGACCGCCGACCCCTCAGGACTCCTCGCCGGCTGCCTTCAGCCAGTCGGTCCAGGCTTTCTCGCGCGTCTTTTCCTCTTCCTTCAGCGCCGCTTCGGCCTGGCGCACCGCCACGTCGTGCTTGCGCCATTCCGCGACGCCGCCTTCGCGGGCCGCATGCGCGCCTTCGAAGGTCGTAAAGCGCGCCAGCACGGCCCGCACGCTATAGGTGACTGGCGGCCCTACGGTCTCGCGGTCGGGATAGAAGCCGGTGACGGCGTCGGCGGTCTCGGACTCGATCCGAAACACATCCGCCCACCCTGCATGGTGGCGCATAAGGGCCCACGGCTTTTCGATCACTTGGCTCACCAGTTCGCTCCGTTCCTTAAACCCCGGCGCGTTCGTTGGCGCGCCAGCGCAGCCTTTTCGCACCCATTCGACAGCCGGGCCAGAGGCCAGCGCACGTCAGGCTTGCTTTCCTAGCTGCAACCCAAGCTGCGTCAATGCGCCGTCGAGGTCCAGAGCCGTCCTGTGGGACTTTTGTCGCGTCGACGGGATTTCTTACCCCCTGTGAAACCAAAGGGCGCATGGCGGGTTTTGCTGGCGTCTCCAACCCGTGTCCCGGTCGCCCTCATGTCTGCCGAAGACTGCCGTCGCAAAGCCGAGGCCTTGCTGCGCGAGGCCTCGCAAACGCCCAATATGAAAGAGCGGGGCCGCCTCATCGACGAGGCTATCCGCTGGCGCAGCCGCGCGCTCGATGCGCGCGACCAGGCGGATGATTGGGATATGGACAGCTTCAACGACGGCGCCGAGGCGCGCGCCTAGATCACGATGAATTTGGATCGAATCGATCCAAATTCATAAAACGTGATCGATTCCAAAGGTTAGAGCGGGATGCGGGCGGAAAACCGCTTCGCACT
>FTFU01001173.1_pt1 | contig 20459 bp, 20 predicted proteins | sample 1640511 | NCBI WGS metagenome assembly FTFU01 (sample SAMEA3914789, study PRJEB12502) | metagenome | biome: forest; material: soil | place: Canada | collected 2011-07-03 | depth 0.3 m | reverse complement strand
GTCGATGGTGATCACCTCGCCGGCGACGAACGAGCGGCCGCGCACGGTCAGCACGCCGGTCTTGGCGTCGATACGCAGCTCGCCGGCGAGGTGATCACCATCGACGGCTCCAAGGGCGAGATCCTGGCCGGGGCCGTCAAGATGGTCGAGCCGGAACTGACAGGCGACTTCGCCACCCTGATGGGCTGGGCCGACAAGGTGCGGCGCCTCAAGGTGCGCTCGAACGCCGAAACCCCGCTGGACGCTCGCACCGCCCGCCAGTTCGGCGCGGAAGGCATCGGCCTTTGCCGCACCGAGCACATGTTCTTCGACGCCGACCGCATCGTCGCCGTGCGCGAGATGATCCTGGCCGACGACGAGGCCGGCCGCCGCACGGCGCTGGCCAAGATCCTGCCTATGCAGCGGGACGACTTCGTCGAGCTCTTCACCATCATGGAGGGCCTGCCGGTCACCATCCGCCTGCTCGACCCGCCGCTGCACGAATTCCTGCCGCATACGGACGAGGACCTGCAGGCGGTGGCCGACGCCACCGGCCTGGACGCCGCCAAGCTCAAGCTCCGCGCCCGCGACCTGCACGAGACCAACCCCATGCTCGGCCACCGCGGCTGCCGCCTGGGTGTGTCCTATCCCGAAATCTACGAAATGCAGGTCCGCGCGATCATGGAAGCCGCGTGCGAGATCGCCGCTTCCGGCAAGGCCGCGCCGCATCCCGAGATCATGCACCCCCTGGTGGCCAAGGGAGAGGAGATGAAATACCTCCGCATCCTGACGGACCGGGTGGCCAAGCAGGTGCTGGCCGAGAAGGGCGTCGAGATCGCCTACAGCGTCGGCACCATGATCGAACTGCCGCGCGCCGCGATCCGGGCTGGGGACCTAGCCGAAAACGCCGAATTCTTCTCCTTCGGCACCAACGACCTGACCCAGACCACCTTCGGCATCAGCCGCGACGATTCCGGCCGGTTCCTGGGCGCCTATATCGAAAAGGGCATCTTCGAGAAGGACCCCTTCGTCAGCCTGGACCAGGAAGGCGTGGGCGACCTGATCCGCATCGCCGCCGAGCGCGGCCGCAAGGTCCGTCCCGACGTCAAGCTCGGCATCTGCGGCGAGCACGGCGGTGATCCGGCCTCGATCGCCTTCTGCGAAGACGTGGGCCTGGACTATGTCTCATGCTCGCCCTACCGCACGCCGATCGCCCGGCTGGCGGCGGCCCAGGCGGCGTTGAACCGCAAGGGGTAGACCATTTTCCGCCGAAGTGGATGCCGGTTCGGCGAAGAAAATGGTCTAACTTTAAGAACTTACGAGCATTCGACGGTTCAAGCGAACCGTCGAATGCTCTGGGTCAAGACCGCGTCATGCTTTTACGCTAGACCCGGTCATCATCGGTCGGGGAAGATTCGCCATGCCTGACGTCCCGCTGGACGCCCACGAGCACGCCGAGCACGCCGAACACGCGGCGCACGAGAAGGACCCGTTCATCTCTCGGGTGTCGATCACCATCGCTGTCCTGGCGGTGGTGGCGGCCGTGGCGGGAAGCCTGGAAGCCTACGAGAGCGGTGGCGCGATCATCGCGGCAAACGAGGCGGTCCTGCACCAGGACCAGGCCACCGACCAATGGAATTTCTTCCAGGCGAAAAGCCTGAAGAAAAACCTCTACAGCCTCGCCGCCGACAACGGTGGGCCCAGGGCCGACGCCTACAGGGCCAAGGCCAAGGACGAAGGCAAGGGCCAGGACGAAGCCCAGGCCAAGGCCAAGGAACTGGAGGCCGAAAGCACTCATGACCGGGCGGTGAGCGCGCAGCACGAACACCGTCACCATCGCCTGGGGGTTGCGGCAACCCTGCTGGAGATGGGCATCGCCATCTCGACCATCGCCATCATCACCCGCAAGCGCTGGCCGTGGGTGGCGTCGGTCGTGCTGGGACTGGCCGGTGCGGTGGTGGCGGGCGTGGCCTATCTGGGGTGAGGCGCGGCCTCACCGCTTCCTGACGAACACCGTCCCGGCCGAATAGCCGGCGCCGAAGCTGCAGATCAGGCCCAGGTCCCCGCGCCCCAGATCCTCCGACCGGGTGTGGAAGGCGATGATCGACCCGGCCGAGGACGTGTTGGCGTAGGCGTCGAGGATGATCACGTTCTCCTCCGGCGTCGGTTCGCGGCCCAGCACCTTGCGGCCGATCAGCTCGTTCATGTTGATGTTGGCCTGGTGCAACCAGAGCCGCTTCAGTTCGGAGGACTGAAGCTCCAGGTCCGCCGCGTGTTCCAGGATCATCTCCGAGACCATCGGCACCACTTCGCGGAACACCTTGCGGCCTTCCTGAACGAACAGCTTGTCGGGCTTGCCGACGCCTTCCGGGGCGCAGCGGTTCAAAAAACCGAAATTGTTCCTGATGTTGTTGGAGAACACGGTCTTCAGGCGCGTCCCCAGGATGTCCCAGCCGCCCTCGGCCTCGTCGGCGCGCTCGATGATCACGGCGGTGGCCACGTCACCGAAGATGAAGTGGCTGTCGCGGTCGCGGAAGTTCAGATGGCCGGAGCAGATCTCGGGATTGACCATCAGGACCGCCCGCGCCGAGCCGGCGGCGATGAAATCGGCGGCGGTCTTGATCCCGAACGTCGCCGACGAACAGGCCACGTTCATGTCGAAGCCGAAGCCGCCGATCCCCAGCGCGTTCTGGATCTCGATCGCCATGGCCGGATAGGCGCGCTGCATGTTCGAGGCCGCGCAGAGGACGGCGTCGATCCGCTCCGCCGGCTTGCCCCAGCGGGCGAGGGCCTCCTGGGCTGCGGCGACCGCCATCTGGGCAAGGATCGACAGTTCGTCGTTCGACCGCTCGGGCAGGTTCGGATGCATGACCTCCGGATCGAGAACGCCGGCCTTGTCCATCACAAAGCGCGAGCGGATGCCCGAGGCTTTGAGGATGAACTCCGGCGACGACTGTTGCAGCGGCGCTACGGTTCCCGCCGCAATGGCGTCCGCATTCTCGGCGTTGATCCGTTCGACATAGGTATTGAAGCTCTCGACCAACTCTTCGTTGGAAAGAGCGTTCGGTGGGGTGAACAGCCCCGTCGCGGCGATTACGGCTTTGTGCACGATTGATTTTCTCCCGTCGCCGGCTGTCATCCACGGCTCGACCTGGTCCTGATCTCAGCCCTGAAACCGGTCGCGGGTCAAACCGTCAGCCGTTGTTTTTCCACGGAAGGCGAGACGTCGGGGCGCTCGCACGCGCCTGTGACGCATCTGCAACGCCGCCCGCATTGACGCCACAGTCGGCCCAGAAGCCGCCCCTTGAGCACCCTGATATCGCCGTCTGGGCGGGAAAGGGTGAGCGCGGCTGGAAGGGCAAAAACAGTCTCTCTGACTAAGTGAGTGGAGTAACCGATTATGAAAACCATGCTTATCGCGGCCGTCGGGGCCGCCGCCCTCGCCGCCGCGCCCGCCCTGGCTCAGGATGCGGGAGCCTCAGGCGCAAGCACCCTGTCGCCGATCACCGGCTACGGTACGCTGGGCTTTAGCCATCTGACCGGCAACGGCGTCGACCTGAGCGGCGTGCAGGCTCGCCTCGGCGCCCGTTTCGGCCGCTATCTCGGGGTGGAAGGCGACGCCACCGGCGGCTTTGACGGCGACAACGTCACGGTCGCGGGCGATCCGGCCAGCGTGCGCTTGCGCAACGAATATGCCGGCTATGCGGTAGGTTATCTGCCGCTGGCGCCCAATGCAGATCTGTTCGCGCGGGTCGGCTATGGCCAGTCGAGCTTCAAGGTCAGCGACCATACCCTGGGCGCCGCCTACAATATCGACCATGACAGCGTGAACTACGGCGTCGGCGGCCAATATTTCTTCAAGGGCGGCCCCAATGGCGTGCGGGTCGATTACACCCGCTACGACTACCAGGACCACGATGCCGGCGCGGAAAACGTCTGGTCGGTGGCCTACGTGCGGAAGTTCTAAGCCTTCAAACCCGAACTGATCAGAATGGCGCGCTCCGGTCGGAGTGCGCCATTTTCTCGATCGAGCAGGCGTCAGCCCTCTCTCAGCAGCGGCAAGGCCAGTCCCGGCGCGCGGCCGGTGCGGGCCAGTTCGCGGCGAAAGCGGAACAGCTCGGCCGGCCGGCCGCCCGTCTCGGCGTGCAGCCGCCCCAGGCCCTCGACCAGATCCGCGCGCTCCAGCACCCGTCGGAAGTTCTGCTTGTGCAGGGCCACCCCGGCCACGGCCTCGACCGTTCGCTGCAGCTGGGAGAGGGTGAATTCTGACGGCGTGAGCTCAAACGCCACCGGCCGGTATTTCAGCTTGCCGCGCAGACGCCCGAGCCCCGTCGCCAGGATGCGCCGGTGGTCCGACAGCATCGGCTGGCCGAGAGCGGGGACATAGTCGGAAGGCTCGGCGCCCAGTTCGCCGAGTTCGCGCTCGCGGTCGCGCGCGGCCTCCGGGGCCAGGCCAGCCTCGTAGAGCAGCTCGTAGCGCTCGAGCACCCGCTCCTCGTTCCAGGGCGCGCCGTCGAGGGCGAACAACAGGCGCGCGCGAGCCAGGCCCTCCTCATTGCCTGCCCAGCGGCGCAGGGCTGGGGCGATAATCTCGTCGATCAGTGGGGGCCTGCCGGCGCGCCAGTCTTCCCAAGGAAAGAAGCGCGACATCGGCGCCCAGACCGTGTCGGGCCCTAGCGCCGGGTCGGCCTGCGGCGTCAGCGCCAGGTAGCCGACCGAGATCACCCGCGCGGCCCCCGCCCCAACATCGGCGCGCGGCGCGTCGCGCCCCTTGTCGCCGAAGGTGTAGAGCTGTTCGACATAGCCCAACTCGAATCGGGTCTGCTCGGTCACGAAGGCGCGCAGGGCCAACTCGAAGGTGCGATGGCCGTCCGGATCGAACGGGCCGAACGGCAGGCCGGCCAGGGCCGATGTCTCGCGCGTGCGCACATCCTGCGGCCGCACGGTCAGGACCACCGCCTCGCTCTTACGGATGGCGACCACCACCGCCGACAACCCGATGACGATCGAGGTCATCGGCTATTCCGTATCGAAGGCGGCTGGGGTCGGCTCATAGCCCGACGCTTCGGACAGCAGGTGGAAGCGCCGCACATAGTGCTCCTGGGCCTGGAACGCCGATTGCGGATCAAGGGTTATCAGATAACCCTTGGGCGGGTGACCAAAGAAACGGAGGCCCTCATCCAGGGTGAAGCCGGCGAGCTGCGTCGCCTCGAAAAAGGCGCAGGCGCGATCGGCCTGCTTGATCAGCGCCTTGATCTCCGCGGGGATCTTGGCCGGCAGGCCGAAGCGGATGTGGATCGCCGCTTCCAGACGGTCTTCAAAGGCGCGGTAGTTGAGCCCAAGCGCCGCTTTGAATGGCGAGATCATGTCACCGATGACGTATTCCGCCGCATCGTGCAGAAGAGCGGCCAGCCGCCAGCGCGGCTCCAGGCCCGGCTCGATGTGCGCCGCGATCTCCTCCACCACCAGCGAGTGCTGGGCGACGGAGAAGCCGTGCTCGCCGACCGTCTGGCCGTTCCAGCGGGCGACGCGCGCCAGGCCATGGGCGATATCCTCGATCTCGATGTCCATGGGCGAGGGGTCGAGAAGGTCCAGCCGGCGCCCGGACAGCATGCGCTGCCAGGCCCTGGGAGCCAAAGTGGACCGGGATTGGCGCAGGCCTCTCGCCACGAACGAATTCCTTTGCTGTAAATCAATTATTGGATGCGGGTTACGAGCGTAGAACCAATAGCGCCACAGGCGCGACTAGGGAGCAAAAGAATGACCCACCAAGGCGTGAGTTGGGCGAGAATCATGGCGCCCGTCGCTGGAGGCGACTCGGACGCGGTCGTGCTCGACGCCGCCGCGACGATCGCCGCCCCCTTCGAGGCGGAATTGGCCGCCGTCTACGCCCCGGCCGATGTCGCCGACCTGATGCCCTGGATGGGCGAGGGCTTCATGGGCGGGGTGCAGGTCGCCGCCGTCCAGAGCCTCAAGGACGCCGCCGCCGAGGGCGAGCGCGCCGCCCGCACCAGCCTCGACGCCTGCGCCTATCCGCGCAAGACCTTCACCGCCCTGACCTCGCCGGTGTGGTCGGCCCTGTCGATGGAGGGGCGGCTGGCGGACCTGGTGGTGTTCGATGACAACGCCGCGCGCGGCAAGGGCCCCCTGGCCGAGAGTTTTCAACAGATCGTCGCCGATGAGCAGCGCCCGACCCTGGTGGTGCGGCCGGGCCTGAAATCGGGCGGCGTCATCGCTGTAGCCTGGGACGGCGGCAAGGAGGCGAGCCGCGCGGCCCGCACCGCCTTGCCCCTGCTGCAAAAGGCCTCGCGCGTGGTGATCATCTCGGCCCCGGGCTCGTCCTCGCGTTACTTCGAGCCCAAGCGGCTGCAGATGTTCTTCGCCGAGCGCGGCGTCACCGCCGACATTCACGGGGTCAGCGACACGGGCGACGCCGGGACACTGCTGCTGAACGCCGCCAAGTCGGTGTCCGCGGACCTTCTGGTCGCCGGCGCATTCGGCCACCCGCGCTTGCAGGAGTTTATTTTCGGCGGGACCACGCGGTCTTTCCTGAATGCGCCGGGCGCGCCATCTCTATTCCTGTCGCATTAAGCCAGCCCATAAGGAGAACAATCATGGGGCTCAGCCGCATCGTCATGCGCCTTGCGCGCAATCCTGGCACCGAGTTCGCCGATGGCGATGACCACCGAGGCTACGCCCTGGTCGCGCCCCTGACCGCCGACGGCAAGCTGGACGAGCATGCCTTTCGCGAGCACCGCGCGGAAAGCGTCGTCCGCCGCTTCGCCCCTGACGAGGATCCGGTGGAGGGACGCCTCGCCCGGCGCGGCGAACGCTGGTTCTTCGACTATGGCGACGGCGACGAGGCGGACGAACCGCTCTATCGCGTCGGCGAACACCGCTTCGCCGTGGGCGAATATGTCAGCATCACCGACGAGGCCGGCCGGCTTCTGACCTACAAGGTGACCGAGGTGACGCCGGCGCGGTAGGGGCGCGCTCGCGCCCCCTAGAGCACGATTCAGATTTGGGGGAATCGCCCCAAATCTGAATCGTGCTCTAGATTCAAAAGTGTAGAGCCTGATTCAGGCTTCGGAACGAAGCCATCAGGCTCTACGACTTCAAATTCAACTTCACCAGGTCGTCCACGTCATGTTCGTGGAAGTCGTGGTGCTGGTGGTTGGCGCGGCTCTTGAAGGTGGCGACCACCATAGGGCCGCCGGAGGGGCCGCGGGCGACGTAGCCGACGCTGCGATAGCCAGAGGGGCCGGCATGGTCGCCGGCGAGGATGAACAGCATGTCGGCGGCGCCGTGGCGGGTGTCGATGGCCCGGATCTCGGCGCCTTGGGGCCCCGCCTTGATCACCGCGCTCTTGGAGCCCCAGCTGGTGTGGACATTGGCGTTGTTGTTGTCGGCGTCGATGGTCACGCCCAGCACCTTGACGTGGGCCTTGTCGTCGTCGGCGTCGACGTGGACGAAGGGCACGTCGACCTTGGCCCGGTCGTGGCCTTGGCTATTGTCGGCATCGACGTGGACGAACGGCAGGTCGACCTTGGTGTGGTCGCGCTCGATGTCGCCGTCGGCGCCAGAGCCGCCCTTTTTGTCCGACTTGGCGTCTTTGTCGTGGTCGCCATCGGACTCGTCGGCGGTCTCCTCTTCGGAATCCCCATGTGGCGCCACGGCGCGCAGTTCGGTCTCCAGCGGCGCCAGCGCCACCTGCGGCGACTGGCCGTTCAGCGGCAGCACCGACAGCGTCACGTCCTCGCCCTGGTCGCTGTGATAGACGCAGGAGCGGCCGTCCCCGCTGGCGGAGACCTTGACCAGGTCCCCCTGCCGGCTGGGACAGTTCAATGGCGTCACCACGCTCATGGGTTTGCCGTCGTCGATATGCAGCGCGCGGCGCACCGGATGGCAAGCGGTGGTTCCGACGATGATCGCCGCCAGCGCCGCGCCCCCGATGATCAAACGAGTCTGCATTAAGGCCGTCCTGGACATTAGGGCGCACAGACTCGCCCCGGCGCCGCCCCAGGTCCAGTGAAATCGCGGTAACCGTCGGAAACGACAGGAAGAGCGCTGTCAGGCCTGGCCTGGCCGGCCACCGGTTCCCTCGCGCCGCGCCAGGAAGGCCAGGCGTTCGAACAGGTGCACGTCCTGCTCGTTTTTCAGCAGGGCGCCGTGCAGGGGCGGGATCAGCTTGGTCGGATCCCGCTCGCGCAGGGTTTCCTCACCGATGTCCTCGACCAGCAGCAGCTTGAGCCAGTCGAGCAGTTCCGAGGTGGACGGCTTCTTCTTCAGGCCCGGCACCTTGCGCATGTCGTAGAAGATGCGCAGCGCCTCGCCGACCAGCTTCTTCTTGATGCCCGGGAAGTGCACCTCGACGATCTCGTTCATCGTCTCGGCGTCGGGGAAGCGGATGTAGTGGAAGAAGCAGCGGCGCAGGAAGGCGTCCGGCAGCTCCTTCTCGTTGTTCGAGGTGATGATCACCACCGGACGGATCGCCGCCTTGATGGTCTCGTTGGTCTCGTAGACATAGAACTCCATCCGATCCAGCTCTTGCAGCAGGTCGTTGGGGAATTCGATGTCGGCCTTGTCGATCTCGTCGATCAGCAGCACCGGGCGCTGGGGCGCGGCGAAGGCCTCCCAGAGCTTGCCCTGCTTGATGTAGTTCTTGACGTCCTTGACCCGCTCGTCGCCCAGCTGGCTGTCGCGCAGGCGAGTGACAGCGTCATATTCGTAGAGCCCTTGCTGGGCCTTGGTGGTGGACTTGATGTGCCAGGTCAGGAGGGGGGCGTTCAGCGCCTTGGCCACCTCGTAGGCCAGGACCGTCTTGCCGGTGCCGGGCTCGCCCTTGATCAGCAGGGGACGTTCGAGCGCGATCGCAGCATTGACCGCGACCTTCAGGTCTTCGGTGGCGACGTAGTCGCTGGTGCCTTCAAATCGCTGACTCATTCAAATCCCCTTCGGCGCCGGATACGCGCCTCAAACGCCTGCTTTGACAATCGGTCCAGACTACGGACGGGCTCGCCCGTTGCAAGGCCGATTCGAACAAACGTTCAATCTGGGGGCTGAGCGGGGCTCAGTTCGCGCTCATGTGCGGAATTTCATCCGCCAGGGCGTCCGCCATCCGCGGCATCAGCTCGTCCCAATGGTGATAGCCGGCGGGCAGGAAGACGCGAACCTGCGGATACCAGGGATGCCGGTCGGTTCCCAGCAGGGGCCAGGCGGCGGGCGTGCCGACGATCCAGACCGGAGCGCCACAGGCGGCGCCGATGTTGGTGGTCGCGTTTGAGGGGCCCAGGATCAGGTCCATGGCGCAGCAAAGGGCGGCGACGTCGTCGAGGTCGTTCTTCAAGTCGATGCCCGGCGGCTGCCAGATCTCGACCCCCAGTTCCGCGCGGGCCTGATCCAGCTCGGCCTGGCAGTCTCCATACTGCAGGTTGACGAAGCTGACGCCTTGGGTCTCCAAGATCGGGCGCCACTGCTCGAAGGGCGAGAAGTTCCGAAGGCGAGCGCCGTCCAGTTTCAGGCTCTTCCACAGAAGACCGATCTTGGGACCGGGCAGGGCGCTGAGGGCGCCGCACCAATGCTCCACCCGCTCCGGATCGGCGGTCAGGAAGTTGGGGCGGTCGGGGTAGGCGCCCACCGAGCGCCTGAACTGGCGCAGGGGTGAGGCCATGGGGGTCCACAAATCGATCATGGCCTGGTCGACGAATGGGACACCCCGGATCGTGTGGCCGTCGACTTTGAAGGTCGTGTGGGCGCCGATGTCGGCGGTGGGGAAGGAGCGGCGGAACAGCGATAGCAGTCGCGGCTCCAGGGCGATCGACAGGCGGCCTTCATCGCCGACGGCGGCCAGAATGTCGGGGATCATGTTGGCGAAGGCCACCTCGTCGCCCAGGCCCTGTTCGCCGACCAGTAGCAGGGACTTGCCCGCCAGCTCGTCAGCCGGCGTCCAGCGCGGCCGGTCGATCAGGAACTGAGTGGCCCCGGCGAAGTCAGGGTCCATGCGCGCCTCGTATTGCTCCCAACCCTCGCCGATGCGCCCCTGGCAGAGCAGAATCGTCGAGCGGGCCAGGCGCATCATGGCCAGGTCGGACGCCGAGCTGGCGATGAGAATGGCCGCATCGCAATCGGCGAGGGCCCCGTCCAGGTCACCCAGTTCCAGCCGGGCGTTGGCCAGGTTGTAACGGGCCTTGGCGAAGCTCGGCTCGACTCTCAGAGCTTCCTCATAGAACACGAGGGCCTCGGCTGGACGGCCCTGTTCGCCCAGTATGGTGCCGAGCGTGTTCCAGAGCGGCGCGGACTCGGGATGAGCCAGTATGGCCGGGCGCAGCACCTCGATGGCGCCGTCATAGTCGTGCAGGTCGCGCAGGGCGCAGGCAAGGTTGTTGGCTCCCTGGGGGCAGTCCGGGTAGGCCTCGCAGTAGGCGGCGAAGAGCTTGGCCGCCAGCTCCTTCTGGCCCAGGCGGTGCGCCAGGCGGCCAAGGTCGTTGGCGACGTCGGCGTGGTTGGGCAACAGCGCCAGGGCCGATTCATAGCAGGTGATCGAGCCCTTGAAGTCGCCAGCCTTCTCGCGCGCTATGGCCAGGATGTACCAGCCGAAGCCGTTGCGGTCGTCGCGGCCCAGCACCTTGAGCGCCAGATCCGCCGCGGTTTGATGATCCTCCGCGCCGATGGCCGCGACCGCTCGCTGCAGCAGCGGCTGGATGGTCAGGGCGCGCAGCTCGGCGACCGCCTGGTTCAGGCGTCCGAGCGCTTCTCGAGAGGCCGGATCGCCCAACTCACTGTCGATGACTTGTCGGGCCGCGATCATCGGTTCGATCGCAGTCAGGGCCGAGGCGGAGGCCTGCTGGCGCAACTGGTTTTGGTATGACCCGGTCATCGGCAGACTCGTTTGGCGCAAGTGAGGGCCCAGGCTGGCGGGACGGCATTAAGACATCGCTAACCGAAACGTCCGGTCAGCCGTCGCGCCAGGCTGTGGGGCGCTACGCAACCTGGTCATCAGGGAGTGATCCATTGTTCGAGGGTGGACCGCGACGCTCTGCCGCGCCCTCGCCAGGTTTCGCATCAGTAAGTCGTGAGGACGCGGAGGTTGCAATCGCGCGCTCCTTGGTGTTTCGGCGCTTTCTTCAGGTTGAAAGGTGATGCGGGAAGACTCTTCGACGCTTGGAGAATCGTCGCGGGATGCGAAGATCCGGCCTTAACCGTTGAGGGAGGCCCTGGACCGCCGGACCGCCGCAACGCGCCGTTAACCTCCGTAGCTTCTATTTTGTCGGGCGAAACGGGCGGCGATTTGGGGCGTGAGCTCAGGGGCGGTCGAGAGCAGATATGATCTCCAGCCGAACCAAGGAGGGCGGTTCCCATGCCTTTGAAACTTTCTTTGAAGCCCGGCGAGAAGTTCGTGCTGAACGGGGCCGTGGTGCAGAACGGTGACCGGCGCAGTGTGCTTCTGCTGCAGAACAAGGCTTCGGTGCTGCGCGAGCGCGACATCATGCAGGAAGACGAGGTCAACTCCCCTGCGCGCCACATCTATTTTCCGGTCATGATGATGTATCTCGATGAGCCCGGGGCCCAGCGCTATCACGACGAATTCATCCGCCGTCTTTCCGAGTTCATGAGCGTCATCGCCAACCCGGAGATCATGGCGGACTGCATCACCATCTCCAAGCACCTGCTAGAGCGCGAATACTACAAGGCGCTGATGCTGTGCCGGAAGCTTATCGAATGGGAAGATGAGAGGTTGCGCGATGTCGCTGCAAGCCTACCAGCAGGCTAGGTCCCGGAGTGAATCGCCGCGTGACGCCGAATACCGTCTGTTCGGCCAGGTCACGCGTGCGTTGATGGACGCGGCCGCCGCCGCGCCGGACGATCTGCAGACCCGCATCGATGCGCTCGACTGGAATCGGCGCATGTGGTCGGCCATGGCCGCCGATTGCGCTCAGCCGGAAAACGCGCTGCCGCAGGCGGTGCGGGCGCAGATCATCTCGCTCAGCATGTGGGTTGGACGCTATTCCAGCCAGGTGATGCGCGGCAAAGAGAGCTTCGACGCCTTGATCGAGGTCAACCGGATCATGATGCAGGGCCTGGCGGTCAAACCCGCCGCGGCTTGATCGCGGGGCCGCTGTCGATCGCGCCATCGGCGTGGTCGATGCTGGGGCCCTCTCCACTGGCGAAGGCGATAGCCACCGAGCCGGATCCAGTCGCGATCCGGCTTTTGTCTTGTCGGAAATCATTCTATTTCAATCCATTGGGGTCGCCGTCGTCGGGCGCGCGCCGTGCGGCGTCTGAAGAGGCTCGCTCTGGAAAGCCGCCTGGGGCTCAAGAGGCCGGGCGGGCGGGTCGGCAAGAATGACCGGGCGGGCGGCAAGAATTGCCTGGCGCCGCTTCGCAGTAGGTCAAAATTGCCGGTCCGGAACAGGCTTAACCAGTATATAACGCCATATAATCAATATGATGTGGAGCGAAGAAGAGGTCCCTGAAGTGGCCTGAGCGTTGCAGTCCCTCTGGTCAGGCAAAATGCCTCCGGCAGTCAAAATGACGTCGGCTACCTGAGAAAAGGACTACCTTCATGTCGTTAAGCGTGAATACGAACACCGGCGCCCTCATTGCGCTGCAAAACCTGACCGCGACCGAATCGTCGCTCGCCAAGGCTCAAAACCAAGTGAGCACTGGTCTGGCGGTGGCGAACCCCGGCGACAACGGCGCCATCTGGGCTATCGCTCAAAACCAACGCGCCTCTTCGTCCGCTCTGAACTCGGTGAAGCAATCGCTGCAGCGCGTCCAGTCCACCGTCGATGTCGCCACCTCGGCCGGCTCCTCGATCTCCGACCTGCTGAACCAGCTGAAGACCAAGGTGTTGTCTGCGACCGACACCTCGCTCGACACGACGAGCCGTAATGCTCTGAACGTCGATTTCACGCAGTTGGTCAGCCAGATCAAGAACGTCATCACCAACGCCAGCTTCAATGGCTCCAACCTGCTCAACGGCAGCTTGACCAACCTGCAGGCTCTGGCCAGCTCGGACGGCACGCAGCACCTGACGGTCGGCGCCCAGAACCTGTCGCTCGGCGGCGCGATCATCACCTTCGCGGCGACTGCGTCGATCACCACATCGACCCTGGCCTCCACGGTCCTGACCTCGGTCAACTCCTCGATCGCCAACGTCAACAACGCCCTGGCTTCGTTGGGTTCGGCTTCCAACAGCCTGAGCTCGCAGCTGTCCTTCGTGGGCACGTTGCAGGACACGATCGATCAGGGTGTCGGCAATCTGGTCGACGCGAACCTCGCGAAGGAAAGCGCCCAACTCCAGGCTCTGCAAACCAAGCAGTCCCTGGGCATTCAGGCGCTGTCGATCGCGAACTCTTCGACCTCGTCCCTGTTGTCGCTCTTCCGCTAATCGCGGCCAAGGAGGTGGGCGTTCGCGCCCGCCTCCGTCAGCCACCGGAGGCGCCGGCCGAAGCCCCGGCGTAAGGGAGACATGGCAAGCTCAATACAGAATATCACCGCAACGCCAGACGTGAGTCAGGCCGCACCCGCCCAGGCTCCCTCGGGCGGCGCTGTCGCGTCCAAGCCCGACAAGGCCTCGTCGGCTGTCGCGGCGCAGGCGATCAGCGCAGACGACAGCTCGTCCTCCGCTGCGGAGATTGCAAGCGCGAACCTGCGGCTGGAGATCGAGGATGACAAGGCGGCGGGCTGCTTCGTCTACAAGATCATCAACCGCACCACTGGCGAGATCGTCGAGCAGATCCCGCAGGAGCAGATCGTCAAGCTGCGGGAATCGGACGGCTACATGGCTGGCGACGTGATCAAGGCCCAGGCCTAAGGCCGGGCGACATCGGCGGCGGGAGCCGCCAACGCCGCTCGCAACCGTCCCCGGAACCCCGGCGGGCGGGCGCTCCGCATGGGGCGTTAACGATCTGCTCACGATGTTAACCATACCCTTCGTCTTGAGAAAGCGATTCCCTGGGCGCCGGAAAGCTGGCGCCCCATCGGGGTAGCCCGACGGAGGCAGTCATGACGCTCAGCGTCAACTCGAACAATGCGGCGCTGATCGCGCTGGAAAACCTCAATACGACTCAAGGCCAACTGGCCAATACGCAGAGCCAGATCAGCACGGGCCTCAAGGTCGCGTCGGCCAAGGACAATGCGTCGGTCTGGGCGATCGCCCAGGGTCAAAGGGCGGACATCAGCGCGCTCGATTCGGTGCAGATGAGCCTTAATCGGGCGACCTCGATCGCCGATGTGGCCAGCACCGCCGGTCAGTCGATTTCGGACCTTTTGACGCAGCTCAAGGCCAAGGTCGTCTCGGCCATGGACCCGTCGAACAACACCACCTCGCGCCAGCTGCTGAACAATGATTTCCGATCGCTGCTGTCTCAGATCTCCAATGTGGTGAACAACGCCTCCTTCGATGGGGCGAATATCCTGAACGGCTCGCTGGGCGCGAGCATCGATTTCCTGGCCAACACCGACGGCTCGTCCTTCATCACGCTGTCGACCCAGAACCTTTCGCTCGGCGGGACCATCATCACGGTCGCCTCCACCGCCAGCATCAGCACCGTGACCCTGGCCACCGCCCTCCTAACGCTGGTCAACACCTCGCTGACCAATGTCGACAGCGCCCTGGGCCAGCTCGGGTCTCAGGCCAGCGAGATCTCGGCGCACAACACCTTCGTCGCCAAGCTGCAGGACACGCTGACCACCGGCGTAGGCAATCTGGTGGACGCCAACATGGCTTCGGAAAGCGCCAAGCTCCAGGCCTTGCAGGTGCAGCAACAGCTCGGCGCCCAGGCGTTGTCGATCGCTAACCAGGCGCCGCAGGTCATCCTGTCGCTGTTCAAATAGATTTTCACAATATGGCGCTCGCGGCGCCTTGAATCAGCGATATTCTATGCTGGGCTCTGGCCTGGATAGGATTGTCGGATGATCGATCTGCGCGGTTTGACGGACGAGGACTGCGCCCGGCTGTTCCGCTGGCGGCGCGAGCCGGAGGTCGATCGCTGGATGAGCGACCTGCCCGCCCAGACCGAGAGCGAACATGCCCAGTGGTTCGCTGACATGCGCCAGGATCCGGACCAGCGCGGCTGGATCATCAGCTATAATGGCGATCCCGCCGGCTATCTGACCTTGAGCGGCCTGACCAGCCGCCACCGGCGCGCAGCCTGGGGCTGGTATATCGGCGAGGCCTGGGCCCGGGGGCGAGGCGTCGGCCGGGCGGCGCAGGCCCTGGGCCTTGACCTGGCTTTTCAAAATTTCGGGCTGGAAAAGGTGTGGGCCGAGGTTTTGGCCGACAACGACACCGCCTTGCGGGCCCAGGCTGCGGCCGGGTTCCGCCGCGAAGGCTATCTGCGGCGGCATGTGAGGAAAGACGGGGTGTTTCGAGACGTGGTGCTGCTGGCCATCCTGGCCGACGAGTGGCGCGAGCGCCGGGACGAAGTGCGCCGCGACCTTGCGATCTCGAACCTGATCGCCGCCTGAACCACCGCTCGCGATGGGCCGGCTTAAGGGCTGGTAAGGAATTCCGACTCTATGCTGTGCGACCGGAGTGGGTCCGGCGCAGGTTGAAGTCGTGATCTCCTTCGATCCCAACGTCCTGATCAGCTATTACAACGCCAAGGCTGGGATCCTCGACTCGTCGGCCTCGGGCTCGACCTCATCCAGCGGATCGGGCGCGGCCGCGCCGGCGCCGCCGTGGAACGCGGCCCACGCCTCCGCCCAACCCAGCGCGCTCGCGGCGGCCGCGCTCGCTGGGCGCAACGTCATCAATCCGGACACCGCCCTGACCAAGGTCAAGGACGCGAGCACGCAATACGACAATCTGTTCACCCTCTACCAGGGTCTGAACGCGCTGAGCGGCCTCACCAGCCAGATGCTGTCGAGCACGGCCACGACGCTCAGCAAGGACCAGGCGACGGCGGCTTTCGAAAAGGGCCTGGGCCAGGTCACCGACTACGTCAGCAACCTGTCGATGCCGAATATCCGCATCACCAACGGCGTGGTCTCGTCCAGCGACGCGACCACGCTGGCGCCGGCGGCCGAGAATGACACCTATACGACGGGGGTGATCTTCAAAGGGGCGATGAACGACGCGGTCCCGGCGTTCCAGGGCGACGTCCAGTTCAACATAAACCTCAAGGAATACAACGGGACCAAGATCAGCGTGCCGATCGACCTGTCCCAGATGGGCTCGACGGCGCGGACCATGCCCAACGTGGTCAACTACATCAACAGCCAGCTGAAGGCGGCCGGCGCAACCACGCGGTTCGCCACCAGCATGACGGCGGCGGTTCCGCAGACGATCAAGGTCGGCTCCCAGACGGTGACGCTTTCGGGCGGGCTGGACGAGTGGTCGTTCAAGATCAACGGCGACTCCGCCGAGCAGGTCAGCTTCTCCGCGCCCTCCACGGCCGCGGCGGTCTATGTCGCCCAGACCAGCGGCAACCCGAACGCCACGGCCTCGACCAGCGCGACCACCAGCACCTCGAGCAGCACGACGGACGCGGCGCCGGTGCAGCAGCTGGTCAAGCTTCAGACCGACAATTCCACCACCTCGACGGCCCCGCCGGCCGCTCTGGCCCTTCCCGGCACGCTCAATGCGTCCACGGACGAGGCCTCAGCCACGACCCTGGGCTCCCAGGTGGGGGCGGTTCACGCCACGGCCACCGGGCCCGACGGATCGATTTATGTGGTCGCCGATGTGACGGGGACCATCGCGGGCCAGGTCGTGCAGGGGACCCAGGGCGTGGCCCTGCTGAAATACGATTCCGCCGGCCAGTTGCAGTCGGCCAGCACCCTTGGCGCGACGGGATCGGCGAGCGGCTATTCGATCGCCGTCTCCTCGACCGGCGCCGTGGCGGTCGCGGGCTCGGTCAACGGTTCGCTCGATCCTACCTCCACCAGCACTTCGACATCCACCAGCCAAAGCTTCGTCAGTGTGTTCGACTCCAGCGGCGCCGAGCAGTGGACGCAGCAAAGCTCTGCGCTCGGCGACAACCAGGCCAACGCGGTCGCCTTCGGCTCGGACGGATCGGTCTACATCGCCGGCCAGGTCCAGGGCTCGCTGCCGGGCGGAACACCCAGCGGCGGCAAGGACGGCTATCTCGAAGGCTTTTCCGCAACGGGGAAGCACCTCTTCACCACCCAGTTCGGCACGACTGGAACCGATTCCGTCAAAGGTCTCGCCGTCGACGGCGCGAACCTGGTGGTCGGCGGCGTGGAGAACGGCGACGGGGTCCTGCGCAGCTTCACCCTGAACGGCGCCGCCGCGCCGACGGCGGGGGCGGTCCGCGACCTCGGCTCGCTGAACGGGGGCTCGATTGCGGGCGTCGCGATCGACAACGGCCAGGTGATCGTCGCCGGCAACACCGCGAGCGGATCCTTGTCAGCCGGGACCGTCACCGCCGGCTATTCCGGCGGCCAGGACGCTTTCGTCGCCAAGCTGTCTGAGAACCTGACGCCGTCCTCCAGCGATGCGATCGCCTATTACGGCGGCTCGGGCACGGACACGGCCACCGCGCTTTCGGTGGTGAACGGCCAGGTCTATGTCGCCGGGACCTCCACCGGCGGCTTGCCGGGCCTTGCCGGGCCCACCAACCTCACCGCCAAAGGAACCCGTGAGGGCTATGTGGCCAATATCGACGTGGCCAGCGGGACGGTGCAGTGGTCACAGGCCCTGCAGGGACAGGACGGCTACGACCAGCCGGAGGCGATCGCGGTCGACAAGACCGGGGCCAGCGTCCTGGACCGCCTCGGCCTGCCGGACGGAACCCTGCAATATACCAGCTCCCAACTCCTGACCGCGGCGACTTCGGTGCGGGCTGGCGACCAGTTCCAGATCCGCACCTCGGTGGGCGGACCGCTGGCCACCGTAACCATCGCCGCCGACGAGACGCCCCAGTCCCTGGCCCTGAAGATCCGCCAGGCCGCAGGCTACCAGGCCAATGTCAGCGTGGTGACCAGCAGCGGCAAGGAAGAGGTCAAGATCAAGCCCGAGTCAGCCCGGCAGGTCATCGAACTGCTGCCCGGCCCCTCCGGCAAGGACGCCCTGGCGCCCCTGGGCCTGAGCGCCGGCATCGTCCAGAGCGGACCGTCCTTGCCCACGCTGATCTCGACCTCGAACACCGGCGCAACCGCGTCGACCAAGGCCAAGCTTCTGACAGATACCTACGGGCTCAATCTCGACCAGACCTTCGACCTGACCACGACGGCGGGGATCAAGGCGGCCCAGTCGGCCATCCAGACCGCGATGGCCAAGGTTCAGAGCGCCTATTACAACCTGGTCAAGGCCACCACCCCCCAAACGCCGACGTCCAACGTCACCGGCACGGTTCCGGCCTATCTGACCGCCCAGATCGCCAGCTACCAGGACGCTCTGGCCCGCCTGACGGGAGGTTCGTCGAGCAGTTCGTCCTCGACCACGACCAACTATTCCTCAGCGGGCCTGGCGTCGCAGATCCTGGCGTGACTTGAACCCGAGCCCGGGTCGTCGTAGCCAATCACCATGGACTCCGCGCAGAATCGCAGGCTTTGGCTGACCCTTGGCGGCGGCGTCACGGTGCTGTTGGTCTCGCTCGCCGTGGCCTTCCTGATCCTGCGGCGCGAACACGCCTCCAAGGCCCCGCCGCCGGCCTCGACCGGCGGTCTGGTGGTGCAGATGGGCCGGCCCGACGACGTCAAGCCCGACCCGAAGACACCGCTGCGCTGCTTCGTGGCCGGCCAGTTCGTCGGCATGGAGTCACTGGCCGACTGTGCGCGCAAGAACGGGGTGGCCACCGAGGCGCTCGATGTGGGGGTCGACTCCTCCGGCGCCCTGGCGGCCGCGGGCCAGGCGGACGCCAATCTGACACCCCTGCCGCCGCCGGCCGATTCCAGCGCCCCGCCGCCTGAGACGCCCCAGGCGTCTTCGGCGCAACTGGTCAAGGCCGGCCAGGGCGACTGCCTGCGCTACAGCGGCGGCGAATGGCGCCGGGTCGGCGACGCGGTGACGCTGGGCGCCTGCGTCCAGACCCTGTTCGCAGGCCATTGCGAAAAGCTCGGTGGGGCCAGCTATGGCCGCTGGATGGGCCAGACCCTGAGGCTGGTGCCGCACCGGGTCGAGCTGTCGGCCGACAATAAGATTTTCCAGCCTCTGGCCGACCAGGCCGATGGCGCCTGCACGATCGCGGCCTTTTAGCGGGGGCCTCGCCCCGCGAAGCTGTGCATAGGCAGGAACAGCCCTATTGCGGAGCCTCAGCGCCGGTGTAGCGTCACGCCATGACTCGGACCCGTCTTCTCGCCACAGCTCTCGGCGCCGCCCTGGCCTTGGGCGCCTGCGAGCGCCAGGTCGAAGCGCCGATGACCGCGGGACTGTGCACCCAGTTGGTCATCAAGGACGGCAAGCCGGTGTTCAACACCGTTTCCGAGCACGAGCCGACTCTGGAAGCCTGCGCCGCCTCGCTGGAGGGAATGCGCCTGCGCTTCCTGCACATCGGCGGGAGCATGGAGGAAATCACCGGCGCCTATCAGGGCCAGTTCCTGTTCCTGCAGAGGGAGGGCGTGTTCACGGCGCAGACCTTCAAGGGCGCCCGCTTCCTGCTGCTGGTGCGGACGGGCGACGGGCGCCTGGCCAAGCTCGGGGCCGGGCCCAGCGGTTCGGCGGCGCCGTAAAGCCCGTCGAACGAAACGAGAACATTAACATTGATCCCGGGGCCGCTCTTGGATAGGGTCGCGGGATCTCGGATTTCACGGACACTAAGGTGAGGGTTTCATGGCGGGCAGCGTCAACAAAGTCATTCTGGTCGGCAATCTCGGCAAGGACCCCGAAATCCGCACCCTGACGTCAGGCGACCGTGTCGCCAACCTGACGCTTGCGACCTCGGAGACCTGGCGCGACCGCCAGTCGGGCGAGCGCAAGGAAAAGACCGAGTGGCACCGGGTGGTCATCTTCAACGACAACCTGGTCAAGGTGGCCGAGAGCTATCTGCGCAAGGGCGCCAAGGTCTATATCGAAGGCTCGCTGCAGACCCGCAAATGGACCGACCAGTCCGGCCAGGAGAAATATTCCACCGAGGTCGTGCTGCAGAAGTTCCGCGGCGAGTTGACCATGCTCGACGGCAAGGGCGGCGGTAGCGAGGATCGCGACGAAGGCGGTTACAGCAGCGGCGGCTACGGCAGCGGCAGTGGCGGCGGTGGCTTCCAACCGGCCCAGCGGGCACAACCGTCCGGCCCGCGCGAGAGCTTCTCGGCGGACCTGGATGATGAGATTCCGTTCTAAGCAGCCTTGCGTGGCTAAAGCCACGATTGATTTTGCTTTTTTGAAGCAAAATCAATGCTGCTAAGACTCATAGGCCTAAGCAAACCTGTTCAGGTTTGCTTAGGCTGGATCGGCTCAGACGGGGGAGTGACCCAGCTCGGCGCCTCGATTGCGATCAGCCGATCGGGGACTCTGCCGTTCAGGTGATTTAGGCGCGATGGATCACTTACCGGCGTCGTTGGCTACGATACATCAT
>FTFU01001267.1_pt1 | contig 20589 bp, 19 predicted proteins | sample 1640511 | NCBI WGS metagenome assembly FTFU01 (sample SAMEA3914789, study PRJEB12502) | metagenome | biome: forest; material: soil | place: Canada | collected 2011-07-03 | depth 0.3 m | reverse complement strand
CTAGCCGCCGCATCCGGGGTTGTCGAACAGCCAGTTCGACAATCGCCACGACGCAGAGGGCGGCCCCTATTCGCGCCGCAAGATCTTGTCGGCCAGGAGGGCGCCCCACCAGCCGGCGTGGAATTCGCGGGTCAGGGCGGCGGCGTCGTAGGCGTCGCTCTCGATCCAGTCCAGGAAACCGATCCCCTTCGGCTGGATGTCCCGCAGGAAGGTGTCGAACACGTGGTCCAGGACGCCGGTCTTGCTGGACTTCAGGTGCAGGTAGCGCAGGCCGAGTTGTCCGATGGCCTGCTCGATCGGCTGGCCGAGCTGAAAATGGGCGTAAAGGACGCTCATCAGGCTGGCGCGGTCAGCCCCGGACTTGCAGTGCATCAGGGCCGGATATTCGACACTGGCGAACATCTCGCGCGCGCCCAGGATCTGCTCGCGGCTGGGCGCGGCGCGCGAGCGGACGGTGAAGTCCACCAGCTTCAGGCCGAGCCGGGCGCAAGCGTCGCGCTCCAGGGCGTAGAAGCTGGCGTCGAAGCCGCCGCGCAGGTTGATCACCGTGCGCACGCCCTTGTCCCGCCAGCGCCTCAGCTGGAACGGCCAGGGCTGGTTGGTCCGCACCAGACTGTCGCCCAGCCAGTGGGCGTTCTGAAACTGAAGCCGCAGAAAGGCGTGGTCGCTGAGATTGTAGTCGACATAGGTCGCCAGGCGCCCGGCTGTGGTCGACAGGTCGAAGTGCTTCACGCGATGATTCCATCAGCCCCTCAAAAGGCTGCGGGCGTATCTAGGGGCGCCGGCGGCCTTTGCAAAGCTCGACCGCGTAGAAGAAGGGCCCAGGCCGGTCGGCCTGAGCCCTTCAAGGTCTACAATCTGGGCCTTCTGGCGGGCCCTAAAACTCTTCCCAGCTGTTGTCGAGGCTCTGCTGAAGCTGGGCTGCGGCGGCGCCGCCGCCATGGCCTCCGCCCATCGCCTTCAGCACGCGCTCGCCGCGGCGAGCCGGCTGGGCGGCGGGCTGGGCCGCAGACCGAGAGCGGCTGACCGCCTGGGCCGCGCCACTGAGCTGGAACCGGCCCAGCAGGCGGGCGAGGTCGTTGGCCTCGTGCTGCAAGGAATGGCTGGCGGCGGTCGATTCCTCGACCATGGCCGCGTTCTGCTGGGTGACCTGGTCCATCTGGTTGATGGCGGTGTTGACCTGGGCCAGGCCGGTGGACTGCTCCTGGGCCGAGGCGGCGATCTCGGCCACCACCGTGTTGATCTCGGCCACCTGGGCGACGATGCGCTCCAGCGCCTTGCCGGCCTGGCCGACAAGTTGGACGCCCTGGTCGACCTGGTTGGAGGAGGCGGTGATCAGCGACTTGATCTCCTTGGCCGCTTCCGCCGAACGTTGGGCCAAGGCCCGCACTTCCTGGGCGACCACGGCGAAGCCACGGCCCGCCTCCCCGGCCCGGGCGGCTTCGACGCCGGCGTTCAGGGCCAGAAGGTTGGTCTGGAAGGCGATCTCGTCGATGACGCCGATGATCTGGCTGATCTTCTTGGACGAGGTCTCGATCTCGTTCATCGCCGACACCGCGCCGTGCACGATCTCGCCGGAGCGGGTCGCGTCGGTCTTGGCGTTGCCGACCACTTCGCGGGCGTGGGTCGCCCCGTCGGCGGTCTTGCGCACGGTGGCGGTGATCTCGTCGAGGGCGGCGGCGGTCTGCTCCAGGGCGGCGGCCTGCTGTTCCGTGCGGCGGGACAGGTCATCCGCCGCCTGGGTGATCTCGCTGGAGCCGGTCTGGATGCCGGTCGTGCCTTCGTGGATCACGCGCAGGGCGTCTTCCAGCTGGGTGATGGCGGCGTTGAAGTCGTCGCGCAGCTTGCGGTACTCGCCCGGGAACTCGGCGTCGATGCGGTAGGTCATGTCGCCGGAGGCCAGGCGGTCGAGCCCGTTGGCCAGGTTCGACACCACCAGGGCCTGTTCGCGAGCGGCCGCGGCGGCGGCCTGCTCCTTGGCCCGGCGGTCGTCTTCGGTGCTGGCGCGGGCGGCTTCCTGCTCGGCGCGCAGCTCTTCCAGGTGCAGTTGGTTGTTGCGGAAGACCATCAGCGACTTGACCACGGCGCCCAGTTCGTCGCCGCGGGTCATGCGGTCGAGGTCGACGTTGTTGTTGCCGGCGGCCAGGGTCTCAGTCGCCTTGGCGATCTGGTCGATCGAGCGGCGGGTGGTGAGCACGGTCACGATCGAGATCAGGCCGACGACCAGCAGCGTCAGGGCGCCGGCGACGACGGTGACCAGGATCGCGGTCTGGGAATTCTTGGCGGTCTGGTCGGCGCGCTGGTTGGTCTGGGCTTCGGCGAACTTGTCGGCCTGGTCCAGCGTCGCGGTCATCTGGCTGTAGCTGTCTTCGAACGGCGCGACGAAGCCCGCGGCGGTTCCGAAGTCGACCGACACCATGCCGCCGACCACGTCGACCGCGCTCTTGGTGTCGTCGAGCTGCTTGATCAGCTTGTCGAACAGCGCCTTCTGCGAGGCCGGCTCCTCGGCTTTCACCGCCTTGACCTGGCCGGTGATCGCATCGAACTCGGTCAGCAGGGCCTTCATCTGGCCATCGACCTTGCCCTTGTCGATGCCGCCGGCCTGGTGGGTCATGATCAGGTAGAGCTGGCCGTGGGCTGCGGCGATTCGCCGCGAGATCTCCTGCAGCTTCTGCGAGGCCGGCATGTCCACCTGTACGACGTGCTTCAGCTCGCTCGAACTGCCTTGCTGTACGATGATGCTGCCCACAGCCATCGCCACAAACATCAGCAGCGCAATGGCTGGAGCGAAGCCGATCTTGACGATCATCGGCACGTCCGAAAGCCGAAAGCCCTTCATTTCAATCCCCGCTAGATCCGCACGTCGCCATAGCTTAGCCGGGGCATCATCCACAAAGAGTGCTAACGCTTCCTAACTATAGCAAAAAAGGCCCAACACCTCCTTTTCGGACGGGAATCTATAGAGTGACCCACGGAAGTCACGTTGAAGATTTCATGGTTACTGTGAAATTAATATAAATACCAGTGTTCCGGAGGATATTTTTAACCTCCACCTGTCAAGGTCCGCTCACCGTCTAGTACAAAGGAGAAGCGGATGAAGAAATCAGTCGCCTTGGCCGGGGGTATTCTCGCCAGTTTCGTGATCGCCGGCGCCTCGCTCGCCGATGGCGGTTTCCAAGAACACATGAGCGCCTGCGTCGACAAGTTCGCCTCGGCCTCCGACACCGCCAGCGTCGTGCTGGAATGCTCGGCGGCCGGCGGCAAACTGTCGGACTGCAAGGTGGTCGAAAACAGCGCCGCCGGTAAAGGCTTCGACAAGGCCGCCCTGTGCGTGGCCTCGTTCCTGCCGATCGGCGCCAAGACCGGCACCATCCGCGTTCCGCTCAAGTTCCAAGGCGCTTGATCGCGACTTGAAATTTGACGTCCCGGGCCAGGACGCCCCGGACGAGCAGCGACCCCTCAGACGGTCGCGATCATAGTAACAGACGGTTGGGGTCAGGCTGTAAAGCCTGGCCCGCTTCCGTACACAACGGCGATGCCGCTCGCCCCAAGCCAAGTCAGCGCGCTTGAGCTTGGGGCAGGGCTCTTCTACACCGCGCTGTCCCTCAAAAAGGTCCAGCGGCGCGAATGGTCCGAATCCTCCACGTTGGAAACTTCAGCCTCAGGGCCAAGGGCGCCTTCCAGCACAGCGTGGAGCACAAGATCAGCAACGGGCTGATCCGCAACGGCCACCAGGTGGTCAATTTCTCCGACCGCGACGCCGCCAGGGCTTCGTCCCCCTTTGGCCGCAACAAGCTGGGCGGACGCGGCGGCGCCAACCGCCTGCTGCGCGATTTCTGTCGGGACATCGGTCCGCAAGCCGTTTTCTTCGGCCAGGCCGACGTGATCACCGCCGAGACCATCGCGGCGATCCGCACCGACAATCCAGGCGTCCGCATTCTACAATGGAACGTCGATCCGATGTTCGAGCCGGACAATATCGGCCGCCTCTTGACCAAGACCGAGGTGGTCCACGCCACCCTGGTGTCCACCGCCGGCGAGGCGCTCTCTCCACTGAAGCGCGACGGCATGCGGCTGGGCTTTTTACCCAATCCGGTGGATTTCTCCATCGAACGCGGCCGCTGCCATGAACAGGAGGCCCTGCCCTACGATCTGTTCTACGCCTGCGGCCACCCCTCGCGTCCGCTGCGCGAGGTCTGCGGGACCGACTGGGACATGGACCAGTTCATAGGCAGGCTGTTCGCCCGGGTTCCTGGGATCAAAGCCCTGGCGCCGGGCATAGCCGACGCGCCCCACTTGGCCGGCGCGGCCTATCAGGACGGCCTGGAGCAGGCGGCCATGGGCCTGAACATCAGCCGCCGCGACGACTACCAGCTCTATTCCTCCGACCGGCTGGCCCATATGTGCGGCAACGGCCAGGCGATCCTGATCGCCCGCTCCGTGGGGTATGACGCCCTGTTCTCCGACGACGAGATGGTGTTCTTCGACAGCCTGGAGGGCCTGGCCGACAGCGTGGCGGCCCTTATCGCCGACCCTCGGCGGCGCATGCGCATCGCCGCCGCCGGCCGCGCCCGCTATCATGCCCTGTTCAACGAGCAGATCGTCGCCCGCTACATGCTCGACGTGGCCTTCGACCAGCTTGATCCCGGCGCCTACCCCTGGCCGACCCTGCTGACGTGAGCCGTCGCGCCGCCTCCGCCGCCGGCGCGCGCTGGGCGCCGCCATCCCTGCTGCTGATCCTGGGCGCAATCACCCTGTTGCGCCTCGCAGCCGCGGCCGTCATCCCGCTCACCGAAGACGAGGCCTACTACCGGCTCTGGGCGCTGCATCCCCAATTCGGCTATTTCGACCACCCGCCGATGGTCGCCTGGTGGATCAACGCCGGCATGGCCATGGCCGGGGACGATCCCCTTGGCGTGCGGCTGATCCCCTGCCTGTCCTGCCTTGTCACCAGCCTCCTGGCCTTCGATCTCGCGCGCCAGTCGGGATGCGAGGAGGCGGTCTGCGCCAGGGCCGCGGTCTGGTGCAACGCCACCCTGCTGATCGGGGCCGGAGGCCTCCTGGCCATTCCTGACGCCGCCGCCGTGCCGTTCTGGATTCTGGCGCTGTGCTGCGTGGCCAGGGCCGGAACCTCAGACGCATCGGCGTGGTGGATCGCGGCGGGCGCGGCGGCGGGCCTGGCCTGCCTGTCGAAATATTCCGCGCTGTTCCTGGGACCCGGCGTGGTGCTGTGGCTGGTCGTGCGGGCGAAAGGCCTGGGCGAACTGCGCAAGCGCGGGCCCTGGATCGCAGCCTTGGTCGCCGCCCTAATCTTCTCGGCCAACGTGATCTGGAACGCCGGGCACCACTGGGTCTCGTTCGTCAAACAGTTCGGCCGCGTCGCGCCGGGCCGCATTGATCCCCGGTTCGAGCTCGAATTGATCCTGGGGCAGTTCCTGCTGCTAAACCCCTTCATCGCGGTCTTCGTACTGCGGGCCCTCGGCGGTCGCAAACGCGGGGCGGATGAGGTCGGGCCCGACCTGAGCCTGGTCCTGCTCACGTCGGCCCCCTTCGCGCTCTATCTCGTGCTGCACGCCCTGCACGACCGGGTCCAGGCCCATTGGCCGGTCCCGCTCTATCCGGCCCTGGCGATCGCCGCAGCCGCAGCGGCGGGGCGGGAGCCGATAGGACGCGCCGCCCGTGTGGCCCGCGCCCTCGCCGCCCCGTTCGGCCTCGGCCTTGCGGCCCTCGGGCTGCTGCACGCGGCTCTCCCGTCCACGGACCTTCGCAAGGGCGATCCGGCCGACCAGCTGCGCGGCTGGCCGGAGTTCGCAGCTCACCTCGAAGCCGACCGCCAGGCGCAGGGCGCGGCCTGGATCGGGACCCTGAGCTACGGCGTCACCGGACAGTTGGCGGCGCAGAGCCGCATCCACGCGCCCGTCTTCGAACTGATCGAGCGCGAGCGCTATGCGATGGACGGCGCCTCGCCGCCGCCGGACCTGACGCGCCCGGGCCTGGTGGTGGATCTGGAACGGCGCGCCAACGCCGCCAGGCTGTCGTCCTGCTTCGCCCAGGTGCGGCCCATCGAGGCCTTGGCCCGAGACCGCGGAGCGAACCGCGACAGTCGCTACGCGGCTTTCCTGGTGTCCGGCCCGCGCGCCGATGTGTTGTCCCTAGGCTGTCCACCTGCGCCCTGAATACGACGGCTGAGGCCGGTATAGTTTGCCGGTAACCATCGCCCAAAGCGAAACCTTAAGCAGATCCGCCGATCATTCGCGCCGATCTGTTCTCTTGGGATTCGTGCGATGCATAAGGCTGTGCTTGCAGGCGTTTCGTTCTCAGCCCTGGCTCTGGCCGGCCCCGCCCTGGCCGCTGGAACCAACAGTTCGACCGGGTGGCTCAGCGCCATCGGCGACACCAGCGCCATCGAAACCCAGGCCCATAACGGCGCCGGCGTCATGATCGGGCTGGTCGACACCGGCGTCGTCGCCAGCAATCCGGAGATCCGCGGGCGGGTCTCGCTCCTGTCGGCCTGCGCCGCCAGCAGTTTCGTCTGCTCCAGCGGCTACCTGGACGACGAGGGACACGGCACCGCCACCGCCTCCATAGCCGCCGGCGCCTTCAACGCCAGCGACATGATGTCTGGCGTGGCCCCGGGCGCCACCATCCTCGCCGAAAAGGTGCTGGACGCGACCGGCAGCGGGACCGACCAGGACGTGGCCAACGGCATCATCCGCGCCGCCAACGCCGGGGCCAAGGTGATCAACCTCAGCCTCACCTACATCCCGACCTCGACCGTGGTGAACGCCGTCAACTACGCCACCGCCCGAGGCGCGGTGCTGGTCTGGGCGGGCGGCAATTCCAGCCAGGCGCTCAACGGCGGCGCCAACACCCTCGGCCTCACCGCCACCAGCCTGACCCACCTGGTCTTCGCCGGTTCGCTCTCGGCCAGCTCCACCCTATCCAGTTTCAGCAATACGCCGGGAGGCGGCTACGCCACGGCGGGGACCGTCAAGGCCAGCTACGCCTCCCTGTGGCTGATGGCGCCGGGCGAGAACATCGTGGCCCCCGGCATTCAATACGGCTCCACCGCCTACGCCTATTGGTCGGGAACCTCGATGGCGGCGCCGATGGTGGCCGGGTCGATCGCGCTCCTGGAATCCGCCTGGCCGGTCCTGGCCCGCAACGGCACGGCGGCGGCGGTGCTGCTGCAGACGGCGACCGACCTCGGAACCAAGGGCGTCGACGGCACATATGGCGAAGGTGAGCTGAACCTGACCAAGGCGTTCCAGCCGGTCGGAACGCTCAGCGTGATCACCGTAAGCGGCAAGTCGATCGCCGTCAGCCAGCTGTCCGGCGCCCTGATCGCCGGCGGCGCTCTGGGGCAGCTGTCCTCGATTCGCTCCAGCCTGGCCAACTACACCAGCTTCGACACCTTCCAGCGCAACTTCACCGTCAATCTGTCGAAGCTGATCAGCAGCACGACCACCTATTCCAGCGCTGTGGCGGCCCAGGTCGCGCCGACGGTGACGGCCGGTTCGACCCACCTGGCCAACGGCTCCGCCCTGATGCTGGCGGCTTCCGACTTCGATTTCGGCGCCCAAGGCTTCGCGGGCGACGAGGCGCGCAGCCTTGTGGGCCGCACCATCGGCCCGGCGGACGCCGGCGTCTTCTACCTGGCCCTGACCGACGCCAAGGGCCGCATGGCCGCCGTCGGACGCGGCCTGGGTTCGAACGCCTCCTTCGCCAACGCTCTCTGGGGCCCCAGCAGCGCCGCGGCCTATCAGGCCCAGTCGCTTGGGGTCTCCAGCGCCCTGATGAACCTGGCCCAAGGCGGCTATTTCGGCGCCTTCGGCGCCCGGATCGGCCCGCGCTCGCGGCTGGCGATCTCCTTCACCCAGTCGCGCTCGCCGGAGGAGATGAATGTCGCCCCGGGAGATTTCCGCACCTCGTCGGCGGCGGTGGCGGCCGGCCTGAGCTTCAACCTCACCCCCGCCTGGACGGCGGGGGTCACCGTCTCCAGCCTCTCCGAGCGCAACGCCCTGCTCGGCGCCGCCTATACGCAGACGGGTCCGTTGGGCCTGGGCGACAGCCACCGCAGCGCCGCCGTGGGCGTCAGTTCGAGCCTCGCCCTGGGCGGCGGACGCAGCCTGCTGCTCGACGCCACCGTCTCGCGCACCAGCGCGGGGACCGGCGACGGCCTCGTGGGCCAGGTCTCATCCCTGACCTCGCGCGGCTTTGGCGCCTCGTTGCTGCAGCAAGACGCCTTCGTCGGCGGCGACCGGCTGACGCTGTCGCTGCGCAAGCCGCTGCGTGTCGTCGGAGGCTGGGCGGAACTGGCCGAAACCAGGGTGGACTCGGAGGGCTACCCCATCACACAGACCCGGCGCGTCGGTCTGAGGCCCGACGGGAACGAGACCGACGTTTCGCTCGGCTATGCCGGCGTGGTGCGCGGCGACATCAACCTCGGCGCCGGCCTCGACTACCGCGCTGACGCCGAAAACATCCGAGGCCTGACCGACGCCTCGGTGCGTATGGCCGCGAGCTGGCGGTTCTAGCTTCAGCGCCAAGCCGACCCTTCCCCCGCCAGATTGCACACGATGCGCCTCTATGCCGGCCCGGCCTAGCGGCTTAAATGGGTCATCGCACGCAATCTTCCGGGGGAGGAGCCGATGACCGACGAGGCCTATGGAGAGGTGCGCATCGAATGGCGCGGGGCCGTGGCCCTGACGATCATCGACCATCCGCCGAACAACCATGCCGGCGTCGACCTCATGCGGGCCCTGGCCGACGCCTTCGAGGCCCTGGACGCCGATCCGCAATGCCGCGCCCTGGTCTTGGCCACCGAGGGCAAGGTGTTCTGCGGCGGCGCCGATCTGCAGGCGCCAAACGCCGTGACGCGCGACGACGGGGCGGGCATCAACCCCTTCTACAGGGAGGCGGCGCGCCTGTTCTCCAACAACAAGCCGATCGTGGCGGCCGTGCAGGGCGCGGCCGTGGGCGCAGGGCTGGGCCTGGCCCTGGTCGCCGACTTCCGCATCGCCGCGCCCGAGGCGCGCTTCTGCGCCAACTTCGTCAAGTTGGGTTTTCACGCCGGCTTCGGCATATCCCACACCCTGCCGCGGCTGATCGGCCTGCAAAGGGCCTCGCTGATGCTGCAGACCGCCCGGCGCATCAAGGCCGAAGAGGCCCTGGACTGGGGCCTGGTCGACGCCGTGGTCCCGCTGGAGCAGGTGCGCGACCAAGCCGTCGCCCTGGCCCAGGAGATCGCCGAGAATGCGCCCCTGGCCGTCCAGTCCACCCGCGCCACCCTGCGCCAGGGCCTGGCCGACGCGGTCAGCGCCCAGACCGACCACGAACTCGCCGAGCAGCAGCGCCTGATGAAGACGGCTGACTTCGCGGAAGGGGTCAGGGCGGTCAATGAACGCCGATCGGGGGTGTTCGTGGGCGGCTGAACCTCAGGCCTTGTCGGGAAAAGCGGCCTCCGGGAAAAACGCGAGTCGTTCGCGCTAGGTTTTGCGCCGCGCCCCGCTAAATTCCCCGCCATGAGCGCCCCCCAAGCCCCAGGCCTGTCAGTCGAGGAAAGCGCGGCCCTGACCCGCCGCATCACCCGCCTGTCCTTGACGGTGGCGACCGTGCTCAGCCTGGCCAAGGTCGCCGCCTGGCTCGCCAGCGGCTCGGTGGCCATGCTGGCCTCCCTGGCCGATTCCGGCCTCGACATGCTGGCCGCCGCCACCACCTTCTTCGCCGTGCGCTACGCCGCCGAGCCGCCCGACCGCGAGCACCGCTATGGCCACGGCAAGGCCGAGGCCTTCGCCAGCCTGGTCCAGGCCGGGCTGGTGTTCGCCTCCGCCGCCCTGGTCGGGCGCGAGGCCGTCGACCGGCTGATCCATCCCCTGCCGGTGACCAATCACGCGCTCGGCCTCTGGGTCATGGCGGCCTCCACGGCGCTCACGGTATTCCTGGTCAGGGCCCAGTCGCGGGTGCTGAAGGCGGCCCAGTCCGTGGCCGTGGCGTCGGACCGCACGCACTATATGGTCGACATCGCCTCCAACCTGGTCGCCTTTGCCGGCATCGGCGCCAGCATGCTGATCGCCGGCCCTGCGCCCGACGCCATCGCGGGCCTGCTGGTCGCCGCCTGGCTGGTCTGGGGCGCCGTCAGCGTGTTCCGCGGCGCCAGCGTCGAGTTGATGGACCACGAGTTGGACCGAGCCTCGCGGTCCCAGATCATCTCGCTGATGCGCGCCGATCCCAAGGTGCGCGGCGTACACCAGCTGCGCACGCGCGCCGCCGGCCCCTACGTGCACATGCAGATGCATGTCGACCTGGAGCCGAGCCTGACGCTGATCGAGGCGCACAAGGTGATGGTGGCCGCCGAGAACCGGGTGCTGGAGGCTTTTCCCGCCGCCGATATCCTGATCCACCCCGATCCGCGCGGCTTCGCCGAAGCCCACGGCGGCGGCGCCTTTCTCGAATCGCACGAGACCGAAACCGCCGCACGCGCCCACTAGATCACGATGAATTTGGATTGAAACAATCCAAATTCATAAAACGTGATCGATTCTATAGGTTTAGAGCGGGATTTATGCGAAAAACCGGTATCCACTTTTTCGCACGCCGCTCTAGCTTGTGCGGTAAACGAAACCTTAATACGGCCAGGCGCTATTGGTCGTTTTCGACCGAAGAACGCGGGCCGATCATCTGAACATGGCTGTCGATCGCATCCTGCACCACTTCCCCCTCGACCCGGCCTCGCGCCAGGTGCGCCTGGCCATGGGCGAAAAGCGGCTGCCGTTTCACGAGACGCCCGAGCGCTATTGGGAGCGGCGACCCGAACTGACCCGCCTCAATCCCTCCGGCCTGACGCCGGTGCTGGTCGAGGTCGAGAACGGCAAGACCCTGGTCGTATGCGAAAGCCGGGCGATCCTGGAGCATTTGGAGGAGGTGGCGCCGGAGCCCGAACTGATGGGCCGGGACCTGGCCGAACGGGCCGAGACACGGCGCCTGCTGCAATGGTTCGACCGCAAGTTCGACTATGAGGTCAACGCCCTGCTCCTGCATGAAAAGATGGAGAAGCGGCTCCTGGGCCTCGGGGCCCCGGACCTCTCCAATCTGCGCGCCGGCCGCGAGGCGCTTCGGGCGCACATGGGCTATGCGGAGAGCCTGCTCAATGAGCGCGACTGGCTGAACGGGCGCCGCCTCAGCCTGGCCGATTTCGCCGCCGCCGCCAACTTCTCGGTGATCGACTATTTCGGCGACGTGCCCTGGGCCGACTTCCCGGCCCTGCGCACCTGGTACATGAAGATCAAGTCGCGGCCCTGTTTCCGGCCTCTGCTGACGGATCGCTGGCCGGGCCTGGCCCCGGTGGCCCACTATGACGACCTCGATTTCTGACACTGGCGCAGGCGGTGCGTGGTTCGAGACGCTCGCTCGCGCGAGCTCCTCACCATGATGGGTGGGAACCACAACAAAACTCGTCATGGTGAGGAGCGACCCGCAAGGGGCGCGTCTCGAACCACGCACCAAAACCCCACCATCGAAGGCCGGATCCGCGCCCAGGCCGCCGCCCTGGGCTTCGACATTTGCGGCTTCGCCTCGGTCGAACAGCCGTGGCCCGCGTCCGGCAGGCTGGCCGAGTTCGTCGCCGCCGGCCGGCATGGCGAGATGGCCTGGATGGAGACGACCCAGGCGCGGCGCGCGCATCCCAAGGCCATGTGGGCCGGCGCGCGTTCGGCGATCGTGCTCGGCGTGAACTATGGGCCGCATAGCGATCCGCTGGCGGCGCTGGCGCGGCGCGATCGCGGCGCCATCTCGGTCTACGCCCAGGGCGACGACTATCACGACCTGATCAAGAAGAAGCTCAAGGCCCTGGCCCGCTGGCTGGTGTCGGAAACCGGCTGCGAGCTGAAGGTGTTCGTCGACACGGCGCCGCTGATGGAAAAGCCGCTGGCCCAGACCGCGGGCCTCGGCTGGCAGGGCAAGCACACCAACCTGGTGTCGCGCGACTTCGGCTCGTGGCTGTTCCTGGGCTCGATCCTGACCGACAGCGCGCTCCAGCCCGACGCCGCCGAAACCGACCACTGCGGCGCCTGCCGCGCCTGCCTCGACATCTGTCCCACCAAGGCCTTCCCGGCGCCATACCAACTGGATGCGCGGCGTTGCATCTCGTACCTGACCATCGAGCATGCCGGCCCGATCCCACTGGAGTTCCGCGAGGCGCTGGGACCGCGCATCTATGGCTGCGACGACTGCCTGGCCGTCTGTCCGTGGAACAAGTTCGCCAAGCTGTCGAACGAGGCGGCCCTGCATGCGCGCGAGGCTCTGAAGGCCCCGGCCCTCGCCGACCTCGTCCAACTGGACGACGCGGCCTTCCGCGCCCTCTTCTCCAAGAGCCCGGTCAAGCGCATCGGCCGCGACCGCTTCATCCGCAACGTGCTCTACGCCATCGGCAATTCCGCCGATCCAGCCTTGGCCGAGAGCGCGCGGGCGCTGCTCGATGATCCGTCACCGGTGGTGCGGGATGCGGCGCGGTGGGCGATTGGACGATTGCAGGGGTTCTAGAGCAAGATGAATTCAGCTCTAATCATGACCCGCTCATCCCGCCTCAACTCCGCCCCGTCACCTCAGCCAGAGCCGCGGCGACCTGGGTGACGTCATAGGGCTTGCGGATCACCGGCGCATCGAACCCGGCCAGGTTGAAGCGGCCGTCGCCATAGCCGGTGGCGAAGACGAACGGCACGCCGCGGGCGGCCAGGGCCTCGGCCACCGGCATCACCGAGGCGCCGTTCAGGTTGGCGTCGAGCACCGCCGCATCCAGGGGCGTGTCGACCAGGGCCATGGCCTCGTCGACATCGGCGGCCGAGCCGGCGATGGTGGCGCCGGCCTCCTCCAGGCCCGCCTCCAGCTCCAGCGCCAGCAGCAGGGCGTCCTCGACGATGAGGACGCGCAGACCGTCGATCCGCGCTTGACGGTTGGCGTAGGCTTGGCCGGCGTCGCCCAGGTCGTTCACGGCGGCCGGCTCGACCTGAGGCTCCGGCTCGGGCGCCAGGGGCTGGGTGATCGCCGCCGTCCCCGCGCGGATGACCGCCGTGACGCCCTCGCGCCGGAAGTCCAGCGTGACGTCGCCCTCCAGCTCGCGACCGGTGACGTCCTCCAGAAGGGTGGCGCCGAAGCCGCGGCGCGCGCGCGGCGCGACACGGGGCCCGAAGGACTCGGTCCATTGCAGCTCCAGGCCGCCGTCCGCCAGGGACAGCCAGCGCACGTCGACGCGGCCGGTCTCCACAGAAAGGGCGCCGAACTTGACGGCGTTGATGGCCAGCTCGTGCAGGGCCAGCGACATGGCCTGGGCCGCACGGGGCGTCAGCAGCAGGTCCGGTCCCTCCCAGCGGGTCTGACCAGGGGCGATGCCGCCGAGTTCGGCCGCAGCGACGCTGGACATGCTCGCGCCCCGCCAGCGCGTCGCGGTCAAGAGCTGATGGGCCGAAGCCATGGACTTCAGCCGGCCGCTGAACGTCTTCAGGAAAGCTTCCAGCGAGATGGCCTTGCGGGCCGACTGCGCCGCCACCGACTGCACGGCCGACAGCACGTTCTTGACCCGATGATCCTGCTCGGCGACCAATGCCTCACGCTGCTCCTGGGCCAGCCTCGTCGGCGTGATGTCCTGCACCAGGCCGCTCACCTTGCCGGCGTCGCCCGGCCCCGACCGCACCAGCACGCCGACGCTGGAAGCCCAGAAGACCGAGCCGTCCGAGGGCCGCACGACGCGGAATTCCAGGCTGTAGCGCCCTTCGGTCTCTATGCTTTGCTCAAGGGCGGGCATGACCCGGTCGCGGTCGTCGGGGTGGACGATCCCCCTGAGCCCCTCGGGCAAGCCGCCGGGCGTCTGGTGCGCCTGCGTGCCCAGCATCTTGTCCAGCTGGTCGCTTAGCCGAAGCGTTCCCGCGTTACGGTCCCATTCGTAGGCGCCGATATTGGCTTCGCTCAGCACGACGTTCAGGGGGCCGACATCGAACCCGTCGCCCCGGACCCGCGGGGGCGCGGCCATGTCCACCTTCTCGTCCGGGGAAGGCGCTTTGGGGCTCACCGGCCGGACCTCAGAAGAAGCCATGACCAGCGAAAGCTTGCCGGGCGGAGGCCCCGGCGCGCTTGGCATGCGGGCGGTTCATGCCGCATAGAAAACACCCTGCAACTGGAGAATGAAAGCGCCTTGCACCACATCTGACAAATTCACCGCAACCCCATAAGCCGCCTGGACAAACTATCACGAAGCCAGGTCCATGCGGAATTTTCTGGACCACACGCCCCCAGCCGTGCGTTATGTCATCGCCAAGCCTTCGAACAGCCGGAGATCTCCATGCCTGCCCCCAAGACCAGCGCCCCCGCCGAGACGGCCACCGCCGCTGAAGCCGCTGTCGAAAACGCCGAAAAGAGCTTCCGCGATCTGGCCGATCGCATCGAAAAACTGGTCAAGGACGGTCTGGACGCGCTGAAGATCCAGAGCCGCACCTATGCCGAATCGGCCAGCGAGCAACTGGACACGGCTCAGAAATACGTCGTCGAGCATGTGCAGGAGCGGCCGCTGACCGCGACCTTCGCCGCGCTGGGCGTCGGCGTCCTGATCGGCCTGGTGCTGGGCGGCGCCGGACGCAACCGCTGATGCTGCATAAAGCGATGATGGCGGCCGCCGCCCTGGCCGCCATGGCCGTGGCGGCAGCGACCGGGGTGATCTCCCTGGCGTTCGCGCTCTACGCCCTGCTGCGCGGGCCCATCGGACCCGCCGGCGCGTCGGCCTGCGTGGCCGGGGTCTGCACCCTGGCCATCGCCATCGCCGGGCTTATCGCCGCCCGCGGCAGCGAGGAGCGCGCCGAAGAAGCGGAACAGCTGGGTCTGGTCGAACGTCTGCTGGAGCTGGTGCGCGACAAACCGATGGCCTCGGCCGGGGTCGCCCTGGCCGCCGGCCTGCTCGTGATCCGCAATCCGGCGGTGATCGGCGTGATCCTGCGCACCCTGCTCGAATCCTGGCAGGGTCCCGAACCCCGCCGAAAAAGCCGGCGCGGCAAGGGCTGAGCCTCCAAAACGCCCGCCGCGGAACCCAAGCTGGCGCTTGAACGCGCCCGCGCAAGCGTTCAAGAACCTTGCCCATGGATATCCTTGAGGACGCGAGCCTGTCTGCAGAACCTCGGCGGCGCAGCTTCGACCTGGCCGGCCTCGGCCCGGGCGCCCGTCTGGCGGCCCTGGAATTCGGCGATCCCGGCCGGCCGTTCGACCTGATCTTCCTGCACGCCAACGGCTTCAACGCCCTGACCTACCGTCGCCTGCTGGCGCCCTTGGCCCCCCGCCTGCACATCCTGGCGGTGGACCAGCAGGGCCACGGCCGCTCGCCCCAGCGCATCGCCGTCGAAGGCCGCAAGAGCTGGATCGACATGAGCGCCGACATCCTGGCGCTGCTGGAGCTGTTGGACGGGCCGCCGGTGGTGTTGGCCGGCCATTCCATGGGCGGAGCGATGGCGCTGTTCGCCGCGGCCGAGCGGCCGCGGCGCGTGCGCGCCCTGGCCCTGTTCGATCCCGTCATTCCAACGCGCCAGCAGGTGGCCGAACTGGTCGCCCTCGACGGCCGGCTGGTGCGCGGCAACCTCCTGGCCGAAGGCGCCGAGCGGCGACGCGCAATCTTCCCGAATCGCGAGGCGGTGCTGGACAGCTATCGCGGCCGCGGCCCGTTCAAGACCTGGTCCGACGGCGCCCTGGTCGACTATGTCGCCGACGGCTTCGTCGATCGGGACGACGGCCAGGTGGAGCTGGCCTGCGCCCCGGCCTGGGAGGCGTCGAACTTCCGCGCCCATGGCCACGACCCCTGGAGCGCCATCGCGCAGTTGCGCTGCCCGACCACCATCCTGCGCGCCGCGATCGGCTCGACCTGCGGTCTTGCTGGCGAGGACGAACTCCCGGCGGCGCTGGCGCACAGGCACGTGGAGACCATCCCCGATTCAACCCACTTCCTGCCCATCGAGCGGCCGGAACTGACCGAGGCCACCCTGCTGGCGGTGTGCAAGAGCGCGTAAGGCTACAGCGCCAACCCGTCGGTGATCATCGCCCGCATCGCGGCCTGGGCCGGCGCGCTGATCGGCACGATCTTGCGGGCGTCGAGGTCCAGGGTGGCGGCCACGGCTTCGGCCACGCCCCAGGGCCGGCCGGTGTTCGGATCCAGCATCCAGTGGATCATGCGCTGGGCCCGCTGATCGACGCCCGCGAGGCCCGAGCGGATCACCACCCGGTCGCCGGCGCGGGGCCAGTCCAGATAGACCAGCCGGTATTCCAGGACCGCGCCGCCGGCCCGTGCAGGCCGGTCCTCGGCGTGCTCGACCACCGCATTTCGCAGGCGTGAGACCAGGCGCGGGACCCCGTCGGCGACCCAACCGATGAAGCCCTCCAGGTTCATGCGGCCGAACACATCGCAATCCTGGGCCACCAGCGCGCCGGCGCTGATGGTGACGAGGTCCAGGGCCTCGGCCCGGGCCAGGCTGGCGGTGGTCTGGAACGGTCCCAGCCCGATGCTGCGGGCGGCGGCGTAGTCAGGGACCGGAGCCGTCAGTTCGGCGCCCCTGGCCCGCACCCGCTCCGGCCAGGGAAACGCGCGCCCGTCGCGCGGCGTGACATGGCTGACCACGGTCTGGAAGGTCGCCGCCGGCTCGCCGCTGACGGAATGGACCAGCACCAGCAGCAGGCGCGCGTCGCTCTCGCCCATCTCGACCACGCTGGCCAGCATGTGCATGGGCGCCGGCGGCCGCGCCTCGCGCAGGAAGCGGATGTGCTGCTCGCGCACCAGGAGGGTGGAGACGGCGCTGGGCGAAAACGCGCCCGGCATGCCGAGTTCGGCGGCCAGGCCGATCAGCCCCTGCATCGCCCGGGTGACGTAGAAGCGCACGTTCATGTGCCCCATCTCGTCGCATTCCCAGACGTTGACGCCGCCGCGCCAGACTTCGATGCCGCTCAGGTCGTTCCCCATGCCCTCGCGCCGGTTACGTGTCTGCCGGGACTTAGGGGGGATTTACAGGACGCGCAACACCCGTCCCCGCCATCATCGAGACGGTGGGGACGGGTTGGCCGTTCTCAAGCAAACAGCTTCGCCCAGCGGCGCTTCTCGCGGGCCTTCCAGCCGGCGCGGTGATAGGCGTCGGAGGCGATCAGCGGCACGACCGTGGTGGCCTCGGCGAACACCATCTGTTCGAAGGTCACGTCGACCTTGCCCCAGGAGCAGGCCTCCTTCAGCGTCGAGGACGAGCAGGCGCCGTCGCGCACGTCGGCCACGGTGATCTGCACCGCGTATTTGTGCATCTCGGCTTCCAGCCCCAGGATCTCGGCGCAGACCACGGTGTCCTGGGCGAAGTTCTTGGGCACCCCGCCACCGACCATGAACAGGCCCGTCGTGCCGGCCGCGATCTTGACGTCGGTCAGTTCGCGGAAGTCGGCGACGGAATCGATGGAGACATAGGGCTGCTTGGCCTTGATCCGCTCGACCTGGTGCTTGACCAGGCCGAAGCCGGCCGACGAGTCGGTGAAGGCGGGGCAGAAGATCGGCGCGCCTTCTTCATAGGCGGTCTGGATCAGCGAGCCGGGCTTTTTCGCATTGCCGGCGGCCAGCCACTTGCCGATCTCCCAGATGAACTCGCGCGAGGAATAGGGGCGCGGCTCCAGCGTGTCGGTGATCGCCTTGATCGCGTGGTCGCAGGCCTGGAGTTCTTCCTCGTCGATATAGGTGTCGTAGATGCGGTCGATATAGAGGGCCCGCAGGTCACGGTCGTCGACGTCCGATTGGGCCTGATAGTGCTTGAAGCCGAGGGCTTCGAAGAAATCCATGTCGATGATCGAGGCGCCGGTGGCCACGACGGCGTCGATCATGCCGTAGCGGATCATGTCGCGATAGACGTGCATGCAGCCGCCGGCGCTGGTGGACCCGGCCAGGGTCAGCCACACCGAGCAGTCCTTGTCCTCGATGGCCATGGACAGGATGTCGGCGGCCCGGGCGGTGTCGCGCGAGGTGAAGCTCATCTTGCGCATGGCGTCGATCACCGGCCGCGCGTCATAGGCGGCGATGTCGACGTGCTCGATGGTCTTGGACAGCAGTTCGGCCTTGCGGTTGGTTTCGGCGTTCATCTTTCAGGTTTCCCTTGGGGGTGAGCGCCCGTCGTTCGCGATGCTTGGGGCCGGACGGAGCGACGGCCGAAAGCGCCCGGTCGGGCCAGGATGGGAGGGGGTCTAGCGCTCGCGACCCCATATTTCCACCGCTCATCCCCGCGAAGGCGGGGATCCAGATCCATCCACAAGCGTCAGCGGGTTTCACCTGGATCCCCGCCTTCGCGGGGATGAGCGGAGATATTACTTCCTGCGCCGCCTTTTGCCCTTGGCGCGCGACAGTTTCACGACGTTGGCGCCTTCCGTCCGCGGCAGGGGGATCGAACGCGGCGCCAGGCCATACATCGAGGCCATGGGCGCGTCCGAGACCTCGGCCACGTCCAGGTCGCCGTAACCGTTGAAGCGGGTGGTCATGGCCACGCCATAGGCGCCCAGCATGCCGATCTCGATATGGTCGCCCTCGCGCACATCCTCCGGCAGCCAGAACGGCCCCGGCATGTGGTCGATGGAATCGCAGGTCGGGCCATAGAAGCGGAACGGCTTGAGCGGCGCGTTCGATTCCTCGCCGTTGCGGACCAGCTTGACCGGGAACGGCCACTTGGAATGCGTCGCATCGAACAGCGAGCCGTAGGACCCGTCGTTCAGATAGAGCGCATCGCCCTTCCTCAGCTCGACCTTGGTCAGGACCGAGGAGGATTCGGCCACCAGCGCCCGGCCGGGTTCGCACCACAGCTCGGTGGTCTCGTGCACCATCATCTCGGCGAAGCCGCGCTCGATGCTGTCGATATAGTCGGCCAGGTCCGGCGGGATCATGCCGGGGTAGATCGAGGGGAAGCCGCCGCCGACATCGACCACGTCGGCGAACACGCCGGCGCGGACCAGGGCGCGGGAGGCCTGGGCCATGGCCGCCTGATAGGCGGTCGGCCGCATGCACTGGCTACCCACATGGAAGGCCACGCCCATCAGGTCCTGGGTCGCCCGGCGCGCGGCGAGCAGCAGGCCCGGCGCGTCATGGGTCTCGACGCCGAACTTGCCGGCGAGCGGATAGGACGAGCCCTCGGCCTGCACCGCCAGCCGGACCATCAGGTTGAGGTCCTTGGCGGCGCCCGTGGCGTCGACGATCTTGGCCAGCTCCTCGTGGGTGTCGAACGAGAAGGTGCGCACCCCGTGGTCGAAGTAGGCGGCCGAAATCGCCCGCCGGCTCTTGACCGGGTGCATGAAGGCCATGGTCGAGCCCGGCGCGTGTTCGGCCACCAGCTCGATCTCAGGGACCGAGGCGACGTCGAAGCGCGTGAGGCCGCTCTCCGCCAGGGTCTTGATCACCCACGGCGAAGGGTTGGCTTTGACGGCGTAGAGAACGTCGCCTTTGAAGTGCTTCTGGAACCAGGAAGCCGCTAGGGCCACGGCGCCCGGTCGCACGAGTGCGACAGGACGTTCCGGCGACCGCTCACGGACCAGGTCCAGGGGCGAATGGTACGTGTGCAATTCACGTAACCCCCTGCAGATTGTTGAACCCAGGCCGGCGTTAGCAGCGCATGATGGACATCGGGGTCCGCCGGAGCGCGCGAGATACGGTCTGCAGCCCCCGATGTAAAGCGGAAATATGTGACATTAGGTGCTCAATTTCGTCGCGCGGCGGTTGCGCGCGGGGCAGGATGATCGCGCGCCGCGCGAACGCTGCTAGTCCGGGTGGGAGCCTTCCTTGCCGTTTTCGAGCACAGCGCCGGTCCGGGCGTCGACGCCCACCTCGTAGACGCCGTCAGGCGCCTTGATGTCGAACGAGTAGCGCAGGCCCGTGCCGCCGCCTTCCTTTTCCAGCTCCTGGTCGGTGATCACCCCCGGCCGCGCCTTCAGCGCCGCCGCGCGGGCATCGTCCAGACTGACCTTGGCCAGTTTCGCGTATTTCTCGCCGTGGAAGTGTTGCGGCGCGGCGACCACACCTCCCGCCGCCAGCAGCGCGGCGAGGGCGATTGCGCCAAAGGCGCTCTTGTATTGCATTTGAATTGTCCTGGATGGGGACGCCCCTTGGACAACCGGTAACGAACTGCTGCGGCTTAAGTGCGGCGAGAACGCCACAGCTGTGTCGACGCCGAGCGCACACGCATGTCTTGTCAAATTTTGCCAAACCGATAGGCTCACCCCATGTCGACGATGAACATCTCGCTCCCCGAGGCGCTCAAGGCCTTCGCGGACCAGCAGGTCAGCGAGCGCGGCTACAGCACCAGCAGCGAATATGTCCGCGAGCTGATCCGCAAGGATCAGACCGCGGTGGCGGGCCGCAGACAATGGCTGGCTTCGCTAGACGCCTCGCTTGAGCGTTCGCTCTCGGACGCCGCGGCGGGCGACGTCAAAGACGCCACGGACGTGCTGGACAGGCTCCATGCCAAATACGCCGCACTGGCGGACAAACGCGAGACCTGGTGAAGGCTGCTCGAAGAGGAAGACTGACGAGAAGCGGCCGCTTTCAACTTCTGGCTTGGG
>FTFU01001311.1_pt1 | contig 20633 bp, 15 predicted proteins | sample 1640511 | NCBI WGS metagenome assembly FTFU01 (sample SAMEA3914789, study PRJEB12502) | metagenome | biome: forest; material: soil | place: Canada | collected 2011-07-03 | depth 0.3 m | reverse complement strand
TACCTGCTTTGCGCCTGGCCCGGCGAATACCGCGACGACAAGCAGTCGCGCTTCATCAACGAGCGGGTGCACGCCAACATCCAGAAGGACGGCACCTATTCGGTGGTGCCTCGCATGTGGGGCGGGCTGACCACCCCCAATGAGCTGCGCGCCATCGCGGACGTCGCCGACGAGTTCGCCATCCCGACGGTCAAGGTCACCGGCGGCCAGCGAATCGACCTTTTGGGCGTCAAGAAGGACGACCTGCCGGCGGTGTGGTCCCGGCTGAACCGGGCGGGCATGGTCTCGGGCCACGCCTACGGCAAGGCCCTGCGCACGGTGAAGACCTGCGTCGGCAGCGACTGGTGCCGCTTCGGCACCCAGGACTCCACCGGGCTCGGGGTGCGGCTCGAGAAGTTCATGTGGGGCTCGTGGACCCCGGCCAAGGTCAAGCTCGGCGTGTCGGGCTGTCCGCGCAACTGCGCCGAGGCGACCTGCAAGGACGTCGGCGTGATCTGCGTCGACAGCGGCTACGAGATCCACATGGGCGGGGCCGCCGGTCTCGACATTCGTGGCACCGAGGTGCTGACGCGCGTGGCCACCGAGGCCGATGCGGTCGAGACCATCGTCGCCCTGGTCCAGCTCTATCGCGAAGAGGCCTGGTATCTGGAGCGGATCTACAAATGGATGGATCGGGTGGGCCTGGAAGACATCAAGGCCCGCATCGCCGATGACGAAGACCGCCGAGCCCTGTTCGGCCGCTTCGCCTATGCCCAGCGCAGCGCCCGCATCGACCCGTGGGCCCAGCGGGTCGCCGGCCGCGACAGCGACGAATTCAACCCCCTGAGCCGCCGCCTGGAGTTCGCCCAAGCATGAACGCCTTCGCTCCCAAGCCAGAGGTTCTGTGGACCGACGTCGGCGCCGTCAGCGACATCCCGCGTCGCGGCGCCCGGCGCGTGCCGACGCCTCAGGGCGACATCGCCGTATTCCGCACGGGCGACGGCGAGATCTACGCGCTGTTCGACCGCTGCCCGCACAAGAACGGTCCCTTGAGCCAGGGCATCGTCCACGGCCGCACCGTGGCCTGCCCGCTGCACAACTGGATCATCGACCTCGCCTCGGGCCATCCCACCGGCGCCGACGAGGGCAAGGGCTGCACGCCCACAGCCCCGGTCGAGGTGCGTGAGGGGCGGATCTTTCTTGGATTGGCTGTGGGCTGACCATGGCCGACGGCTCCGGTCCCAGCGCCATCCGCACCACCTGCCCCTATTGCGGGGTGGGATGCGGGGTCTCGGCCCTGGCCGGCGGCGGGCGCGAACTGGCGGTGAGCGGGGATCCCGTCCACCCGGCCAACTTCGGCCGGCTGTGTTCCAAGGGAACGGCCCTGGGCGCCACGGTCGGGATTCAGGGGCGGCTGCTACGGCCGGAGATCGGCGGGCGGGCGGCGAGTTGGGAGGCGGCGATCAAGCGCGTCGCCCAGGGCTTCAGCCGCGCGATCGAGCGGCATGGGCCGGACTCGGTGGCCTTCTACGTCTCGGGCCAGCTTTTGACCGAGGACTACTACGCCGCCAACAAGCTGATGAAGGGCTTCATCGGCTCGGCCAATATCGACACCAATTCGCGCCTTTGCATGGCCTCGGCGGTGGCGGCGCACAAGCTGGCCTTCGGCGCCGACCTGGTCCCCGGCTGCTATGAAGACCTGGAGCTGGCCGACCTGATCGTCTTCTCCGGCCACAACGCCGCCTGGACCCATCCGGTGCTCGTGCGGCGGATGGAGGCGGCGCGTGAGCGGGGCCAGGCCTGGATCGTCATCGACCCGCGCCGCACCGACACGGCCGAAGCGGCCGACCTGCATCTGGCCATCGCCCCCCAGACCGACGTGCGGCTGTGGAACGGCCTCCTGGCCGAGCTGATCAGCCGCGGGGTGGTCGACGAGGCCTACGTCGCCGCCAACGTCAGCGGCTTCGACGAGATCCGCCAGGCCCTGGAGCAGGACGATCAGGGCGCAACGGCGGTGGCTGCCGACTGCGGGATCGCCCGAGACGATCTGGAGCGCTTCTACGCCGCCTTCGCGCGCACCGAGCGGACCGTCAGCCTGTTCTCCATGGGCGCCAACCAGTCGGCGCAAGGGGTGGCCAAGGGCCTGGCGATCATCAACGCCCACCTGGCCACCGGGCGCATCGGCAAGCCGGGCGCCTGCCCCTTCTCCATCACCGGCCAGCCCAACGCCATGGGTGGGCGCGAGACCGGGGGCCTGGCCAACACCCTGGCCGCGCACATGGACTTCGATGCGGAGAGCTGTGACCGCGTCGCCCGCTTCTGGAGCGCGCCCCATATCGCCCGCGCCCCAGGCCTCAAGGCCGTCGACATGTTCGAGGCGGTCCATGACGGCCGCATCAAGGCCCTCTGGGTCATGGCCACCAACCCCGCCGTCTCCATGCCCAACGCAGGCCGGGTGCGCGAGGCCCTGGCGCGCTGCCCGTTCGTGGTGGTGTCCGACGTGATGGCCGAGACCGACACCGCAGCCTTCGCCCACGTCAAGCTGCCGGCCCTGGCCTGGGGTGAGAAGGACGGCACGGTCACCAACTCCGAGCGCCGCATCTCCCGCCAGCGGCCGCTGTTCCCGCCGCCGGGCGAGGCGCGGGCCGACTGGCGCATCATCGCCGACGTCGCCACCGCCATGGGCCATGCCGAGGCCTTCGACTGGCGCACCCCCGGCCACGTTTTCCGCGAATACGCTCGCCTGACCGCGTTCGAAAACACCGGCCGGGTCCTGAACCTGAAACCGCTGGTCGGCCTGACGCCGGGCGGTTACGAGGCCCTGGCGCCGGTTCAATGGCCGCCGACGCCGGAGGGCGGCGACACGCCCCGACTGTTCACGGATGGCCGCTTCGCCACGCCCGACGGCCGCGCCCGCCTGGTCCCGGTGGCGCCCCAAGGCCCGGCTGTGCCGACTGACGGGGCCTTCCCCCTGTCGCTGAACACGGGCCGGGTCCGCGACCACTGGCACACCATGACCCGCACGGGTCTGGCCCCAGACCTCTGCCGCCACATCCCCGAGCCGTTCGTCGAGATTCACCCGGACGACGCAGCCCCGATGGGCCTGACCGATGGCGCCCTGGCCCGGGTGCGCACGGCCTATGGCGAGGCGGTGGCCATCGCTCGCGTCAGCGACCGCCAGCGTCTGGGCTCGCTGTTCATGCCCATGCACTGGACCGACGCCTTCGCCCCCGCCGGCCGCTCCAATCCCCTGATCAGCCCAGCGGTCGATCCGCGCTCCGGCCAGCCGGAGTTCAAGCACACCCCGGCGCGCATCTCCGCCTATCGCGAGACCTGGCGCGGCTTCTTCATCGACCGCCGGGCGCACACGGCGCCGGCCCAGTTGGAGCTGGTCTGGCGGCGCACCCCGCAGGACGGCTGCCAGCTGCACGAGATCGCCGGCCGGGGCGACGATCGCGAGCGGGTCCGGCTGATCGCCGCCCTGGCCCTGGAATCCGCCGGCGAGACCCTGACCTTCGAAGACCCCGGCTCCGGCGCCTTCCGCCGCGCCATCCTGCACAACGACCGGCTCGAGCGGGTGCTGTTCCTGGCGCCCGCCGGCCGGGCCCTGCCGCCCCGCGACTGGCTGGTCGGCCTATTCGCCCAGGAGCGCCTCTCCGCCGACGACCGCGTCTCGCTGCTCGCCGGTCGCAAGATCGGGGCGGTGATGGACACCAGCCCGATGGTCTGCGCCTGCCTCAAGGTCCGCGAGAGCGCCATCGTCCGCGCGATCGAGGGCGGCGCCGCGAGCCTCGACGCGGTCTCCGCCACCACCGCCGCCGGGTCGAACTGTGGTTCCTGCCGGCCGCAGATCGCCAGCCTGATCGCCAAATCCACCGCCAGCCAAGGAGAGGGCCGCCATGCCGCATGACGCCAAGATGGGCGAAGTCCTGCTGGTGGGCGCCGGGCCAGGCGCCGCCGATCTGCTGACGGTGCGCGCCATGCGGGCGATCGAGACCGCCGGCGCCTTGCTCTACGACGCCCTGGTCTGCGACGAGGTGGTGGCCCTGGCGCCCCGCGGCTGCATCCGCCTGCGCACCGGCAAGCGGGCCGGCGAGGCCAGCATGAAGCAGGAGACCATCAACCGGCTGATGCTGACCCTCGCCCGGCGGGGGCTGAAGGTGGTGCGGCTGAAAGGCGGCGACCCATCGGTGTTCGGCCGCTCGGGCGAGGAGCGCGACTACCTGGAAGCCCACGGCGTGAGCGTCCAGGTCATTCCCGGCATCACCGCCGCCAGCGCCGCCGCCGCCCAGTTCGCCTTCCCGCTGACCCACCGCGCCGAGGCCCGCCGGCTGGTCCTGGCCACGGCCCGGATCGCCGACGGCGCCCTGCAGACCGAAGGCTGGCCCGGCCTGGCCGAGCGCGACACCACCCTCGCCCTCTACATGGCCCGCGATGCGGCCGGCGCCGTGGCCGAGCGGCTGATCGGCGAAGGCCGCGGAGCCGAAACGCCCTGCCTCGTCGTCGAAAACGCCGGCCGGCCCGAGGCGCGGGCTGAATTTTCGCCGCTTCGTGCGTTGGCGGACACCGTGGCCGAAATGGCGCCGAAAGGCCCGGTTTTGCTGGTCATAGGCGCGGTGGCGCTGAAGGCGAGGCTCGATAGAGCAGCGTCTAAACCGCTGACGTTCGCTCACGGCACTTGAGGACGCTTCGGTTGGGCGCGTAGAACCCAACCACCATGCGCACGATTGCAGTGATCGGCCTCAAGGGCGGTTCGGGAAAGACGACGCTGGCGACCCACGTCGCCCTGGCCGCTCATCTGCGCGGCATGAAGACCCTGGTGGCGGACGTCGATCCGCAACGCTCCTCCAGCGAGGTCCTGAAGGCGCGCAGCGGCGAAGGCCCGCGTTGCGTCGACGCCACCGGCTCCAATCTCTTCGCCGCCCAGATCGCCGCGGTCGGCTCGGGCATGGACGCCATGATCATCGACACCGCAGCGGGCGCGGTCGAGGAGGTGGGACAAGCCATCGTCCTCGCCGACCTGTCGCTGCTGGTGGTGCGCCCCACCCTGTTGGACATCGCGGCCATGGTGCGGACGGTCGAGATCATCCGGCGCCTGAAAAAGCCGGGCCTTGTGGTCATCAACCAGGCCCCGCCGGCGCGTGACGGGGTCGAGTCCCCGGTGGTCAAGCGGGCGCTGCGGGCGCTGGAATTCATGCGCCTGCCGGTCGCCCCCACCATCCTGCGCTCACGGGCCATCTACCAGACGGCGCTGGAGACCGGCCGTTCCGCCGAAGAGGGCTGGGACGACATCGCCGCCAAGGAAGTCGCCGACCTCTGGGCCTTCATCGAACGCTTCGCCTTTGGCCAGCGCACAGAAAACGGGGCGACGGCGGCCAAGAGCGCTCGCGACTGACGCCGCCGAGGCCGAAATTTTCCTGACGGATGTCGGAACTCAGTCCTCAATTTCGTCCTTGGGTGTCAACCTCAAGGCGGAGATCCAAGCCATGGACGCCAAGACCGAAACCCTGACGCCAGCCGACCAGTTGGCGCGCGACAACCCCGTCCGGTTCCCCAACGAAAGCGCAGAGTACCGGGCCGCCCGCACCGCCCTGCTGGCGGAGGAGATCGAACTGCGGCGCCACATCGAGCGCGTGGCCGCCCAGCGCCGCGCCCTGCCGCCGGGCGGTCCGGTGACCGGCGACTACCGCTTTCAGGGCGAGGAGGGGCCGGTCGATTTCGCAGGCCTGTTCCGGGACAAGCAAACGCTGGCGGCCTACAGCTTCATGTTCGGGCCCGAGCGCGAGCGGCCCTGCCCCATGTGCACCAATCTTCTCGGCCCCTGGGAGGGCAACGCCGCCGACATCGGCCAGCGCATCTCGCTGGTGGTGATCGCCCGCTCGCCCATCGAGCGACTGGTCGCCTGGAAGCGGGAGCGCGGCTGGAAGACCCTGCGCCTCTACAGCGACCTGACCGGCGCCTATAGCCGCGACTATTTCGGCCTGCTGCCCGACGGCTCGGAGGTCCCGGCTTTCAACGTCTTCACCCGCCGCGACGGAACCCTTCGCCACTTCTGGTCCGGCGAGATGACCGGCTCCACCGCCGACCCGGGTCAGGATCCGCGGGGCGCCCCAGACCCCGCGCCGCTGTGGATGGTGCTCGACTGCACGCCGGAAGGGCGCGGGACGGATTGGTATCCCAAGCTGGACTACGCGGACTGACCGCCGAGGTCAGGCCGCGGCGGTCGAGCCCGGGGCCTGCAGCTCGAAGCCGGCCAGGAAACCGGCGACGTCGTGCGCCGGCATGGGCCGGGCGAAGTAGTAGCCCTGGGCCTGGTCGCAGCCCAGGACCTCCAGCATCTGCAATTGCTCGTCGGTCTCGACGCCCTCGGCCACCACCTTCATCCCAAGGCTCGACCCCAGGGACAGCACCGCGCGCACGATCGGCGCATCCTCGCGGTTCTGGACGAATGAGCGGTCGATCTTCAGCCGGTCGATCGGGAACTGCTTGAGGTTGGCCAGCGAAGCGTAGCCGGTGCCGAAGTCGTCCAGGGCGATCATGACGCCATGTTCGTGCAGGGTCCGGACCGTGTCGCTCACCGCTTCCGATCCCCAGCCCATATAGACGTTCTCGGTGACCTCCACCGTCAGCCGCTCGGGCGGCACACGCCAATGCTCGAGCTTCTTCATGATGGTTTCGGCCACCCCGCCGGTGCGGAACTGGGACGCCGAGAGGTTCACGGCGACACGGCCGAACGGAACGCCCTGGTCTATCCAATCGCGCATCTGCCGCATGGCGGTGTCCAGGGCCACCTCCCCGAGGGAGAGGGAGCATTCGGGATCCTCGAAGGCGGCCAGGAAATGGCCCGGCAACAGAAGGCCGCGCTTGGGGTGCTGCCAGCGCATCAGGGCCTCGAGGCCCGTCACGCGCCGCGGCTCGGCGATGTCCACCAGCGGCTGGTAGTAGAGCACGAACTCGCCCGCCTGCACGCCGGCGCGGACCTCGCGCAGCAGGTGGATGCGCTTTTCGACCTCCGAGCGCATCTCGGGCCGGAAGGCGACGATCTTGTTCCGCCCCGTATCCTTGGCCCGATACATGGCGATGTCGGCGTTCTTCAGCAGCTGGCCGGCGTCCTCGTCGTCCTGGGGATAGAGGGCCGCACCCACGCTGACGCTGATGGTCAGGCTGTTGCCGCCGTGCTGCAGCGGATTGCGCAGCAGCTCCATCAGCAGCCGGGTGGGCCGCTCCATGTCGTCCGCTCCCCGCACGCCGGGCAGGATCACGGCGAACTCGTCGCCGCCCAAGCGCGCCACCGTGTCGGTCCGGCGGAAGGTGGAGACCAGGCGGTCGGCCACCGACAGCAACAGGGCGTCGCCCGCATCATGGCCCAGGGTATCGTTGACGTCCTTGAAGTGGTCCAGATCGAGCATGATCAACCCGACCTTCTCGCCTTGGCGGCGCGCCTGCTCCACGGCCGCCGCGAACCGCGCCTGGAACAGCACGCGGTTGGGTAGGCCGGTCAGGGGGTCGCGGAACGCCAGATCCTCCATCTCGGCCACTTGCCGCCGCTGGCTGGTGACATCCTGCAAGGTTCCCGTGACGCGCAGGGTTCGGCCGCCTTCGACAGCGGCCTCCGCCATGCAGCGGATCCAGCGGACGCCGCCGCCTTCAGCTGTGATCTCGAATTCCCGGTCCAGCGGCGCGCCCTCTTGGACCAGCCGCTCGACGGCCCGGCGCACATCCTCCCGCGCATCCGCGGAGAACAGCCCCCGCATCAGCTCGCGGGCTGGCAGCGTCGCTGGATCGACCCCGAAAATTCGGAAGGTCTCGGGCGACCAGCGCAAGACCTGACTGGTCAGGTCAAGCTCCCAGGCGCCGAGGCCGGCGATCCGAAGGGCCGTAGACAGAAGGTCGGAAGTCCGGCGGCCCTTATTCCTGCCGCCGTCACCCTTTGCGCCTGTTAAGTATCGCATGAAACCTCGGGGCCGATGCTTCACGCAAGACTATCAGCCCGTCATTAATCAGCGTTGAGAGAATAGTCTTTAGACGCTCTTAGCCTTGTCGGCGCGGCCGGCGTCAACAGTGGATGCAGCTGGGCTCGAACAGGTCGTGCAGCAGCGCCGCCGACGGCTCCCATTCGCCGATCGCCGGATGGATCAGGAAGGCCTTGCGGGCGATCAGGCGCGAGTCCGTCAGGGCGGCCTCGATCGCGGCCCGCTCATAGGCCTTGACCGACTGCACCAGGCCCAGGACCGCATCCGGCAGGGCGCCCACGGGTTCCGGCGCGATGCTGTTCAGCCCGACCTGGCACGGGGTCTCGATAATGTCCTCGGCCGGGAGGCTCTTCACCGCGCCCGCATTTCGCGTGTTCACCACGATGCGCGCGGGTCTGGCGCCGGTCAGGGCGCACATCACGTCCAGGGCGATGCGGTGATAGCCGCTGGCCACGCGGAACGGATCCTCGTCGAACGGCGCGTCGGGATCGAAGGCCGAACCGGCCGAAGCCTCCAGCTTCATGTAGGAGCCGGAGCGGCGGTTCAGATAGTCGGCATAGGCGGCGATGGCCCCCTCCCCGTCCCCAGCGTCCAGCCGCGAGGCCAGGGTTTCGATCAGAACGCCATTCAGCCGCTCGACCTCGGCGCCGCGGCTGGAGCCTTGCCGCACCTGGTTTTCCAGGGCCCGGCGGCGGGCGTAGTAGAAGAACAGATATTCCGTCGGGATCAGCCGCAGGGTGCGGATCATCGAAAAATCGAACAGCGGCGCCGAATAGAGCTGGGCCAGGATGGCGTCGTCGTGCAGCACCCGGTCGGTGACGTCCTCGCCGCGCAGGCGGACCCCGCGCACCCAGCCCAGGTGGTTCAGGCCGACATAGTCGCAGACCACCTCGTCGGCGCTGGCGCCCAGGGCGTGGGCGATCCGATGGAACAGTTCGGTGGGCGTATCGCAGATGCCGACCACCTTGGCCTTGGTGTGGCTGGCGACGGCCTGGGTGATCAGGCCCGCCGGGTTGGTGAAGTTGACGATCCAGGCCTCTGGGCTGAGGCGTTCCACCAGCCGGGCCTGTTCGATCGCCACAGGGACCGTGCGCAGGGCCATGGCGGCGCCGGTCGGGCCGGTGGTCTCCTGCCCCGGATAACCGTGCTTGATGGAAGTGAGCTCGTCGGCCGCGCGGGTGGCGATGCCGCCCACGCGCACGCTGTTGAGCACGAAGTCGGCGCCGTCGACGGCGTCCTCAATGGACGAAGCCTCGCGCACCTGCAGACTGCCGCCTTCACGGGCGACGATGGCGCGGCCGAGGGCGGCGATGATGCGCAGGCGCTCCGCATCGGGGTCGTAGAGCACCATCTCCCGCGCGCCGAGGGCCGCGGCGGCCTCGTTGACCCCGAAGATGACCAGGGGCGTGCGGATCCCGCCGCCGCCGATCATCGCGATCTTACGATCCATAGCTAAGCTCATAGACGCTCCACAGTTCTTCGCGGTCCGGCAGGGCGCCCAGAGCGCCCGGCACGCGGGTCGAGAGGGCGCCGCAGATACAGGCGCGGCGAAGACGTTCCTCGGCGCTTACGCCCTCGATCAGCGCGTCGATAAACCCGGCGTCGAAGGCGTCTCCGGCGCCGGTGCTGTCGAGAGCCGCGACCTTGGGCGGCCTGGCCGCGCAGACGGCCTCGCCGTCGTAGCCCATGGCGCCGCGGGCGCCGAGCTTGACCAGGCCATGCTGAAAGCCGGCTCGCCGGGCGAAGTCGAGATAGGTTTCAGGGGCTTCGCCGCCACAGAGGAGCGCCGCCTCCTTTTCGTTGGGCATCAAGTAGTCGACCGCCTGGCAGGTCGCCAGGTTGGCCGGGTCGGCGAACCAGTCCGGCTGGAAGCCCACGTCCAGCGAGGTTGTGCAGCCCGCCTCGGCCAGGAGCGGCAGCAGCCTGGCGGCCAGGCTGTGGGCCAGGGGCATGGCGAAGTGGACATGGCGGGCGCGGGTCAGGCCGATCAGGGTCTCGCCGCTCAGAAGCTGCTCGCCAAGCTGGCGGTTGACGCCGACATGGGTGAAGAAGGACCGGTCCTCGAGGGTCGAGACGCTGATGGTCACGCCGGTCTTGCCGGCCAGCCTGCGCAGGCCGTGCGCCGAAAGGCCGAAGTCGGCCAGCCTGGATTCGAACCACGCGGTGTCGGCTTCGCCGATCATGCCGACCAGATTGACCGCCTTGCCCAGCCGCGAAAGGCCGCAGGCGGTGGTCGCCGCCCCGCCGCCGATCTCGCGGGTGTAGTCGTCGGTGACCACCTCCTCGCCCGGCTTGGGCCAGGTCTCGAAGCCGCTCAGGATATGGTCGACATAGAGCTCGCCGACCACCGCCACGTCCCAGATCTTCATGTCGCCCGGATCCTCATGCCAGAGGAACCTTGGCCGCCGAGCCGAAAGGCCAGTCGGACCGTCGGCGCGCCTGCAACAGATAGATGGCTGCGCCGGCGATCAGCATGGCGGCGCCGATGGCGATGTGGCGGATCTGACTGGTGGCGACGATGCACAGCCAGCCGACCAGGGCGACCAGGGCGGGCAGCGGAAACAGGGGCATGCGGAACCGATCGCCCTTGGCGACGGCGCCACGTCGCAGCAGCATGACCGCCACGCACTGGGCGACGAACTGGAACATGGTCTGGATGACGATCAGCACCGCGATCAGGTCGGCCAAGGAGAAGAAGCACGCCAGCGCTGAAAAACCGCCCATGAACAGCAGGCCGAGCGTCGGAAAGCGCCCCTTGGGGTGCAGCACGGCGAAGGGCTTGAAGAAGCGTCCGTTGGCTGCGGCGGCGTAGGGGACCCGCGAGAAGCCCAGCAGCACGGCCAGGGCCGAACCCCAGCTGGCGACCAGGATCAGCAGCGACACCACCACCCCGCCCCAGGGGCCGTAGATCCGCTCCATGAACGCCGCCACCACAGCGTTGGAGCGCGCCGCCTCGCGCCAGGGCAGGGTTCCCAGGATCGACAGATTAAGCCCGAGATAGAGCACGGCCACGATCGCGATCGACACCAGCACCGTCTTGGGAATGATCCGGCGGGGATTTTGCACCTCTTCCCCGATCAGGCAGACATTGTTGTAGCCGCCATAGTCATAGACCGCGATCAGGGTGGCTGATCCGAGCCCCGTCCAGAAGGCGCCCGTCGGGGTAAACGCGCCCTTGGGAAAATCGAACGCCAGCTTCGGATTGAAGCTGGCCGCGCCGCTGAACACGATCCACAGCGTCGCGCCGACCACGATCACCGTGATCAGCACCGAAAGGACCTGGATCGAGCGGATGTCGCGATAGAGCAGGACGGTGTTCAGCAGGCAGACGCCCGCGGCGATCGCCGTCAGCTCCCAATGGTTCAGATGCGGCGCGAGGTAGCTCGTATAGTTGGCGAACCCGACCGTGCCCGAGGCGATCGACAAGGGGCCGATCAGCAGCGACTGCCAAAGAAAGATGAAGCTGAACAGGCGCCCAAGGCCGGCCGGGCCGAACGCCTGCTGCAGATAGTGGTAGGGACCGCCCGAATGCGGCATGGCCGAGCCCAGCTCCGCCCAGACCAGGCCGTCGCAGACGCAGAGCAGCGCGCCCAGCAGCCAGCCCAGCATGGCCTGGGGCCCGCCCATGGCCGCCAGCGCCAGGGGAATGGTGATGAACGGCCCGATCCCGATCATGTTCAGGACATTGGCGGCCAAGGCCCCCGACAGTCCGATCCCGCGGATCGGCGACGCCTCCCTGGCGAGGGGCGATGCGGTCATGGAATCTGGACCGGCAGGCCGGTGCGCGCCGACTGGCCGGCGGCCTCGGCCAGGGCCAGGGCGGCGATCCCGTCGGCCAGACCTACCGCCGGAAGAACCTCGCCCGACACCACATCGGCGAAATGATCGATCTCGCGGCGATAGGCTTCGGCGTAGCGGTCGAGGAAGAAGTTCTGGAAGGAGTCGCTCGCCGCGCCCGTCTCGCCCCACACGCTGACCGAGCTTTCCAGGATATTGTCCGCCCGCGCCAAACCCTTGGAGCCATAGGCCTCAATCCGCTGGTCGTAGCCGTAGCCGGAGCGCCGGCTGTTGCTGATCACGCAAAGCCGGCCCGAAGCGGTGCGCAGGATGATCTTGGCGGTGTCGACATCGCCCGCCTTGCCGATCGCCGGATCGATCAGGCAGCTTGCGGCGGCGAACACCTCGACCGGCTCTTCGCCCAAGAGCCAGCGGGCCATGTCGAAATCGTGGATGGCCATGTCCTTGAACAGGCCGCCCGAGGTGCGGACATAGGACACGGGCGGCGGCGCCGGATCGTGGCTGGTGATCTGCAGCGTCTCCAGAGTTCCGACGACGCCCTGGTCGAGGCAGGCTTTCAGCCCCGCGAAGTTGGGGTCGAAACGCCGGTTGAACCCCAGCATCAGGGGCGCGCCCGCCTTGGTCAGGCCGGCTTTCGCCGCCCTGGCCCGCACAAGGTCCAGGTCGATGGGCTTTTCGCCCATCACCGCCTTGCCCGCTTCGATGGCCTTCAGGCACTGGTCCAGATGCAAGTCTGTCGGGCTGGCGACGACAACGCCGGCGATGCCCGGATCATCGAGGGCCCGCGTCAGATCGGCCACGGCGGCGCCGGTGAGGGCCGCCAGGGCCCCGGCGGCTTCGCCGTCCGGCTCGATGACATATTTCAAGCGCAGCGCCGGGTGAGCGGCGACATTGCGGGCATGGATGCGCCCGATGCGGCCAGCCCCGATGATGGCGATGTCGTGCATGCGGGCTCCGAGGGCTAGGCGCACCTGTGACCCATGGTCGGCGGCGCGACGAAACTAGAACGAAAATGCCATGATCGTGTCAATATAGAATTTTCATGACGCTTAGGTTATTGCTTTCGCGTTCAGCGCGCCTATCCTCGCCGTCACAACCAATTGGGTGGGCGATGAGTGAGACCGAGTTGGCGCCTTTTACGGCGGAGGACCTGCGGGCCGCCATATTGAGCCGCTATGACACCTTCAGCAAACGGCTTCAGCAGATCGCGCGCTATGTGCTCGATCATCCTGACGATCTGGCGCTGGAAACGCTGGCGGTGATCGCCGAGCGCGCGGACGTGCAGCCGTCGGCGATCGTGCGATTCGCCAAGGCGCTGGGGTTTTCCGGCGCCAGCCCCATGCAGCGGGTGCTGCGCGACGGGCTCCTCGCCAGCCATGCGGCCCTGGGATACGGCGAGCGCGTGCGTCACTTCAACGCGACGGTCAATCGCAAGGCGACAGGGGACGCCGGGGAACTGCTGGAGGAATTCGTCGAGGCCGACACCCTGGCGCTGGAGAACCTTCGCCAGACCGTGGACAAGGGCGACATCGACGCGGCTGTGAAACTCATCGACCAGGCTGCGACCCTCTACATCATGGGCTTTCGGCGAGCGTTCCCGATCGCCTCCTATCTCGCCTATTCGTTCCAGCGGGTCGGCAAGCGGACCGTCTTTCTGGACGGCGTCGGGGGCCTCGCCCGGCAGCAGGCGCGGACCATCGAGCCGAAGGACCTCTTGATCGCGATCAGCTACCACCCCTACGCCCCCGAAACTGTCGACGCGGCCGAGATCGCCATGGCCGCCGGCGCCAAGGTGCTGTCGATCAGCGACAGCCTGGTGGGCCCCGTCGCCAAGGCGTCCAGCCTGGTGCTGCAGGTGCGCGAATCCGAAGTGCGCAATTTCCGCTCGTTGGCCGCCTCGCTGTGCGTGGCCCAGAGCCTGGTCATCGGCCTGGCCTTCGAGCGCGAACGCTCATCGAGCACGGGCCGAAAGGGTCGCCGCACTCCATGATATGAATATTGCGCTTTATGAGAGGATGAAATAGAAATTCCATATCGGGCCCGAGAGGCGCGATTTCTCCTCCATGGATCCGCATGCCAAAGCCAGCAAAGACGCTCGATCTCATCGCCATTGGCCGTTCGAGCGTCGACCTCTATGGTCAGCAGATCGGCGGGCGGCTCGAGGACATGGCGTCATTCGCGAAATATGTCGGTGGCAGCCCCGCCAACACCGCGATCGGCGGCGCGCGCCTTGGCCTGAAGACCGGGCTCGTGACCCGCGTCGGCGCCGACCACATGGGCCGCTTCATCCGCGAGCAATTGGTGCGCGAGGGCGTCGACGTCAGCGGCGTGGTGTCCGATCCTGATCGGCTGACCAGCCTGGTGCTGCTGGGCATTCGCGACCGGCAGAACTTCCCGCTGATTTTCTACCGCGAAAACTGCGCCGACATGGCCTTGAGCGAGGCGGATCTGGACCAGGCCTGGATCAAGTCTGCGGCGGCCATCCTCATCAACGGCACCCACCTGTCACAGCCGGGCGTGTACGACGCCAGCACCACGGCCGCCCGCTGGGCCAAGGCGGCCGGCGGCCGGGTGGTGTTCGACATCGACTATCGGCCGGTGCTCTGGGGACTGGCGGAGCGGGACATGGGCGAAAACCGCTTCGTCGCCGACATGGCGGTCACGACGAGGCTGCAACAGGTTCTGCCGCTTTGCGACCTAGTGGTCGGCACCGAGGAGGAGATGCATATCCTCGGCGGGTCGACCGACACGGCGCAGGCCCTGCGCGCCATCCGCGCCAAGACCACGGCGCTCTTGGTCTGCAAGCGGGGCGCCGCGGGCTGCGTCGCCATACCGGGCGCCGCGCCGGACCAGCTCGACGAAGCGACGAACGGGTTCGACGTCGAGGTGTTCAACGTCCTGGGGGCGGGCGACGCCTTCATGGCCGGCTTCCTTCGCGGGTGGCTGCGGGGAGAGCCGCTGGAGGTCTGCTGCCGGTGGGCCAACGCCTGCGGGGCGATCGTGGTCTCCCGTCACGGCTGCGCGCCGGCCATGCCGACCTGGCCGGAGCTGCAATGGCTCCTGACCACCAAGGATCGCCCCTATCGCCTGCGCGACGACGCCGAGCTTGAGCACCTGCACTGGTCCACCACGCGCGCCCAGCCCTATGACCAGCTGACGGTGCTGGCCATGGATCATCGCAGCCAGTTCGAGGACCTGGCGCAGGAACTGGGCGCCGACGAAGCGCGGATCTCGGCCTTCAAGACCCTGGCCTTGCGGGCGGTCGACGCGGTCGCCGAGGGCGACGACCGGTTTGGCGTCCTGCTTGACGGCCGCTACAGCTTCGACGCCCTGGCCGCCGCGGCCGATCACCCCTATTGGATCGGACGGCCGATCGAAGAGCCGAAATCCCGGCCCCTGGCCTTCGAAGGATCCGCCGACGTGGCGACGGAACTGGTGGAATGGCCGCTGAACCACATCGTCAAATGCCTGGTCCTCTACCATCCGGACGACGAGGCCGACCTGCGCGATCGCCAGGACCGCCAGCTGCTCCGCCTGTTCGATGCCTGCCGCAAGACGCGCCATGAGCTGCTGATCGAGGTCATCCTGCCGTCCGGCATGGCCAGCGACGCGGCGACCGTTTCGGAAGTCATCCGCCGGATCTACGCCCTTGGCGTACGGCCCGACTGGTGGAAGCTGGAGCCGGTCTCCGACACCAGCGCCTGGCGCCAGATCGAGGCTGCGATCACCGAGAACGATCCCCTGTGTCGCGGCGTTCTGCTGCTGGGCCTGTCGGCCCCGGAGGAAGAGCTGTTGGCGTCATTCGAGGCGGCGGCGCCGTTCGCGGTGGTCAAGGGTTTCGCCGTCGGCCGGACCATTTTCTACGAGGCCGCGCGCGACTGGTTCGCCAATCGGATCACCGACGAGGAGGCCGTCGGGGCGCTGGCGTCCAAGCTCGCCTCGCTCGCCAAGGCCTGGCGGCGCGCGCGGGCGGCCGGGGCCGCGACATGAGCGCCCGGCGACGCCTCACCGCCGCCCAGGCCACGGTTCGCTACCTGGCGAACCAGCTCACCGAGGCCGGTGGCGTCAGCGTCCCCTATTTCGCGGGGGTCTGGGCGATCTTCGGCCACGGCAATGTCGCCGGCCTGGGCGAGGCGCTGCATGCGGCGGGCGATGCACTGCCCACCTTCCGCGCCCACAATGAGCAGGCGATGGCGCACGCGGCGATCGCCTTCGCCAAGCAAGCCCGCCGCCGCCGGGCCATGGCCTGCACCACCTCGATCGGCCCGGGCGCCACCAATCTGGTGACCGCGGCGGCGCTGGCCCACGTCAACCGCCTGCCGGTGCTGCTCTTGCCCGGCGATGTCTTCGCCAGCCGCCGGCCCGATCCTGTCCTGCAGCAGGTCGAAGACTTCGCCGACGCCACCGTCACCGCCAACGACTGCCTGCGGCCTGTCTCGCGCTATTTCGACCGGATCACCCGGCCGGAACAGGTCATGGACGCCCTGCCGCGAGCCATGGCCACCCTGCTCGATCCGGCGAGCTGCGGCCCGGCGACCCTATGCTTCTGCCAGGACGTCCAGGCCGAAGCCTTCGACTACCCCGAAGCCTTCTTCGAGCCGCGTCACTGGCGCATAAGGGCGCCGCAGCCGGATCCGCATGAGATCGCCGAACTTGCGGGCCTGCTCAAGGCGGCGCGCTCGCCCTTGATCGTCGCCGGCGGCGGGGTGCTCTACAGCGGGGCCGAAACAGCGCTGGCGACTTTCGCCGACGCCACCGGGATTCCCGTCGCCGAGACCCAGGCCGGAAAAGGCGCCCTGGCCTGGGACCACCCGCGCAACCTCGGCGCCATCGGCGTCACCGGATCGAGCGCCGCCAACGCTGCCGCCGCGGAGGCGGACCTGATCGTGGGCGTGGGCACGCGGCTGCAGGACTTCACGACCGGCTCCCGCGCCCTGTTCTCAGCGCCCAGCCGCAAGCTCGCCCAGATCAATGTCACGGCTTTCGACGCCCACAAGCACGGGGCGATCGGCGTGGTCGCCGACGCGGACGCCGCCCTCGCAGCCCTGACCGGATTGCTCCCGGGGTGGCGCGCGCCTGAGGCCTGGACGCGCAAGGCGGGCGAGCGCCTGGCGGACTGGAACCGCGACCTGGACAGCTCGACCCACGACGCGGGCGCAGCGCTCCCCACCGACGCCCAGGTGCTCGGCGCGGTCTGGCGCAAGGCCGACGAGAACGCAGTGGTGGTCTGGGCGGCCGGCGGCCTGCCGGGCGAGCTGCACAGGCTATGGCGCGTGCGCAAGCTGGGCGGCTACCACGTGGAATACGGCTTTTCCTGCATGGGCTACGAGATCGCCGGCGGGCTCGGGGTCAAGATGGCGGCCCCGGATCGTGAGACCCACGTCCTGGTCGGCGACGGCAGCTATCTGATGATGAACTCGGAGCTGGCCACCTCGGTCATGCTCGGCTGCAAGCTGATCGTCACCGTCCTCGACAACCGCGGCTTCGGCTGCATCAACCGGCTGCAGCAGAGCACCGGCGGCGCGCCCTTCAACAACCTGCTGGCCGACGCGCGCCATGAGGCCCTGCCTGAGATCGATTTTGCGGCCCATGCCGCCAGCCTCGGCGCGCTGTCGGAAAAGGTGGCGAGCATCGCCGACCTCGAAAGCGCCTTGGACCGCGCCAAGCGCGCGGAGCGGACCTATGTGATCGTCATCGACACCGATCCGGCGACCGCAACCCAGGCCGGCGGAGCCTGGTGGGACGTGCCGGCGGCCGAGGTGTCGGAGCGGGCGGAAGTCCGCGCGGCGCGGGCCGCCTATGAAGACCGGATCAAGCACCAGCGAGACGGAGACTGAGGCCGTGGCTATTCGTTTCGGGGTCAGCCCCATCGCCTGGATCAACGACGACATGCCCGAACTCGGCGGCGACACGCCCCTGGCGCGGGTGCTGGACGACGCCCGCGCCATCGGCTTCGCCGGGATCGAGCTGGGCGGCAAGTTTCCCCGCGATCCCACGGTCCTGCGCCCGCTGCTGGACCGCTATGGCCTCGACCTCGTGGGCGGCTGGTACAGCGGCGCCCTGCTGACGCGTTCCGCCGAGGACGAGATCGCGGCCATGGCGCCGCATCTGGACCTGCTCAAGGCCATGGACTGCCGGGTGTTCATCCACGCCGAGACCAGCAACGCCATCCATGGCGATCGCACCCGCCCCCTATCCGATTCACCGCGGCTGGGCCTTGAGGACTGGAAGGTGTTCGGGGCGCGCCTGACCCAGATCGCCGAGCATGTCGAAGCCCACGGGCTGCGCTTCGCCTACCATCACCATCTCGGCACCGTGGTCGAGGGGCCGCATGAGTTGGAAGCCTTTCTGAAACATACGGGCGAGGCTGTCGGCCTGACCATCGACACCGGCCATGCCGCGCTCGCCGGCGTCGATCCCGTGGCGGTGATCCGCGCCTATCCCGGCCGCGTCGCGCACGTGCATTGCAAGGACGTGCGTCAGCCGGTCTTCGACCGCGTGTCCGCGTCGGGCGCCTCGTTCCTGGACGGCGTGCTCGAAGGCATGTTCACCGTGCCGGGCGATGGCCGGATCGACTATCGCGAGGTCATGCGGGCCCTGGCCAGTATCGGCTATGCGGGCTGGATCATCGTCGAGGCCGAGCAGGATCCCAAGGTGGCCGATCCGCGGGGGTACGGCGAGCTCGGCCTTCGAACCCTGAAGCGCGAAGCCGCCGCCGCAGGCCTGATCTGAGGGAGCGCGAACCATGAGCCGGCTCCTCGTACGTCCTCATGCGCCCGACGCCTCCGGCTGCGTGCTGAGCGTCACCCCGGCCAGCGCGGGCTGGAGCCACGTCGGCTTCCAGGTCCATCGCCTCGCCGCCGGACAGACCCTCGTCGGCGGCGAGGCCGAACGGGAACTCTGCATCGTCGTGCTGACCGGCCAGGTCGACGCCGCCGCCGACGGCCTGAGCTTCGGGCGGCTGGGCGGGCGCGCCAGCGTGTTTGCGGATCAGGCGCCGGGCGCGCTCTATGTTCCGGCCGGAGCGCGCTTCGCTATTACGGCCGCAGCGGAGGCCGAACTGGCGCTGTGTTCGGCGCCGGGACGCCCCGGCCGCTCCCCCAGGGTGATCGGCCCCGAGGACATGCCGCGCGAGGTGCGGGGGCGCGGGACCAACATCCGCTATGTCCGCAACATCCTGCCCGAGACGGCCCCGGCCGACGGCCTTCTGGTGGTCGAGGTGATCACGCCGGGCGGCCACTGGTCCAGCTACCCGCCGCACAAGCACGACAGCGCCGCCGACGGCGAAGAAACGGCGCTGGAAGAAACCTACTATCACCGGCTGAACCCGCCGCAGGGCTTCGCCTTTCAGCGGGTCTATACCGACGATCGCAGTCTGGACGAGACGATCTGCGTGCAGGATGGCGAGGTGGTGATGGTGCCGCGAGGCTACCACCCCGTCGGCGCGCCACACGGCTACGACCTCTATTATCTCAACGTCATGGCCGGACCCGAGCGTCGTTGGATGTTCCGGAACGATCCGGCGCACGACTGGATCGCGAAACAGGCCTGAGCCACGCCATAATTTCGGGCGATCCGCGCTGATCGGCGTCACAGGGCGCCGCCGAGGCCGCGCCCTCCGCCAAGCTCCGATGATGACCGTTGCAAAAATAGAAAATTTGAGCCATTTCTCCGTAAAATAAAAAAAACGGATTGACTGAGAGCGCCGTTGAGCCTCCCATGCCATCCGTCACAGACGTCGAATACCGAAGCGTCGGGGTCAAACCCCGGCCAGTAATCGAAAGCGTTCAGAGGACCCCTGCACCAACAGGGGATGGTGCGTCTTGTAACTTCGCCGGGCGACAGAATTCAGGGGGTCTGAATGAATATTGGTGCGAACTTTCGAGACGAACAACACTCAAATTTAGTCGAATTCCGAAGCAAGGGGCGCGCGGTTGACATGACTGCGTGGGGGAAATTCAGGATGAAATCGAGACATCTAAAGATCGGATTGTTCGCGACCGCCGCTGCGCTCGCGGGACTGGGTTTCGCCACCGCAGAGGCCGGGACCATCACCGGCGTCGTCGTCGATCCGGCGGGCAAGCCGGTGGCTTCGGCCACGGTTTCGATCCCCGGAACGTCCTATGCGACGAAGACGGGCGCCGACGGCAAGTTCGCCCTGCCGAACGTGCCCCAGGGCCAGTACACGGTCGAGATCGAGCATCCCACCTACCACGCCGCTCCGGCCACAGTATCGGCGCCCCAGGACGGCTCGGTGGCGGTCAGCTTCAACGCCTACGCCGCCCAGATCAACGAAGTGGTGGTGGTCGGAAACCGCTACCAGGCCACCCAGGCGCAGATGAAGGCGGTCAACACCGTCAGCGTGATGTCGGCCGCCGACCTGCAGCACACGGCGGTGCACAACGTCGCCGAGGCCCTCGGCCTGCTGCCGGGCGTCAACGTGATGAACACCGGCTCCGGCTTCATCGGCGGGGTGGACGCCGCCTCGCGCGCCGAAGGCATGTTCGTCTCGGTCCGCGGCATGAACGCGGAATACAACGTCAACCTGATCAACGGCATCGAGGCGGCCCAGGCCACACCCTATAGCCGCGCCGTCCAGCTCAGCCTGCTGCCCCCGTCGGGCCTGCAGACCATCGTCCTGAACAAGACCTCGCGCGCCGACATGGACGGCGACGCCATCGGCGGCACGGTCGACTTCCATACGCCCAGCGCCTTCGATTCCAACCGCGCGGCCAGCGGCAGCGTGCAGGCGGGCGCGCGCATCGAGAGCCGGGCGCAGGACTACGGCAAGGACGGGCTGGGCTACAACTTCGGCGTCGACGGCCAGACCAAGTTCGGGCCGGATCACCAGTTCGGCGTCTATGCCAGCGCCTTCTACGACAT
>FTFU01001592.1_pt1 | contig 21149 bp, 16 predicted proteins | sample 1640511 | NCBI WGS metagenome assembly FTFU01 (sample SAMEA3914789, study PRJEB12502) | metagenome | biome: forest; material: soil | place: Canada | collected 2011-07-03 | depth 0.3 m | reverse complement strand
TGTTCGGCGCCGGCTTACGCTCACCAGCGATCCGCCGGCGTCTCGTCCAGGGTCAGCGGGCGCTGGTAGGAGACATCGCGCCTGTCGCGCATCCCCTTCACGAAGCCCATTTTGACAAAATATTCCGCAGACAGGAACGTGGCGTCTCCCACCAGCGCGATATCCACGGTCGATCGCCGAAGCGCGATCCGCCACGTGCCGTTGCGGCGCTCCAATCGGTCGGCGTAGCGGCCGGCGAGCAGCCGGCTGGTCTTGCCGTCAGCGTTGAGGAAGAGACCGATCACATAGCTCTCAGCGTGGGCCACGTCGCCGTCGATCTCGCAGCTATGCGTGGTGATGTTGTGCATGTTCTGCAAGGAGCCCCTGGCGTGCTGGGCGTTCGCCCATTCAGGGTATTTTGGACCAGGATTGATGGCGTAGCCGTGCTCGTCCACCCCGTCCTCGTGATAGGCGCTCGCCAGCAGGTCGGCGTCGAACCGGTCGCACCCGCGCGCGTGGCGGGCGATGCAGTCCAGGATCTCCGTTCGATCCACCAGTTGCTGCAGCGTGCGGTCACGCTGCTCCAGCAGCCCCGTCAGCGCTTCGAGCTTTCGCTCCAGCTGCGCCAGTCGCTCATCGCTGTTCATGCCTAGGTCTCCTCCTTTATTTCAGCCACGCCGACTAGGCGGACCGTCTTAGGCGTTCGCCGCGGCCGCGAGAGCCTGGCGTCGCGCGACGGACGGATCCGGCTCCAGGACGAGGCCCGTCATTTCGCCCTGGTCGCGCCACTCCTCCAGCAACCGGTCGAAAGCGTAGAAGCCGGGCCCATAGGGCTCGCCGAAGATGAACCGCAGCTTCTTCCTGCGGTCGGGGCCTTTGCCGCCGCCTTCGCCGTTCCAATAGCCGGGGGTGCATTCCAGCAGGAACTCTGTGTTGTCGACCGCGGTCTCGTGGATGGTTCGAACCCAGTCGTCCTGGGCCTGCTGGCTGGGCTCCACGACAGCGGCGCCGCGCGCCAGCGCCTGCTGGATGATCCAGGCGATGTGGCTGACCTGCTGGTCGTACATCGCGGTGATGTTGCCCCCCGCCCCGGCCTGGGTGAAGCCAGTGTAGAAGTGGTTGGGGAAGCCGTGGGTTGTCATCCCATGGAAGGTCTTCAAGCCGTCAGCCCAGTGTTCATAGAGCGAAAGGCCGTTGCGGCCGACATAGGGCTCGATCCCCAGGCGACGGTCCAGCCGGGTGGTGACCTCGAACCCGCTCGCATAGATGATGCAGTCGACTTCGTATTCGACGCCGTTGGCGACGATCCCCTTCTCAGTGATCCGGTCGACGCCTTGATTGTCCGACACATCGACGAGGCTGACGTTGGGGCGGTTGAAGGTTTCCAGAAAATTGTCGTTGGAGCAGGGCCGCTTGCAGCCCATGCGGTAATAGGGCTTGAGCGTCTCCGCCGCCGACTTGTCCTCGACGATGGACTCGACGCGGCGGCGCAGCCGCTCCATCACCCTGTAGTCCTCCTCCTCGCGCATCGCGAGGAACTGCTCGGTCGGTAGCTTCGGCCAACCCATGGCCTCCAGCTTCGCGGCAAGGTTGCGGTTGATCTCGGTCCAGAAGTCACAGATGGCGTCCTGTACGATCGAGCCTGCAGGGAAGAATTCAAAACTCCACTCATGGAAATTGCGCTGCCGCGCCTTCTGCCAGCCGGGCTTCAGGGTCTTCACCCATTCCGGGTCGGTGGGCATGTTTCCGCGCCGATCCACGGATGAAGGCGTCCGCTGGAAGACATGGAGGTGCTTGGCGTCGCGGCCTACGTAGGGAACGATCTGGATCGCGCTCGCCCCGGTGCCGATCACCGCCACGCGTTTGTCGGCGAGCTTGTGCAGGCCGCCGTTCGCATCGCCGCCGGTATAGTCGTAGTCCCAGCGCGCGCTGTGGAAGCTGTGCCCCTTGAAGCGATCGATACCGTCGATGCCCGGCAGCTTCGGCTTGTTGGTGCTGCCGACGCACATGATGATGAAGCGCGCGCGGATGTCGTCGCCGTGGTTCGTGCCCACCCGCCAGCGCTTGATCGACTCGTCCCAGCGCAACGATTTGACCATGGTGCCGAACAGCGCAGCCTCGTAGAGGCTGAAATGCTCGCCGATCCTCTGGCAGTGTTCCTGGATTTCGGCGCCGTCGGAGAACCGCGCCTTTGGAACGTAGTTCAGCTCTTCCACCAGCGGGAAGTAGCAGTAGGACTCGTTATCGCATTGGATGCCGGGGTAGCGGTTCCAGTACCAGACACCGCCAAAGTCGCCGCCCCATTCGAAGATCCGGAAATTGGTGACGCCGCTCTGCTTGAGGCGGGCGCCGGCCATGATGCCCGAGAAGCCTCCGCCGACGATGGCGACATCGATCTCCTCCGAGATCGGCGCACGGTCGACCGGCGCCGAGTGGGGATCCGCGTCGGCATAGTTCGCGAGGGCGTCCACCGCCTGCGCGTACTGGTCCCCACCTTCGGGGCGCAGGCGTTTGTCGCGCTCATGCCGATATTTTTCCCGCAGCGCGGTGATGTCGAGGTCGGCAGGTGTCTGGCTCGGCTCACACGTCATCGCGAATCTCGGTTCCTGTCATTGAAACGTCTCTTGGCTGGCGCGGAGAAAATCTCTCCGAGACGGGTCGGAGCTAGAGGACTTGCGGCAGCGCCCCTTGCCCCGAGCGGCCGTACCGGGCGCCGCAGGCATGTGCGGGCGCTGGTGTGGCGAGACCGGCAGGGCCGCATTAACGGGCGCCTTCGAGTTTTGGTCAATTGAATTTGAGCGCGCGCTCAGTTAAACCTGCAACAAGAACGCGGCGCATGCTGAGTTGCGCACAAACAGCCAAGGAGGTGAGAATGGCTCTGGGAATGGTGCTCGATCCCACGGCGACGCGGGATGACGATATCTCAAGCCCCGGCCCGGACGCCGGCGTGCTGGCGGGAAAGCGGATCGGTATCCGGGTCGACCAGATCTGGCGTTCTTGGGACTGGATCAGCGAACTGTGGGCGGACAAGTTTCGCGCCGCGGGGGCGAGCGTGAGCTTTTGGCGCTCCTGCGGCCGCTCGGGCGAGGAAGGCGAGCGGATGGACCGCGAGCTCAAGGCGTTCCTGACGACGATCGACGTCGCCATTGTCGGCCTGGCCAATTGCGGCTCCTGCACCGGGTGGACCGTGCGCGATGCTATTACCGCGGCCAATGCCGGCGTGCCGACCACGGCGATCGCGACCGCGAACTTCGAGACCTTCGCCCATACGATCGCCCACCGCGGCGGGCGTTCAGGGCTGCGGGTCCATGTCCTGCCTTACCCGCTCAATGAACAGCTCCGCGAAGACGTGATGGCGATCGGCGAGTCTCATTTCCAGTCGCTACTGGACACCATGGGCGCGCGCCTGGCCGCCAGAGAGCACGCCGCATGACGATCATCACCATCAAGCCCCGCGCCGACCATCCCGCGCCGGCGCCCAAGCTGCTGATCAGCCGCGATTGCGGCCCCGATGCTTGCGAGATCGACTGGCTGGCCAGCCGTCGCCAACAGGCGGATCTCGACATCGATTCCTTCACCGCGTTCGCCATGGAGTCGGGCTGGGGCGACGGGCTGCCGCTGGTCCCGCCGACCGAAGCCAGGGTCCGCGCCTTTCTGGCGGAGAACGACCGGTATCCGGACGAAGTGATCTGCGAACTGCCGCCCATGCGGTCGGAATGCACGGTCGAGAAGATCGTCATCAACGCGGTGATGGCCGGCGCTCAGCCGGAATCCCTCGAGTTGCTGATAGCCGCGCTGAAGGCGATCGCCGAGCGGGATTTCGAGCTCTATGGGGTCAACACCACCACCGCGCCAGTGTTCCCCGCCTTCGTCGTCAACGGCGCGACCCGGGACAGGCTCGACATTCCCTACGGCTATGGCTGCTTTGGCGGCGTGGCGACCAAGGCCGTCGCGATCGGACGGGCGATCCGCCTGATCATGCGCAATGTCGCCGGACAGGTCGCGGGAGACACCTCGCAAACCACCTTTGGCTCGCCGGGGCGGGTCGCGGGCATTCTCGTCGGCGAGTGGGAGGAGCGCTCGCCATGGGCCCCGCTGGCTGAACGCCGCGGCGTCACGGGCGATGCGGTGACCTCGTTCGGGGCGATGGGCACGATGAACATCCTCGACACCACGTCGCAACGCCCGGAGCATTTCCTGGAGATGATCGGCAAGTCGCTGGTGTTTCCCGGCAACAACTGCTTCTCACCGTCGATGCCCTTTGGCGAGGTCATGGTGGCGTTGAACCCGATCTGCGCCGAGATCGTCGGGCGCGAGATGCCCCGGATCGAGGATGTGCTGGAATGCCTGTGGCGCTACGCCAGCGTTCCCGCGGACTGGCTCCAGTCGCTGCATCGCGAGCAGCTGGAAGCGCAGGGGCGGGTGCGGGAGGACGGGAGGATCTATCTGACGCCCGAGCCCAAGGACATCATCCTGTTCGTGGCCGGCGGGCTCGGCGGCCTCCACGCGACCGCGCTGCACACCTTCGGCAGTTCGCTGTCACAGACCCAGCCGATCGCTTCGGCGGTTTCCGCCGATCAGGCGCAGACGGCGTCATAGATTTAGGAAATATCGGTCGACCGTCAGCCCCATCCGCCTCTCCCGATCATTCGGAGAGGCGGATTTTTTTTGCCTCCGCACCCGCCGTTCAGCGCTCCGCTGGGGCCGGCGCTTGAGCTTGCTGCGTGGCGAGCGTCTCGCGCGCCCGGGACCTAATGTAGGCGTAGATCTGCGTGAGCTGAGGCTTGGTGAACGGGAAACGGGGCATGCCGTTCTGCATCAGGGCGCCGTCATGCACCACGCTCGAGAAGCTGTCGGGGTCGAGGGCGATCTGCGATTCCCGCAGGTCCGGCGCCGGTCCGCCCGCTGACACAAGGTTGCGTCCGTGGCAGGGAGCGCAAGCCATGATGAGGTCGTGGCCCGCGGCCACATCAGCCGGATCGATCTTGAAGGCGGGGTTGTCCACGGGATGAACCGTCAGGTCGCGCGGCGGCGCGGGCGGCAGCGTGGCCTTTCCGTCGATCGCGAAGGTCAGCAGCCGGCGCGGCCCGGTATATTTCCATCCGACGTTCATGACCTCGCCGTAGATGGCGGCCGAAGCGCCGTAACCGACCAGCACCGAGACATACTGCTTTCCGTTCACGGCATAGCTCATCGGCGCAGCCATGATCCCCATGCCGGCGTAGAACTTCCACAAGCGCTGGCCTGACTTGGCGTTGTAGGCGGACAGGTCGCCGTCCGCAGCGCCTTGGAAGATGAGGTCGCCGGCCGTCGCCATCGCGCCGCCGTTCCAGATGGTGTCCTGCTGAACCTTCCAGGCCGCCTTCTGACGGACGGGGTCCCAGGCGATCAACGCCCCCTTCCCGTCCATCGGGTCGGCCTCGTAGTCCTTGATGCCAATGCCGCCGACGAAGACGCCGCCGGGCACCGGGTGGCCCTTTACGAAGCGCACGCCCAACTGCATGTAAGGGATGTATATAAGGCCGGTCTTGGGATCGAACGACTGCGACATCCAGCTGTGCGCGCCCTGGGGGCCGGGCCAGTTTATGCTTTCGCCGGTCTCATAGCGGATGTTCTTTTCCTCGACCGGGCGGCCCGTTTTCAGGTCGATGTGATCGGCCCAGGTCGCCTTTCCGATCTTCTCGGCGGAGATCAGTTGGCCGCTCGTCCGGTCGAGCACATAGAAAAAGCCGTTCTTGGGCGCCTGCATCAGCACCTTACGGGGCTTTCCATCGATCACGAGGTCGGCCAAGGTCATCTGCTGTGTGCAGTCGTAGTCCCAGGCGTCCTTGGGGTTCACCTGGTAGTGCCAGACGTATTTGCCGGTTTCGGCGTCGAGCGCGACGATCGAGGCGGTGTAGAGATTGTCCCCGCCGCCGGGGCTGCGCACTTCGGGATCGTAGGGGCCGGCGTTGGCCGTGCCGATATAGATGCGGTTCAGCGCGGCGTCGAAGGTGATGCTGTCCCAGACCACGCCGCCGGTGCCGGTCTTCCAGTATTCGCCGTGCCAGGTCGCCGCCGCACGCTCCATCGCCGGATCGCCGCGGTTCTGCTCCGGCGAGCCCGGTGCAGTGTAGAAGCGCCAGACCTGCTTGCCGGTGGCCTGATCATAGGCGGTGACATAGCCCCGCGCACCGAAGTCCGCCCCGGAGTTGCCGACGATCACCTTGCCGTCGAACGTGCGGGGAGCGCCGGTGATGGTCTGCATGGAGCCCGGCCCGGTGGTTTCGACACTCCAGAGCACTTGGCCAGTCTTGGCGTCGAGGGCGAAGAGCCGCCCGTCCAGCGCCGCGGAGAAGATCCGCCCATCGGCATAGGCCGCTCCGCGGTTGGCGGCGAAGCCGTACATCATCTTCGCCGGATCGTGCTTCCAGGTCTCTGGCGCGTAGCTCCAGAGCAGCTTTCCGCTGGCGCCGTCGACGGCGTAGACCGTCGCGTAGCTGCCGGTGAAATACAGCACGCCGCCGATGGCGAGCGGCGTCGCCTCGAGGCTTGCTTCGCCGGGCAGGTCGAGCGACCACGCCAGCCCCAGACGACTGACATTGGCGGCCTTGATCTGGTCCAGCCGGCTGTAGGCGGTCTCCTCGGCGTCGGCGTTGCGGCCAGTCCAATTCTCGGCTGCGCCGATCAGGCGGCTTTGGCTCGCCAAACGGTTGGTGTCCTCGCCATGGTCACGGTGAAGCGGCGTATCGCACGAGGACAGCCACAACAGACCGCAGACGCCGATCCGGCTCGCAAACTTCAACACAGCCTGTTTCTCCGCTCGTGCAATTGTTCGGCTTCGATTTGGCTCAAACTCGCTCCCGGGCGAAGCTTGAGCGCACTCGCGCGACCGCCGCGTCGACCGCTTTTGGTCCGCCGTCAGGAACCTCTGCGATCTGCGCGCCTGTCGCGGGACTATAGGCCGGGATCATCATCGGCGCGTTTTCGTGGGAGGGCGCCGAATTCTGCGATTTGACGATCTCTCTCACCCCCTTCTCCCTGCACATCCGCCGTGGGTTCTGGGGTCCGCGGCCGGCCGAAGGCGCGCCGGAAGCAACCGCCCCATTTTGCCGCGCCGAACGGTCATCGTTTGCGCCGATGGTGCTGAGTGCGTGCTTATGCTTAGTCCCGAGTGGCGGCGGTCGTCAAGCAAATCTGAGCGTGCGCTCAGGCCTTCGGTCGCCGGTCGCCTAGTCGGGCGTTTCGAGCCTTTTGCGACCGCAGGCGCAAACGCCCGGCAGAATCCTGAGCGCGGCCGAGGCCGCCCTCATCCCCGACGGCGTGCCGTCCGTCCTGGCGCGCGCTCGACGGCGGTCTTCGATCGCACGCGGCCGCCGCTTTTCGGCGCCAACTGAGCCTCCACCGCCTCAATGGCGTCACCGCTCTCCTCGAACCGTTGCAGCACGCCTTCGAGGAAGATTTCCACCTCGTCGTGGCCCAATGAGATGCTGAGCGCAGATTCCAGCACCAAACCGCGCGCAACGTTCTCCATCAGGACCGCGATGACCATCGGTGGAATCCTCGGCGTGACGCCGCGCGCCGCCAGATGCCGGGACACGACCTCGGCCTGGACCTCGCGACGCGTCTCGGCATAGCGGGTGATCTCAGCCCGGACCGTCTCGTTGTGGTTCGCGATGGCCATAAATTCCGTGACGAACCGGGTCGCCTTCGGGTCGCTGCTCAGCTTCCACATCGCCCGCAAGGGCTGATCCGCCTCCAAGGCGGCGGTGAGGCGCGCAAGATCAGCCTCCGCACCCCGACGAAATACCTCGACGTAGAGGTCGTCCACCGAGTTGAAGTAGTAATGGATCAGCTGCGGCTTTATCCCCGCCTTGGCGGCCAATATTCGTGACGTAATCGCGGCGAATCCTTGCTCACGGATGAGGGTTTCCGTCACATCCACCAGCGCGGAGCGGGTCGCCGAGCTTGCCAAGCCGAGCTTTTTGGTCGTGTCGACCTTCTTGGCGGCCGATACTTTCGTTGTCGACGCCGCCTTAGCCTTAGCCCCCTGGTTTGTGGCCGGCGCCTTCTTCTTGCTGGCCGAAGCTTTCTTCGTCGCCGCCGCGTTCATCGTCGCCGCCATTCCCACCTTCTCCTGAGACCGCACGCTTCAGCGCGGCCATCGCAAAGTTGTCCTCAACACGTTGCGCAAACCCACCGCACCGGGGCGGCCCACTCACACCATGACCGACCTGAGCCGCCGATTCCGACGGATCTATACCTTGCGGATTCTCCAGTCGATACAAAGCCTCCTGCCGCCCCTGCAAGCGAACTCACGCGGCGGCCCCGCAAGCGGGCCAGTTGTGCGCCCTTCCGCGCCGCCTGGCGCTCAGGCCAGCTCGAATTCGAGCATGCGCTCAGCCTATGGACTGGGCAAGCGCGAAGGCCCCGCGGAGGAGAAGCGCGCGGACGCCGAACCGGGGCGCCTGCGAAGCCCTTGCAGACGTCGCGTTGAACGAGGTCAGCGCCTGTCCAGGCCGGGACTTGAAAATCGGAAAGGCGGTCATGCACGAGACGAGATCCAATCCGCCGGTCCGCTTGCGCTGGAGCGGGATGAATTCGAGCCCGTTGCGCCGACCTGAGCGAACGCTCAGATTATCGGTTGACGGCCACATGTCCGACCAGCTATTCGCCAGCAGTGAGCCGCCCCGATCCGGAGCGACGTGAAGCCGCTGGAAAGCATGCGAAGGCCCCCTCTTGGCGTCGGTCGCTGTTCGCGCCGCTCCCGATGAAGCTGGTCCGGTCCGGCGCTATGCGCTGGCCGGACCAGCCAGGCTTGCGGATCCGCCCTTCAGAGCGGACCGCCTTGCGTTCCGGAGGGCCCCATGGGCGCCACAAGCTTCAAGGTGAACGGAAAGCCCGTGAGCGTCGACGCGGATCCGGCGACGCCGCTGCTGTGGGTGCTGCGCGATCACCTGAGCATGACCGGCGCCAAATACGGCTGCGGGATCGCGCAATGCGGCGCCTGCACGGTCCATGTGAACGGTTCCGCCCAGCGGTCCTGCCAGTTGGCGCTGCAGGATATCGAGGGCGCCGAGGTGGTCACGATCGAGGGCCTCTCCGAACACGGCGATCACATACTGCAGAAGCTCTGGGTCGAGTTGAACGTGCCCCAGTGCGGGTATTGCCAGGCGGGCATGCTCATGGCCGCCGCAGCCCTGCTGAAGGACGTCAAAAACCCCACCGACGCGGACATCGACGCCAATGTCTCCAACATCTGCCGGTGCGGGACCTATCCGCGCGTGCGGGCGGCCATCCACCACGCCGCCCAGGGCCGGGCCTGATGGGTCGTCCATGATGGGCAAGGTTCAGTTCGATCGCCGCAAATTCCTCGTTTCCGCCTCGCTGTTCGCCGGCGGCATGGCCCTGTCGCTCAGGCCGGCGCAGGCGCTGGCCGGTTCGGAATCCGGCGCGGCGGCCGCCGAAAGCCCGGAAATCTCGGCCTGGCTCGCCATCACGCCGGACGACTGGGTCGTGGTCCGTTCGCCCACGCCGGAAATCGGCAACGGCTCCATGACCCAAGTGGCCATGACCATCGCCGAGGAGCTGGCGTGCGACTGGTCGCGGGTGCGGATCGAACCGGCATCCCCCCGTCGCGACTACCTCGAAAAGGGCGTCTACTCCGTCGGCATGCAACCCTTCTTCGGCGGGCACAGCACCGAGCCCGACCGGATGAAGCATGGGCTGCAGCTGGGCGCCAGCGCGCGCGAGCGCCTGAAGGCCGCCGCCGCCAAGCGCTGGAACGCCGCGGCCGCCGACATCGAAGCCGAGAAGGGCGTGCTCACCCACGCCCCGACCGGCCGCACGCTTCGCTACGGAGACGTCGCAGCCGAAGCGGCGACCATCCTGCTGGCCACCGAGCCCGCGCCCAAGCCGCCGGAGCAGTGGACCTTTCTGGGAAAGGCCTCGCCCGCGAAGCTCCACCTGCCCCAGGTCGTGCGGGGCGCGGCGATCTATGGCATCGACGTGCAGGTCCCGGGCATGGTCCACGCCGCGCTGATGCAGTCGCCCGTCCAAGGCGGCCGGCTGAAGCACTACGACCCGAGCGCCGTGCTCAAGATGCCCGGCGTGCGCGCCGTGGTCACAGTCGACCCGTCCAGGACCAAGGGCTCGCCCGTCAAGCCGCAGGCCGCGATGGGCATCGGCGACACCGCGGCCCAGAGCGCCGTCGCCGTGATCGCCGACCACTATTGGCAGGCGAAAAAGGCGCTTGAAGCCTTGCCGGTGGAGTGGGACCCCGGCCCCGGCGCAGCCTGGAAATCCAGCGATCAGATCTACGCCGCCGCCGAAGCGGTCCTTGACAGGGAGGCCGGCGCAGTCGTGCGCAGGAGCGGCGATGTGAAAGCCGCGACGCTCGTCAAGACGGTTGAGGCGACCTATCGGACGCCGTTCTGCGACAATGCGCCCATGGAGCCGCTGAACGGGACCGCCCTGGTGACCGCCGACAAGGTGGAGCTCTGGTATCCCGGCCAGGATGCGTCCCAGGCCTTTTGGGTGGTGATCGACGAAACGGGCATGGCGCCGGACAAGGTCCATGTGCACCAGACCCTGGTGGGCGGCGGCTTCGGCCGGCGTTCGACCGGGGTCGAGGCGCGGATGATCGTGGCCATCGCGCGGGAATATCCGGGCGTGCCGGTCAAGGTGATCTGGTCGCGAGAAGAGATGACGCGCCAAGGCCGCTATCGGACCCCGATCACGACGCGCATGACGGGCGGGCTCGACGAGCACGGCGCGCTGCAGGGACTTAAGGCGGAGGCCTGCTTCAGCGGTCTCACCTTCCCGTTCGGCTATGCCGACACGCCCTATCTGGTGAGCGGGGCGATCCCCAACCAGAAGATCGCGATGAGCCATATGCCGACGCATGTGCTCACCGGCGCCTACCGCGGCCCCTGCTATAACTCCCACGCCTTCATCGTAGAGACCTTCATCGACGAGTGTGCGGCCGCAGCGAAGATCGATCCGCTGGAGTACCGGCTGCGCCTGCTCGCGACCTGGGATCCCGCCTGGAGCCAGTGCCTCAAGATCACCGCCGAGAAAGCGGGCTGGGGCGAGAAGCTGCCGATGGGTCAAGGCCTCGGAATCGCCATCGCGAACTGGCCCATGGCCGGCCTGCACAACGCCGCCGCCACCGTCTGCACCGTCGCGCGCGTGAGCGTCAGCCGAAAGGGCGAGTTGAAGGTGGAGCAGGTCGATGTGGCGTTCGACTGCGGACGCGTGGTCAACCGCGATGCGGTCACCGCCCAGATCGAAGGCGCGGTGATTTTCGGGCTCAACATGACCCTCAATGAGGAAGTGACCATCCGTGACGGCGCTGTGGTCGAAGGCAACTTCGACGAGTATCCAATGATGCGGATCGGCGACGTTCCGCCCAGGATAAATGTCCATTTCGACGCACTCTCGGGTCATGACCGCTTCGCCATGATCGGCGAAGCGCCGGTCGGGCCGATCGGACCGGCGGTCGGCAACGCCATCTTCCAGGCGACCGGCAAGCGCCTTCGGACTACGCCGTTCCGCAAGCACGACCTGAGCTGGACCTGAGATCCTTCACAACCGCCGCCGCGGCGCGGCCCGCCGACGAGGTGTTCCGCATGATGTTCAAGCCCTGCCTTCTCGCCATATCGGCGGTGTTCCTCGCGACCGCCGCCCCTGCCCTGGCGCAGGACGCCGCGGCGGGCGGCGCCGACTTCAACCAGCGATGCCGCACCTGCCACACCGGCGAGCCGAAGGGCATCGCGCCGAATCTCGCCGGCGTGGTGGGCCGCAAGGCGGCGAGCACCACCTTCAACTATTCGCCGGCGCTCGTGGCCTCCGGCCTCACCTGGACCCCGGGGACTCTGGACAAGTTCCTGACCTCGCCCGCCAAGACCGTGCCCGGCACGCGGATGCTGGTCTCGACGCCTGACGCCAAGCAACGGGCCAATCTGATCACCTATCTCGCGACCCTGAAATAAGCGGCTGGATCAATCGACCAGGGCTCAATCGGCAGAAACTCGATCGTAGATTGCGCGACCCGGCCCAATGGGGCGGATCGCGGGACGCGATCGCATCATGGAAAGCGAAAAAAGATGTCTTTGAAGGGCAAGGTGGCGGTGGTCACGGGCGGCGCGCGGGGTCTGGGCCGGGCGATCAGCCTGAAGCTGGCTGAGGACGGCGCGGCGGTTTCGGTCTGGGACCTCAACCCGGACGGCGCCGAAGAAACCGCGGCGATGATCCGGCAAGCCGGCGGGCAGGCGACCGCCTGCGGTGGCGACGCCTCGAAGGCTTCCGACATCGCGGCGGCCGTGGCGCACACGCGCGCGAAGCTCGGACCGATCACCATCCTGGTCAACAACGCCGCGCTCTCGCCGTTCATGGCGTTCGAAGACATCACCGAGGAGGTCTGGGACCGTCTGATGGCCCTCAACCTCAAGGGGCCGTTCCTCTGTTGCCAGGCGGTGATCCCGGATATGCTGCAGGCTGGATGGGGCCGGATCATCAACATCTCCTCCTCCTCGGCCCAGACCGGCTCAAGGAACCAGACCCACTACGCGGCCTCGAAGGCCGGCGTGATCGGCTTCACCAAGTCGTTGGCCCTCGAGTACGCCACCAGGGGCATCACCGTGAACACCGTGCCCCCGGGGTTCGTCGACACTGAGGGTCTGCGCGAGGCGCCGGTGGACATCGATGGCTTCGCCCCGACAACGCCGATGAAGCGGCCGGGCAAGCCGAAGAACATCGCCGCGGCCGTCGCCTTCCTCGCCTCCGAAGACGCCGACTACATCACCGGCCACACGCTCAGCGTCAACGGCGGCCACTACTGCAACTGATAGACGGGCGTTTCACCCTTTAGGGCGTGGGCGATACGGGGCGATGGCGCGCCCCGGCCTGCCCGATGAGCAACAGCCGCCGGGGCGGACCGGCCGCGCAATTTATAGCGCCTTGAGCAGGAGGCGGCTTGAATTTGAGCGGCCGCTCAGACTACACTCGACTGAGAGCGAGATAACGCGCTGCTCTCGGCTGTGAGCCGGGTCGCCTGAGGGGCGCGGCGCCGCCAGCCGACAAACCGCTGCGCGAAAAAGCAAGCAAGGGGCGCGGCGACACCGCGACCAGGGAGGATCCACGATGTCCAACACCGCTCCCGTCGCCGTGGTCACGGGCGCCAGTCGCGGCGCCGGGCGCGGCGTCGCCATCGGGCTGGGGATGCACGGCTGCACCGTCTACGTCACCGGCCGCTCCCAGAAGACCGGAGACCATCCCCTGCTCGGCACGATCTACGAGACCGCCGAGGCGGTGACCAAGGCTGGTGGCGAGGGCGTCGCCGTGCGCGTCGACCATGCCGACGACGCGCAGGTGAAGGCGCTGTTCGAACAGATAGAGCGCGAGCAGGGCCGGATCGACATCCTGGTCAACAACGCCGCGGCCATCTACGACGAACTGACCGCGCCGGGGCATTTCTGGGAGAAGCCGCTGAAGCTGGGCGACATCATCGATGTCGGCCTGCGCTCAAGCTATGTGGCGAGTTGGTACGCCGCGCCCATGATGACGGCCAGGCGCCGGGGCCTGGTCGCCTTCACCTCGGGCGGGGGCGCGGTCCACTATGTTTTCGGTCCGGCCTATGGCGCGCAGAAGGCGGGCCAGGACAAGCTGGCCGCCGACATGGCGGTGGACCTCAAGGACTACGATGTCGCCGCGGTCTCCGTCTGGATGGGCGCGGTGCTGACCGACCGGCTCCGCGCAGTGATCGATTCCGATCCAGAGAAGTTCGCCTATCTGCTGGACACCTGCGAGACGCCGGAATTCACCGGCCACGTGATCTGGGCGCTCCACAGCGATCCCAAGCTCATGGAGTTGAGCGGCCAGACAGTGATCGGCGCGGAGATGGCGGCCCAATACGGCATCAAGGACGAAGGCGGCCGCCAGCCGCCGTCGTATCGCGACACCTACAACGTCGCGCCGCGCGTCCAGTTTCCCCACATCATCCGCTAGGCCACGCTCCGCGGCGTTCCATCCCGGTCCAGGCGTCACAAAAGGAGATCAGAAGTGAGCGGCGATAATCGGCTAGAGCAACTGGAGCGGAAGCTCCAGTATCTGACAGACCGGCTGGAGGTCCTGGATTGCATAGCGCGGTACTCGCGGGGCTGCGATCGCTTCGACGCCGAGCTGGTCTCGAACAGCTTTCACGAAGACGGCGTGGATGAACACGGCTACGACGTCAATCCGGGTAAGAAGTACGGCGAACACGCCAACGCGGTGCATGGGGTGAGTTGCCAGCAGAACATGCACAACATCACGACCCATCTCTGCGAGATCGACGGGGATGTCGCCCACGCCGAGAGCTATGTGATCGGCCTTTTCCTGGACAACGAGGGCCAGACCGGGCGGCTGATCAGCGGCCGCTATGTCGACCGGCTCGAACGCCGCGATGGCGAGTGGAAGCTGGCGCTGCGGCGCTCGACCGTCGACGTGCTGATGACCGGAGACGCCTCAGCCATCAACTCGCAGTTCTTCAAGGACATGGGCTACCTCAAGGGCGCGCGGGACAAGCGCGACGTCTCCTACCAGCGCCCGCTCACGCAGGAAGGCGGCGATCGCTGGTGACCATCGCGAGCGATCGCGGGTTCGCAACGCGCGCGGGCGCGGCCTAACGGGAAGAGAAGGGAGGATGAGGGCGGCGTCGGCTGCGCCGAGCAAGAGGCTTCGGCGAGAACGCCATCCGCGCTCGCCGCCTCATCCATGACGGCCGCGATGCTGGGCGACAATAGAAAGGTCACGGGGGACGCTGTCGAGAAATAAGCTCAAAGCCCAACGCGTAATCCAAATGATAGCGGGAACAGACATCCGCTCAATACAAACAACGGGAGGGATCATAGCGTGAGTAAAGATCAGCTTATGACGTCGTGCTGCGCAGTTTTCGTCGCAGCCTTGGTTTCGCCCGCTGCGGCGCAGACCGCGTCTCAACCCGCCGCCGCCGAAACGGCCAGCCAATCCGCCGCGGTCGGCGAGGTGATCGTCACAGCCCAGCGGCGCAGCGAGCGGCTGCAGGACGTGCCGAACACCATCACGAACCTGAGCTCCAAGCAGTTGAAGGACGCGAACATTCAGGACCTTGGGCAGATCCAGAAGGTGACGCCGGCGCTGCGGTTCGACAACCAGGGCCCGTTCGCCCAGGCGACGATCCGCGGCATCGGCTCGGCGATCGTCACCAGCGGATCGGGATCGAACGTCGGCATCTATATCGACGGCTTCTATTCGCCCAATCCCGTTGGATCCGACTTCCAACTGCTCAATGTCGATAATATTCAGGTCCTGAAGGGCCCTCAGGGGACGCTGTTCGGTCGCAACACGACCGGCGGGGCCATTCTGGTCACCACCTCCAAACCCAGCCATACCCCCAGCGGCATGGTCGATGCGTCCTACGGCAGCTACAACGCCCAGCGGTATCAGGCGTATTTCACCACAGGTCTGACCGACAATGTTGCCGTGGACCTAGGCGGCCAATTCAGCAAAGGCGATGGCTTCATCCGCAATATTGCAACCGGCAGCGACAAAGATGGACGGTTTCAAAACTGGTCCTGGCGCGCTGGTGTGAAAGTCGACCTTACCAAGGACATCTCCGTCCTGCTGCGTTACCAGCACCAGAGTACGGACGACCCCTATTCGCAGTTGAACGGGGCCTATGTCTACCACGGGCAACCGTTGACGGTGGATGCGGGTGTCCCCGGGGCGATCATTGCTACCCGACCCGACGAAGTCTCGATTACGGACAAGGTTCTAGCGACTACAAATAACAATTTGTATCAAATGACGACCACTGCCGACTTATCATTCGCCACGCTGACGTCTTACACTCAGTATAAAGATGAGAAGAGCGTTTTCCAACAGGACTTCAATGTCGCCACGCCGAACCTAATTGAAGACAATGTTCCAATTCGTGACCAGACCTTTTCTCAGGAATTTCTCCTGACCTCAAAGCCCGGGGGGCCGCTGCAATGGACGACGGGCGCCTTCTTCCTGGATTATCGCGATCGCTTTGAGGCGCGCCTTTCCATTGGCGGACCGCCGTTTTTCAAGGTCGCTGGCTCGTACAGTGATACACGCAGCACCGCCTTCTTCGTCGACGCCACCTACCAAGTGCTCGAGAAGCTGTATTTGACGGCTGGCGTCAGATATAGCCACGACGAAATGCGTGATCCTTTCTATGAGCCCGGGGGCGGCAAACCCGTCTACGGCTCGACCCTGAACGGAGATCCTGTCACCCCTCGGGTCGTCTTGCGTTACGCGTTTGATTCACAGTCAAGCGTTTATGGCTCGTTCACGCGAGGATATAAAGCCGGGCTCTATAATCTGGGCGGACAAGACGCCGTCCACAAGATAAGGCCAGAAAGCGTCAACGCTTTCGAGGTCGGATACAAGCATTCGGAGCGGGTATTTTCTCTAGATGCTTCCGCCTTCTATTACGACTATACAGACCTTCAAGTCGCTAGCTATTCATTTGTCAATGGCGTCCCGCTTGGCACCATCGCGAACGCTGCAAAATCCACGATCAAGGGGGTCGAGGGCCAGGCGCATTATCGGCCTATCAGTGACTTCGAAATCAATGTGAGCGCCGCCTATCTCGACGCGAAATACGACCATTTCAAAAATGACCCTGTGATCACGATTGGACCGAATGCGGGTCCCATTCCGGATGCGAAGGGTTACGTCATGCAACGCGCACCGAAATTTACAGCCAGTGTCGGCGCCCGTTACAGCCATGAACTGGCTGGGGGTCAGATGGCCCTATCCGGCAACGTCTACTACACATCGAAGTTCTTCTTCGACACTGCGCAACAGGTCAGCCAAGACGACTACGCGACCTTGGGCCTGCGCGCGGAATGGACGGATCCGTCCAATCGCTACACCGTGGCGGTCTATGGCGACAACGTGACCAATACGCACTACCTGACCCAGGCCGTCCCTGAGACCTTCTCGGCGCCGACCAGTTGGAGCGCGCCGGCGACGGTTGCGGGTGAAATACGCGTCCGCTTCCCCTGAGCGAAGCCGCGGCCGCGTTCTGAGAAATGACTGCGTGATCGGCGCGGAGATGGCCGCGAAACACGGAGTCAAAGACGAAGGCGGCCGCTAGACTATTTTCCGTAACAGCCACAAGGCCAAGCCGCACATGACCAACGCCCCGCCCCCGCGTATTTCGCCGCTCCCAGGCCCCGCATGGACCGAAGCGGCGCGCGATGTCTTCGCCATGCTCGGCGGCTCCGAGGCGCGCGAAAAAGGCCCGAACAACAATGTCATCCAGACGCTGGCGACCCATCCGGCGCTGGCGAAGGCCTTTCTCACCTTCAATATCCATCTGCTGCTGCATTCGTCCCTGCCGCCCCGGCTGCGCGAGCTCGTGATCCTGCGGACCTTGTGGACCAACCGCTGCGAATACGACTGGCGTCACCATCAGCTGCTTGGCGCGCGGGTGGGGCTCACGCCGGACGATATCGCCGCCGTCCAGGAGGGCCCCGAGGCGACGCCCTGGACGGATCTGGAACGCTCGGCCCTGTGCGCCGCCGACCAGCTCGGTGATGGCGGCGAAATCGATGACGCGACCTGGCAGGCGCTCGCCGGCGCCTTGGATGAGCGGCAGCTCATGGATCTGCTGTTCACGGTCGGCGCCTACACCATGATCTCGTGGAGCTTGAACAACCTGCGGGTCCAGCTTGAGCCCGGGATGCCGCGCGGCCTCGGGGTGACCGGCGCCGAAGGTTAGCGGCAGTGGGCGGCGGCGATGTCCCGCAGGGCCTGAAGCAGGCGGCCCTTCTCGGCCGGCGAGAACTGGCTGGTGAGGCGGTCTTCCTGGCGTTGCAGGGCCTGGCGCACCTGGCCCAGCCGGCGGCTTCCCGCTTCGGTCAGGCTGAGGCCGACAGCGCGGCCTTCACGCGGGGTGCGGTCCAGCAGGCCGGCGGCGGCCAGGCGGGCGACGAGCGGGACCATGTTGGCGGGCTTGATGCGCAGGTCGCGGCCGATCTCGCTCTGGGTGCGGCCCGGGGCCTCGCCGAGATAGATCAGCAGGGTCGCCTCGCTATTGCGCAGGCCGAGCGGCTCCAGTTCGGCCTCCAGCGCGGCCTTGATCACCGCGGCGGCGCGCGGCAGCTGGAAGCCAAGCATCTCGGCCAGGGAGTCGAATTGGGCGGCGGTCATGTCACCTCGTCAGCGGTTGCGGGCCTTCCGCTCCGCGAGTTATGTTATATAACATAAACTAGAAACCTTGTCCGGCGGTGTGGCCGTCAAAGAGGCGAGGGTGAGAGGAAAGATGAACATCCAAGCTGATCCGACGCGCGGCCCGAGCCGCTTCGCAGGCCGCGTCACCGCCCTGGCCACGGCGCTCGTTCTGAGCGGCCTCGCCGCCTCCGCCGCCGCGCAGCCGGCCCCCGCCGCCGGAGAGGGCGGGAGCGTCGAGGCCGACGGGACTGTCGACGTGCCAGCCTTCCGCCTGCCGCCCTCGACCTATCTCAGCGACCAGGCCAGGGCCGCCCTGCCGCGCAAGCCGACCGATCCGGAAGCGCCCCTGTATCCGGCGCTGGCGGCCGGCCAGGCCGGGGCGTTGCGCGGGCGCATGAGCGAACTGATGGCCGGGACCGTGAAACATCACGCCGACCTCTATCCGGTGACCATGCGGCCGGCGACCATCGCCGGCGTGCCGGCGGTCTATGTCGAGCCCGTCAAGCCGATTCCCGCCGCCAACCAGGGCAAGATCCTGCTCGACCTGCCGGGCGGCGGCTTCGTGATGGGCGCGGCCCCCGGCACCGGCATGGTGGAATCCATCCCGCTGGCGGCCCTGGCCCAGGTCGAGATCGTCAGCATCACCTATCGCCAGGCGCCGGAGGCGAGCTTCCCGGCGGCCAGCGAGGACATCGCCAAGGTCTATCGCGAACTGCTCAAGACCCACCGGCCGCAGGACATCGGCATCTTCGGCTGCTCGGCCGGCGGGCTGCTGGCGGCCGAGGCGATCGCCTGGTTCGACAAGGAGAAGCTGCCGCCGCCCGGCGCGATCGGCATCTTCTGCGCCTCGGCGGACGCCCGCTTCGCCGGCGACAGCCGCGCCTTCGGCCGGCCCTTCCAGGCGCTCGCGCCGCGCAACGCGGCGCGCAACTATTTCAAGGACGAGGACCTGGCCAATCCCCTGGCCTCGCCGATCCTGGCGCCGGAGCTGCTGAAGCGTTTCCCACCGACGCTGCTGATCACCTCGACCCGGGCGATGGACATGAGCTCGGCGGTCAACACCCACCGCGAACTGGTCAAGGCCGGCGTCGACGCCGACCTGCACGTCTGGGACGGTCTGGGCCACGCCTTCTTCTACGACATCGACCTGCCGGAATCCCGGGAGGCCTTCGACGTGATGGCCGCCTTTTTCCGCAAGCACCTCAAGTTGGCGAAGTAGGCGGCCTGAACGCCCACCGTTAGCGCTGTCCCCCGGAGCCGCCCTCAGGGCGAGGGCGGCTCCGGTCAACCGTGGTCGCCGCCTACTCGATCACGCCGGCCTGGCGGCCGCTATAGCCCACCTTGAGCAAAGAGGTGTCGCCGGCAGGACAGCTCCAGTTCGCCGCGTCGTTGACGTCGCCCTTGCCGCTGTAGTGCGCCATCTCCGGGAACTTGCGGAGCGGCATCGTGCGAAGCGGCGCCTTCGTGGGATCGATCATCGGCGATTTGGGATTGTAGAGTTTCGCAAGCAACGCGTCTGGCGCCTGGCCCTTCTCGACCCAGTTCTCCATCGCCGTCAGGGCGTCGAAATTATTGGGGCCAACGCCGCTCATGCTGCAGTGGCCGGAGCCCGGGATCATGAACAGGCGGACGTTGTTCTGCAGCTTGGCGTAGCCGCCCTGCAGCTTCGCCAGCTTCTTGTAGTAGTTGATCGAGTCGTAGGGCGTCAGTTTCTCGTCGCTGAAGTTGTGCCAGATCAAGAGTTTGCGATCCTGCCGGATCAGCTTGGCCGCATTCTCCGGGAAATGGCCGATGCCAAGTCGACCGGCCGCCAAGGCGTTGGAGACCTCCGACTGCGGGACCACGGCGTGGAAGTCCGTCACCTGCCCCGGACCGCCGGCGCGGTAGGAGAAGATCGAGCGGGTCGAGAAGTTTGGATCGTTCTTGTGGGCGTAGACCCTCAGGTCGGCGTCAGCGAGCGCATAGAGGCCGCCGTCCTGGGACTCGTTGTCCGGCCAGGGATTGGCCGCCGTCGGATCCGCCGGGGGCTTGGGCGGCTGGAACGCAGACTGGAGGTCGCTGACGGAATAGCCCGGCTCCACGACCGCGCCGTGTCGGTCCGTGACCGCCGACAGCACCGTGCTGAGGGTTTCGAGCTGGGCCTTGGTGAAGCACTCGTCGCCGGGCTTGTCGCCAACGCACTTCGGCAGGTCCCGCTCAGGCCTGAAGTGGCAGGCGGCGGGGTTCTGGATCAGCCCGTCCTTGACGCCGTCGAGCGCGTCGCACTTCGCCGTGACAGTCTTGTTATAGACCTCGAGCAGCGGCTCCGGGATCCTGGCGTCGGGCGCGCGAAGCGTCGCCACGGTCGTGGCGGCCGCGTGGAAGCCGCGCCCCATCAGGCTATAGGGCGAGCCGGCGATGATGCCGTCGAACGCCTCGGGGAAGTAGGAAGCCGCGACCAGGGCGTCACGCCCGCCGCCTGAGCAGCCGTCAAAGTAGGAGTGCGAGATCTTCCGCGGCGCGCCGTTCAGCTTGGCGTAGAAGGCGGTCGTGAACTCCTTGCCCATGTGGGTCAGCACCTTGTCGGCGCGATAGTAGAAGTCCGTGATCGCGTCTTCGTCGACCTTGCCCGGCCCCTTGACCGCCCAGGGCGCACCCGAGAAGCCGACATGGCCCTCGTCGGTGGCGAAGGCGGCGTAGCCCTTGATCATGATCTGGTTGGGGTAGCCCTGGGTCGTGATCGTCACAAACGACGTCGAGGGATCGCTGACGGCGAAGTTGCCGCAATGTCCGCTGCATCCCAGCTGAAGATATTTGCCGTTCCAATTGGCCGGGAATGTCGCGAGGAAATTGGCGGTCTTGCCGGTCTTGGGATTGGTGACGAAGCGGCCCTGCGCCTGGCAGTAGGCGGGCACGGCTCCGTGCGCAGCGACGAATTTCGTCCCGCCGAGAAACTTCGGGTTCTCTTCGATTTGTCTGACGGTTAC
>FTFU01001996.1_pt1 | contig 21602 bp, 22 predicted proteins | sample 1640511 | NCBI WGS metagenome assembly FTFU01 (sample SAMEA3914789, study PRJEB12502) | metagenome | biome: forest; material: soil | place: Canada | collected 2011-07-03 | depth 0.3 m | reverse complement strand
TCGGCCTGGATCCAGGGCCAGATCGCCGCCATGCCCAAGCGCCAGGTCCTGACGCCCGGACAGTCGATCGAGGTCCTGGGGCGGCCGTGTCTGCTGGCGCATCGGCCGGGCCGGGCCAGCTATCGGGCTGCGGCGGGCGCGGAGCCAGGCCATCTGGCGGTGGGCGGCGACCCGACCCGGTTCTCGGCCGGGGTGTTGCGAGTGCTGAAGGCCGAGGCGCACAGCTTCCTCCTGGCCCGCACCGAAGCGCACGTCCAAGCCCTGGACCAGCCCATGCCGCAGGTGGCGGTGGCCGACGCCCGCTCGCGCTGGGGCTCGTGCCGCCCGCCGCGCACCCAAGGGTTCGGCGCCGCCTGCGAAGTGGGTCGCATCCGCTATTCCTGGCGGCTGATCCTGGCCCCCTACGCCGTCGCCGACTATGTCGCCGCGCACGAGTGCGCCCACCTGATCGAGGCCAACCATTCGCCGAGGTTCTGGACGGTGGTGCGCCGCCTGGTGGGCGACTACCGCCCCCATCGCGCCTGGCTGCGCGAACACGGCGCGCGCCTGCACGCTTTCGGCGGCGAAGGTTAGCTTCGATTTTCAGGGCGCATAGGCCCGAACGAACCTGTGGGCGATGGTGCGGCTGAGGCGGTCGATGGTGTCCGGGTCCCGCGGCGTCTCCAGGCCCAATAGCGCCCGGGTCTGCCCTGAGCTGACCATGGCGCTGAACAACTCGGCGGCGTAGGGCGGATCGTCCACCGCCAAGCGCCCGGCCTCGGTCTCGGCGCGCAGGAAATCGGCCAGGCGTGCGCGGGACATCATGGGCCCGGATTCGTAGAAGTTGCGGGTCATGTCGGGCATGTCCGCCGCGCTATGAATCGCCACCCGCAACACCGTCAGGTTGCCCGGCGACAGCGCCGCCTCCATCAGCGCCCGGGCGTAGGCGGCCAGGGCCGCCTCGGGCCGTTCGTGGAGCCCCGCATCTGACAAGGGCGCCGTCAACTGGTCGATCCGCCGGCGGACGAGGGCTCGGATCAGCCCATCCTTGCCGCCGAAGTGGTTGTAGACGGTCTGTTTCGAGACCCCGGCCCGGCGGGCGATCACCTCGACCGGCGCACCCAGGCCGCGCTCCGAAATCACCGCGCCGGCCGCGTCCAGTATGGCCTCGGACTTGGCGTGGTCGATCTGGCCTGCGGCGCGAGGCATCAGCCGCGGTCCGGCGATGGCAAAAGCTTGCCTTGCGGCACAGGCCGAGCCCCCATGAACCTGGATATCCACTCACGGTGGATTTCCGGGAGAGTGGATCAAACCACCCAGGTTTCAAGGGGGGAAGTCGCCGAAGCGTTACAGTCCCTTCAGCACCGCATCGCCCATCTGGCAGGTGGTCAAGGTTCCGCCGATGTCGCGGGTGCGGGCGCCGTCCTCCAGCGCCGTCTTGACCGCGGCCTGCAGCTTGTCGGCCAGGTCGGTGCGGCCGAGGGACCAGCGCAGCGCCATCTCGAAGGACAGGATGGCGGCCAGGGGATTGGCCAGGCCCTGGCCGGCGATGTCGGGGGCCGAGCCGTGGATCGGCTCATAGAGGCCGGGCTTGCCGGGATCGCCCAGGGCGGCGGAAGGCAGAAGGCCGATGCCGCCGGTCAGCATGGCCGCCTCGTCCGAGAGGATGTCGCCGAACAGGTTGTCGGTCACGATCACGTCGAACTGGCGCGGGTTCTTGACCAGCTGCATGGCGGCGTTGTCCGCCAGCATGTGTTCGAGCTGCACGTCCGCATAGTCCCGGGCGTGCAGGGCGGTGACCACCTCGCGCCACAGGAGCCCAGTCTCCATGACGTTGGATTTTTCGCAACTGGTGACCTTGTTGCGCCGCCCGCGCGCCAGCTCGAACGCCACGCGGCTGACCCGTTCGATCTCATGGGTCGTATAGACCTGAGTGTCGACGCCGCGCTTCTGGCCGTCGGCCAGGGTCTCGATGCCGCGCGGCTGGCCGAAATAGACGCCGCCGGTGAGTTCCCGCACGATCATGATGTCCAGGCCGGAGACGAATTCCGGCTTCAGGGCCGAGGCGCCGGCCAGGGCGTCGAAGCAGATGGCGGGCCTGAGGTTGGCGTAGACCCCCATCGCCTGGCGCAGGCGCAAGAGGCCCGCCTCGGGCCGCTTGTCCCGCGGCGCGCCGGCCCATTTCGGACCGCCGACCGCGCCCATCAGCACGGCGTCGGAGGCCAGGGCCACGGCTTCGGCCTCATCGGTCAGGGGCGTTCCAAACCGGTCGAAACTGGTCCCGCCGAAGGCGCGCTCGTCGATGGTCAGGTCATTGGCCAGACGGCCGGCCACGCGGCGGACCTGTTCGATCACCTCCGGGCCGATGCCGTCGCCCGGAAGAACAAGCAGGGTGGTCATGGAAAATCCTTCAGAACAGGATGGTTTCAGATTGGATTGCGAGAGCCAACCACAGCCGCTCATCCCCGCGAAGGCGGGGATCCAGGTGAAACCCGCCAAGTCTTGTGGATGAATCTGGATCCCCGCCTTCGCGGGGATGAGCGGCGTTATAAGGACCTACCGCAATCCAGGTCTAGATAGGCCGGTCGTCGGCGACGTCGTAGGCCGTCAGGCTCCGTTCGGAAACCCCGAATTCGGGCCAGACGGCGCGCCAGTGGGCCATGTGCTCGGTCAGGAAATGGGTGCTGAGCGCGCCGCGGTCGCGCCAGACCTCGAACACGCGGATCAGGCCGGGATCGGCCACGTCTTCGGCATAGGCATAGTCCAGGCAGCCGTCTTCGGCCCGGGTCGCGGTCAGCATCGCCTGCATGTGCGGCCGAAAGCGCTCGATGATCTCCGGCGCCACCCGGACGTTGCCGGCGACGATCACCTTCACGCGCGCGCCTCCAGCCAGGGCTGGGCCAGCTTGCGGCGATCTTCGAAGCGGCCGATGTCCGGGGCGTGCTGCAGGGTCTCGCCCACGGCGTCCAGGCCCTTGAGCAGCTTCTCCTTGCGGCCCGGATCGATCTCGAACGTGAACTTGCGGCCGGACGGCGAGACCACGGTCTGAGCCTCCAGATCCACGGTGAAGATGTGGTTGCCGCCCTTGGCCTCGTCCATCAGGGCGCGGACCTGGTCCTCGGGCAGGGTCAGGGGCAGAAGGCCGTTGTTGAAGCAGTTGTTGTAGAAGATGTCGGCGAAAGACGGGGCGATCACGCAGCGAACACCGAAATCCAGCAGCGCCCACGGCGCGTGCTCGCGCGAGGAGCCGCAACCGAAATTGTCACCGGCGATCAGGATGCTGGCCCCGGCATAGGCGGCCTGGTTCAGCACGAAGCCGGGCTTTTCCCGCCCCTCGCCGTCGAAGCGCAGGTCGTAGAACAGGCCCTTGCCCAGGCCGTCGCGGTCCACGGTCTTGAGGAACTGCTTGGGGATGATCTGGTCGGTGTCCAGGTTGGCGATGGCCAGCGGCGCGGCCTTGCCGTCGAGATGAGTAAAGGGCTGCATGGAGAGACGCCTTAATCGTTTGCGACGCCGAGCACCAGCGTTGGAACGCCGGCCGTGCGGTCGCGGACGGTGAAAACCTGGGTGCCGGGTTTCCTGCCCTGGCGCACTTCCGAGACGTTGAAGCCGGCGGCGGCGAGGCGCGCGTGGGTCACCTCGGCGTTATGGGTTCGCCAGGCGAGTCCGCCGAAATGGTCCGGGGCGTCCGATACCCCGCCAGCCAGGCCATGGCCGATCTCGACCACGCAGTCGCCGCAGCGGAAGAACAGCAAGCGGCTCTTCCAGTCGGGATTGGTGCGGTCCAGCCGAAGCTCCAGGCCCAGCCTCGCGCCGTAGAGGGCGGCGGACCGGTCGGGATTGGGGGTCTGGATCACCACATGGTCCAGGGCGTGGATCGCGGCGTCGGCCTCGCCGATCGTCTCGGAGCGCGCCGCCGCCGCCGTCTGGCAAATCGCCAGCGGGACACCGTGGCTGGATTCCGCCACCAGGAAGGCCGCCTTCAGGGCCGCGCCTTCGGCCGGCGTCGCATGCAAGCCACGGCGCTCGCAAAGCTTGACAGCTTCATCGAGGTCCGGGGCGCCGAACGCGATCGCCAACAGGCCCTCGCCATGCTCGGCCAGCCGGGCGCGCACTCGGTCGCCCGCCGACCCGGGGCCGCTCGGGGCGATGATCTCGAGCGACAGGTTGTCCAGCCGGAACCACGCCCGTTGCGCCCCGGTCACCGGCGCCGTCCGCTCGGCCCGGTGGTCCAGGAAGGTCTCGTAGGCGGTGGTCGCCGCCTCGAAATCCGCGACCGCCAGGGCGATGTGGTCGATACCGGTGATCATGGCGCGACCTTACACCCGCCCTGGCGATACGGCTGGCGAATATTCCGCGGCCAGGTCTGGATCGGGCCGCGGAAGATCGGGATCAGCGCCTCATATCGTTATCCGTCGGGAACCAGGTCAGACCGGTGTTGTCGCCGATCACCTTGGCGTCATAGGGCGCGTTCAGGCCTTGGCGCGTCCAATAGAGGCCGAAGCCCGGCGAATTCAGATTGCCATACTGATTGAGGATGACGCCGGCGCGATTGATCACGATGACCCGGTGATTGTTCTGATCGCTGATCACGGTGTCCCCGTCGCGCAGGCGAACCGCCCGGGTGGGGTTGGGATTGGGATTGCTGCCCGGCTGCTTGTTGGTGGCGTACTGCCAGACGATCTTGTCCTGCAGATTGAGCTCGACCACGCGATTGTTGTTGGAATCGGTGATCAGGGTGTCGCCATCGGGCAGGCGGCTGGCGAAGGCGACACCGTTCAGCGTATTGCCGGCGGTGAAGGTCGCGACGATGGCATGATTGCGATTGACCACGATGGCGCGGTTGTTGCTCTCGTCGGCGATCAGAAAGTCGCCATTCGCCAGCAACTCGACCGAATTGGGATTGTTGAGGTAATTGGGGCCGTTGCCGGCCATGCCCGTGTGACCGTATTGCCAGACGATGTGGTGATACAGGGTGACCTCGATCACACGCTGGTTGCCCTGGTCGGCGATCAGCACAGTACGCCGGGGTGTCCAGGTCGCCTGAACGGGCGTGTTGAGCTGGTTCCACCCAGAGCCGGTCACGCCGAAGGTTCCGTATTGCCAGACGATGCGCCCGGCCCGGTCAACAAAGAACACCCGGTTGTCCGCACAGCCTGACGGGCAGCGCGGCTCGGTTCCGGCCGGCGCGCTCGTCCCGGAGATCAGGGTGAAGTCCCCGACCCTCAGGGCGTCGTTGACGCCCACCGCCGAGTTCGGAGAAATGTCGTTGGGGCCGACGCCCCAATGCCAGACGATCGCGCCCCGGGCGGCGTCGACCTCGATCACCCGATTGTTGAACTGATCCGATATGAGGATGTCGCCAGGTTTGGCGAAGGCGGGCGCCAGCTTCGATAAGGCCGGCGCTGGGGCCGACGCTGCGAGCGCCGCGGCGCTGACGCCTGCTGCGAGCCAGAGTCCAAGGGTCAAGGCGGGCAAACGCATGGTGGAATCCTTTCGCGAATTGCGCGCGCGCGGGGGCGTGGCGTCGAAGGCGGGGCGCCTTCGCGATCTGTTGATGGGGGATGGCGAGGGAAAGGTTCACCCCACCGGCGGTTTTCGCCGTCATGGATGAGTGGGGTCCCGTCGATAGCCGGTATGTCCGTCTGCAAGCCCGGGCGGCGCCCCCTGCATCGGGGCCAGGCGACTCGCTAGTCGGTATCGCGGTCGGGGTGCTGGTTCGAGACGATCGAGGCGAAATAGGGGGCGACGGCCGCCACTTCAGCCGGCGTCCTCATCGGCAGGCCGGCCAGGTCCTCGAACCAGGGCATGCGGGCGGAGAGGTCGTGCTGGATGGTGGGCGGGATCTCGGCCGGATGGTCGAAGGCGCCGATGGAGAGCTCGACCGGCCCTGTGTCCGGCTCAAAGGTCAGGGGCGTGCCGCAGGCGGCGCAGAAGCCGCGGCGCACGCGGTTGGAGCTTGCGAAATAGCTCGGCTGGCCCCGGGTCCAGGTCACGCCGGAAGCGGCGGAGACCAGCGGCGCAAAGAACCCCCCGGTGGCCTTCTGGCACATGCGGCAATGGCAGAGGCTGGCGCGGCCCAGCGGCAGCCTGGCCGAGAAACGCACCGCGCCGCATTGGCAGCCGCCGCTCATGGCCTCTTCGCTCATGCTGCGATCCTTTCGGCCAACGCCTTGCGTCCGTCGTGACCGGTGACGCGCAGGGCGATCACGCGGCCCGCTTCGGCCGCGCCGGTGAAGTTGATTTCAGTGAAGTCCTCAGCCCGCGCCAGGCCCTCGCGCTCCACAAGGCCGTTCAGCGTGCGGCCGACCTGCCGCTCCAGGTGGCGGACCAGGGCCGCTTCGCCAGCATTACGCAGCCGCTCGGCCCGCGGCTTGATTACGGCGCGCGTCAACTGGGGCATACGCGCGGCCGGCGTGCCGGGCCGGGGGCTGAAGGGGAAGACGTGCAGGAAGGCCAGGCCCGCCTCCTCCACCAGCTTGATCGTGTTCTCGAACATCGCCTCGGTCTCGGTCGGGAAACCGGCGATCAGGTCGGCCCCGAAGGCCGTATCGGGGCGAACCGCCCTTACCTTTTCCACCAGCGCCAGGGCGTCGGCCCGGCTGTGCCGCCGCTTCATGCGCTTGAGGATCATGTCGTCGCCGGCCTGCAGCGACAGGTGCAGATAGGGCATCAGCCGCGGCTCTTCGGCCAGGCAGCGCATCAGGTCGGGGTCGATCTCGGCCGCGTCGATCGAGGACAGGCGCAGGCGCGGCAACTCGGGGACCAGTTTCAGGATCCGCGCCACCAGTTGGCCGAGCGTGGGGCTTCCCGGCAGGTCCGCGCCCCACGAGGTCAGGTCGACCCCGGTCAGCACCACCTCGTTATAGCCCTGGGCGGCCAGGCGGCGGATCTGCTCGACCACCTCGCCGGCCGCCGCCGAGCGGGAATTGCCGCGGCCATAGGGGATGACGCAGAAGGTGCAGCGGTGGTCGCAGCCGTTCTGCACCTCGACATAGGCCCGGGCGCGGTCCTTCAGCCCGTCGATCAGGTGACCGGCGGTCTCGCGCACCTGCATGATGTCGTTGACCCGCACGCGCGGGCCCTCGGGTTGCGGCAGATAGGCGCCGGGGGCGGCCTTTTCGGCGTTGCCCAGCACCAGGTCAACCTCGGCCATGCCGGCGAAGGCCGCCGGATCGATCTGGGCCGCGCAGCCGGTGACGATCAGCCTGGCGCCGGGGCGTTCGCGCCGGGCCTTGCGGATCGCCTGGCGGGCCTGGCGCACAGCCTCGCCGGTGACGGCGCAGGTGTTGAAGACGATGGCGTCGGTCAGGCCGTCCTCGGCCGCCCGCGCCCGAATCACCTCCGACTCATAGGCGTTGAGGCGGCAGCCGAAGGTCACCACGTCCAGGGCGTCGCTCACGGCAGGACGCCGGCGAAATCCACCGCGACCGGGCCCGTCATCAGCACATGGTCGTCGCTTTCGCGCCATTCGATGGTCAATTCGCCGCCTTCGAATTCGATGACGGCCTTGCGGCCCGTCAGCCCGCGGCGGGCGGCGGCCACCAGGGCGGCGCAGGCGCCGGTGCCGCAGGCCTTGGTCAGGCCCGCGCCGCGCTCCCAGACCCTCAGGACAATGTGGTCGCGGGCCTTGATCTGGGCGAAGCCGACATTGACGCCCTCGGGGAACAGCGGGTGGTGCTCGATCAGCGGGCCGACCTCGCGCACGGGCGCCTTGTCGATGTCGGGCACGAAGAACACCACGTGCGGATTGCCCACGGAGACGCAGCCGGGCGTGTGCAGCACCGGATCGTCGATCGGGCCGACCTGCAGCTCGACGCCCTTGGTGTCCATCTCCTCGGCCAGGGGGATCTCAGTCCAGTCCAGGCCGGGAACCCCCATGTCGACCGTGACGACCTTGTCGCCCGCCCGGCGGCCGCTGAGCCGGCCGGCGCGGGTCTCGAAGGTCGCCTCGTCGCGCCCGCTGGCTTCCATCAGCAGCCAGGCCACGCAGCGCGTGCCGTTGCCGCAGGCCCCGACCTCGATCCCGTCCGCGTTCCAGAAGCGGACGAAGGCCTGGGTCTGGGGCGACTGGCTGATGGCGATGATCTGGTCGCAGCCGATGCCTGTCTCGCGGTCGGCGATGGCGCGCGCCGCCTCGATCCCCGGCTCGAACGGGCCGTGGGGGCTGTCGGTATGGGCTTCGACGACGACGAAGTCGTTGCCGAGGCCATTCATCTTCAGAAACGGGCGGCTCATAGCCGGGCCTATATAGGGCAAGGCGTCCGGCTTTTCACCCGGCTTTGGGGCGGCGGGTCGCCCCAGGCCCCAACTTGGGCAAGCTTAAGCTTGTTCGACGGCCCTGGCGGCGGCATCGAGGGCGGCGGCCACAGCCTCGACCTGGGCCTCGCTCAGGGGTCCGCGCGACAGGCGCAGACGAAGGGCGGTGCGCAGGTTCTCCATCGCCCGGACCAGTTGCGGAGCGTCGCGGCCTCGGCTGGCGGCGGCGACCTGGTCGATCCGGGCCTGCAGTTCGGCCAGCGCTGCGGCCTGGCTGTCCAGCTGGGCCTGGCCTTCCGGCGTGATGGCAAAGAGCTTTTTGCCGCCCTCGGCTTCGGTCGGCTTGGCGTAGCCGAGGTCTTCCAGGAGGGTCAGGGTCGGATAGACCACGCCCGGCGAGGGGCTGTAGGCGCCGCCGACCGCATCCTCCACCGCCTTGATCAGTTCATAGCCGTGGCGCGGTTTTTCGGCGATCAGTTTGAGCAGCAGAAGCCTCAGGTCGCCCTGTTCGAACACCCGCTCGCGCCGGCGTCCGCGATGTTCCATCCCGTGAGACCCGCGTTCGTGTCCGCCCCAGCCGAAGCCATGGCGGGCGAAGCGCTCGCGGTGATGGTTTCCGTGAAATCGATGCATATTAGATCCTTCTTAGATATATCGATTAGTTAGATATATCGGAGATGGATCGGATTGCAAGGGGTGATGGAGAAAAAGATTTGATAGGGAATCGGGGGCCGATCCGAAGGGCCGTTAAGCCCGGTCGTGGCGATGCGAGGGGCGTCAGCGTCAACGGCCGCGCCGGACTCCAGACGCGAAAAAGCCCGCGCGGCAGGGGGGGGAAACCGCGCGGGCTCACTTCCAAGTGTCGCGGACCGGGGCGGTCCCGGGGGCTGGGGGGGCTGTTCAGGGCCGAAACCGCGCTTCCCGATCCGTCGACGATCAAACTATCGCGCCCCAACCGGGCGGCCGAGCGACCGAAAAAAGGTCATTTCATGGCCGAGCCTTCGCCGGTGATACGAATGCGAGCGGGGTGTGTCCCTTTTGCAAGGTCGGGCCGTCTGCGCCCCAAACGCCCGCACTTTTCGCGCTCGCGGTCTGAGTTTAGGGTGCGCGTCGTGAGCCTGGATCAGATCCCATCCGGCGCGGCCGTGGCCGTCGTCTTCTTCGAACGACGCGAGCTCGACAAGCTGTTGCGGCTCTACGGCCGCCAGGTCGCGGCGGGCGAATGGCGCGACTACGCCATAGACGGCCTGCGCGAAGCGGCGGTGTTCTCGGTGTTCCGCAGGGCGTCCGAAGCGCCGCTCTACCGCATCGAAAAGCGGCCGGCCCTGGGCCGCCGGCAAGGCGCCTGGGCGGTGATCGCCCAGGGCGGCCACGTGCTCAAGCGTGGCCACGACCTCGATCAGGTGCTCAAGGTGTTCGAGCGCGGCCGGCTGAAGGTCGTCGAATGAAAAACCCCGGCGGGGGAACCGCCGGGGCTGGAAGCTCTGAGTCTGCTCTCCAACTTAGCGGCGGCTGCCGCCCATGAAATAGAGCAGGAAGCGGAACAGGTTGATGAAGTCCAGATAGAGGCTCAGCGCGCCGTAATTGGTCGCCACGCCCAGGGCCGCATCATTGCCGCCCAGCTGGTAATAGGTCGCCTTCAGGCGCTGGGTGTCATAGGCGATCAGGCCGGCGAAGATCAGCACGCCGAATACGCTGATCAGGAACTGCATCATCGCCGAGTGCAGGAACATGCCGACCAGCATGGCGATCAGAAGGCCGAACAGGCCCATGATCAGGAAGCTGCCGAAGGCGGTCAGGTCCTTCTTGGTGGTGTAGCCCACCAGGCTGAGGGCGCCGAACGAGGCGGCGGTGATCAGGAAGGTGGTGGCGATACTGGCGCCGCTATAGAGCAGCACCACCGTGCCCATAGACGCGCCGATCAGGGCGACGATCGACCAATAGATGATGCCGGAGCTTCGCGGCGTGATCGACCGCATCGCAAAGCCCGAGAACATCAGGATGGCGATCGGAGCGAAGGCCACGATCATGCCGAGGCCCGTGACGCCCACCAGGCGGCCGTCATAGGTGACGCGATAGAGCAGTTGGGTGACCGCCGGCACGCTGGAGGTGACGTAGGCCATGGCGGCCGACAGCAGGAGGCCCAGGGCCACCTTGTTGTAGACGCCGAGCATGAACGCGCGCAGTCCCGCGTCCACCGACATGTCGGCGACGCCCGCCGTCACGTTGCGGGGATAACCGCGGTTGAAGTCGCTCATTGAGTTTGAATCCTTGTTGCGCGCCCACGACGGACGCACTCGAAATATCGTCCACCCGTGGGCGCGCCGCAAGGGGCGCCAAATTGTGGCCGCCAGAGCGGGATGAGGAAAAGTGCGAAGCGGTTTTCCGCCCGCATCCCGCTCTAAACTATTAAAATCGATCACGTTTCATGATTTTGGATCTCTTCGATCCAAAATCATCGTGATCTCAGGGATTTGACCCAGATCAGGGCGCCCTGAGCACCGGCGCCGGCCGCTTGGCCAGGGCCTGCAGGGCGGCGAAGAGGCCGCCGACCCCGGTCAGGCCGGCCGCGCCGCCCACCAGGAGGGCGATCCCGCCCCAGTCGACCGTCCAGCGCGCCTCGAACACCTTGACCACCACCGGCCAGGCCGCCGCCGCGCCCAGGGCCACGCCCGCCAGGCCCGCGATCAGGCCCACGGCGCCGTATTCGACGGCGTAGGCCATGAGGATCTGAGCCCGCTGCGCGCCCAGCACCTTCAGCATCGCCGCCTCGCGCGCGCGGGCCTGGGCGCCCGCGGCTATGGAGCCGGCCAGGACCAGCAGGCCCGCCAGAGCCGCCACGGCGGCCGCGGCCCGCACGGCCAGAGCCAAACGGTCGAACAGGGCGGCGGCCGTTTCGAGCTGCTCGCGCACGCTGATCACGTTGACGGCAGGAAAACTGTGGCCCAGGGCGCGGGTGAGGGCCTGCTCGTGCGCCGGGTCCATGCGGGCGATGGCGACGCTGCGCAAGGGTGCGCCGGCCAGGGCGGCCGGGTCGAGCACGACGGTGAAGTCCGGGCCGAAGCCGCCGAAGTCGACCCGGCGCAGGGCGGCCACCTCGGCCTCGATGTCCCGGCCCAGGATCTGCAGGGTCAGGTGGTCGCCGACCTTGAGGCCCCCGGCCGCCGCGACCTTGTCGTCGATCGCCACCTTGGGTGGTCCGGCGTAGTCGGCCGGCCACCAGGCGCCGGCCACGACGTCAGCCCCGGCGGGCTCTGGGCCGATGACGGAGAAGCTGAGGTCGTTGTCATAGGCCCAGCGCTCGCTTTCGCGGATCGCGCGGCGGTCCACCGGCTTGCCCTTGATCGCGGTGATGCGGCCGGTGACGAAGGGAAAGCGCTGGTAGTGGTCAGGGTCCAGGGGGCCGATCACCGCGGCGACCGCCGCATCGAAGGCCTGGGCTCTACGGCGGGGGATCTCAGTGAACACCACCGCCGGCGCGCTCTTGGGCGCCACGGCGCGCACCTGCTCCAGAAGGCTGGACTGGATCAGCACCACTGCGCTCAAGAGCGCGATGGCCAGACCGATGGCCGGCGTCGCCGTGCGGGCCGCGGATCGGGGTCCGGCCAGGTTGGCCAGGCCCAGTCGTGCGGCGCCGCGCACGCCCCGCCGTCCGCGGGCGGCGGCCCAGACGGCCAGGCGGCCCAGTCCCCACAGGATGGCGAGCGCCAGCACCACGCCGCCGATCATCAGGCTGGCCACCAGAAGGTCGGGCGCGGTGGCCAGGGTCAGGCCCACGAGGCCCAGGCCCGCTGCGACCGCGCCCAGCGCCTCCAGGCTGAACCCGACCCGGGCGGCCAGGTCCCGGCGTAACAGCGAGGCCGGCGATGTGGCGCGCGCCCGAGCCAGCGGTTCCAGGGAGAAGGCCGCCGCAGCCAGCAGGCCGAACAGCGCCGCCTTGGCCAGGGGTTTGGGATAGACGGCGAACAGGGCCGGGACCGGCAGCGAGTTCTGCACGAACAGCCCAAGCAGCAGTGGGATGGTGGCGCCGATCCCAAGGCCGATAGCTACGCCGAACATCGCCAGCACGCCGATCTGGATCAGATAGACATTGCGAACCAGGGGGCCTTCGGCGCCCAGGGCCTTGAGCACCGCGATCGAGCTTTTGCGCGTGTCCAGATAGGCCTGCACCGCGCCGAACACCCCGAGCCCGCCGGCCAACAGCGAGGCCAGGCCGATGAAGCCCAGGAAATAGCCCAGCCGGTCGATCAGCTTGCGCGCGCCCGGGGCTGCGTCGCCGCGGTCGCGGATGTGCAGGTTGTCGTCCGGCAAGGCCGCTTTCAGCGCCTTGATCGCCGCCGCCAGCTGGATCCCCGCCGGCAGGGCGATGCGGGCGGTCTCGGCGTGCAGGCTGCCGGGTCCCATCAGCTTGCCGGCGCGCACCGCGTCCAGACTGGTCAGCACCCGCGGGCCGAGGGCGAAGCCACGCCCCAGCCGGTCCGGCTCGCCCAGCAGGACGGCGCTGGCGACGAAGGCGCTGTCGCCGACCTTGAAGCGGTCGCCGAGCGTCAGGTGCAACCGGTCCAGCAAGGCCGGTTCGACCGCCGCACCCGGTACGCCGTTCGGCGAGACCGCCAAGGCCTGACCCAGCCCTACCGCCCCTTGCAGTCGGACTTGGCCGGCCAAGGGAAAACCGGGCCCGACGCCGCGGATCTCCACCAGGCGCCGATCACCGGAGGGCGCCTCGGCCATGGCCTCGGTTCCGGCGGAATAGACGACGCGGCCCTGATGCTCGAAAGCGGCGCGCTCGGCCGGGGTGAAGGTGCGTTGCTGCACCGATATGGAGAGATCGCCGCCCAGGATCTCCCGCGCCTGGGCCGAGAGGCCTTGCCGAAAGGCTTCGGCGGTGGAGCTGGCGGCGGCGATCGCGGCCACGCCCACGGCCAGGCAGGCCAGAAAGATGCGAAAGCCCCGAACCCCGCCGCGCAGCTCGCGCAGGGCCAGGCGGAGGGCGAGCGGGATCATTGGACGTTCACGATCCGCCCGTCCGCCATGGTCACCCGCCGGTCGGCGCGGGCGGCCAGTTCGAAATCGTGGGTGACCATCACCAGGGCGGCGCCGGCCTCGGCCACCAGGTCGAACATCAGCTCGGCCACCACCGCGGCGTTGGCGGCGTCGAGATTGCCCGTGGGCTCATCGGCGAACAGCAGCGCCGGACGCGCGGCCAGGGCCCGCGCCAGGGCCACGCGCTGCTGCTCGCCGCCGGAAAGCTGGTGCGGGTAGTGCCGAAGGCGCGGGCCAAGTCCTACCCGGTCCAGCCAGGCCCTGGCGGTCTGACCGGCGTCGCGCGCGCCGGCGATCTCCAGGGGGGCCGAGACATTCTCCTCGGCGGTCATGTTGGGTAAGAGGTGAAAGGCCTGAAACACCAGCGAGACGCGTCCTCGCCTTAGGCGCGCGCGCCCATCCTCGTTTCGCTGCGCCAGATCCTGGCCGAACAGGCGGGCGCATCCCCCGGTGGGCCGCTCCAGGCCGGCGGCGATGGCGATCAGCGAGGACTTGCCGCAGCCGGAGGGCCCGACCACGGCCACGCGCTCGCCGGCCTCCACGGTCAGGTCGACGCCCTTGAGGATCGCAACCGGCCCGGCGGCCGAAGGCAGGGTCAGCTCGATGCCGTCGAGCTGAAGCGGCGGGGCGTCTGGCGTCATGCGCGCTTTCGGTTGAGCTGGGCTGGCGATCCCTACATAAGCCCTTGCGATGGATTTCAAACCCGCTTCACAAGTCAACCGGCGTGTCAGCCTGATCGGTGTCGCCGCCTTGGTCAGCGGACTGGCCGAAGCGGCTGCGCCGGCGCCAGTCATCACCATTCTGGGCGATTCCATAACTGCCGGCCTGGGTCTTCCGGCCGCCGACGCCCTGCCGGCGCAGCTGGCCGCGGCTCTCGCCCATCTCGGCGCGGCGGCGCAGGTGCGCGGGGCGGCGGTCTCGGGCGATACTAGCGCCGACGCCCTGGAGCGGGTCGATTTCAGCGTCCAGACGGACACCCGCCTGTGCCTGGTGGCCCTGGGCGGCAACGACCTTCTGCAAGGGATCGAGCCGCGGCTGACCAAGGCCGATCTGACCGCCATCATCCGCCGGCTGAAGGCGCGCCGGATCGGCGTGGTCCTGGCGGGCATGCGCGCGCCGGCCTCGATCGGCTCGAACTACGCGCGCGAGTTCGACGCTGTCTTCGCCGATGTTGCGCGGGCCGAGGGCGTGCGGCTCTATCCGTTCCTGCTGGAGGGCGTGGCCGCCGACCCGCGGCTGAACCAGGGCGACGGCCTGCATCCGAACGCCGCCGGGGTGAAGATCATCGCCCGCCATCTCGCGCCGGTGCTGGCGAAGGCCCTGAAGGGGCGCCCATAACCGTTGCGAGCCGGGCCGTCCGCACCAATCTACGCTCATGATCCGCCTTTTCGCCGCCCTCCCCATCCCGCCCGAGATCGCCGAGGGACTGGTCCGCCGTCAGCATGGCCTCGGCGAAGCCCGGTGGAGCCCGCCGGAGAATTTCCACATCACCCTGCGCTTCGCGGGCGACGTCGCTGAAACCATGGCCGACGACCTGAACAGCGCCCTGTCGCAGGTCGCGAACGAGCCGCTGGACATCGTGCTGGAAGGCGTGGGCGCCTTTGGCGAAGGCCGCGACATCCACGCCGTTTGGGCCGGGGTGGCCGAAAACGCGGCCTTGCGCCATCTGGCGCAGTCCTGCGAAAGCGCCGCACGGCGCGCTGGGCTTGCGGCGGAAACCCGCGCCTACAGGCCCCACGTGACCCTGGCCTATCTGCGGCGGCCCGACCCCGTGGCGGTGGCCGGCTGGATCCAGGCCCATAACCTGCTCAAGTCGCCGAGCTTCCGCGTGGACCATTTCGGCCTCTATTCCAGCCACGCGACCAAGGCCGGCGCACGCTATCAGCTCGAGCGCCTGTACCAGCTGGACGAAACTTAGCGCGGCAAGGGGTTGCAGCTGAATCGATTTCGGCGCGGAACCGAAGCCTGGCTATGGACTTATGCGATAGTTAATGCGGAGTTAACGTAAGCTTGGCTTTAAAGTGTCGCCTCGACGCGCGAGAACGAGCGACCCCCTGCGGGTTCAAGACTGATTCCGCCTGGAGGGCCCTCTGCTGCTGACGTCGACGCGGCGAACCGCTCTTGCCGCTCTTGCCGGCGCCGCGCTTGGCGGACCCATGGTGGCCGCGGCGGCCCGCGCCGATTCCGGCCCAAGGCTCGGCCAGCCGACGCCGTTCTCATTCGATCGGCTGAAGGCGCGCGCGGCCGCCCTGGCGCAGAAGCCCTATGTGCCGGCGCCGGGGCCGCCTGCGGATCTGGTGCGGGCGGTCGACTACGACGCCTTCGGAGCGATCAGCTATCGTCCGGCCGTCACTCTGTGGAAGGATCCGCCCAGCGATGCGGCGATCCGTTTCTTCCACCTCGGCCGGCCCGCGCCTCGCCCGGTGGGCGTGTTCGTGGTGCAGGGCGGCCAGGCCAGGCCGGTGGTCTATTCCGAGAGCCTGTTCGACGAGCCGAAGGACTCGCCGGCGCGCAAGCTGAAAGAGAATATGGGCTTCGCCGGCTTTCGGGCCATGAACCCGGACCAGAACGGCGACTGGCTCGCCTTTCTGGGAGCCTCCTATTTCCGCTCGGCCGATCCCTTCAATCAATATGGCCTGTCGGCGCGGGGCCTGGCCATCGACACCATCGCGGACCGCCCAGAGGAGTTTCCGGACTTCACCGCCTTCTGGCTGGAGAAGGATCCGGCCGGCCGGCTGATCGTCTATGCGCTGTTGGAAGGCGTCAGCGTCACCGGCGCCTTCCGCATGGCGCACGACCGGACGGCCAATGGCGCGCCGCCTGGCCTGGTGCAGGACATCGAGGCCTCCCTGACCTTCCGCCGCGGTGTCGAGCGCCTGGGCCTGGCCCCCCTGACCAGCATGTTCTGGTATGGCCAGAGCGACCGCAAACCGACCGACGACTGGCGGCCTCAGATCCACGATTCCGACGGGCTTTCCATCTGGACCGGAGTGGGCGAGCGCCTGTGGCGGCCATTGTCGAACCCGCCGCGCGTCACCACCAACCTCTATCTCGACAAGGGCCCGCGCGGTTTCGGCCTGATGCAGCGCGACCGGCGGTTCGACGACTATCAGGACGACGGCGTCTTTTACGAAAAGCGGCCGAGCGTCTGGGTCGAGCCGGTCGGCGACTGGGGGGCAGGCTCGGTGCAACTGGTCGAGATCCCGACCAGCAGCGAGACCGAAGACAATATCGTCGCCTACTGGACCCCCGCCGACCCGGTCAGGGCCGGGGCGCGGCTGGACTATCGCTATCGCCTGCACTGGGCGCCCGAGGAGCCCGGCGCTTTTGGCGTCGCGCGGGTGGCGGCGACCCGCCAGGGCCGCAGCGGTCGGCCGGGGCTGCCGCCGATCGCGGGCCGCCGCAAATACGTGATTGATTTCGAGGGCGGCGATATTGCAGGCCTGACACGGAGCAGCGGGGTCGAGCCGGTGGCGGAGGCCAGGCCTGGCCGTGTGGTCGACCTCGCCGCCTATCCGGTCGTGGGAACCGATCGGTGGCGGCTGGTGTTTGATCTCGATCTTACGGGCGTATCACCGGGCTCGGCGGTCGAGTTGCGCGCATTCCTGCGTCGCGGCGTCGGCGCCTTGACTGAAACCTGGTCATTTCAGGCCTTCGCCGCATGAACCTGCCGGCAAAATTATCGTTCTTGCGACAGTTCCGCCTTCACGGGGCCGTGATTTCGCCCCGAATGAGGTTAATGCTTCCCAGCGGAAATAACTCCGTTCTCGTCTCATTGGCTGAACGCGTTTCGGCGCGTCTTCATGGGTCCACTGTATGAACGCTCCCAGCCGCCTGCCGCTCGCCTTCGCGCCCCTGGCCTCGCCGCGCCCTGTCGATGCGGATCTGCCGCCGCTGGCGCCGCTGGAAATGCCGATCCAGTCCCTGACGGAGTCCGCGCGCCGCCGCCGCCGGATGGCGCCGGATGCGCCCCAGGACTGGCGGGCCCTGGCCGTTGGGCTCAGCAGCGTAGCGCTGACCGCGCCGCCGTCGGCCGCCTTGGCGGCGGCCCTGCGCCCGGACGGCTTGAGCGCGCTGGATTTTGGCGTCCTGGCCGTCTTTTCCCTGCTGTTCGCCTGGATCGCGTTCGCCTTCATCAGCGCGTCGGCGGGCCTGGTGTTCCATGACGAAGAGGCCGAGGATTGCCTGGACCCGTCCCAGCCCTTGCCGTGCCTGGCTTCCCGCACCGCCATCCTGGCTCCGGTCTATAACGAGGATCCGAACGCGCTGTTCGCCCGGCTGAGGGCTGTCGGAACCTCGATCAAGGAGACCGGCCAGGCCGACGCCTTCGATCTTTTCATCCTCAGCGACACCACCAGGCCGGAGGTCCAGGCCGAGGAACTGGTCCTGTTCCGCCGCTTGCGCGCCCGCGGCGCCGGGGTCGAGGTCTACTACCGCCACCGGACGGAGAACATCGACCGCAAGGCCGGCAACATCGCCGACTGGGTGCGCGAGTTCGGCGGCGCCTATGAGCACATGGTGGTGCTGGACGCCGACAGCCTGATGAGCGGCGACACCCTGGTGCGCCTGGCGGGGGCCATGGAGCGCAACCGGCGCATCGGCCTGCTGCAGACCGTGCCGACCCTCGTCAATCTGAACAGCCTGTTCGCCCGCGCCCAGCAGTTCGCCAGCCGTCTCTACGGGCCGATGCTGGCGCGGGGGACCGCCTGGTGGTCGGGGGCCCAGGGCAACTATTGGGGCCACAACGCCATCCTGCGCGTGCAGGCCTTCGCCGCCCAGGCCGGCCTGCCGCACCTGCCCGGCAACAAGCCGTTCGGCGGGCACATCCTCAGCCACGACTTCGTGGAAGCCGCGCTGTTGCGCCGCGCGGGCTGGGAGGTGCGCATGGCCACGCGCCTGGCCGGGTCCTACGAGGAATCTCCCCCGACCCTGGCCGACCTGATCACCCGCGACCGCCGCTGGTGCCAGGGCAACCTGCAACACGCCCTGGTTCTGCAGGCCCGCGGGCTGCACTGGGTCAGCCGCCTGCACCTCCTGCGCGGCTTCTCTGCCTATCTGACCGCGCCTCTGTGGCTGGCCCTGATGCTGATGGGCCTGGCCCTGACGCTGAGGCCCGAATGGGGCGCGACCTATGGCGCCTCGCCGATGGCCGGCGAGGGTCTGGCGCACCAGTCCGCCGTGCTGTCGGGGTTGTTCGTCCTTTCCATGCTGCTGCTGCAGGCGCCCAAGGTGATGGCGTTCGCCGCCATGACGGCTTCGGAAGAGGCCCTGGCCGGGTTCGGCGGCGTCCGTTGCGCCCTCGCCGGAATGGCGGCCGAGATGGTTCTTTCGACCCTGATCGCCCCGGTCATGATGCTGAACCAGGTGCGCGCCCTGGCCTCGATCCTGTCCGGCCGCGACTCCGGCTGGCCTGCCCAGACCCGGGAGGAAGGGGTGTTGTCGCTGAACGAGGCGGTCCGCCTCCATGGCCCGGACACCCTGGCGGGACTGGCGCTCGGAGGGACCGCCCTGTGCGCCTCATGGGCGGCGCTTCTGTGGCTCTCGCCAGTGATCCTGGGGCTCCTGTCCGCCATTCCGCTGGCGATCCTGACCTCGCGCCGGGATCTCGGACTGAAGGCGCGCAGCGCCGGCCTGTTCCTGATCCCGGAAGAGACCGCGCCGCCGCCCTTGATCAGCCACGTCAACGCCCTCAAGGCCTGGCCGCCCGAACTGCAGTTGGAGCCGTCGTCCGCGTGGCTGCTCAGCGGCGGCAAGGTCGAGCCGATGTTCGGGTAGGGCTCAGCCGACCTCGGCCTCCAGCCTGGCCAATATTTCGCCGAACCCGGTCTTGCAGACGAAACCGAGTCGGCGCGCGGCGTGGCCGGGGTCATAGACGCGGTCTATGCTCTGGAACATGCTCCAGCCGAGCCGGTCGTAGATCGCCGGATAGTGCGGGAAATATCGCGCCACCACGCCGGGCGCGTCGGCGATCAGGGCCTCGGCGTCGTCCGGCGCAAATGGCGGCGGGGCCGAGATGATGAAGATGTCGAAGCCCAGCTCCGGCGCCTTGCCCAAGGCCGCCACGTGGGCCTCGGCCGCATCCTCGGCGGTCAGGCGGCGATAGAGCAGTTCGTTGGCCTTGGTGTTGGCGTCCGATTGCTCGATGGCGTGGGCCATGTCGTCGGCCTCGGGGAAGAAACGGGCTGTGCGCAGGACCACCACCGGCAGGCCGGAGTCCTTGTGCATGACACGGCAAAGGTTTTCGGCGGCGAACTTGGTGGCGCCATAGATGTTGCGCGGCGCGGGCGCCATCTGCTCGGTCAGCCAGGCCGCGCGCCTGGCTCCGCCCTGCGCCCCCGCGCGGATCGCCGCCGTGATCATCAGCGAGGTGGTCGAGGTGAAAACGAACCGCTCGACGCCCTGCGCCGCCGCCTCTTCCAGAAGGTTCAGCGTCCCGCTGACATTGACGGCGATGAAGTCCTCGCGTGGGCGGCGGGCCATGTCCGGCTGATGCAGGGCGCCGGCGTGGATCACGGCCTGGATCCGGTGGTCGCCGATTGCGGCGCGCACCAGGGCGCGGTCCGCGACCGAACCGGCGATCTGCGTATCGCGCGAGGCGACCGGATCAAGGCCGATCACCTCGTGCCCCAGGCTGCGCAGCCGGGGCGCCAGGCTCTGGCCCAGCCAGCCGGAAGAGCCGGTCAGCAGGATACGCATCGAACTCGTCTCCGAATCGAAATGGATGGCGGTGCAGGATAGGGTGAAAACCCCGCCCCTACCGCTCGAACCCCAAGTGCAGGGCCAGTTCCCGCCGGTGTGGGCGACGACGGTGTTCGAACAGATAGATCCCTTGCCAGGTTCCTAGCGCCAGGCGGCCGCCGATCACCGGAATGGCGAGGTGAACCCCCGTCAGCGCCGTGCGAAGGTGCGCCGGCATGTCGTCCGGCCCCTCGTCGTCGTGTGCGTAACGGCCCGGATCTTCGGGCGCCAGGGCCTCGAAATACGCTTCCAGATCCGACCGCACCTCGGCCGCCGCATTCTCCTGGATCAGGAGGGAGGCCGAGGTATGCCGACAGAAGACCGTCAGCAGGCCGACCTTCGCCTCCCGGCGCGCCGTCCAGGCGGCGATGGGCCGGGTGACCTCCAGAAGGCCGCGGCCGGGGGTATCGAAGCTGAGAATCTCGGCGGCGTGAGGCATGGCGCACCCATAGAGCGATTTTGGGGCCGGCGCAGTCTCGCCGCCGGAAGCTTATTCCGCCATCGCCTCGCCCGACCCCCCGAATTCCTTGGGGAAATCCTTCAGCTTGGGCAGGCCGTCCCTGATCGGCAGCACGGTCTCGGCGTAGTTGACGTGCACGCCCGGCGCAAAGGCCAGGGTCGGCAGGGTGGCGGCGAACACATCCACCAGAGCCAGGGGCGGATGGTTGGTCATCAGGTGGCCGCCGCACTTGGCGCAATACTGGCGCTGGCTGAGCTCGGTCTTCTGATAGGTCGCCAGGTGCTCGGCGCCCTTGGTCACCTTGACCGCCTCGGGCTTCCACAGGCTGAAGGCGTTCACCGGCCCGCCCGACCAGGACCGGCACGATCGGCAATGGCAATAGCCCATGGCCTCCGGCTCGCCCGAAGCCTGCAATTCGACGGCGCCGCAAAAGCAGCTTCCGACATAAGCCATCGCCACCTCCCGATGAATTAGCCCTGGGCGCCCTACGGCGCCGCATTGAAGAACGACGTTACGTCGATCGGCGCGGCGCGACAACAAATCGTCGGCCCCCTCAAACGGGCCGCTTCCAAGCCATGCCGACGGAAGCCGGCGCTGTGGGAACAAAGCCGAACTGGGCGTAGAGATCCTTGGCCGATCCGTCGGCGATCAGGCTCACATAGCCGCCGTCTGGAACCGCGGCTTCGAGATAGGCCATGATCTCGCGCATGATGGCCTTGCCGAGGCCGCGGCCCTGGCTCGCGGGCTCGACCGCAATGTCGACCACCTGGAAGAAGCAGCCGCTATCGCCAACCACACGGCCCATGCCCACCGCGACGCCGCCGCAAAGGATCTGGACCGCAAACAGGGTGTGGGCCAAACCCCGCTCGGCGGCCAGGGGGCTCTTGTCGCTGAGGCCGGACGCGGTGCGCAAGCGCCGGTAGGTCTCCACGGACGGCGTTTTGTGGCTGATCACATAAGGGTCGGATGTCATGGCGCCGTCCTGACTGGAACTTCGACATCGCAAACCGTGAAGTTCGGAACCAAGCAAACCTGAACAGGTTTGCTTACACGTAGGAGTCTTAGCAGCATTGATTTTGCTTCAAAAAAGCAAAATCAATCGTGGCTTTAGCCACGCAAGGCT
>FTFU01002146.1_pt1 | contig 21614 bp, 22 predicted proteins | sample 1640511 | NCBI WGS metagenome assembly FTFU01 (sample SAMEA3914789, study PRJEB12502) | metagenome | biome: forest; material: soil | place: Canada | collected 2011-07-03 | depth 0.3 m | reverse complement strand
GATATTGGCCCGCTTCAGCGCCTCGCGCACGGCATGGGCGCCGGCCTCCTTCTCGCGCTGGACGCTGACATAGTCGCGGAATGTGACGCGGTACGGCTCCTCCCCCCCCCTCCAGGCGTCCTTGGGCGCCGAACCGCAACCCGTCCAGGCCTCGGGAAAGGCCTCGTCTTCATCGACATAGGACAAGGTCCAGTCGACGTCGCGGGCGATGTCGTACCAGTCATCCCGATTCAGCAAGGCCATGATGTTTCCTCCTCAGGCTGACGTTTTCCGTCAGCTTCGTTTGATGTTGACGACGTGAACGGACGTGTATTCCTCCAGACCCCAGCGGGCGCCCTCGACGCCGAGGCCGGAGGTCTTGATCCCGCCGAACGGGATGTCCGGACCCATGGAGGGGTGCTGGTTCACCCAGGTCGTGCCAGCCTCCATGCGCTCGGCCAGCGCGGCGGCCCGATCGACATCGCCGGACCAGACCGAGGCCCCCAGGCCGAAGTCCGTGGAGTTCGCCCGGGCCAGCACCTCCTCCTCGTCGGTGAAACGATGGATCGTCAGGACCGGACCGAACGCCTCCTGGCGCAGGACGTCGGCGCTCGCCGGCGCCTCGCCCAGAAGGGTGATGGGGAACCAGTAGCCCGGACCGTCCGGCGTCTTGCCGACGTGAAGCACGGTAGCGCCGAGCGCCTTGGCCTGTTCGACCATTGCTGACAGGCGGTCACGCTGAGCGGCGTTCTGAATGGGGCCGATCTGGGCCCCCTCGGTGAAGCCATCGCCGATCTGGACGCCGTCAGCCACCGCGATCAGGGCGTCCACCAGAGCGTCGTAGACCGCGTCATGAACATAGAGCCGCTTGAGGGCCGCACAGACCTGGCCGCAGTTGCTGAACTTGGCCCAGAAGATGTCGCCAGCGATTTTCTGCGGGTCGGCGTCGGCGAGAACGATGCCGGCGTCATTGCCACCCAGCTCGAGCGTGAGCCGCTTCAAGGTTGGCCCGGCGGCGGCCATGATCGCCTTGCCGGTTTCAGTGGATCCGGTGAAGGCGATCTTGCGCACGTCCTTATGAGCAACGAGGGCGGCGCCGATCTCGTTGCCGCCATTGATGATGTTGAGCACGCCGTCCGGGAAGATCCCGCGGCTAAGTTCGCCGAGCTTCAACGTCGCTAGAGGCGTCGAGGGCGCGGGCTTCAGCACCATGGTGTTGCCGGCGATCAGGGCCGGGCCGATCTTCCAGAGGGCGAGCAGGACCGGATAGTTCCAGGCGGTGATGGCGGCCACCACGCCCAGCGGGCGCCGGCGCAGCTCGACATGCTGTTCGGGCTTATCACGCAGCACTTCAGGCGCGAGGTCGATGCTGCAATAGCTCTCCATGAAAGCGATGGCGCCGTTGATCTCGCTCTTGGCGTTGGGAAAGGGCTTGCCCTGTTCCAGGGTCAGGAGCTCGGCGATCGCGTCGATCTCCGCCCGCAGCTTGGCGGCGTAGGCGCGCACGGCCTCACGCCTGGCCTCGAGCGGGGACCCGCTCCAGGCGGGAAAGGCGGCCCTGGCCGCGGCGACGGCCTCTTCGAGTTGTTCCAGCGTCGCGACCGGGGCGTTGGTGAACACCTCGCCCGTGGATGGATTGAAGACCCCGGCGAACGCGCCGCCCGCGACGGCCTTGCCGCCAATGGTCATGCGGGGCTCGCCGATTGTGTGTGCATTCATCGCCTTGTCCTCACTCACGCTTTTGCGGCGGCGTTCGCCGCCAAGGATTGCTGGCCCTTGCCAAACAGCATCTCCCACTGGTCGCGGTCGTAGCCCTGGTAGCCCGCGCCTCGCGGGGAGCCCTTGGCGTCCTCAGGCCGCACCTTGGCGGCCGGCCGCCGAGCGATGGCGTCGGACCAGCGCTTGACGTTGGGATAGTCGGTAAGCTCGACGCCATGGCCCTTGGCCACGCGCGTCCACGGGAAGGCGGCGATGTCGGCGATGGAGAAGTCGCCGACCAGGTACTCACACCCCGCCAGTTCCCGCTCGAGCACGTCGTAGTGGCACCGTGTTTCGCCCAGATAGCGGTCCTTGGCGTAGGGAATATCGATCCCGGCGCCGGGCGCGTGGCTGAGGAAATGGGCGGCCTGGCCCGCCATGGGCCCCTGCCCGCCCACCTGCCAGAAGATCCAGGCGATCGCGCGGTAGCGATCGCGAACATCGGCCGGCAGGAACACGCCGAACTTCTCGGCCAGATAGATCAGGACCGCGCCGCTTTCGAACAGAGCGAAAGGCCGCCCGCCGGGTCCGTCACGGTCGACGATCGCCGGAACCTTGGCGTTGGGGTTGATCTGGCGATAGCCTTCGCTGAACTGTTCGCCCTTGCTGATGTCCGTCCACGCGATGGCGTAGTCGGCGCCGACCTCTTCCAGCATCATCAACACTTTTCGGGCGTTGGGCGTCGTATGGTAGAAGAGGTCGATCACGTCAGGCGGCCTTTGCTTGACTGTTGATTTGCGCCGTCAGCCGCTCGACATAGGCGACTAGGTTGGTCTTGGTGGCCATGTAGTCCTTGGTGTCGAACGCGAACGGGGTTTCGAGGACATGCTTGGTCAGCGACAGCACGTTGGCGTCGATCGACCGCGGCTTATGGCCCATGAAATAGGGTTTGTCGCCAAGCTGGTCGGCCAGCGCATCGACGTCGGCGCGCGCACGGGCATAGACGGCGGCCGCATCAAGGCGGCCCATGCCCTGGCCGTCGAACTCGGCCATGACCATCCGGCGGAAGGCCTCGAGGTTGTCGCGCAGGCCGGGGTCAGGCTGGACGCCGCCGCAGATGATCGGGACGTAGAGCTCCCAGTTCGCCTGTTCGCGCCAGCGCGGCTGGATCACCGCCGCCCAGTAGAAATGCTCGTCCAGCAGGCGGTTGAAAGCGAGCATGACCGCCCGCTCCACAGGCGTCGCGTCGCCATCGAGCCGGCCGCCCTTGGTCTCTTCGAGATAGCTGATGATCGCCGTTGAATCGGCGACGATCACGCCGTCATCGTCGATGGTGGGCAGTTTGCCGTACGGCGTGTCGACCTGCAGCGTAAACGGGTTGGCGCCGATCAGCTGATGGTCGATCCCCGCCAGCGCCATGTAGTACGAGACCTTGCTGACGTAGGGGCTGATGCACGGCACCGTCCACCCGGGGCCGTAGCAATAGAGCTTGATCATCCTTGTCCTCCCAATCCTGTTCGCCGGCCTTTGCCGATCCTTTGTTCCTGGTCAGTCGCGGCTCACCAGACGAGCTGCGTGCCGTTCGAATGACGAAAGTCGCCGGCGGTCTCGAGCGTCAGCTCGTCCATGCGCGCGATCAGGCCTTCCGCCGCGGCGGCGGGGGTGATGTAGGCGTAGTCGCCGGGGTAGTCCTTCACCAGGTCGGTCTTGACCATGCCCGGATGAAGCATCCGCACGGCGATGCCGCGCTTTTTCAGGTCGTGGTGAAGATTGAGGCCCACCATGTTGGCGGCGCACTTTGACAGGCGATAGCTGTACTGGCCGCCGCTCGTATTGTCGCCCAGAGACCCGACGCGGCTGGTGACAATCCCGACCTTGGAGCCTTCGCCGAGCAGAGGCAGCGAGGCCTCGATGGTGCGAAGCGGCCCGACCGCGTTGATCTGGAACTCCCAGTTGAGCTTGTCGTAGTCGATCGAACCCAGCGCATCGAGCGTCATCACGCCGGCGACGTGGTAGAGCGTGTCGATCTTGACCTCCTCGGCCAGCAGGCCGTCGACCATGGCCTTGACCGCCGGTCCCGACGTCACATCGACATGCGCGATCTTGTTGACCGGCGCTTCGCCAAAGTCGGCGTCCGCGCCCAGAAGCGCCGCATAGACGACGTCGCCCCGCTTCGCGAGTTGGGTCGCGATTTCCCAGGCGATGCCCTTGTCTGCTCCGATGACCAATGCTGTCGACACGCTAACTCGTCCTCCCGGTTGGTGTTCGTTTTGACCTGACCGATGCGTCAGGCCGCGATTGTCTGATCCTTGCCGATGGCCGGCTCCTGGCCGAGGGCGCCGGCGTGGCGCAGTTTCTCGATGGCGGCGTCGTCGTAGCCGAGATCGCGCATGATCTCCGTGCTGTGCTCACCCAACAGCGGCGCGCCTGCACGGATCGCGGTGGGCGTACCTTCGAACTGAGCCGGCGCCCGGGTCTGACGCAGCCGCCCGGCGCTCGGGTGGTCGTATTCGACGATGATGTTGGAGCCGACGACCTGCGGATGCTTGATCACCTCCGCTCGGGTCAGGGCCGGCGCACAGGGCACGTCGTGCTTTTCGAACAAGGCCATCCACTCGGCGGTGGTCCGCGTCCGCAGCACCGCCTGGGTCATCTCCAGCCGCTCATTGACGTGGTTGTCGCGCGCCGACGGCGTGGCGAAGCGCTCGTCCGCCAGCCAATCGGGCCGCTCCAGGGCGGCGCAGACACCGCGCCACTCCTTGTCGCTCATGACCGCCACGGTCATGTGGCCGTCCTTGGTCTCGTAGATCAGATCGATGAACGAGGCTGCGCCCTGTGGCGCCTCGGCCTGATCGGGATAGGTCTGCGCGCCCATGTCCGACGCCCAAAGGAAGTAGAGCACTGCATCCAGCATCGACAGGCGGACATGCTGGCCCTCGCCAGTCTTCTCGCGCCCGTAGAGGGCGGCGGTCATGGTCTGGGCGGCGGTCACGGCGGCGAGCTTGTCCGGCAGCACGGTGCGGACCAGGCGCGGGCGTTCCTGGTCGCTGCCCGCCTGGACCGTGGTCAGGCCGGACACCGCCTGGATGATCGGGTCATAGACCGGCTTGCCCGCCCAAGGCCCCTGATGACCGAAACCTGAGATCGAGACATAGATCAGCTTGGGATTGATCGCCCGAAGCACGCTTGCGCCGATGCCCAACCGATCGACCACGCCCGGGCGGAAGTTCTGGACAAAGACGTCCGCGGTCGCTGCGAGCTTCTTGAGCGCCTCGACACCGGCGGGGTCTTTCAAATTGAGGGCGATCGAGCGCTTGTTACGGTTGATGTTGAGGAACATCGATGACATGCCGCCGCGACGATTGCCAAGCGAGCGAACGTGGTCGCCCGATCCCGGCGTCTCGACCTTGATGACGTCAGCGCCCTGATCGGCAAGGATCATCGTCGCCCAGGGACCGGACAGCATCGTGGTCACATCCACGACCCGAACACCGGCGAGAGGTCCTGACATCGTCTCCTCCGAAACAGCCACTGCGGACCTGGGTCCGTCTTCGATGACGCAAAGCTATCAGGTTGCCCGATTGCGATAATCCGGCATAATTTGATCTCACCGTTTAGCGAAAGCGGACAATGGCGCTCAAAGATCTCTACCGGATGGCAGTGTTCGCCAAGGTGGTCGAAAAGGGCTCCTTCTCGGAGGCCGCCAAGACCTTGAGCCTCGGCAAGTCCGCGGTCAGTCAGCACCTGTCGGCGCTGGAAGGCGCGCTGAACGCCAAGCTGATCAACCGCAGCACGCGCTCATTGACGCTGACCGACGAAGGGCGCGCCTTCTATGAGGCCTGCGCGCGCATTGTCGTTGAGGCGGAAAACGCGGAGACATTGCTCGAGAGCACGCGCGAAAGCGAAAGGGGCCGGGTCAAGCTTACCTCCTCATATAATCTTGGCCTCAATTTCCTGGTGCCGGCCTTGGCCGACTTCCATCGCCTTCATCCCCACATCGAGATCGACCTCGTGCTCGAGGATCACATTCTCAATATGATCGACGAAGGCATCGACATCTCCCTGCGCTCGGGCTGGCTGACCGACAGTTCCCTGTTTTCGGTGACGCTCGCACCCATGCAGATGGTGGTGTGCGCGAGCCCCGACTATATCGCCCAGCTGGGTCAGCCGCTCACGCCCGAAGAGATCGTCCAGCATGACTGGATCTGCATCACCGGGATCTTTCACCCCGACCGATTGGCGCTGGAAAACGGCGCGGGCGAGCGCACGACCGTGCCCCTTCGCACCACCTTTCGCGTCAACGGCGGCTATGCAGCGCGATCCTTGATCATGTCGGGTATCGGCATCGGCATGCTCCCCGACTACGCCACCCATACGCCCTTCGCCGATGGCTCCCTGGTCCGCGTTTGCCCGCAGTGGCGTTCCAAGATGGGGACCATTTCGGCCTTGTTTCCGTCAAAGCACCACCTCTCCCGCCGCAGCCGACTGCTGATCGACTTTTTGAAAGTCCGCCTCTCCGATCGCCTTCATTGAGCGGGTCAGAGCTTCGCAGTTCGGGTTAAGGAGGACCCTCCCGGCATCGAGCCGCGCTGCGACTGCTGCTCCATGATCTGGGTCGGACCAAACCGATGTGGCGCCCACGGGCCTGGCGTCGGCGTCGATCAACACCTCTTCGAGGTCGCGAAATGGCGTTATCGCCAATGTCGGCCCCCACGCCGACACGCCCACCGCCGGCGAAGGACAAGCCCCGCCCGTCAGGATCGTGATCGGGTGATAGTAGCCTGCGCCGTCAGGCATGGTGCTCGCATAGAGAAGCTCCGCGCCGGCCTCCAGTTTCGCTTGTGTCGCTGACACCAACGCCGGCTCTCGGCCCGGTCTCGCCTATCAAGCGTCCTGGTCGGCGAACCGGCGGATGCTCGCTGTAGGCTCCCCATGGCTCACCGTTTGGGCCCTGAAGTCGGGACGGGGCCTGACCTGGCCGACGGGAGCCTCAACCCCCACCGGCGGGGCCCGCGCGCCTCTTGCTTGGCCCCGTGAGGGCGCTCGCCTTGTTCGCAGGCATACTGAACAATCTGCAAACCAAGCCAGGCCGGCGCTAGCGGAACGGCGCCGCTGGACAAGGCCCACCTGCCTAAACTGGCAAGATCTTCTTCAAACAACTGGGTTCTCCGCCTTGGCGTTCAAAAGATCCGCCAAGCGGATGTTGTCAGCTCGCGCGACGAGCGCAATCGAGCAGCTTGGAACTCAGTGTTCAGAAAATCACGATAATCAAACTCAACGCCGCGCGCAGAAAAGGTCACAATGTCCGCGCCAGCTCCCCGCGAAACAGACGCCTGGGGCGGCGTTTGAGCGCTCGTTCATGCTCAGGCGGCAGACGGCGTCAAAGACCGCGCGGCCTTATACAGGTCTTCGACGTATCGATCGTGGATCTGGGCGGCGCCCAAGGCTTGGACGAGCTCGAAAAGATACGAAAGGTTCGAGCCCCTGCTCCCCTTCGAGCGAGCAATCCGCCTTGCTTGCGACTGCACATCGCCCTGCCCCGCCCAGTCGCAGCATTCCTCATCGGTGACGAATACCAAAGCGGGAACCGCCTCACCGTCGTCCAGCACCACAGGCCGTATCTCCTCCCGATAACATGAAGTCGACTGCTCGCGTTCGATTAGCTTGTTGTAGACCGCGGACCACCGGTCGCCATCGACCTTGAAGGCGACACCCTCAACCCTCCCGCCCGACACAAGGCCCAAGGTCAGACCCGGTCGCGAAACGGAGCCCCGATACTGCGTTGAATAGAGGCAGAAGGATCTCTGATACCCTTCGAGCGCGCCGCGACGCCGCTCGAGGTAGTCAAACCCGGGATCCCAGATCAGCGATCCGTAGGCGAACACCCATTTGTCACTCATGAGCAGACCCATTCACCGGCGGACCCAGACGCCCCACAGGTTCGTTTCTGCGGATAGGCGGTGCTCGCAGACTTGCGATTGGCCGGCGAACACGCCTCAGTCGAAGCTGATCACGCCGCCGAGGTCAACGACCAGGCTCGCGGGATTGTCAGGCCAGGCTTTCCGTACGCGGGCAGAGCTGCGGCGAGCCCGTCCACGTGCAATGTTCCCAACTCCTGGCGCATGTCGAGTCCGACCTCGCACAGTCAACATTTCCGTTGACAGCCCCTGGCGGCTTTGTGAAATAGCCTTCGACGTCCGGCGACCGTCCGGCAGGTGAGGTAACGCCAAGCGCTATGATGAGTGTCGAACCGCAGCCGATCTGCACCGAGGTCTCCACGCTTGGAGACCTGCTGGTGCAGGCCGCCGCCAGTCAGCCGAGCCGGGCCGCCCTCGTCTTTCCTGACAGCCGCCTGAGCTATGCGGAGCTGCAAGACGGCGCACTTGAGGTCGCGCGCGGCCTCGCGGCGCTCGGTGTCCGAACCGGGCAGCACGTGGGGCTGTTCATCGCCAATAGCCCCGAATATGCGCAGGCGCTGTTCGGCGTCACGTTGCTGGGCGCAGTCGCCGTCCCGCTCAATGTCCGCCACCGAGCGAGCGAACTAACCTATATCATCGCGAATGCCGATCTGGCGGCGGTCCTCACCAGCGGGCGCGATACGCGCTATTTGGATCTGCCAGCGCTGCTCGTCGAGGCGCTGGCCCCCGACGGGGATCTGCAGGCCGACCCCGCTCAGGCGCTGCGACTGCCCGCTGCGCCCAGCCTGCGTTACATCGTCGATCTTGGGGATTCGCCCAAGCCCGGCCTCATTGGCCATACGGCCTTCAGGGCGCTTGGGGGGCAGATTGCGCCACAAACAATCGAACAGATGCGGCGCGGCGTGCGGGTGCGCGATCCGGCGCTGATCCTCTACACCTCCGGCACGACAGCCCACCCCAAGGGCTGCCTCCTGTCCCACGAAGCGGCGACCCGCGGCCCAGTGGAGCGGGCGCGCTATCGCCTTTCCGCCGACGGCCACGATGTGACCTGGGCCGCCGGCCCGCTGTATCACATTGGATCGCTCGCTCCCTTTATCGGTTCAGTGGGCGCCGCAGGAACCTTTCTGTCAGACCGCTATTTCGACGCCGGGCGCGCGATCGCCTTGATGCGCCGCAACGGGGTTACGCTGGCCTGGCCATGGTTCTCGGCGATCGTTCAGGAGTTGATCAACCACCCCGACTTCGACCCAAAGACCCTGCCCGATCTGAAGCATCTATTCATGATCGCTCCCGATGCACTGGTGGACCGAGTACAGGACCTGCTGCCGCAGACCGAGATCCTGCAGGCGTGCGGCATGACTGAGACCGCCGGCGTCTTCGCCCTCAGCGATCCCAGCGAAGACCGGCGATCGCGCTCGACCACCCAAGGCAAGCCTGCCCCCGGCGTGGAGGTTCGCATCGTCGATCCAGCGACCGGCGAGCCCTGTCCGCCAGGACGCATGGGCGAAATCTGGGTGCGCGGATTTTGCGTCATGGACGGCTACTATGCGGCGCCAGAACAGACCCGCGTCACGCTGATCGATGGCGGTTGGCTTCGGACCGGCGACCTCTACAGCCGCTCGGCCGATGGTGGCCTAGTGTTCGGTGGGCGGCTGAAGGACATGATCAAGGTCGGCGGCGAGAACGTCGCGACCATGGAGGTCGAAGCGTTCCTCTGCAGCCACCCCGACGTCAAGCTCGCCGAGGTGGTCGGCATGCCGGACCCGAAACTTGACGAAGTGCCGGTCGCCTTCGTCGAGTTGGAGCCCGCCAGCACCCTGACGCCCCAGGCGCTGATCGATTTCTGCGCCGGCCGGATCGCCCGCTACAAGATTCCTCGCGCGGTCCATTTTGTGACGCCGTCGGAATGGCCGATGTCCGCGACCAAGGTCGACAAGCGGGCGCTCCGCGAGCGACTCAAACAACAGGCCTGAGGCCGGCGGCCCCCGTCAGCCCGCCGCGGCGTCGGCTTTGCACATGCCGTCGAAGAAGATGGCCAGGAACGCTCTGGCCACATCGCCGCCTGTCAACCCGCCGCCCGGCACGAACCACCGGTGCGTCCAGTTGAACATGCCGAAGATCGCGTTGGACGCCAGCCTCACCGGTACGTCGTCCCGCAACGCCCCCGTCTTGATCCCAAGGCTGATCAATTCAACCACCAAATTCTCGAACCGTCGGGTGTTCTTGACGATCTCCCTGGCCCAGGGCGCCTCCTGGCGGCCGACCTGGTGCATCTGTTCCTGGATGTAGACGTAGAGCTGAGGATAGTTTTCCTCATAGGACGCGATCAGGATCTCGAAAATCTGCCGCAAGCGGGTCACCACATCCAGCGTGTCGTCCGCCGCGACCTTCTCGGCCCTGGCCACATTCAGCGCCAGGATGCCCTCGATCAGTTCCCGAAACAATTCTTCCTTGTTCCCGATGTAGTAATAAAGCGAGGCGCGATCGATTCCAGCCGCCGTCGCGATGTCGCCGAGCCGGGTCGCCTCGTATCCCTTTTCACGGAATAGCCTGGCTGCAATGCGCACCAACTCATCGCGCTTGGCCGCATATTCAGCGCTTCCGTCAGACAACGCGGATTTTCTCCGGCGCGATATGTTGCTTGCTGTCGTAGCCGCCTGTTTCTTTTGCACCTTGCACTCGCCCGCACGCGGTAGGAACGCCGAATCCGCCGCCGACCGGTATTCCGTCTCCTTCGGAAACGCAACACGGCGCCGCCGGGTCGGCATCAAAGAAGCCTTGAGCGCCGGCGCTTGTCAACGAATGCGTTGATTTTCTGGCGGGCCTCGGCGCGATGCAGCGCGCGTTCGGACATCCGACCGCGCCGCGGCATCAACAACGTCGTTGACAGAGACCCTCGATACGCATATCAACGTTTGTGTTGACGATTTCGCGAGAGCGCTCCGCCAAGCCCGGCGCGCACTTCGCCCGCCCGACCACGCGCTGCCCGCACTTGAAAAGATCAATCAGATAAGGCCGGTATAATGCGATTTCACCTCATGCAAACGGGCGTCGTCGGGCGTCGTGCCGAAATAGAAGCGGGCATGGCCGGCCAGCGTCGTGACCTGTACCAGCGCTTTCTCGACGAAGTTAAAGGTTATGTCCAGTTAGCGGACGAGCTCGGTTTCACCGGCTATTGCCAACCTGAACATCATCTTCAAATCGAAGGGTTCGAGGCCAATAATCATCCCGGAATGTTCAGCTTGTTCGTCGGCTTGCATAGCAAGCGGATGAAGGCCGGAATCATGGGCTACACTCTGCCGACACACAACCCCGTCCGAGTGGCCGAAGAGATCGCGACCCTCGACCATATGCTCAAAGGACGCCTCTATGTCGGCTTCACCCGCGGCTATCACGCCCGCTGGGTCGATGCCTACGCCGCCCGCCCGGGCGTCGGCGCGACCACGCCCGACAACGCCAAGGCGCGCGACGCACAGGACGCTCTCAACCGTGAAGTATTCGAAGAATCGTTCGCCATCATCAAGAAAGCCTGGCTCAACGACGTCTTCAGCCACGAGGGCAAGCATTGGCGGTTTCCGCCGGAGGGCGGCTCAGCCGGTCACCCCGCCTACGCCAAGTTCGGCAAGGGGCAGGATTCAGACGGGATCGTACGCCAGATCGGCATCGCTCCGCGCTGCTATCAGGACCCTCACCCCAAAATCTATGGCGGTTTCGCTGGCAGCATGCGCACGGTCGACTTTTGGGCGCGCGAGGGCGGAAAGCCCATCGTGCTGTCGGGCGACCTCGACTTCTGTGACACGCTCTGGAACCGTTATGTGGAGACCGCCAAGACCAGCGGCCATGACGTCAAGCGCGAAGACGCCGCCGCCTGGGGCGGGTTTCTGATGCTCACCGAGGACAAGGACCGCGCCGCCGCCTTGATGAACGAACATAAGTGGTTTTGGGACGAGTGGTTCATCCCGCACGGCCAACGCATGCCTAATGTGCTGATCGGCTCGGCCGACGAGATCATCGATCAGATCGGCCGGGCGCAGGACCGATTGGGGTTCAATGAACTGTTCCTGATGTTCGGCCAGGGACATCTTGAGCCCGAGCAGAACAACGAGGAACTCTATCAGTTCGTGAACAAGGTTGCGCCTCGCTTCTCCATCAAAGACACCACTGGCACACTGGTTTGACCTATGAGCGTTGCGCCCCAGGATAGCGACGGTGACGTTGCTATTGACGAGGACTAAGACTTGGACGCGATGAACGCCTGAATCCCTCGCCGGCGTCGAGAACGCGGGACAGCGCGCGGGAAGACGGCGCCGTCTTTGATGAGGAGGTCACTTCGTCAGGATGAGCCGACTGACGACCGTGCTACGCCGCGCCGTGTGCTCAAGGGCGGCTCCCACCTCTGCTCACCCGACGACTGCCGCCGCTATCACCCCGCCGCTCGCTGGCCACAGCCGATCGACACCTCGACATCGCATGTCGGTTTCCGATGTGTTCGACGGATCGCTTGCTAAATCGCCGACGAATTCTCCAGTCTTTCAGTCGACGACGACACTCGCCCGCGCTTCGGCGGCGATCGCCAGGGCTTCGAGGATTTCCTGCCGTCCAGCACCCAATCTCAGAGCGTTACGCATGTGCAGGCGAAATCCCGGCAGGAACTGGTGGCTGGGGGTCGCGTCCGAGGCCATGGCGATCAGCTCCTTGGTCACGCCGGGGACCGATCCGCTTTCCCAAGGCGCCGTGCAGTATTCGTGGAACCGCTGGAACAAAGACGGCGACAGGCGCAACAGCGCATCCAGAAAGCCGGGGAATTCCGCCTCGAAGCCGACCCAGTATTTGTCGTCGCCGACATGGCGGTCCCAAAGAGATTGCCGGTAGACGTCAAGTGGCCCACTGAGCGTCGGATCCTGCCCCGCGGCCATCTCGAAGAGCGAGCGGGCGCTGACCAGCAGCGAATGCGCGCCCAGTCCGGAAACCAACGCGATCGTCTCCTGAACCTGACCCACCTCGGCGCCAGCGCTGAGCGCCGCCGCCATGGCCAGGTCGATCGCCGGCGCGTTCAGTGAGGTCACCGAGACCTTCACCCCGAGCTCGACCAAGCGCCGCGTCAGCGTATCGAGACGCGCCCCGTCGGGCGCATCACGTAGCAAGATCTCGGTCGTTTTCTGGATGGCGTGCATCGGCAAGATGGTCCCGGCCAGCATCGTCATGACCCATCGATACGGATTTTGAACCAATTCGTCAACATTAGCGTTGACTGCACGCTCCACTGCCGCCATGCTCTGACCTTAGGAGAAAAGACCCATGCGCGACATCGCCAGATCTTTGGCTGAGGTCGGCCAAGCCTTCGCCTCCGAACAGCTCGTCCGTAGCGCCGGCCCAGTCTCCACACAGTCGGGCCTCCCAAAGCGGACCTGACACCCCGGCCCGGTTTCGGACCCACAAATTGGACTTCGCCAACCGCTTCGCGCGGGAGCGCAGGCGCACGCCCTAAGGAGCTTTGCCTTGAACCATTCAGGATTGTCCGATCTGGAACAACTGGTCGAGCAACGCGCGATCGAAAAGATGATGTTCGACTATTCATACAGTCTCGACATGAACAATCCGGAAGCTCTGGCGGCCCTGTTCGTCGAAGATTGCCAGGTCAGCTACGCCCCCAATTTCGGAGCGGTCGGCATGGACGCCTACAAGAAGACCCTGGAGGGTATAGGCAGCTTCTTCAGCGCCACCAGCCACCACAATTCCAACATCGTGGTCGAGTTCGTCAGCCCGACCGAGGCCAAGGTGCGCTCGATCGTCATCGCCCTGCACCGCTATCGCAAGGAGCGGCCCGACGGCTGGCTGTTCGGGCAATATCACGACGTGGTGGTTAAGACCGGCGAGGGCTGGAAGTTCAAGCGGCGCGAACTGCGCACCACCCTGACCCACGACTATCACGTCAAGGCGTCCAACCCGATCGGCCGCGCGGAATGACCACCGAGGCGCTCACCGGACCGGAGATCGTGGTCGAACACTCGACCGCAATCAGCTGGATCGTGTTCAATCGGCCGCAGCAAGCAAACGCGCTGTCGGGATCGATGCTCGACCAGTTCTCGGCGGCGCTGGAAGGCCTCAAGCATGACGGTCAGCCCGTCGTCGGAATCCGGGGCGCCGGCCGCGGCTTTTGCGCAGGGATGGACCTCGGTCAGTATGGCGGCGCAGCCGCGATCGACCCCGTGGCCGACGCCGAGCGACTCCAGCGCAACCTCGGCCGGTGGTTGGCGATCTGGGATCACCCCAAGCCGGTGATCGCCGCGGTCCACGGCTATTGCGCCGGCGTCGCCGCGCAGCTGTGCGTCTTCGCCGACATCACGATCGTCGCCGAGGACACGCGCATCAGCGAGCCCGGGGCTCCGATCGGCGGCGGCTATGTCGCGCCCACCTGGGTGGCGCTGGTCGGCCCCAAGCGGGCCAAAGAGTTCTCGTTCGTGCCAGGCAACACCATTGACGGGCGGACTGCTGTCGAATGGGGCTGGGCCAATCATTGCGTGCCAGCAGGCCGGCTGATTGATGCGACCGAGGCCCTGGCCGCGCGCATCGGCCAGGTCCCACCAGACGTGCTCAGGACCAAGAAGCAGTCGATCAACCGGGCGGCCGAGGCCGCCGGATTCCGGACCGCGACCAACGGTGTCGCCGAAATGGACGCCTTGCTGCACCTTGCCCCCTCGGTCCTGGCGATCCGGGAGCGCATGGCCGCCGAGGGCCTGAAGGCCGTGCTGGCCGACTACCGGGGGTCTTCCTCCGTCGAAATCATGAAGAGCCAAGGATCTTAGACAGCCTATGAGCGACATCGCATTCACCCGCGACGGCCACATCGCCCATGTGCGCCTCAACCGCCCCAAGTCCCTGAACGCCATCACCGAGGAGATGGATCAGGCCCTGTTCGAGGCCTGGAGCGAAATCAACGCCAATCCCGACATCTGGGTCGCGGTGCTGTCGGCCGAGGGCGAGCGCGCCTTCTGCGTCGGCGCGGACGTCAGCGGCGGGGCCGAGCGGCCAAGCCGGATGGCTCTCGGGGGCGGCATCACCGGCATCGGCGGCCCGCTTGTCACCCTGAAAAAGCCCATGGTTGCGGCCGTGCAGGGCTACGTGCTGGGCGGCGGCCTGGAGATGGCCCTGTGTGCGGACATCATCGTCACCGCGACCACAGCACAATTCGGCCTGCCGGAGACCAAGGTCGGCATCATCGGCGAGTGCGGCGTAGTCCATCGCGCCATCCGCCAGCTCCCCTATCGCATCGGCCTGGCCATGATCCTGACCGGGGAGCGCATGCCGGCCAAGGACGCCCTGGCCTACGGCCTGGTCAACGAGGTGGTCGAGCCGGACCATCTGATGGAGGCCGCGCAGCGCTGGGCGGGCAAACTGGCCGCAGCCTCGCCCTTGGCCGTTCAGGCGGCCAAGGAGGCGGCCCTGGCGCGGCTGAGCGCGCCGCTCGAGGTCGCGCTCGCCACCCGCTTCGAGTCGATCGAACAGTACGCCTTCAGCGAAGACCGGATCGAAGGCCGCAAGGCCTTTGCGGAAAAACGCGCGCCCGAGTGGCGCGGGCGCTGAGACCGGATCGAGGGCTCGTCCAATGATCCACGCGCCGACAGATCCGCAATGGTTTCGCAAGGTGCTGGGGCAGCTTCCCACCGGGGTCTGCGCCGTCACCGCGATTCAGCAGGACGGCCTTCCCGTAGGCATGGCCGTGGGATCCTTCACCTCGGTCTCGCTGGACCCGCCGCTGGTCGGCTTCTTTCCGGACCGAAGCTCTTCGTCTTGGCCGAAGATCGCCGCGACAGGACGGTTTTGCGTGAACATCCTCAGCTCCGGGCAGGAGCCGGTTTGCCGCCAGTTGGCCTCGAAAGCCGCCAACAAGTTCGAGGGCCTCGGCCATCGTCCCGCAAGTTCGGGGGCTCCGATCCTTGATGGAGCGGTCGCGTGGGTCGACTGCGACCTGCACTCGGTGCAGGACGCCGGCGACCACTACTTCGTGCTGGGCGCCGTGCGCGCGCTGGAGATCGAGACGGCGGAGCTGCCGCTACTGTTCTTCCAGGGCGGCTACGGTCGTTTCTCGCCCATGTCGCTCGCCGCGCCCGATCTTACCGGCGCCCTCTCCGAGCCGTTGCGGCTGGTCGACAAGGCCCGGGGAGAGATGGACCGGCTGTGCCAATCCCTGTCAGCAGGATGCATTGCAACCATCCGGGTCCAGGACGAACTGATGATCGCTGCCTGTGCGGGCGTTGCCGAGCACACTGCGATCTCCGCCCTGGTCGGCCAGCGCCTGCCCTTCATGCCGCCGACCGGGGCGATCTTTGCGGCGTGGACCGGCGACGATGCGATCGCAGCCTGGTCCGGCGCCTTTGGTCGCGACGCGGCGGAGGTGTCCGGCACGCTTCGCCTCGTTCGAGCGCGGGGCTATTCGGTCGGCCTCTTGAACGAAGCCCAGCGCGCCTTTGTCCAGGCGCTGACGAGCCTGGCGGACCGTCCGTCGCCTTCGGCCCCGACCGATCTACGCGATCTTGTTCAGCAGCTCGCCTATGACCCTCCGGAACTGACGCCGGAGGCGCGCAACGCCGTGCGGCTGGTCTCTGCGCCGGTGTTCGATCCCGCCGGCCAGGTCGCCGTCGCCCTCACCCTGTTCGACTTCTCCAAGCCGCGCGAGCCAGCAGGCGTGGGCCGCTATATCGAGGCTCTCCTGACCGCGGCGGCTCGGGTGACCGAACGTATCGGCGGCCGCCGCCCTGGAGCCCCATCATGACCATCGAGGTGATCCAGTTCCGCTGCGGCGAGGCGGCGCCGGGCGGCGCAGTCCTGGCGCTCGACGCCTTCGACGGGCTTCATCCGGGGCAGGTCCGCGTGATCGAGGACGCCCGCGGTCATGCCCAGCGAACGGGCGCGCCGCTGTCCGTGCTGAGCTTTGAGCCGTATCCCCGCCGATTGCTCCAGCCCCACGTCGCGCCCTTCGCGCTCCTGACGCGCGACCAGGAGATTCGCATCCTCGACCGGTTAGGCGTCAGCCGGCTCTACATTCTGACCTTTGATTTCGGTATCGCCCGCATGAGCCACGCCGACTTCTCGCGCGATGTGCTGCACAGGACGATGGGCGTTCGCCATGTCTCCGCGTCGACCCGCATCGCCTACGGCAAGGACCGGGTCGGCGACCTCCACGACCTTCAGGCCGAGGGAGAGCGCCACGGCTTCGGCGTTTCCATTGTCGAACCCGCTCTCGCCATCGACGGGATCCGGTATTCGTCCAGCGTCGTGCGGGGTCTGATTCCCGAAGGCAGGGTGAGTGAGGTCGTCAGTCGCCTCGGACGGCCGTTCGCGATCCAGGGGGCTGTTCAGCATGGCGCCAAGCTGGGGCGCACGATCGGTTTTCCCACCGCCAATATCGCGCTTGGCGACTATATTCGGCCGGCCGCGGGCATCTATGCCTCGGTCTCGATACTGGAAGACGGTCGGCGGCTGCCGAGCCTGTCCTATATCGGCCGGCGGCCGACAGTGGACGACGGCGACGAGCGATTGGAAGTGTTCCTGTTCGACTTCGACCAGGACGTCTATGGCCAGCAGGTCGAAACCGCGCTCATCGATTTCTTGCGGCCCGACGAGTGTTTTCCCAGCCTCGAAGCCATGCAGGCGCAGATGGAAAAGGACCGTGAGAAGGGCCGCGCCATCGCCTTTGCGGCGCTGCAGACCGCGGTTTTCGCCAGCTAGATTCCGCGGCGCCCCCTCCCCAGCCGTGGTCCACTGTCGGTCGAGCCCCGCTCGGCCGACTTTTTTCTGGAGCCCTTCCCGTTTCGAATAAATCATTCGAAGCAGTAGCAGGGATCTAAATCGATAGGCTGGAGCGCCGCCTGATCGCCAAACAGGACCCGCTTTCGCGGGCGCCGCTCTGGCGTCGACTTGCGAAGCCCGGAACGGCGGCCATCAACATACTCGTTGACATGGCCGAGTCCCAAGCGTATCAACAATAGTGTTGACGAAGGTTCGGTGCCGCCCAATTGGACTGATCCCCAAAGGCCGCAAATTCACAACAATGAAAGGCGCCTCTTCAACGGCCGCCTGAAGACCATCCGCTCGTAGGGAGCCGCAGAATGAAACGAGGCAAAGCCGCCGTCATGGTCGCCGCCAATCAGCTGGAGACCTGGGAGGTTGACGTCCCGGATCCAGAGGCGGGCGGTGCGCTGGTGCGGATCGTTCTGGGCGGCGTCTGCGGCAGCGATGTCCACATTCTCTCCGGCGAAGCCGGAGAGATGCCCTTCCCCATCATTCTCGGCCACGAAGGCGTCGGGCGCATCGAAAAGCTGGGTCCTGGGGTAACCACCGACTACGCCGGCGAGCCGGTGAAACCCGGCGACCTAGTCTATTGGTCACCCATCGCCCTGTGCCACCGCTGCCATTCCTGCACCGTGCGGGAGGAGACCCCTTGTGAAAATTCTCGCTTTTTCGAGCACGCGGAAAAGCCGAACTGGGGGAGCTACGCGGATTATGCCTGGCTGCCGAACGGTCTCGCCTTTTTCCGCTTGCCGGATCATGCTCAGCCCGACGCTGTAGCCGCCCTCGGCTGCGCGCTGCCGACGGTCCTGCGGGGTTTCGACCGTTGCGGCCCGATCCGCGTCGGCGAAAGCGTGGTCGTCCAGGGCGCAGGCCCCGTAGGGCTGGCGGCGGTTCTGGTCGCTTCGATCGCCGGCGCCCGGGACATAATCGTCATTGACGCCACGCCCGAGCGGCTGGAGGTCGCCCGACGCCTCGGCGCGACAGCCGCCGTCTCGCTGAGCCTCAGTCCTGAGGAACGCCGACGGACGATCTATGACACCATCGGTCCGTCGGGACCCGACGTCGTCGTGGAGGCGGCGGGGGCCCTTCCGGCCTTCCCGGAGGGCGCGGCCCTCACGGGCCCGCACGGCCGCTACATCATTCTCGGCCTATGGGGCGCCATTGGGACCCAACCGGTATCGCCCAGGGATATGACGACGAAGAACCTTACCATCGCCGGCGCGAGCTTTCCCAAGCCCAAACATTACTATCAGGCGCTGCATCTGGCGGCCCGGCTTCAAGATCGCGTTCCGCTTGCAGACCTGATCAGTCATCGCTTCGGGGTCGCACAAGCCGGCGAAGCCCTCAATCTCGTCAAGACCGGCGGCGTGATCAAAGCCGTAATCGACCCCACGATCGCCTGAAGGAAACTCGCTCCATGGATGACGCCGCATCTGCGCCCACGGCTCGCGCCAAGGCTCCCGTTCCAGCTCACGTCACCAAGGACCGGATCTACGAAGTCGACATGTACGCCCTCGACGGTATCGAAGAGGGCTACCATGAGGCGTGGAAACGCATGCAAACGCCCGATACGCCGGAACTTATCTGGACCCCCTACACCGGCGGGCACTGGATCGCCACCCGGGGCAAGCTGATCCAGGAAATCTTCGCCGACCCGGCGCGCTTTTCGAGCGAAGTGATCTTCCTGCCGAAGGAGGCCGGTCAGAAATATGAGATGGTGCCCACGCGCATGGACCCGCCGGAACACACGCCGTACCGCAAGTTGCTGGCCAAGGGGCTGAACGCGGGTCAGGTTCGCCGGATCGAAGAAAAGGCGCGCCGGGTCTCTATCGATCTGATCGAGAGTTTCCGGCAGAAGGGCGGCTGCGATTTCTCTCGCGACTATGCGCAGATCTTTCCTGTCCAGGTGTTCATGGCCCTGGCGGACCTGCCGATGGAGGATGTTCCCCTGCTCAACCGTCTCGCCTGCCAGATGACACGGCCGGACGGCAATTCGCCTGAAGAAATGGCGAAATCTCTGGATGACGCCAACCGGGGCTTCTTCGCCTATGCCGAGCCCATCATCAAGCAGCGTGTCGGCCAGGAAGGCGACGACCTGATCACGATCATGGTCAATGGCGACATCGACGGCCAACCCATCAACCACGAGAAGGCTCTGGGCCTAGTTTCGCTGCTGTTGCTTGGCGGGCTGGATACAGTCGTCAATTTTCTCGGCTACATGATGCTCTACCTAGCGCGGCGCCCGGACAAGGCCCTGGAACTTCGCAGCCAGCCCCAGAAGATCGCCCGCGGCATGGAGGAGATATTTCGGCGTTTTCCCGTTGTCTCCGATGCCCGGATGGTCACAGGCGACTTCGAATACTGTGGAGCGCAGTTGAGAAAGGGTGACATGATCCTGCTGCCGACCGCGCTGCACGGCCTCGACGAGACCCTGACGCCAAATCCGATGGAACTCGATTTCGAGCGCCCAGCAGTCACGCACGCGCTGTTCGGCGGCGGGCCCCACCGCTGCGCGGGCGCGCATCTGGCGCGCATGGAAGTGCTCGTGACCCTCGAGGAATGGCTCAGGCGGATTCCTGAGTTCAGCCTCGAGCCGGGCGCCAGACCCATTTATCATTCAGGGATCGTCGCTACGGTCGAGAACGTCCCGTTCATTTGGCCGCTCGTCTAGGAATTCGCGGCGCCTCAGGTCGGATCGCGTTTGCGCCGCGCCTTTGAGGGTCCGCCCCGGGCCGATGCGGCGACCGACAGGGCGGCCGACTGGATCACTTCCGACAATCCCGGGATGTGCACCGACGTGGGCGAATGCAGTCGCTTGGGCTGGGCGCGATAGGGCGAGCAGGTGGCGGTGACGATTTGCTCGATAGTGTCATCCAGCGCGCTCTCGAAATCCTCATCGGTTCCATTGCTCAGCCGCCCCTCGCTGTACGAGGTCAGAATATTGAGGAACATGAAGCACGCGGTGATCAAACGCCGTTGCGCTATATTTTCCGGCAGGTAATCCAATCTCTCTCGTAGCAGTCGAAGCGTCTCCTCCAGCACGGGCGGCAACGGGCTTCCGAAATCGCCGAATCGGCTCCCATGACTTCTCTGCAGGTATTGGGACAGGAAACCGGCGTAGTGATTGTTGCCGTCGGCGTCGACAAGGAAAAGCTGCGGGATGAAGATGATCTCGATGAGCGTGCGCGCGTCCTTCATCTCGCCCGCGGCCTTTGCGGCTGCGAGCATGCGCCGCCGAACGGGCTCCATTTGCAGCATCCGGTAGTCGAAGATCGCCTGCACGAGAGCCTCGCGCGTGCCGAAATGGTATTGCACGGCGTGATGGTTTCCCTGGCCGGACCGCGCCGCGATTTGCCGCAGCGAGACTCCTTCAATGCCGCCAGCCGCGAACAACTCTTCCGCCGCCAGAATGATACGGGTCTTCCCGTCCAAGCGGGTCGCGCCGTCAGTCGATCGAACCACGCCTAATACTCCTTGCCCACCACACTGTACTTGCTGGGGAATCTATACCGGTCGGAAAACCGCACGGTCCGATCTGACTCCCGCCGCGCCTCATTCTTTTCCCGGCGGCGGAGCAGGCTTGTCAACTGTCTCCGAGCCATCTCGATCCTTATCGTACATCTCGGTTGAATCATCTTGACGCCTGCGCCCCGAGACCGTTAAAAATACGCCAACTGGCTTACATCAACAACCGGCCAGAAGTCGAGGAGGACGTGGTCATGGGACGACTGGCGGGCAAGGTGGCCATTGTTACGGGCGCTGGGCGCGGCATGGGCGCATCGCACGCGCAGCGGTTCGTCGCCGAGGGCGCAAAGGTGGTTCTCACCGACGTCAACGAGGCCGCCGGCGCCGCGCTGGCTCGGGAACTCGGGTCCAGCGCCTATTTCATGGCGCACGACGTGACCAAGGCCGCCGAATGGGACCAGATCGTGCTCGGCTCGGAACAAGTCTTTGGCCCCATCAACATCCTTATCAATAACGCCGGTATTCTCGGTCCCGTGGCCAATACCGAAGCGCTTTCCGATGAGGATTACCTCAAGGTCTGCGCCGTGAACCAGAACTCGGTCTTTTTCGGCATGCGCGCGGTGATCCCTTCCATGAAGAGGGCGGGAGGCGGCTCAATCGTCAATATCTCGTCGATCGCGGGGATGGTCGCCAACTACGGCTTCCCCAGCCTGGCTTATGTCGCCAGTAAATTCGCCGTCCGCGGCATGACCAAGGCTGCTG